>Ga0310345_10004248_pt1 | contig 13101 bp, 10 predicted proteins | sample HC15DNA20500_MG_FD_204667 | JGI IMG/M metagenome (GOLD analysis project Ga0310345, IMG submission 204667) | Marine microbial communities from station ALOHA, North Pacific Subtropical Gyre - HC15-DNA-20-500_MG | ecosystem: Environmental > Aquatic > Marine > Oceanic | place: Pacific Ocean: North... | reverse complement strand
TCGGCTGTTCGCCGATTAAAGCGGTACGTGAGCTGGGTTTAGAACGTCGTGAGACAGTTCGGTCCCTATCTGCTGTGGGCGTAGGAGATTTGAGAGGGCCTGACCTCAGTACGAGAGGACCGGGTTGGGTGTACCTCTGATGTACCGGTTGTTCCGCCAGGAGCACCGCCGGGTAGTCACGTACATTAGAGATAAACGCTGAATGCATCTAAGCGTGAAACTTGCCTCAAGATGAGATCTCCCTTCCGAGTAATCGGAACTGAAGGCTCCTCGGAGATTACGAGGTAGATAGGCAGGAAGTTGAAGTCCGGTAACGGATGGAGCTGACCTGTACTAATCGGCCGTGAGGCTTGACCTAGAATTTTTTGTTGCTCAAACCAGCAGGGGTTGTCCTTTTCCCAAATTCAATCTCGACTTTCCGGCGATTATGGCGGAGGGGCCACACCTGTTCCCATCCCGAACACAGAAGTTAAGCCCTCCAGCGCCGATGATACTGCATGGGCGACTGTGTGGGAAAGTAGGTCGTCGCCGGGATCTTTACAAGAAAAGCCCCCCGCAAATTGCGGGAGGCTTTTCTTGTTTTGATCCCAGATCCCAAGTGGCCAAGGAACCAATTCGCAAGGTTTGGAGATCGGTCTCTTGGGGTGTGGTGCCTTCTGCCCCCTCGGCAGCTTAGTACGTTTTAATACAGATTTTTACGGGTTTTCCAGTGGGGCTTGTGAGGGGAGATCGAGGCAGGAGGAGGAAGGCGATACTTGACCATCTTCGACGACGACCAACGCAGAGATCGTCCACAACCCCCATCGTAAAACCCGTCATAATCTGTGTTAGAGCGCACTAGGGCAGCGTTGGTTCAGTCGTGGTGTAGTCCACGCTTAGCTCTCGTAGGAAGGTCAGAAGATCTGATTTTTCTTTGTCTGTTAGTTTCGCTTCCTTGGTTTCTCGGAGGTTTTCCTCGTCAAGCCACTGGTTGGGTTTGCCGCCCTCGAGCATTAGATCGAGCGCTTCCTCTAGTGTAGCTACGCTACCATTGTGGAAGTAAGGTGCCGAATCGGCGATGCCAAGAAGGGTTGGTGTCTTGAAGGCACCGGTGTCCTTTTCCTCACCACTGACCTTTGCGCGACCGATGTCGGGCGTTTCAGCGTCCATCCCTATGCCGACGTTGTGATACTGCAAATCGGTCAGGAGCAGTCCGTCATGGCAATTGGAGCACTTGGCCTTCTCATCGAAGACCGTGTAGCCTCGACGAGCCGCTTCGCTAAGTGCGGATTCGTCGCCAGCCCGGAAGCGTACCCAGGCGGAACCGTCAGCTACGATGGTGCGCATGAAGGAAGCCACTGCTTGAGCTACATTGTCCGGATTGGCGTCGGAGCCGAAGACCTTCTGGAATTGCTCCTGGTAGCCGGAGATCTGGTTCAGATTGCCACTAATGTCGTCCATGCTGGGAGCACCATTCTTGCCCGACGCCCCCATATTTCCGCCCTTCCAGGCTCCCTTGACCTGAGCTTCGAGGCCTTTGGTTCGTCCGTCCCAGTAGAGCTCAGAGTGGTAGCCGATGTTCCATAAAGTCGGACTGGATCGGGTCAGGGTCTTGTCAAAAGCGCCAATAGCAAGAGGTTTCCCATCTGTCAGGCCGTTCTCTTTGAGGTGGCAACCGTAACAGGAACGAGCTCCGTCACCGCTAAGTCGCTGGTCGTAGTAGAGCTGCTTACCGAGCTCGACTTTCCCTGCCGTCATTGGATTTTCCGCCGGGATCGTCATAACTTCATAACCGGCCAGCGACGGCCATTGAGGTGCCTGGACCTCTGCCGCGGGTGACGGTGCTTCCCCGCAGGCCGTCAGACCCACCAGCAGAGCCGCTGCTAATGTCCACGCGAGACTGTTTGCGTTTGTACCAGAATCTTGAGTTTGACTCATGCTCATCCTCCTGTGGGTTTGTTTTCTGTGACACTTCATTCTAGCCTTCGATCAAGCGGGCCGCAACAAGTCAGATGAGACTAGAACTTCCACGAATCCTTCAGCAGCTTCCAGTTCCCACCCTCAAGCTTCATCTGCCCGTGGCAACGCCTCCCTCGCTTCCTTTTCGGCCCTTCGCCGTTACGACTTCCAGGGGCCAGAGATTTCGCCTGCCAGGATCTTGATCTGTGTCAGATTCGTCGACTGGGAGACCTCGATGATTCGCTTCACACCGCTTTCATTCGCTTCAGAATAGTACTCGACAGATGTTTCTTTAGCTCTTGGCGTTGCCTGACATCAGGGCAGAAGAATAGGACCGAGCACTGGAGCAGTCAACGAAACGAACCGAAAATCCACGCAGAAATACTTTTCCTCTAGAAGTCTGTGCGGTAGAAATGATCGTAGCGAAAAATCGGGGAAATATGGGCCGATTCTACCGTTTTCGCAGTAGATCAATTTCTACCGCTCAGGCTCCTAGCCCGTTGCTCTGCGTGCTGTCGGCGGCTACACTCTTGGAATGAGTGATCGGGGGCCCTGGTATAAGGACGGCCTTTGCTTTAGCTGTACGCAGTGTGGCGACTGCTGCACCGGCGATCCTGGGATGGTGGTGGTTAATGACCAGGAGATTGAGGGAATCTCGGGGTACCTTGGGAAATCCAGCAGCCAGGTGCGCAATGATCATGTGCGCCCGATAGGCAAGGAACTCTCCCTGACGGAACGCGAAGATGGTGATTGCACTTTCCTTGACGGGGAGACGCGCCGCTGTCTGATCTACTCGGTTCGACCCCGCCAATGCCGAAGCTGGCCCTTCTGGAAATCGAATTTGAAAAGTCCGGCTGCTTGGAGAGAAACGGAGCGGGTTTGCCCCGGTGCGGGCATCGGGGAGCTGGCTAGCCTAGAAGAAATCAAGGCAAAGGCAGAATTGATTGACATTTGAAGGACCGCGTCGTTGGTCTCGTTACCTTCACGGCTGCTACCCGCACGATAGGAGATTGTTCAAACATGAATAGAAGGAAGAGAGTTGTCGTCCTTGTTTTGTCCGTCCTGGGGCTACTCACAGCAGTCCCCGCGTGGGTCAGGGGCCAGCAGTTTCCCACTGTCTCCCCAGAGCACAAGGAGCTATTCGTCGACGACTACCTCATCGGAAAGCTCGTCAATCTGAAGCGAACCCTTCACCAACCCATCAAACATGGCCCCATACTGCGTCCTGAAAACTCCTGGGAGAACCTGGCGCTTCAAACCCGTAACGTCCCCTTCTGGGTGCCGGATGAGAAGGTGTGGAAACTCTATTACATGGCCTTTGCCCGAAAAGGGAAGCGCGAACAACACACCACCTCCCTGGCGATTTCGAAAGATGGGCTACATTGGGAAAAGCCGGTTCTGAATCTGATTGAATGGGATGGGTCCAAGGCCAACAACCTGGTTGCGCGCCATGACAACAGCGACCAGTTTCTCTATCACGCGCTCTACGACCCGGCAGACGTTCCCGAGCGTCGCTACAAGGCCCTCTTTGGTATTATTGGAAAGCGGCAGCCTGCGGTCTCAGCCGACGGACTCCATTGGAGCCTGTTGCCGACTCCCTCCATACCCAGTGCCGATGAATCTCAGCTGATCTACGATGAGCTGGGCAAACAGTTTCTGAGCACGGTGAAGCATACGGGTCCCTACGGCCGATCCGTCTATCTCACTACCAGCAAGAATTTCAACGAGTGGACAGAGCCCAAGCTCATCTTCCACGCCGACGGCTATGACCAGGAACTAGGCCGGCAGCGACTGGCTGATCGGATGTCCAATCCCCGTTGGGTTCCGTTGACCATCAATCAGCCCTCACAGTACAACGTCGACATCTATAACATGCCGGTCTTTCCCTACGAAGGACACTATATAGGTCTTCCCATGAAGTTTCACCAGAGTGGGCCTACGCCGATCGGAAACTCCGATGGCTTTCACCTGGTCGAGATGGTCTCGAGTCGCGATCTGCACCGATGGTCTCCCGTGGCTGGCCGGCGTGCCTTCATTCCTCCTTCCTTTGCTGGACCTGATGTCTATGACACGGGTAGCGTGGTACCTCCGACCCGGCCTGTTGTCAGAGACGGAGAGCTCTGGTTCTACTACACAGGATTGAAGAGACGTTTCCAAGAGGCCAATATAGCCACGATGGCAGACGGGAGCCGCCGCTACAGGTCGGTTCCGGACATTGGGGCTATCTTGCTGGCCAAGCTACGTCTGGATGGTTTCGTTTCGATGGATGCCGGGGAGTTGAAGGGAACCCTCTTGACGGTGCCGCTCCACCTGAAGGGACGACGGCTGTTCGTCAATGTCGACGCCTTGGATGGTGAGGTCACAGCCGAAATCTTCGATTCGCGTGGCAGAGAGGTGATGGGCTCTTTTTCAGTAGAGCACAGTCAGCCTGTTCGTGGAGATCATCTGGAAGCGGAGCTGAAGTGGAGTGGTGGAGCGGATCTCTCGGTTCTTGGCGATAAGCAGGTACGCATCCGCTTCCATCTTCGGCGGGCACGGCTCTATTCGTTTTGGGTCACGGAGTGAGGTTGGACCAGGTTACAGATTGCAGGAATCTGGGCCCGTAAAGCTGACAAGTCAAGTCGCTCGCAGCTCTGCTCGGTCTGAAAACCTGCAACCAATTCAGATCCGCTTGAACCCTCGGAGGACGTCTTCGATATTGACTCGCAGGATGATGGGCCGTCCATGCGGACAGGTGTAGGGATTCTCGCAGGTGAATAGCTCATCGAGTAGCCATTGGATCTTCTCTGCTGTCAAAGGCGTATTGATCTTGATTGCGGCTCGGCAGGAGAGGCTGATTGCGATTTTTTCGCGTCGACGCTTGATCCCGTTTTCTCCCGGTAGAGAAGGGGAGTCGGCGTCCTGAAACCGGTCCAGAATCTCCTGCAGGAGCTTGCGCCCATCGCAATTTGAGGCGATAGCCGGTACGCCTCTAATCACCGCTGTACTGTCTCCAAACCAATCCACCACGAAACCGTTGGCATTGAGTTCATCTAGAAGCTCGTCCATGACCGACTTCTGCTGGGAGGTGAGCTCCAACGTGACAGGCTCAAGAAGCCGTTGTACGGGCCAGGTCTGCCCTTCTTGAAAAGTTCGTAGTGCGCGATCGTACAAAATGCGTTCGTGGGCGACGTGCTGGTCGATGAGCAGGACACCTTCACGATCTGCCGCTACGATGAAACTCTCCACGAACTGGCCCAGGACGACCGGCGTGGGGCTCAGATGGTAGGTCTCTGGTATGTTTTGGAGATGAGGATCGCTGCTTAGCGTCTCTTTGGCGAGAAGTGGGGAAGAGAGGAACTGGCCGCCCAGGTGTCGTGGTGAAAAGGCGTGCGGGTTCGTAGAAGTCGGGACTGAGAAGAGCGGACTTGCCGGAGAGGACATGGAAGTGGCAGCGCCGGACACGGCCTCAGACGACCTGAGAAAGCTCGCGGGCACGTCGCGGGCCACGCTCTGGAGATTCCGACTCGATTTGAGCAGGGCCTCCTCGATCCCGTGGTAGACCGCAGTGTGAACCGAATGGCTGTCCTTGAAACGAATCTCGGTCTTGGCCGGATGCACGTTCACGTCAATCTGCTGCGGGTCGATCTCCAGGAACAGGAGAACCACCGGATAAGTCCTCGACGGGATCAGATCCCGATAGGAAAGGTGGATTGCGTGAGCGATGACTCGGTCGCGGACCATGCGTCGGTTCACGAACAGAAACTGGGAGCTGGCATTACTGCGCTGCTCGTGGGGAAGGGAGGCCAGCCCATGCACTCGGACCCCCTCCTTTTGGTAGTCAACGGGTACCAGATGGCTCAAGAAGGAATCGCCCATTACCTGAAAGACCCGTTCTTTGAGAGTCTTCACAGCGGGTGCTTCCAGCAGGGTGCGCCCTCCGTGATGGAAAACGAACTCTACCTCCGGATGCGCCAGGGCGTAGTGGGTAATCTGGCGACTGATGTGGCTCAGCTCGGTGCTGGTGGTTTTCAAGAACTTGCGCCGAACTGGAACGTTGAAGAACAGGTCCCGTACCTCGACCTCGGTGCCTTGCGGCCAGGAAATTTGTCGGGTGTCCCTGAGCTCTCCCCCTTCGTATCGCACCTCGGTCCCCGGCGCCATCTGGGCTCCATCTTCGACCGGCTCGACGGTTCGCAGGCGAAGACGGGAGATCGACGCAATGGCAGGTAAAGCCTCGCCTCGAAAACCGAGGGTGTTGATGCAGCTGAGATCCTCGAAGGTCGCTAGTTTGCTGGTGGCATGGTGCTCGAAGGCCAACCGAGCGTCCTCGGGACTCATTCCTATTCCATCATCTCGGATCGAAATCAAACGTTGGCCTCCCAGGTCGGCCTTCACCTGAACCGAGGTGGCTTCTGCATCCAGTGCGTTTTCCAGGAGTTCCTTGACGACCGAAGCAGGGCGCTCGACGATCTCACCTGCCGCAATCTTGTGAGCCAGAATTTTGGGAAGCAGGCGGACTCTAGCCATGTTGATCAGTATAGCTGCGGCTGCTGACGCAGTGAGTCAGTGAGGAGTGAGCAGTGAAGAATGGTAAGAATCGTACCAATGCTTAGTCACCAGTTTCTCACGTCTCTGATTTCCCCCATTTCATACGATCCGCTCCATCACGTCCACTGCCTCTTCACTGCTCACTGCTCACTTGGACTGGAACTTGGAGTTTTTCCCAGAATCAATCCTTGATCTGGATATGCAGCTCTCGATGCTGGTGAGGACTGACGGTCGAGGGAGATCCTGACATGAGGTCCACTGCCCGGGCTGTCTTAGGAAAGGAGATCACATCCCGAAGCGAGCGGCCTCCTGCGAGCAGCATTACGATACGATCCAGACCTAGCGCAATGCCTCCGTGGGGAGGAGCGCCAAAGCGTAGCGCCTCGAGGAAGAATCCGAATTTCTGCTGGGCCTCTTCAGACAGGATCCCGAGTGCCTCGAAAACCTGTTCCTGGAGCTCCTGTCGGTGGATTCGGATTGAACCTCCCCCAATCTCGGTTCCGTCTAGAACAACGTCATAGGCCTTTGCTAGGACCGCTCCTGGATCGGTTTTCAGCAACTCTATGTTCTCATCGCGGGGTGAGGTAAAGGGATGATGGCAAGCCAGAAAGCGTCCTTCTTCTTCATTCCATTCCAGCAGGGGGAAGTCGTAAACCCAGACACATTGATGTGCCCCCTCGGGAACAAGATTTCCGGTCTTAGCCAGATGCAGCCGCAACTGCGACAGGGCATCGTTTACCGTGGTAGCGGGACCGGCGACCATCAACAGAATGTCTCCCTCGCCAAGGCCTGCCTGATTCGCTGCCTGCTCTAACGTCGCCACCTCCACAATCTTGGGAAGAGAACTCCTCATGCCGTCGGCCGTGGACTTGATCCAGGCCAGACCACTGGCTCCTACCTCGATCATCTTGGCGGTGAGATCATCCAACTCTCTCCGAGAATAGTTTCCGCCACCTGAAACCGGAATTCCCCTAATCTGTCCGCCCCGGTCTAGAATCTGACGAAAGACCTCGAAGGCGCTGTCAGCAAAGGCCGTACCCACGTCCACAATCTCCAGACCGAAGCGCGTGTCAGGGCGATCTGTCCCGTAACGGGCTACTGATTCTTCATGGGTCAAGCGGGGAAAAGGGGGGGCTAGATCCAGGCCAGCAACTTGAAAGACCCGTGCCAGAAGAGACTCTACCAAGGTAAAGACGTCCTCGCTTCGAACGAAGGACATCTCGATGTCGACCTGGGTGAACTCGGGCTGTCGATCCGCACGAAGATCCTCGTCGCGGAAGCACCGCACGATTTGAAAATAGCGATCGAAACCCGCCACCATCAATAGCTGTTTGAAGAGTTGAGGAGACTGGGGCAGGGCATAGAACTGCCCCGGATGGATCCGGCTCGGAACCAGATAATCGCGGGCTCCTTCGGGAGTCGATTTCGTCAAGAACGGCGTCTCGATTTCAGTGAAACCCTGGCTGTCGAGAAAGTTGCGCACTTCCAGGCTAATCTGGTGGCGCAGCCGCAGGTTACCCTGGAGCCGGGGACGGCGGAGATCCAGATAGCGGTACTTGAGCCGTCTCTCTTCGGCTGTACCTTCTCCATCCGTGATCGGAAAAGGCGGAGTCAAGGAAGGGTTGAGCAGCCGGATCTCTTCCGCCTGCACCTCGAGACGGCCGGTCGGCATCTGAGGATTGACCGTCTCCTCCGAGCGTTCCACCACACGACCAACGACCGCGATTACATCTTCGGACCGGATCTCTTTGGACTTCTTGTGTGCCTTGGAACACACAGGATCGGCGACGATCTGAACCATGCCCTCGCGGTCTCGCAAATCGAGAAATACCAGGTTTCCGAGGTCCCGCGAACGGTCCACCCATCCCATCACCGTGACTCTCTGATTGATATGCTTCTCGGTGATCTCGCCGCAATAACAGGTGCGACTTAGATCTCCCATCGCCTCGATGGTAAAGTGACTTCTACTTGTGGTCGTGGTCTGTTCTGATGGTGCCACTTGCTTACATCCTTCCGCCTTCTGTCCAGGAAGTCTCCTGTTCAGATTTAGTTCTAAACGGCTTGTCGTACGTGTTCCGCAATGGCGTCTCTTGGAAGCTTTTGCTGAACCCCATCCGACATTCGCTTCAGGGAAAACTGGCCGCTGTCGACCTCTTCCTCGCCCACCACGCAAACAAACAGCGCCCGAAGTCGATTGGCAAGGCGCATCTGAGCTTTCAAGCTTCGTTCGCCAAAATCGACATAGACGAAGATTCCATCCTGTCGAAGCCGGCGTGCCAGCAGCAGTGCCTCTCCCAGGGTCGCTTTGTCTGGATAGGCCAGAAACAGCTCGGGCTCGGGAGGCGCATAGGTTCCCTCCAGGTCCTCCTGCCTGGATAGCAGAAGCACCAGCCGTTCGATACCAAGAGCAAACCCAAATCCCTGTGTGGGAGGACCGTTCAGGAGCTCTGAGAGACCATCGTAACGTCCACCCCCCAGGAGGGCGTTCTGGGTAGGACCTAGACGGTCACTGATGATCTCAAAGGTGGTCCGGATGTAGTAATCCAGACCTCGAACCAGGCGTGGCGCAACTTCGTAGGTGATGCCCGCCAGGTCCAGATACTCGATAAAGTGGGCGAAGTGCTCGGTACATGTCTGGCAGAGATGGTCCTGAATAGAGGGAAGGGGGTCGATTATGGGTTGGCAAGCAGGAACCTTGCAGTCGAGGACACGCAGTGTATTCGTTTCCATCCGACGCAGGCATTCAGAACACAGCGAAGAAGCGTTATCCTCGAGTGCTTCGCGTAACTTCTGCACATAGCCGGGGCGACACTCGGGACAGCCCACCGAGTTGAGCAAGAGCCGAACATCCTCCACGCCGAGTTCCTCGAGCAGGCGCGTCAGCATCTCGATCACCTCGGCTTCGATGGCCGGATTATCTGATCCCAGCACCTCGGCACCCAGCTGGTGAAACTGTCGATAGCGGCCCTTCTGGGGGCGTTCCCGCCGGAACATGGGACCAATGTAGTAGAGCTTGCTCAGCAGCTGCTCCCGATCCAGACGGTGCTCGATATAGGCACGAACGACCGAAGCCGTGCCCTCCGGCCTGAGGGTGATGGTCTTGCCCCTGTGACCGGCCAAGGTATACATCTCTTTTTGGACAATGTCGGTTTCCTGTCCGATGCTGCGAGAGAAGAGTTCTTGCTCTTCGAGAATGGGGGTACGCACTTCTGCATAACCATAGAGCCGGAACAGCGAACGGGTGGCAACCTCGATCTTCTGCCACAGTTCAACCGATCCAGGCAGGATGTCGTGCATGCCCTGTATTGAGTGAATCTTCATAGTCCTCAACCGAATCGAGAATTCTAACATGCTATCATCGTATAGTGTCGATTAGTACTGTAACTTATTCTTATTTAAAGGCTTAAACTAGTTTATAGAAAACAAAAAAACCGCCAAATATTGCCCAATTATGGAGACTTGGTTAGCTTTTGGTTAGCTATTTGGGCCGAACGCCTTCACGGTCAACTTCTATAGAGGGGCTGGGCTTGATTTGTTCTAACCCGCATTTCTCATCGCCTGTCGTAGCGAGGCGCCGGAAGGGACGTCCTGGCGCCAGGGAAGGTGGGTATGCTCACGGCTCCGGAAGGCGGCGGTGCGCTTCCGACCACCGAAATCACGGTCATCTCGCGACTCCGTCCAGGTCGAAGCGTATCCATTCCGGGGTCAAGTGCTGTACACTGAGTCGAAAATCGATCTGGCCCTGGCCCTCTTGGTCGATAACCTGAAGGCTCACCGTGCGATTTCCCTTCGTGCCAGCAAATCGGAGCAAGCTGAAAGCCTGGGGGGGCTGGGGTCGAATTGGCCGCCCGTAGACCTCCAGTTCATAGTAGACCAGCCAGCCCGGGTTCAGATCTTTCAGTTGCGCCACTCCGGTGTGGGGAACGCTGCTCGATGCCCTCCCTTGGCAGTTCCCTTCACGACGGGTTGTCCCAGATAGCGTTCGTAATTCTGCTGGCGATCCAACCAGTATTGGACTTTCACCGACGCGGGAACATCAGTTTCAATCCAGATCTTGGCCGATGTGGTGGTAGTGTGTCCAACCATGGGACCACTGAGCAATTCGGTTGCCTGGAGCACAGGTTTGTTGGTCAGGACATCAGCAAGCAGAACGTCTGGTGGCAAAAACGCTGGGTACTGGGGTTTCCTTTGGAATACCGGGTGTTCGGCGCGGTCGCATGGGTGCTGATCTCGACCTAATACTCCCCTCGACGGCATCCGCTTGACCTACACCGAGAACGAGTCCATCCTGCCCTGGTAGAGGGAGGAAGCAGGCATGCGTGTAAGAGGTCTCACCCTGATCCTGACCTTTTTCGTGGGTTCCGTGCTTCTAGGGTTGGGCAGGTCCGGCTATCTTCTGGATTCTCGATTTCACGTCATTTCCCAAGGATCGCCGGCAGGGTCCCTCGTGCTTTTGGACGGGGATCAACTCCTGTGCCTGAGCAGCGACAACGGCGGCACCGTCCAGGTGAGTCGGGGCGACGGGAAGACCTGGAGCCATCTGGCGACCATGTACGACGGTCCGGGCCCGGGACGACCTACCGGGATGACTTCCATTCCCAATGTGGAGACGGCTTTGGCCCTCAGGACCCGGAAGGGCGTCATCATCTGGATCTACCGGGACTGGGAGAACGGCAGCTGGTCCTGGGATGAAGAGAAGGGTGAGGCGACCGAGGCCCGTCGGGACGTCTGGTCCATACGCAGCCTGGACGGGGGCAGGACCTGGGTCAACCGGCAGCGGGTCTTCGAGGGCTATTGCGGCTCCCTGATCGACATCATCCAGACGGGGGAAGGACAGGTGGTGGTGCCCATCCAGCGCTATCTGCCTAACCCCGGGCGACACGCCACCTGCACCTACGTCTCCGAGGATGACGGCAAGACCTGGAAGCGGAGCAACATCATCGACTTCGGTGACCAGGGCCACCACGCGGGGGCCTATGAAGGCACGCTGGTAGAGCTGGGAGGGGGCCGGCTCTACATGCTGCTCCGCACCAACCTGGACCGCTTCTGGGAAGCCCTCTCAGAAGACCACGGCTACTCCTGGCGAGAACTGCGTCCCAGTTCGATCGACGCCAGCAGTGCCCCCGGCTACCTGAGACGGCTGGCCAGCGGCCGGCTGGTGCTGGTCTGGAACCGGCTCTATCCCAGGGGCGAGACTGAGTACCGAAGACACGCCGGACAGGCGTCGCTGTATCCCGCCAGCCGACACCGGGAGGAGCTGTCCATTGCCTTCTCCGAGGACGAGGGCCAAAGCTGGACGCAACCGGACGTCTTCGTCAGGGGCGAACGGGTCTGCTATCCCCAGATCTGGGAGCGCCGGCCGGGAGAGATCTGGATCAGCTACGTGGTTGGCAAGGACTGGACCATCAACCTGGTCGGCGCCAGGGAAGCCGACCTGGTGGGCTCGATTCGCATGGAAAGCTTCGAGCTCAAAACACCCCGTTAAAGAGCCGGAACAAGCGAGCGGCCACGCGGTTCTTCCGCAAGGTGTTGAAGGGCCAAGGCAGGGCCCCGTAGAGGCTGATCACTGACAAGCTCAAGACCTACGCCGCTGCACATCGCGAAGTCTTCCCCTCAGTTGAGTATAGAACCGCTCAGTATGAGAACAACCGGGATGAGGTTTCGCACGAACCCACCCGAGAGCAGTCAAAATTAGATGATGTGTTTTATATCCCTAATTCATCTTGTAAAACGTATGTATGACGATCAAATCGATTGAATCGTCCGTCACGACTCGAGGCCAAACAGTCGTGCCGGCCCCAATCAGAAGGCGTCACCACATTCAGGCGGGTGACCGCTTGGTCTGGCTAGACGACGGACAGATGATTCGAATTGTTCCAGTGGCGCGATCACCTCTCTCCTCGCTGCGTGGGAGCGGCCGGGGAGAACGGCTGATCGATGCCCCACTGAAGGGTCAAAAAAGAGATCGGGGACGAAGAGGGTGCAGATCGACCAGGAGTTGCTCCGCTACAAACAGTAGCTTGGAAACGGTTGGCAGGACGCAGCCAAAGTCAATCCCTCTGTTCCGAGTTAGGTACGGCGAGGGCAGATTGAACTGTGGGAGTCTGCTGGAGCGACTGCTCAGGGAACTCGCACCGAACCACCAGAATACGCAGTTATTTGGCCAGCGTTCCCAGCATCACGTCGGCCAGGAATCTAGGCAGTCCTGGCTAGCGCTTCTGGAATCTTTAGGGTCTGCACAAAAATAACTTGGCATTTTAGCATCTCATCTTCACACCATCTTCGGCCGCTCCTCAATCGTGAACTCCTCAACTTAGACCCGGCTAAGCCTGTGGTTTCGCTCAATCGTTCGCGGCCAAATCTGGCGCAAATCTGAGCGCCAATTCTACCAGGTTATCCTTGCGCAGACCCTTAGGTTGGCTCGGTCTCCTCAATAAACTGGCCCATGTGTCGGAACTTCTGGTAGCGACTGGCCAGAAGTTCTTCGGATTCGAAACCCTCGAAATCGTCCAAATGGCGCAGCAGAGCACCCTTCAAGCGGCTCGCCATCTGATCCCAATCCGTGTGTGCACCCGGCTGGGGCTCAGGCAGGATTTCATCGATGATTCCGAATCCCTGCAGGTCACTGGCTGT
>Ga0310345_10004246_pt1 | contig 13106 bp, 10 predicted proteins | sample HC15DNA20500_MG_FD_204667 | JGI IMG/M metagenome (GOLD analysis project Ga0310345, IMG submission 204667) | Marine microbial communities from station ALOHA, North Pacific Subtropical Gyre - HC15-DNA-20-500_MG | ecosystem: Environmental > Aquatic > Marine > Oceanic | place: Pacific Ocean: North... | reverse complement strand
GAGGCATATTTCACCTGCTTCTGCACTGCGCTACGCAAGTTATATAGCTGCAGGCCTCTTCCTTATAAGTGCTTATGGTTTAATTGCAATTTATTCTGTAAATAACAATATTTTTTGGGCAGTCCTATGGGGAACAGGAGCTGGAATTTTAATCGGATTAATTACCGAGTACTATACCTCTGGTGGACCGATACGCCGAATCTGTGATTCAAGTAAACAGGGTGCCGCTACTAATATCATTAGTGGGATGGCTGTTGGTTTGGAATCTACGGCTTTGCCAGTTTTAGTTATTTGTCTAGCCATTTATGTTGCCAATGATGCTGCAGGTTTGTACGGTGTTGGTATTGCAGCTGTTGGGATGCTTGCAACGGTGGGAATTACAATGTCCGTAGATGCATATGGTCCGATTGCAGATAATGCTGGAGGTATTTCTGAGATGGCTCGACTTGGACCTGAAGTAAGGAAAATTACAGATAGTTTAGATGCTTTAGGCAATACTACAGCAGCGATGGGAAAAGGTTTTGCAGTTGGCTCAGCAGCTCTAACAGCGCTAGCTTTGTTTGCAGCATACTCTCAAGCTGTCGAAGGTGCTAGTGGACGTCCCCTTCAGATTGTAATTACCGAGCCTACTGTAGTAATAGGTCTCTTCATTGGAGGTCTCCTGCCATTTTTTATCGGTGCTTTGACTATGACCTCCGTGGGGAAAGCTGCTGGGAAAATGGTAGAAGAAATTCGTCGACAATTTAAAGAAATTCCAGGCTTGTTAGAGGGTAAAGAAGGAGCTGTCCCCGATACAACTCGATGTATTGATATCTCAGCTAGTGCTGCTCTGAGCGAAATGGTTTTTCCTGGAGTAACAGCCGTAGTTGCGCCGGCCATTGTAGGGTTTATTCTGGGTCCTGCTGCTCTAGGAGGAATGCTGGCTGGAGCTACAGTTTCAGGCGTTCTACTGGCCCTGATGATGGCTAATGCTGGTGGGGCCTGGGATAATGCAAAGAAAGCGATTGAAAAAGGAGAAGTAGATGGCGAACAGAAGGGCAGTGATGCACATAAGGCTGCTGTAGTAGGAGATACCGTAGGTGATCCATTTAAAGACACATCGGGTCCCTCTATGAATATTCTTATAAAATTGATGTCTGTCGTTTCACTTGTTATTGCTCCTCTGTTGGTCTAGGAGTCATTTTGCTTTGGGGCGAGGTACCCAAGTGGCTAAGGGAGAGGTCTGCAAAACCTTTATTCAGGGGTTCGAATCCCCTCCTCGCCTCCAGTCTTTTATTTTAAGTAAAGACCAATTGGATTATTATGTGAAACTTCTCGTTTAATATTTTCAAAAAATTCTTTGTTAGAACTTTAAGTTCAGAAATTTAATAATAAAGGACATTAGAAAAATAATTACCAACATGAACCAAAAGATTTTACTTGTTAATAGACCTATAGGTTTTCCTAAGGAATCAGATTTTCGCCTAGCTACATCTCCTGTCCCAGTCTTGGTAGAAGGGGAGTGTTTGGTACGAAGTATCTATCTTTCACTGGATCCCTACTTAAGAGGCAGGATGGATGACCGTAAATCGTATACCCCTCCAATAGAGTTAGGGAACGTGATGGAAGGTTTTGTAGTTGGAAGAATTGTAAAATCAAATCATCCGGATTTTAAAGCGGGAGAGATAGTTTTGGGGAATATAGGATGGCAAGAGTATGGCGCTATTTCGTACAAAGAATTGTCCAAAGTTAACCCAGACCTGGGTTCTATTTCGACAGCGTTGGGTATTTTAGGAATGCCTGGATTAACAGCGTACGTTGGTTTATTCCATATAGGACAGCCCCAATCTGGTCAGACGATTGTGATTTCTGGAGCTACTGGAATAGTTGGGTCAACAGTTGGTCAGTTAGCTAAAATTAAAGGATGTCAGGTCATAGGGATAACTAGCAGTGATGAAAAAATAAAGTATCTTACTGAAAACTTGGGTTTTGATGCAGCTGTAAATCATAAAGCAACTAATGATCTTAGCCTATCTCTACAGAGTCTTTGCCCTGAGGGTGTTGACATCTACTTTGATAATGTCGGAGGAAATATTACGGATACGGTTATTCCTTTACTTAATGTTAAAGCCAGGGTTGCTGTTTGTGGACAGAGTTCACAATACAATTTAGAGAATAAAGAAATGGGTCCGCGTTGGCTCCGTCAACTTATTATTAAACGAGTTAAAGTTGAAGGATTTTTGGTGTGGGACTTTATTGAACATCACTCAGATGCATTAGAACAACTTAGTAGCTGGCTACAGGAAGGAAAATTAATCTATGACGAACATCTAACTGAAGGAATTGAGAATACGCCCAAAGCATTTATTGAATTACTAGCCGGTAATCATCAAGGCAAGCAACTCGTAAGATTTGCTCAACACTGATTGCATCAATTGAAAAATAAAAGTTTTAGATGTATAGCACTCCACTTGTAAACAAAATCCCAAATCTAAAAAGATCCAGCCATTTTTATAATTATCCTTTATAGTGAAAATTATTTTGTCTGAGGTACATGTAATGCCAACTTTAATTATTAAAGATGTATCAGAAGATATCATCAATGGTATTCAGGAGATTGCTCACACAGTAAATAGGTCTACTAATGCCCAAGTGAACTATTGGTTGGAAAAAATGGTTCAAAACTGGGAATCACGTCAAGCTAGAGAAGAAATTCTAAAGAAGATGTGTAATAAATATCAGCAAAGCTTTTTTTGAGTTCAAAAATTAATTTTGAATTAAAAAGACAAATTTAGTTTAGTCCAGGCAGTTTTTGGCAATCGATAGAGGAGATATCTATGAAATTAGGATTCTTCATGATGCCGTTGCACCCTCCTGAAAAGTCAAGGACACAGTGTTTTGAAGAGGACATAGAGTTTGTAACTTTTGCTGAAGAGCTTGGTTTTTCCGAAGGGTGGATTGGTCAACACATTTCTAATAGTTGGGAGCCTATTCCTTCCAATGACATGTTTATTGCTTATCTGATAGCCCGCACAAAAAGAATTCGATTAGGAGGAGCAGTATCATTATTTCCTCAGCATCATCCAGTTAATGTTGCAGTTAGACTGTCCTTTCTTGATCACTTATCACGTGGACGTCTCAATTGTGCGTTTGGGCAGAGCGGTACACCTAACGATTGGGAATTGTTTGATTTACCAGAGCCTAAAGATCACGGGCTTATGACAGTTGAAGGAATGGAGATGGTGTTAAAGATTTGGCAAGCGGATGCTCCATTCAATTTCCAAGGAAAATACTGGCACATTAAAATGGAACACCTCATTAAGGAGTTGGGATTGGGTGAGTTGTTAAAGCCCTATCAAAAACCTCACCCCCCAATTGGAATGAGTGTCATTAAGGAAAATTCTATGGCAGGGTACATGGCAGGACAGCGCGGCTATATGCCTATTAGTTCAAATCTCATCCCTATGCGAACTGTGGCTAAACACTGGCCACTTTATTGTAAAGGTGCCCAGGAAGCATCGAGCATTTCTCCCGACCGGTCTGTTTGGCGAATTTCCAGAACTATTTTTGTGTCCGAGTCCAATCAGGAAGCATGGGACTATGTCCTCAGTGGTACTTTTTTGCGGTCTTATGATTATTTAACGACACTTATGAAAACTGTAGAAATGTCTCATTTGATGAAAAATAACGCTGCAATGTCTGATAAAGAATTAACTGCTGAGGCTTTCATTAAGAGTAATTGCATTGTTGGCGATGTGTCGGATTGTGTTCAACAACTTGAAGCCCTCTGGGATGAGACTGGTGGTTTTGGAACATTACTAATGATTACTCATGATTGGGATGAAAAGACTAAGTGGTTAAAATGTATGGACCTAATGATGAACAAAGTGGTTCCTATGCTTCCAACAGTTAATCCAACTCACATTTAAAAAATATATCATGAAGGAATTAATACATTGCCATTCCACCACAGATGTTAAATGCCTGTCCTGTAATAGCCGAAGAATCATCAGAAGCTAATAGAATTGCCATTGGAACAATTTCTTGAGGCTGAAGACGTCTGCCAATTGGTGTGATGTTGGCCTCAATTTCTGCTAATGTTCGGCCAAGTCTCTTTGCATCATACTCAATCCTTTTGTCATTCATCTCAGTTTGAACGGGACCTGGGCATATTGCATTGACTGTAATTCCCGCTGCAGCCATTTCGAGAGCTAGGGTGCGAGTTAATCCCAGTAAGCCATGTTTTGAGGCAGCATATGCAACTCCATGGACTTGAGGTGATTTTGATGCTACTGAGGCTATGTTGATTATTCGACCTCGATTTTTTTTGAGTAATGATGGGAGAACTGCTTTTGACAAAAGATACGGTGTTGTTAAATTTAATTCTAATGACTGGTCCCAGAAAGCATCATCAAAATTACAAAACGGTTGGGGATTAGAACTACTTCCAATCCCAGCGTTATTAACTAGAATATCGAGGCTTCCTATTGATTCTTCTGCTTTCTGGACAATCTTTTTATGTACTGAACGATTGGAAAGGTCAGCAGAAATTGCTATTGCTGTCCCTCCAGATGACTCTATTTCTTTAACTAAGCTCATAAGCTCGTCTGTACTGCGGGCCGTAACTGCAATACGCGCACCCTCTGCAGCAAAGCCAACTGAAATAGCACGTCCTATGCCACGACCTGCACCTGTCACAAGGGCTGCCTTATTTTTAAGCTTTGAAGAATCCATGATTTAATTCCTTTCTTGAATTTATCCGTAAGATAATATTAATAGACTATACTTTCGATTATTCAATTAAAAAAAGTTAGATTTGATTTTTGTAGAAACTGTAAAATAACTTTATAGAAGTTTTTAATTCTCTTTGAAAAATATTTTGTCAGTGTAATTCTTATGAATAAGATCCCCAATTTAAATCATTTATCCACTGATCCAGTTTACAAAAGTTCATTTCGTGAATCTATTTGGATTCTAGGTATTTGGGCTGCCTGTTTTTTGTACACAGTTATTTACTGCTATTTAAACGGTTATCTTACCCATGAACCGCATCTAAACTCAACTGGACCCGCTATTGGCTCACTTGTTGGAAAACTAGAATCATTTAACCGTCTTCCAGCATCCTTGACAACTCCACTTGGATTAGGAATTCCTGATTGGGTGTTTTATGGGATTTTTTGTCCATCGGCAGTTGCCATTATAATTACAATTATTTTTTGTTTGTTTATTTATTTGGAGCAGGATCTGGAACCTACAGATGATGAATAAACAACAAGGATAGGATTCATGACAGAAACTAGTCTCGCTACTATCATTACATTTGTTACCTACATTTTGGGAGTTTTTGTCCTAGCTGCTGTTTCTCATAAACTTCTAAATAAAAAGTCATTCCTAGGTGAATATTTCTTAGGTAGTCGAGGACTAGGTAGTTGGGCTTTGGCTTTTACTTTCGCAGCTACAGCTGCCTCAGGTGGAAGTTTTACAGGGTTTCCTTCTTTAATATATAGCTATGGGTGGGTACTTGCATTATGGATCGCTAGTTATATGGTTGCTGCCATCTGCAGCATGGGAGTTATGGGCAAACGACTTAACCAAGTTGCACGTAAATGTGGGGCCATTACTATCCCCGATGTGCTTCGAGATAGATATGAATCTACCGGATTAGGGCTGCTTGCTACTGGGACAATTATCTTTTTCACTTTATGTAACCTAATTGCACAATTTAAAGCTGGAGCTCTCATTATTGAAGAAACGTTTAATTTTCCACCTGATTGGGGTTATGGTGTTGGGTTGTTAATTTTTGCTGTCACTGTTATCTCTTATACAGCTTATGGTGGCTTTCGGGCTGTAGTTTGGACCGACGTAATGCAAGGAATAGTCATGGTTGTGGGAATTCTGATTCTTTTGCCAGTTGTAGTAAGACAGGCTGGTGGCTTAGAAGTGGTAAATCAAAAAATTATTAACAAACCTCCTACTGTAGTTACTGGAGTTAAGGGACCTTATAATGATCTTGTCTTTCAATTAGTAGGAGAGATTGAAGTTAAAGGGATAGTATACCGGCACCCTCAAAGACCCCATGCTAATTTGTCGGTTCACTTGGACCCCAGGCTTCCCAAACAGAATCGTTTTGTTGAAATCTGGTTAGCAACCAATGAAAAGGGAGAAACTATCAGTACGGGTAATCATGTTAAACAAGCTATTGAACAGGATCCGTACCTTGGTCATCAATTTAAGATTACATTCCCTTATGACAATAATCAAATTATTGTAGATTCTCTTGGGAGAAGTCTTGAAAAAGGTGCAACTGGACTGATTAATCTTTCTAAATCCCCTGGTAAAGAGCATTTTGTATTTATAAAAGGTGAGGAGTTTCTGTTTGGGCCCGGGAGGTCTTCAAAGGGAGTTTCTTTTCATCCCCTAGGTATGGCCATATCTTTTTTCTTTATGTGGGCCTTAACTGGAATGGGACAACCAGGCACTATGTTGAGATTAATGGCCTTTAAGGATAGTCGAACGCTCAAGAGGGCTATTCTTACTGTTACCAGTTACTATGCTTTAATTTACCTTCCATTAGTAATTATCTTTGTTGCAGCGCGCACTTTGCTTCCAGAACTAACTACTGAAAATTCTGATAAAGCTATGGTCCTAGTTAGTACCCGTGTTGTTTCAAACTTGGGTCTCGGATATCAAATTTTAGGCGCTATCTTTATAGCAGCCCCTTTTGCAGCAGTAATGTCGACAGTTGATAGTTTCTTGCTAATGATCAGTTCAGGTTTAGTCAGAGATATTTATCAAAGGACGATTAACCCTAGGGTTAGTAACTACACTGTAAAATGGGCTAGTTACATTACAACTGTGGTGGTGGGTGTGATTGTTTCCCTTTTGGCTACTCAACCGCCAGATTTCCTTCAGCGGATCATTGTATTTACGGGAACTGGTTTTGCTGCAACATTTATTTGCCCAGTCCTATTGGGTATTTACTGGAAAGGGATGACACGTCAGGGTGCATTAAGTTCTATGCTTGGGGGTTTTATAATTATTTTAGGGCTATTCTCACCTACTCTATTTGGTGGTGATCGTATAGATTTATTAGGTTTACATCCTAACCTTTGGAGTGTTGGTGGTTCTTTTGCATTAGGAATTCTAGTTAGTAAATGGACAGGTCCTCCACCAAAGCATTTAGTGACTCGCTATTTTTATTCGAAATAACAAATCGGTAGAATGAGCTGGTTAACGCTAATAGTTCAATTATGAGAATGAATCAACCATCTATTATTCAAGGACTCCATCATGTGGGTCTAGTAGTTAAAGATTTAGACAGGATGGTAAAGTTTTACACTCAAGAGCTTGGTCTTACTGTTCTCCGTCAGATGAAATCAGTTGCCCCTGTCAGTGGAGACCATACGGGGATTCCTGGAGCGGATCGAGAATTAATTTTTGTTGGAGTCGAAGGTATTTACCAGATTGAGCTAGTATATTATAAAAATCCCCCGGCTAGATCGGGGTATCTTGATAAACATCAGTTAGGCGCTAGTCATATATGTTTTAATGTGATAGACCTCCGAGAGACCTATAGAATTCTAGTGGAAAAAGGAGTTCATTTTATTACAGAGCCAAAGTTTCGTTCTTGGGGAAAATCTGGTGAGCTTGGAATCGTCTATGCCCAGGATCCCGAGGGGAATTGGTTAGAATTTGTGCAGGGATTAGGTGGTTTTTCTAGTGGTGACAAAGCATGACCACTAGTGTCGAAAAACTAAAATTGAATTAATAATAAATTAATTCCTGTTTTGCTAATTAGGGTTGTAAAGCCTGAAGACCTTGATCATATACTTTTAATACCGTTTCTCGTTCCTGGCTTGTTGCAAATAGAGCTTTTTGAGTCACGATCTGCTTGCTTTTTTCTAGTTGTTTTCGAAGTAGGGCCACTGCACTAGGTTGATGAACCGATTTCTCTGCGATATTGATATAAATAGGAGAGGTATGACCAAAGATAGGAAAGCCGTATTCGGTTGTTGTATTTGATGAAACTCGGAGTGCCAGCCAGCTAGGATCATTTAATTGGAGAGTTTGATTAAAGTTAGCAATGAAGTGCTGATCTTCTTTTTGCGATGAGAATTGCTGAATTACTTGCCCATTTTTGATGAGTTCTAACTTTTCAAAATCAACACGACCTAAAGCCCCACCTTGAATCTTGATTGTTTGGGCCTTACTCAACGATACAGTTTCGCCGATATTTTGACCCTCAATCTGGAAATGGAAAAGGGGACCATTAGTAATAAAGGAACGTCCTTTCCAAAGAGCATCTAACCAATTTGAAATACTAAGATCGCCGTTAACTTGGGTATAAACTCTAGAGAAATCAGAGAGGAACCAATCAGTTCCAGTAGAGAATGAAATACGCAACCCGGCATTAAGGTAATGATAGAAAGTATCTTCATACCTCGGATAATTATCTGGGGAGTAACCATCAAAGATATTCTGAATACGGACGGTCTTATTTGCAAAGCTTGCCACCCGCTCTAATCCATGGGTGTTGTGACACCAAATTGCTGTGCCTCCCTGACGATGGGTTTCATTTATACCTGCCTGTAAGGGTATTCCATCATTGCCAGAACCGGTAATCCCTGGACCGATACTAACTGGTTCTATCAGCTTTTTAATATTTAATAGCATGACATGGCCATATCCTTCAGAAAATGGTTTTAGGTTATGTCGATGTTCCTCTCCTTGATTAACTAGCACTCCGGTTTTCCAAAATTCCTTAAGGTCTCCAATAGGGTATTGATTGGTGATGTAATGAAGGTCTTCAGAAGGACGAATGAGGTAGGAAGTAAACAGCAAGTCAAGGCGGTCTGCCCTTGGGATTTCCTGTAAATAGCGATCAGACTCATCTTTGCTAAGTTTAAATAAATGCAAATGAGTGTTGCCTCCATACCAATTTTCTTGACGGAGCTGGTTTTTAAAAGCCTGGACAGATAATTTGATTGTGACTTGCTTTTTCCCCCGCAGATCTATAGATAGACCAGACTTTTCAGTCTCGAGTCCGGAAAAACCTTCAAGGTAAATAGACTGTTGAGGAAGAAGAATCTCTGTGGGATAGGGTAATACGTACCAGTCATGGATAGAGCGCCGAGGAGGGAGTTTCCCTTGTTGTTGGAGAGCTACGGAACCAACTCCTTGTCCTCTTGCAAGAAGTTCATTAATCGGGATGGCTTTAGACTTTCCTTCTAGAAAACATCGAATCACTCCAGGGATTGGATGTTGGGTTACCTTGTCAACCAAAGAAATTTTGACAAGACATTGTTGTTCTGGAGCAGAACACTGAGAATATATGGTTAGTACAGCCAAAACCCATGATATGAATAAAAGCCTGCGTCGATTCATTAATTTAGTTTCCAAAAGTACTTAGAAAATCCTAGTAAGTACTTTGTCAGTTATAAAAGTACGTTACGATCAAAGTTGCTGCTAAAATGCCAATAATATCAGCACTTAGACAAGCAGGTAGTGCATGTCGTGTTTTTGTGATGTTAATAGATCCAAAGTACACTGCTAAAACATAAAATGTAGTTTCGGTGCTTCCATAGAAAGTAGAGGCCATATAGCCAATTAAAGAATCTGGACCATATGTATTCATAATTTCAGTCATGACTCCCATAGCACCAGTTCCAGAAAGAGGACGTACTAGTGCCACAGGGAGGACTTCAGGAGGCATTCCTAGGAAAGTAGTAATTGGACTGAGTGTATAGGCTAATAAATCTAGACATCCTGAAGCACGAAGCATCCCCATAGCAACTAGAATAGCTACTAGAAAAGGGATTATTTTTATTGCAACCTGAAACCCTTCTTTTGCTCCCTCTACCAAAGAATCATAAACCTTTACCCCACGCATCCAACCAAACAAAATTAAACCTGAAACAAGAATTGGGAGTAGCCAAAAAGACATAATATTCCTAACAATATTGCCAATATTTGTGCTAGTAGCTTCATGATAGATCTGCTGACCTAGAGCCAGTAATAAAGCTAGGTAAAAAAGAGAGACTCCAATTTTTCCCCAACGTGGTGGACTAAGCAGAGTATTATTAGTGGCAGTTGGAATTGAAGGTGCTTTTTTAATTGATTCTAGGGAATCATTATTCTTTTTATAAATACTTTTATCGTCATTAGACGCTTCTTTTAGTCGGTACCAGGGACTTTTTGATAGTAGAATTGCTACTATGATACCTGCTAGAGTTGCACAACCACTTGCGAACCAAGTGGTTGCTAGGATTCCTGCAGCATCTTGAGAACCCGCAGCAGCTCTTAACCCTATGACCCCAGTCGGTAGCAATGCTAAGCCAGAGGTATTAATAGCTAGGAAAAGGATCATTGCATTAGTTGCTGTTCCTTTATTAGTGTTTAGACGATCTAGTTCCATCATAGCTTTTAGACCAAAAGGAGTAGCTGCATTTCCTAATCCAAGCAGGTTAGAGGCTATATTTAAAATCATTGCACCCATAGCAGGATGATTATCAGGAACACTCGGGAAAAGGAATCGGAGAATAGGGTGAAGGGCTCTGGTAATTATCTCGAGTATGCCTCCTTCGGAAGCAACCCGCATGATACCCAAGAAAAATGCCATCACACCAATCAGTCCTAGGGCTAAAGAAACTGCTGATTTAGCTGAATCAAGCATGGATTTACTTAACATTTCCATCTGACCGGAAAATGCTGCCATTAGAATAGAAAGTAAAACGATAGTAATAAAAATTCCGTTGAGCACCAGAGGACCTATTATTTTGTTATATGGATAGGTTGATGACTAATAAATTAGGTGAAAGAAAAATACGATCTAAGCTCGTATACTTCAAGCAGGTTGATCTTTAGATCTCTAAATCTACTAGTAATTAATTTCATTAAATCAAACAAATATACACTTATTTAGCCTTTTCTAATGAATGCACAGAATCTGCGACTAACTTGGCTCCTTCATAAAAGTGAACCACGTCGTCTCCCAAGGCAAACCACTGAACCCCCTTGTCGTACCATTCCTTGACTGTCTCAGCATTGTAGCCAATTGAAACACCCAGAAAGAGATCTGTTTGACAAACCTTGGAGAAAACCGTGTCAATTGCTTCTAATACCTCTGGATCATTGTGTTGGCCTAGCTTTCCCATGGAACCAGAAAGATCATTTCGGCCTAACACAATTCCGTCTAAACCTGGTGTTTCTAGAATTTCATCAAGGTTATTTACAGCATCTATATGTTCAACTTGAACAAATACCATAATCTGTTGTGAAGCTATCGAAAGATATTCGTCTGTAGAATCAATTCCATACATATTCCTAATTGGTCCAAATCCCCTAATACCTTGGGGAGGGTAACGACAGGCTTTAACGGCTTTGGCAGCTTCTTTCCCTGAGCATACCATTGGTACAACAATTCCAGCAGGTGCTAGGTCCAGAATAGGCTTGATTAATACAGGATCATTCCAAGCAACACGCACGATTGGAGCAGCTTGAGTGCCTCGCAGGGCTATCAGATGACTAGACAGAGTGCGGAGATCAAGATAAGAGTGTTCCATTTCGATCCAGACAAAGTCATTTCCAGCTTCAGCGGCTAATTCACTAAGGATTGGGTCAGTAAGAGAAATGGAGGTTCCAACACAAATTTCTTGATTTTCTAATCGCTTTCTTAATCTTTCAACATTATTAATAGAATTCATTTGTATTCACCTCACTTTAGGATAGTTAGAAGAACGCCTTATATTAAATCTTTGCAAGTAACGATAACTTAGAGGAAAATGGCCTGAAAGTAATGAAAATTCTACCAATGAGATTAATAGTGTCAAGCATAACGAATTGTATTAAGGAAAAATACTAGGCTACCAATTAATAATTTTCTGAAATACTTATCTCATAGAGATCTAAGAAAGTATATTCTTACCCTACAACCTGAGTTACGTTAATGAATTTTATGGAAAAATACTTTAGCATTTTAGGATCGACATATTATTGGATTAGTTTAACAACAGTGCTGAACAGTTTAAATGGTTTAAGAGCGAATAATTTTCTTTACGACGGTTAATGGTAGAAAAAATGAATATTTTGTATTTAAAATTAGTTTCACTGGTAAGCAGTATGATACTTTTTTCTTCATGTTCATCCTCACCCCCTTCCTTCGAAACCTCATCCCCTTCTTTTGAGGTTGCCTCTTCTCAATTGACAGAAGCTAGTGGAGTTCGATCGCGATATCTATTGTTAGACGATCGACTCATAGAAAAAAAACAAAATGTTCGTTTAGCAATTGGCACTATTAAAAAACATGAAGCCAATCCGTTGATGGTACAAGACAAGCCTTGGGAACCAAGATATGACAATCTCTATCCAAATATAGTATACGATAAGGATCAGAAGCTATACCGGTGTTGGTACAATCCTTTCATTAAAGATTCGCTTGCCAGTCAAACCCCCCATGAAAAGCGAGATCTGGATCCTTATACCAACCATCCTGATCATACTAAAGACGGTCAAGAAAAGAGAGATAAGGTTTCGTATCTCCCACATCCTCTTAGCCGTGAATTTGGTATGTGTTATGCCGTTAGTAAGGATGGATTAAAATGGACTAAACCTGAGTTGAATTTGGTAGAGTTCAATGGAAGTAAGGCAAATAACATATTTTTAAGACAAGGTTCACATGGTGGAGGTATTTTAATAGATCCAAGAGATTCTGAGGTAGAAAGACGTTATAAGATGTTTGAAGGGGGTATTTGGTTAGCAGGTAAGGAATATGAATCAAGACCAGCTGTACGATTTTCCAAGGATGGCCTCCGTTGGAGTGAATCAATACCAGTTCCAGAAGTAGAAGCACACGCAGATACCCACAACAGTAACCGATGGATCCCTGAACTAAAGAAGTATGTGACGATGACACGCATTCATAGAGGGGAGGCATTTTCTCGTCATCCTTTAGGCCAGCGTGTTGTTGGTCGTACGGAGAGTTCTGACTATCTTAAATGGAGCAAGGCTACTGAGGTTTTGCGAGGAGATCCAGAACAACAGACTTATGCCATGCCATTTTTTAGATATGCTGATATCTACCTTGGTCTGGTAATGATTATCCGGCCAAAAGATCCAATTAAATCTGGTGT
>Ga0310345_10004245_pt1 | contig 13112 bp, 10 predicted proteins | sample HC15DNA20500_MG_FD_204667 | JGI IMG/M metagenome (GOLD analysis project Ga0310345, IMG submission 204667) | Marine microbial communities from station ALOHA, North Pacific Subtropical Gyre - HC15-DNA-20-500_MG | ecosystem: Environmental > Aquatic > Marine > Oceanic | place: Pacific Ocean: North... | reverse complement strand
CGCGGCCTCGCCGATCGCCTTGTGCGCCGGGTCCGAATGCTCCCCGAGCTCGAGCATCTCACCCAGCACGAGGACGTGGCGTCCGTGCCCGTGCACGCCACAGAGCACGCGCACGCTCGCGAGGGCCGAGGACGGGTTCGCGTTGTAGCTGTCGTCGAGGACGACGAGCCCCTCGAGCTCGATCCGCTCCATGCGACCGCGAGCAGTCCGTACACCACTGACAGCCGGCAGCACCGCGTCGAGCTCCAAGCCCATCCCGCGGCATGCGGCGAGGGCAGCGAGGAGGTTCTCGACGTTGTGAGCCCCTACAAGGGGTGAGGTCACTTCGCGCCCGTCGAGCCGGAAGGTCGTCCCGGCGCCGTGGGTGTAGAGGTCGGTCGCGTCCAGGTCGCCGTCCCCCTCGACGCTGAAGGTGATGACCTCTGCTGAAGTCCGCTCGGCGATCGCCGGGGTCCAGGGGCAGTTCGCGTTCAAGACGCAGAATCCATCCGAATCGAGCTTGGCCGCGAGCGCCCCCTTCTCGTCCGCCACCCCCTCGATTGAGCCGAGGCCCTCGAGGTGTGCGGCGCCGACGTTCGTGATGACGGCGCCCGTAGGCCGCGCCGTCCGGCAGAGCGCCGCGATCTCCCCTGGCGAGTTCGTCCCCAGCTCCACGACGAGCGCCTCAGTGGCCTCGTCCGCCAAGAACAGGGTGTGCGGCACACCGATGTCGTTGTTGAACGAGTTGGGTGAGCCGACGACACGGCAAGAGGTCTCCAAGAGGTGAACGAGGACGTTCTTGGTCGTGGTCTTGCCGCAGCTGCCTGTGATCCCGATGACGGGCACGTTGAGCCGCGCGCGATGCCACGAGGCGAGCTGCCCGAGAGCGCTCCGCGGCGCCGGGTGCAAGACGACGACGGCCTCCTCGGGCAGGCGCTCCACGATCCCCGAAATGGTCGGGTGCCCGTCCCTCAACAAAAGCGCGCCCGGCTTGGACTCCATGGCGGCGAGCGCGAACTCGTTGCCGTCGAAGTTCGGTCCCTCGAGCGCGACGAAGAGCTGCTCGGGAGCGATGGAGCGCGTGTCCGTGCTCACACCGTGCACCTCGCGCGCAGCGTCTCCCTTGACCAGTTTCCCCTTCGTCGAGCTCACTATCTCCTCCACTCGGGCACGCATCACCCCTCCAACTCCAAGGCGGCGACGAGCCGGTCGTCGAAGGGCCGCTTCTCTCCTGAGATCTCCTGATGAGTCTCATGTCCTTTCCCTGCGATCAGGACCACATCGCCTCGTTGTGCCGCGCCGAGCGCCGCGCGGATGGCGAGGCGCCGGTCGGGCTCTACGAGCACCTCTGCGGCGCCACCCGCCGCTCCCTCGGCGACCGCCCGACAGATCGCCTCAGGGTCCTCGCCGCGGGGGTTGTCGCTCGTGATGAAGACGCGATCTGCTCCAGCGGCTGCAGCCCGCCCCATGGGGACGCGCTTGCTCTCGTCGCGGTCGCCGCCGCAGCCAAACACCACGACAAGTCCCCCGCCCTCTCCGACGAGGGGACGCAAGGTCTCGAGGGTCCCCGCGAGCGCCTCGGTGGTGTGAGCGTAGTCGACCAGCACAGCGAAGCCGCGGTCGCCCGTCTCGACCGGCTCCATGCGTCCGGGCGGAGGCGTGATCTTCTCCAGCGCGCGCGCGACCTCTTCGAGCGAGAGGCCGCACTCGATGGCTGCTGCCGCAGCGGCGAGCGCGTTCTCCACGCCGAAGCGGCCCAAGAGCGGCGTACGCACGCGCGCGGTCTCTCCGTCGGCGACGAGCTCGAAGGCCGTCCCGCTCCGCTCGAACGAGACCGCCTCTGCGCGGAGGTCGGCCCCCGCAGCGCCGAAGCGAACCACGCGCGCGCCGCGCGCGCGCGCAGCCTCTGCCATCTCCTCCCCCCTGGGGTCCGCCGCGTTCACTACGGCCACGCCCTCTTCATCCAGCGCCTCGAACAGGCGCCGCTTCGAGCGCGCGTACTCCTCGAGGTCGCCGTGATAGTCGAGGTGGTCCACTGAGAGGTTCGTGAACACCGCCACGTCGACCGAGAGCCCGGCGAGGCGTCCTTGATCCAGCGCGTGCGAGCTCGCCTCGAGGCAAGCGACGACGCCGCCCGCCTCGCGATGACGCGCGAGGAGCCGCTGCAGCTCCGCAGCGTCCGGCGTGGTGTGAGTCGTCGGAAGCGCCTCGCCTCCGACGCGATGCCCTACCGTCCCGAGGCACGCGGCGCTCTGTCCCGCGCACTCGAAGAGCTCTGCTGTCAGGTGGGCCACGGTCGTCTTGCCGTTCGTTCCGGTGACCGCGACGACCTTCATCGCTCGCGACGGGTCTCCGTGCAGTCGCGCCGCCACCGCCCCAAAGGCGTCTCGCGGGTTCGCGTGACTCCATACGGGGATGTCCACCTCCCGAATTGTCCCGCTCGGAGCGAGGACGCAGACGGCGCCCCGGTCAGCAGCGTCCTGGATGTAAGCCGCGCCGTCCGCGCGCGTACCGGGGAGCGCACAGAAGAGGTCTCCGGACTTGACAGCGCGACTGTCGAGACGCGCGTCGAGCACCTCCACCCCCTGCATGTCTCCGGACACCTCTCCCCCGAACTCCTCGACGAGCGCGCGCAGCATCAACGCCCATCCTCCTCGTCTCTCTCGTAGATCTCCCAGACCTGGTCCTCTCTGAACTGGTCTCTATCAGAGATCTCTTGGACCGGGTCCTCGCTGAGTCTCTGTGTGACGTCCTTGGGGACGCTCGTCTGGGACGGAGCGATGTTCACGAGAGGCTGCCCGTCGCGCGTCAGGTAGAGGGCCTCTTGGAGGACCGCGATGGCCGCAGGACCAGCGACCTGTGAGCCGTAGTAACCCCTACCGCGTGGCTCCTCGACGACGATCAAGACCATCACCTCACGTACCTCTCCAGCGCGTGGCAGGGACGCCTGGGGATCGCCCACGCTCCCGAAGACCATCATGGAGGACGTGTAGCACTTGTTGGAGTGAGGCTGCGCGCCGCCTTTGCGAGCATCGCGACCTTCCTTCGTGCAGTTCGAGTAGGGCAAGAGAGGTTCACCTCTCTTCTCACGCTCCACGTTCTCCCTCTTGCGCTCTGCGTTCTCCTGCGCACAGGAGAGCTCGATGTGGGAGCAGGAGGTGCCGGGCTCCTTCTCCGTGGTCCCCGACTTGCTTCCGAAGACGACTGGAGTCCCTGCGGCTACGAGCTCCTCGTTGAACCGCTCGCCCGTCCCGATCTGGGCAGCGAGTCGCAACATCCCCCGGACCTCCTCACAGGTCGTGTCCGAGAAGACGCCGTGACTGGGTTTCGCGCGAACCCTCTGCTTTTGCCCCTTGCCCTCTACGCTCTGAAGCACTCGCAGGGGGAGATACTCGCCTCCACGAAGAATTGCCGAGAGCGCCGCCGCGTGCTGCCAGAGAGTGCATTGGAACTCATGACCGAAGCTCACGGATGCCTGGGTCCAGCACCGCGTCCAGTCTTTATAGGGACGGATAGTGCCCTTGCCCGACATCCCCAGCGCGGTCTCTTGTGGCTGCCCGTACCCGACGTTAATCAGGATCGAGTGGAGGTACTCCATCGGCATCCGCAGACCCACTTGCACCATGACCGCGTTGATCGAGTGGGCGACCCCCTCGCGCAAGGTGAGGTAGCCATCGACGCCCAGCTCGGAGTTACGGGCCTCATGGATCGTCCGGCTGCACCCCTCGACGAGCTCGCCCACGGGGAGCTCCCTATTGGAGGTGCTGAAGGGATCGTTGGGGCTCACCACCCCCAGCTCCAAGGCGCTCGCAGCGATGAGCGGCTTTAAAGTGGAGCCCGGAGTGAACCCGTACTGCAGCGGAAGGAACTGGGTCTGCTCGTATTGGCACACACCATCGACGGCGAGGACTTCGCCCGTGTTCACGTCAATGACGATCCCCATGGCGAGCGCAGCGTCGTGCTCGGTCATCGTCTCGAAGAGCACGCCGTGCAAGTAGTTCTGCAGGGGCGCCTCCATCGTCGTGTGGACGCGCGACCTCTCGTCCTCTTCGGCCGCTCCATAGAAGGACCTCTGGCGGCTTGAGTGCGCCGGGTTGAAGGCGAGGAAGGAATACTCTGCGGCATCAGCCTTGAGGTGCTTGAACTCATCCTTGAAGAGCTCCTCACACGTCTTCTCCAAGCGAGTCATGGGAGCACGGAGGGTGGCCTCCTCGTTGATCTCCTGCCGGAGCGTGCGCCGCATCTCCTCCGACACGCTGTCCATCGAAGTGAGGCCATGACGCCTCATCACGCAATCCATGCAGTCCTTCATGGTCCGGAAGCGCCACTGGCCCAACCAAGCGAAGCCATTCTCAATATCCGACCCCTCGGCCACCGGATGGGCGCGTTCGCGATACCAGGACAACCTCATCTGGACATCGGCGATCCCTTCCGCGCTCAGGAGCTCGCTGACCCTCTGACCCTCAGCTATCGAGAGGCGGTCGAAGATCACCTCATTCTGATCCGGCATGAGCTGCTTCCAGACCTCTCCATGTTCCTTCGCAGGATCAAGCCCTCTCAACCCTAGGCAGGGAGCGAGCCGGGATGCGATCCGCCTGCACCAGCTGGACGGGCGGTCGGTGTAGCCCTCTTCCTCCTCTCCCAGCTTCCTGAATCCTTGAGCCTCCCGCGTCGAATAGCTGAGGAGGAGCTCAGGCATCCAGCAGATCCTGTACTTGCCCTCCGAGCCCACCTGCTGGAGCCACATTCCGCTCACAGGCACCCCCTCTTCCCCCGAGATCAGCCAATCATCCAACCGCTTGACCGCGCTCTCTTCGAGGAAGCGCTCCACCGACTCCTCTCCGTCACGCGATCTGGAGTAGAGCTTCACTTGAATCACCCCGGAGCTCGCGTCAGGGAGCAGGCGGTCCAAGAGGGCTTGCCAACCTTCACGGTGCTCGGGTTCGAGACACTCCTCGAGCTTCTGTGCGATCCTCGCTGGCGTGTGCGCTTGCCACATAGACCTCGGGCTTGCGCTCAGCCTGCGCCAGTGCACGTCGGTCGCGAGCGTACGCCCTTCGCGATCGACCACGTCCCACTTCGGATCGATGTGAGTCCTCGAGACCAGGAAGTCATCCAGGTCCAAGTTGTCCGGGTCGCTCTCGCCAAGTTCTCCCGACCTCTCATTGTCATGGGCTCTCGAGACAACCCCGTCCGTGACGCGGCCTGCGATCACAACGAACAAGAAGAGGCAGGTGATGAGCATGCCGAAGGGCTTCAGTCCCGAGCGCGCGACGAATTTCTCTCCTGTGTTCATTCAGCCTTCCTCAAATCTCATCTGTCCTTGTCCGGTCGTTGATCGAGCTGGACCTCTTCCTGCTCGACCCTGCTCTCGAAGTGCTTGATCTCTGCTTGACCCGAGAGGGACTGCTTCCACTTCTCGTGGAGGCGTTGTCGCTGCTCCGCGGACTCCGCGCACTCGCGCGTCGTGCGTAACCCGACCACGACGCAGAGGCACCACAGCGCCAACGCGAGGATGTCGCGAATCATGCCCCCACCCCATCGCTCTGTGTGCGCGTGGCCCAGCGCAGGACAGCGCTTCGAGAGCGCCGGTTCTTGGCGACCTCGTCGGGCTGCGCTCGAGACGGCTTCTCCTTCGAGAGCGTCCAGTGTCCAGCGCGTGCGCGGCCGCTCAGGAAGCGCCGCACCTCGCGGTCCTCGCCGGAGTGGAACGTGATAGCGACCAGGCGGCCGCCAGGGACGAGGTGATGCTCTGCCGCATGCATCCCACGCAGGAGCTCTTCACCTTCCTGGTTGACGGCCCGACGCAGGGCCTGAAAGCACCGGGTCGCAGGGTGAATTCGCCCGCCGCCGCCGACCGCCTTGGCGATGACATCCGCGAGGGGGACCGTGCGTTGGAAGGGAACCCTCCTGCGGGCTTCGATGATGGCGCTGGCAGCCTGGCGTGAGCGCCGCTCACCTCCCTCGTGGAAGAAGAGGTCAGCGAGATCGTGCTCGTCCCAGGTGTTCACGACATCGGCCGCGGTCCGCTCCCGGGAGGGGTCCATGCGCATGTCCAACGGGCCGTCGTCGCGGAAGGAGAAGCCCCGCTCAGGGCGATCCAGGTGGAGCGAGCAGACGCCGACGTCGAAGAGGAAGCCGATGACGTCGGAGAGGCCCTCACGACGCAGGAGACCGCCCAGCTGGCTCATCCGCCCGCGCCGCATCCGCACGCGGTCCCCGTAGGGCTCCAGCACAGGCGCCGCTTCGGACAGAGAGTCGGGGTCCTGGTCAACGGCGAGGATGCGTAGCTCCGGGTGGGCATCCAAGAGCGCGCGGGCGTGCCCACCTGCGCCGACCGTCCCGTCGACGAGCCAACACTCCCCCGCTTGCGGGATCGTCGCGGCAAAGACCTCGAGCACCTCACGCGCGAGGACCGCGGCGTGTACTTCGTTCCCTCCTGTACGCGGATCCCCTCGGTGGGCGGCTGCCATCGTGATCGCCATCTCCTCCGCGCTCGCGCCCTTAGCGCGCGTCCGCCTCGCCCCCGCTCCCAGGCGGTGAACACAGGATCGTGTGAAGGTCGTCCAATCCGTCGTTGGCGTTGGAGCCCTCGAAGGCTTCCCACGCCGCGCGGGGCCAGATCTCTGCGCGGTGCGCCACCCCCACCATGGCGACTTCACGCTCAATTCCGACGGCAGCTCTCAGCTTCTCCGGCACCAGAAGACGACCCGCCGCGTCCAGTTGGACACGACGGGTGTTGGCGAAGAAAAGCCGTTGCAGCCGACGCTGCTCGGGTCCTGTGATGGCCTGCGTCTCGAGACGCGTCATCGCGTCGCGGAAGCCCTCCTCGCTGAAGAGGTAGAGGCAGCCGTCGACGCCCAGCGAGAGGTAGCAAGCGAGGTTGCCCTCTCCGTCTCGAGCGAGCACTTCCTGAAAGCGCTTGGGGACGTGGACGCGGTTCTTCGCGTCGACGGTGTGGATCGAGTCTCCGTAGAAGATGGCCGTCATGACCGACCTCTCCGGCTCTCTTCCAGAGCCCGGTACTTGACGGGACAGCTCAGGCATATCGCCACCCGCAAAAGACACTTTCCACCACTTTCCACCACTTTGGTATTCTCCCCCACCTAAACGCCCCCCGCAATGGCTACAGGACCTGTTTTCTCCATTCTCCCGCTGGAGGTGACGTCGGCCCTGGCGAGCCGCTGACTAGGTCACCCCAAATCTCGTGGGCTTTTCTCCACTTTCGCCAAATCACCCCAACATGTTGGGGGTTGCCTCTCTCCTAAAAACCCACCTCCAAGGCCCCGGTTATTTTGCAATTCCCTTTCTACTACCCCCCCAGAAGAGCGCTTTCACGTGACGGCTCAGTGGGACAGAGCCCCACCGATCAGAGCGCCAGCGCTCAGGACGCGATCGACTGGCTCGCGGCGCTAGGTGACGACCGAATCCTCAGCCCCGTCACCCGCGCTCTCAGCGCTCACTGAAGGCTCGTCCGTGTCGCTCTCCGAGTCGACGCCGGCGCCCTCGAGGGGACGCTCTTCGCCACCGACGAGCTCTCCGTCGAGGAGGGTCGCGAGCTCTCCCCGGAGGACCTCGACGCGCTCAGGCTCGAAGTCGTAGACGAACACGCGCCACTCCTCCTTGCGCCGCGGGCGTCGGACCAGCATCGCCTCACCCTCTCGTCCGCGCTGGACCTTGACGAGCTTCAGCCGCCGCTTGCGCATGAGCATCAGACACAGGAGATAGCGCACCTCGCGGACCTTGTCCTCGGTGCGCTCCTCGAGCTGCAAGAACAGCCGCTCGATCAAATCGAAGTCGAGAGCCAGGGTCGACTTGGCCTTCACCGCAAAACGAGTCGCCCACCAGAAGATCGCGTCAACAGGCTCCTCCCAGCACTCGGGGTGATGATCCTCGCGCACGAGGTCGTCACCGTCGAAGCGGACCTGCGTCATGATGCGTTCGCCGTCGGTCTCGAACGCCCGCTCACACTTGGCGCACTCCCCGCGGAGCCGCCTGATCTTCCAATCGCTCATGGTGTCGTTCGATCCTACGCGAGCGCAGGCTCCTCCCCTACCCCCCTCTAGATTCCCTGCGCCCCACCCAGACCTCCCGCCACTCAGCGGGCGTCAGGTCGCTACTCGAGCTGCGCGTGAGCTCTCCGAGCGCGGCCTGCACAGCGCGCAGTCGGTCCAGTCCCGCGCCTGAGTACACCAGTCGCTCGAGGTGGTTGATGAGCGCCGGCACCACCTGCTCGTCCCCCAGCTCCGCCAACGCCCGACAGCACGCGATCTGCACGCTCGGCTCGGGGTCCACGAGCCCACGCGAGAGAGCTCCACACACCCGAACGACCTCCCCCGCAGCGTCCGCTCGCGACACGAGGCTCCGCGCAGCCTGCACGCGACAGATCCACGCCGGGTCCCCGGACAGCACGGCGATCAATCGATCCACGACCCCTGCCTCCCCTTCACCCGCGTATGCCAACCCCGCGAGCGCGGTCACCGCCCTCAACCTCGACCTCTGCGGCGCCCCGTCCAGCGCCCCTGCGAGGAGCGGCGCAGCGCTCCGTTCCCCGCCCTCGATGAGCAGATCCGTAGCCAGCTTCGCGCCGACGTCGTTCCCCACGAGGACCATCTCGACGAGGGGCTCGACCGCCAGCGCACCCATCGCTTTGAGCTCGCGCCTCGCGCGCTCGAAGCGACCCCCCTGCTCACCGATCGCGGCAACACCTTCGGCCCGATAGCTCGCCACCATCACCACGACCATGTCCTCAGCCCAGAGCTGAGCCATCTCCTGATCCCAATCCATGCGCGCAGCCGCAGCACGGTATTCCTCCGGCCCCACGCTCCACGCTCTGAAGAGCGCCTGCCGGTCGGCACTCCGCTCGTCAGTGTCTTGCACGGGCGCAACGCAAGCCGCGACGAGGACGACCCACCCAGCGAGACGCCTCACGCCTTGGGACCCGACGCCTTCGAGCACTTCTTGTCCCACTCCTCCTCTGCGAAGCTCGACATGCGCTCGTCGTACCACTCTCCCTTGGAGACGCCCTCCGGCACGCCTTCGATCCGCACCTGCTCGTAGTGCTCGAGCAGCTCTGCCGCGCGCTCGTGCGGCCGCACGACGCGCGCGCTCCACACCTCCTGCTCCAAGCGCGCCAACTCCATCGGAGAGCGGGAGAGCTCGTCCAGACAGGCTGAGAACGACTCGACGTCTTGCGGTTTGTAGAGCTTGCAACCCCCCTCGGCCGCGCGCTCCACGAACGCCCCCGCCGCCGGGAGGACAGCGGGCATCCCGAACACCCGCGCCTCGTCGAGCACGAGCCCGTGGCTCTCTCGCGCTCGCGTCGCAGACGCCATGACGTGCGCAGACGTGACCGGGTGCTCTCGTAAGCTCGCGCGCTCGTACGCGCCGTGCCACCGCACCTCTAGCTCCGGGTGCTCTCTCAATTGCGCGTCGAGCCACCCTGGCTCCTGTTCGCGACCGGCCAGCTCCACTCGGACGCGGCCCGGCGACAGCCTCGCGGCCGCCGCCAAGAGCAGGTCGATCCCCTTCAGCGCCGAGACCTGACCCCAGGCAGCGACGACCAGCGGCCGCCCCTCACCCGGCGACTCCGGGCGCGGATGCTCCACGGGCTCCAGGTCGCAGGCCGGTCGTGAGACGAGGAACTCCACCTTCAGGTCGTGCGGCGCCCAGGCGTGCGCCAGCGCCTCCCCGTGCGCCTGGCTCGGGACCAAGACACGCCGGGCCAGCTCGAGCTCACGGGCGAGGCCGCGCGTGCGCTCGGCGAGGAGCAAGCGCGCTTCGCTCGGCCCGACCCACGGCGTCTCCGGCGGGAGGTGTCCTGCACAGGTAAGACACGGGTCTGCTGCCAGCGGCACATCGCAGGAGACGGGATCCGCCGGCGGGACTCGGAAGGTGACCAAGCAGGTGGTGAAGTGATCGTGCAACGTCACGACGGAGGGCACGCGCTTGCGCGCCGCGATGAGCACGAGGTCTCGGGTGAGGCGGGTCCAATGGTGCACATGCACGACGTCAGGCCGCTCCTCGTTGAGGAGCTCCTCGAACTCCGCCGCGACGCGGCCTGACCTCGACTTGTGCCAGTGGTCAAAGTAGAGGTCGGGTCGCGCGATCGTGTGGACGCGCACCCCGTCCTCCCTGGTCTGGACGTCGCGCTCGACCAAGCCCTCTCCGCGAGCCAGCGTCCCGGTAGCGACGACGACCTCGCACCCGGCCTTCACGAGGGCGTCGGCGTCCGTCGCAGCGACGAGCTCCGTCCCTCCCGCCAGCTCCGGCGGGAACCCGTGGACGACCAAGAGGACCTTCACCCTGTGCGCTCCTTCTCCTCAGTCACCTCGCCGTAGACCTCGAACAAGCGCCCGAAGTGCGCGTCCGCTCGCGGGGCGGGCGGGACCTCGACCGCGTCGAGGGCCTCAGGTGCTGTGAGCAGCTCCTCCAGCGTCGCTGCGAGCGCCTCCTCGTCACCTGCGGCGAAGCGCCAGCCCCCCGAGGATCCAGGGACCGCCTCGGCCAGGCCGCCAAGGTCACTCACAAGCAGCGGGACACCCGCGGCGCGGGCCTCCAGAATCACCAGCGGCAGGTTCTCGAACCACAGGCTCGGCAGACAGACGAGGTCCGTCTGAGCCAGCTCGCGCGGGACCTCTCCCCGGTCGAGGACTCCACCCCACCTCGCCCCGGCGTCCGCTACACCCTCTTCGAGGGCCGCCATGTAGGCCGCATCGTGTCCAGGAGGTCCGAACAGGACCAGCTCGCCCTTGGCGCGCGCCTCCTCACTGAGTCGGCCCCAAGCGCCGACGAGGACGTGCGCCCCCTTCGATGGAATCAACGATCCGAGGAAGCGGACGCGGACCCGGTCCCCGCGCGGAACGCGCTCGGGGACGTCGCCGTCTGCGAGCCCCGTCCCAAGGTGTTCGACGCGATCCTCCTCCAGCCCCCAGCGCACCATCTCGTCCGCCACGAACCGGCTGGGCGAGAGGAATCTGTCGACGCTCTCCCCCACGATCTCTCGCACATAGGCGTCCCGCTCACGCATGGCCTCTTCCAACTCGACTCCGAGCTCCGGCGTTTGGCCGCCCTCCCCGCCGTGCTCGGCCAGCACCCGGCGCGCCAGCCGCGCGGTCTCGGTCAGATCCACCCCCGTCGTCTCCTTCAGGCGCACGAGCCACCCTGAGATGCGCTCCTCCAAGTTCGTCTGGGCGAACTTCGTATGAGCCATGCACTCGCCGCAGCGCGCGAGGTCCACCTCCCGACAGAGCTCCCCGTCCCAGCCCAAGCGCTGCCCCCACCGTGGGCAGGAGAGCCACAGGTCGTGCAAGGTGAACACGACGCCGACTCCACGTGAGCGTGCTTCGGAGAGACACCCGAGCGAGAGGTACATGAGGTGGTTGATGTGCACCACGTCGGGCTGGAACTCATCCAAGACCGCGGCGAAGGCGCGCTCCGCAGCCGGCAGCGCCCAGGTCTCTCGCAGGCCCGAGAGGTGCAGGTTGTTCACGAACTCGTGCACGCGAACGCCCTCGTGCTCGCGCACCCTTACGCTGCGGTCCGGCTCTCCGATCGCCTTCTCGGCGCAGAAGACCTCGACCTCATCACCCCTTGCTCGGAGCCGCGCCGCCACCTCAGCGGTGTACACCTCTGTGCCCGCCGAGTTGGCCGGCGGGTACCGATGGCTCATAAGGAGGACGCGCACGCGTCGCATCCAACCAAAGGTGGAGGCCCGGTTCCACGCACGAACTCACTTCGGCAGCGATTCAGCCTGCGAGTAGACGAACCAGCGCCCACCAGGCGCTCGTGATCCGCGAGAGCGCGGCGTAGACGCCCCCGCGCAAGCCACGGACCGCGTCAGGCGTGGGCGTGAGCGGACCTCCTACGAGCAGGTCCTTGTCACGCAAGCGCCGACCGGCCTGGTTGCTGCGGCGGGCGGCAAAGTTTCGGCGGAGGCCCGCCAAGACCGCCACCTCCCCCTCGATCCAAGTGAGCGGGTGCCCCGAGGCCAGGGCGAGCGCCCACCCGGCGAGCTCGTAGAGGAGGATCACTGGGGCCAGCAAGAAGAGCGTGCGCCAGCGCAGGTTGCGCAAGAGGAACATCCAGCGGTTCCTCGCGTGGAAGAAGAGCCTGCGGACCGGGTAGTTCGGCCCCTCGCGGAAGCTGACCCCCTCTGTCCCCGCACGGTGTCGGACGCAGACGTCGGCCGAGACTCGCAGGCGGTGGCCGCATGTTCTCAGGCGCCAAGAGAGGTCGAGGTCCTCGAACAAGATGAAGTAGTCCGTGTCGAAGCCGCCGACAGAGGCCACGGCCTCCGAGTCGGCGAGGAGGACGAGCGAGATGACGCAGTCGACGTCACGCGCGCCGTCCCCGAAGGCGTCGGCGAGCGGCCGGTAGAAGTTGTCGAGGGAGATGAGCCCCAGACAGTGCGGCGAGCCGCCGTCGTAGTGCACGGTGTCTGGGTCGCCGTCGAGGACGCTGCGCGGTTGCACGAGCGCCACCCCGTCATCGACCGCGGCCAAGAGGACGCGGAGCGTCTCAGGTGGACAGACGACGTCGTTGTCGACGAGGAGCACCCAGCGGTTCGCTGCTGCCTCGAGTCCGATGTTTCGCGCGGCGGCCGGACCGAGGTTCCCGCCCGTCTCGATGACGGTGACGGAAGGAAGGAGCTCGCGCGCTCGCGCGACGCTGTCGTCGGTCGAGGCGTTGTCGACGAGGATCACCTCCGTCACGTCGCCCTCGAGCGCAGCGATCGCGGGCAGGGTGTGGGCGAGGTGCTCGGAGCCCTCGTAGTTGACGACGACGACCGAGACGGGAGTCTTCGGCGTGAGCCCGGAGCCGTCGTGGTTGTTCTCGTCGCTCATCACTCGAGGGGGAGCTCGAAGTCGCCGTGGCGGACGGGCCGTCGGTGGCGAAGGCAGTAAGGCAAGTTCCAGAAGACGCTCGCGCACGCTTTGAGGAGCACCCACCACGCGCCGGGCGTCTCGCGCAACGAGCGACCGATGCCGATGGTGCCCGTCGCATCGGTGATCTCGCCTGCTTCCTCCACCGCGCTGGGTCGCAGCACGACCCCCTTCAGTACGAGCCACGGGAGCTTGATGAGGGCGCCGAGCGGCGCGTACTTCAACATCGTTAGCCCGGCGTTGCGGGCG
>Ga0310345_10004244_pt1 | contig 13113 bp, 10 predicted proteins | sample HC15DNA20500_MG_FD_204667 | JGI IMG/M metagenome (GOLD analysis project Ga0310345, IMG submission 204667) | Marine microbial communities from station ALOHA, North Pacific Subtropical Gyre - HC15-DNA-20-500_MG | ecosystem: Environmental > Aquatic > Marine > Oceanic | place: Pacific Ocean: North... | reverse complement strand
CCGAAACTGAAGAAGCCATATCGCTCCTACCGGTTTGCCATTGGTGAGGAAATGTACGGCCTGCTCGGCATTGCACGCGAAGACCGCCCGGCCCGGCTTCGCTGGTTTGCCAACAATTACCGCTTCTTCGGCGCGCCTGCGGCGGTGTTCTGCTTTTTCGACCGGGTGATGGGCGCACCGCAATGGTCCGACTTAGGCATGTTCCTGCAGACCTTCATGCTGCTGGCACAGGAGGCTGGTCTCGACACCTGCCCACAGGAATGCTGGTCCAACTATTCGAAGACAGTCGCCGATTTCTGCGACGTCCCAGACGAACTGATGCTGTTTTGCGGCGTCGCAATCGGGCATGGCGATCCCGACGCGCCGGTCAATCGGCTCCATAGTAGCCGTGCGCCAATCGAAGACTGGGTAAGCACAATAGAGTAAGCGGCAACGCCGTTCAGCCAAACCCATCGCCCGGTTCGCCGGGCTTCATGCGGACAAGCCGCGAATCTTCTACCGCCGCCTGACGGTGTTTTACCGCCTCTCGATAGACGGGATCCCGGAGCATGGAGATGAAGGCTTCAGCGGAGGGATACTCGGCGATGAAGCAGATATCCCAGCGCTCGTCATGAGGACCAATCAGTGTGTGCTGAAATTGGCCGGACCATATGATGCGGCCGCCAAGTCCTTTGAACACCGGACCGCTCTCACGGCCATAGGCGGCATAGGCTTCGCGGCCGGTTACCATCGTGCCGTCTTCATAGACCGCTGTATCCTTGAGCCGGACGAGATTGAGCATATGGATCGGATGATCGCGGGGTAGCGCCTTGAATTCGCCAAAGCGCTCCCGGTCCGGATCGACATGTCCGCTCATTGCCCCCTCCCCGCCCATTGGCACTAGTTGGCAGTGAACTTCAATTGGCCGGCCGGTTCAAATTTTTTCGAGGCGTTGTCGTAGAGAAAAAACGCTGCCTGAAAGCCGTTTCCAGTTTTGGAGATCACCTGGCGGCTACGGGTCAGTTGGCCGGTCTGGTCGTCGATAAAATTGGACAGGACCACAAGTTGGTTGCCCTTCACCTGGCCTTGCGACTTGACCATCGTGGCGCTGCCGAGACCATTGATCAGCGATCCTGAGACGGAGTTGCCGTTGTGGGTGATCTTGCCGTTGACCGGAGTCTTGGCCTGGGTGGTGGCGCAATCGCCTTTTACCTGAAGCGCTGTTTCGGATTCAGCGTAGCTGCTCGTCACGCGGCAGCTGACACGTTCACTGCCTTCACGGCCGGGAAGCTTTGCCGTACCGGCGCCCTTCCATGATCCCTCAATGCTCTTGAGAAAACCGGCCGCATCGGCAAGAGCGGCCTGCGGCAAGGCCGTTGCCCCGGCTGCAACCGCGGCTGCAAGTAGCAGGGTGGATAGTCGATTGTTTGGAGTTTTCATGCCTGATTTGATCCTTGTCATATCGGTGATGTAACGCCGAAGGCCTCCACCCGTTCCAAACAGCGTTACTGGTTTATCTGCGCCAGCCGAATCGCTTAACGAGCGCGTTCAGGCAGATGATATTAGCGGGCAATATGGCAAGATTTGCGACGAGCGCCACAATCAGTGTTGCCGTCATCAACTGGCCGAGTATCGGCACCATGGGCAGCGCGCTGATCTGTGTCACCAATGACGATACACATATGATGGTCGTGCTGGCCCCGAGCGCCGGACCGACCTCCAAAAGCGCTTCCTTCAAGGCATGCCGCCGCGAATAGCCTTGCCGTAACCCTGCGTTGAATATGTTGATGACGTGGACGGCATTGTCGATAGCTATGCCGAAGGCAATGGTAAGCGCGATCACTTCCGAAATGTTGATGGTGCCACCACGCAACCACAAGACGAATTCTATGCCCAGAATGGGCAGCAGGTTCGGCGTGATCGCGGCCAACGTCAATAGCGGCGAACGTGTTGCGATCCCGATGATCACTACACCGAGGAAGATCGCGATCAGCAGGCTGGTGCGCAACTGGTTGATGAGACGAGTAAACTCCTGCGCCATCAGCACATCGAAGCCGGAGACGACAATCCGGTCGCCATAATCCAGTTCGTCCAGACTGGTTCGAAGCTGAGTAATCTGGTTGAGCGTGTCGGTGATCGCCTGGCTCGAGGGCACGCGGAGGGTGACGAGCAGGTCCTTCTCGTCGCGTGAAAGGAAATTCCGCCTTGTCTGGCCCGGCGTCGTGCCAACTTGCTCGGCCAAACGCTCCAGCCCCGCCTCGGTCGTTACCTTATCGGCGAAGCGCAGGATCGAGATGATTGCTTCGTCTGGAAAATAATCGCGGATGGCGGTTTCCACCTGCCGCAACCGGTCAAGATTTGCCGGATCGGCAGGGTTGCCCTCGACCGCGACAGGCACCGCGACGGAGAGCATCGACCTGCCGCCTATCAGTTCGTTGGCAAGCCTTTCCGCCTCGCGCGTATCGGAGGCCCCCGGCAGATAATCGGTTATCCGGTACTCAGGCCGGACCTGGAAATGCACGTAGGTCAGAGCGGCTGCCACGACGATCGCAGCGATGGCGATGGCCAGCGGACGGGGCACCACGAAACGAAAGAAGCGCCGGCCCAGCGTTCGATAGGCCGGTTTGGGCACCTTGCCAAACCTCACAACTCCCACCCGGGCGGCCCAATGGCAGGCAAGCGGCATGGTGATGATCACCGCCAGAAAGGCTATGGCGACGAAAATCATCCCGAGGACAGAGAACTCCTTGAGCGCGCTGCCTGACGCAAAAGAGAAGGAGAAAAAGGCCAGCAGCGTGGTGATCGAGGTCAACGCCGAAGCCGGGCCGACACGGCGCAGTGCCTCCACCAGATTGGCCTGCGGATCGTCGGTCTGCCCGTTGCTGGTCTGCCAACGGAAGTACAGTACGATACCATCTGCAAAGGCAAGGATGAGCGCCAGCGTCGGCAGAACGGTGGTCAGGTAGTTGATCGGCATTTGCAGGTAGCCGAGCAATCCCAGTGCCCAGACCGCCGTCAGTGTTGGCGGCACCGCGCAAATGATCGCTGCCAGCACGCTGCGGAACACAATCAACCCGATTCCTGCGCCAAGGATGAGGCCGATAATCGTCAGCCGCCACTGGTCGCTGACCAGACTGGAAACAACAGTGATGCCGATGGGCGTCAGACCGGTGTAGTGCAGGGTAAAATCGGATGGAGCCGCGGCCCCGGCATCAGACCTGATGGATTCAAAGCCGTCATACTTTTCCTCATCCACACCGATCGCCTCGGGGTCATCGGCGTCCTCGCGCATGGCGACGACGAACGCGGCGGTGTTCTTGTCCGGTACCGCAAGTGCGCGCATCTGGGGATAGGCTTCCAGCAGATCGTCCACCAGTTGGCGGGCGTCCTCGTCGGTTTCGATTACAGGGGGAAAGAACTGCCCGATCTCACCGGTCAGCGGATCAGGGTCCGGGGCAGAAAACATGGTGACGACGTTGCCGACAGCCGGGTTGATGGCAATCTCAAGCTGCAACGCGCGCAGGTCCTCCAACCCCTGCGCCGTAAACAGCCGGTCCGACTGGATGAGAATGGTTACATCGCGTGAGAAATCGCGGAACCGGTCGGCCTGCGCAAAGTAGTTGCGGTAGGCTTCGCTTTCCTCAGGCAGCACGGCCGTAATGTTGCCGTCGAAGCGCACCTTGGAGATGTTAAGCGCCGCAAACACCGTGACAGCGACCACGATCAGGGAGAACAGAACAGGGAAGCGGGCAGCAGCAATACCAATCCGCTCAAGGCCGAAACCAATGCCGAACATGCGCGTTTGTCCCTGATTAACTGGAATTTGGAAATGCCGGTCGGGCCGGAATCACTTGTGTGGCGTGACAGGATGAGCCATCTAGTTCAAAACCCTTGTGAATGCCACCTTCGGGCCCTCGCAATTGCGCCGGAAGTACCAAACAAGTCTTGGATATGCCATGCAGAACTACATAGAGGCCGCGCACGCGCCCCACAAGAACACCGGGACCATCAAGCTATATGGCGAGGATGGGTTCGAGGGAATGCGCCGGGCCGGGCAACTGACCGCACGCTGCCTCGACGAAATTGCAGCGCTGGTCGAGCCGGGCGTGACGACCAACGCGATTGACGAATTTGTCTTCGACTTTGCGCAGGCCAATAATGCCTGGCCCGCCACGCTCAACTATCGTGGCTACACCAAGTCAAGCTGCACCTCGATAAACCATGTGGTTTGTCACGGCATCCCCAACGACAAGCCGCTGCGCGATGGCGATATCGTCAATATCGACGTGACGCTGGTGCTGGATGGCTGGCATGGCGATTCAAGCCGGATGTACGCCGCCGGCACGATGCGCCGGGCGGCAGAACGCCTGGTAAGCGTCACCTATCAGTCGCTGATGCTGGGCATAGAAGCCGTAAAGCCGGGCAACACGACCGGCGATATCGGCGCGGCGATCCAGACCTATGCCGAGGAAGAACGCTGCTCGGTCGTGCGCGATTTCTGCGGCCACGGCGTTGGACTGCTGTTCCACGACGCGCCCAACATCCTGCACTATGGCCGCAAGGGCGAAGGCGTGGAGCTTCGACCCGGCATGATCTTCACCATCGAACCGATGATCAATCTGGGCCGGCCCGGCGTAAAGGTGCTGGGCGATGGCTGGACTGCCGTGACACGCGACCGTTCGCTTTCGGCGCAGTTCGAACACACGGTCGGGGTCACCCAGGATGGCTGCGAGATATTTACCACCTCTCCCGCCGGACATACCGTTCCGCCCTACGCCTGATCGAAATACCGGATGGGCACGGGGGACAAACAGGGCGGAAAGGAAGCGGGCTTTTCCGACCGGGCCGGAAAGCCGATATCCAAGGCGGCCTCAGGCGATCCACACTATGCCGGCCACCGCCAGCGCCTGCGTGAGAAATTTGTCGCGAACGGTTCTGCGGCGCTTGCCGACTACGAATTGCTGGAACTGATCCTCTTTCGCTCCATACCGCGCCGCGATGTCAAGCCGCTCGCCAAGTCGCTGATTTCGCATTTCGGTTCGCTGGCCGAGGTGATCGCCGCGCCCGCTGGCCGGCTTGGCGAGGTCAAGGGCCTCGGCCCGACGGCCGCGGCTGACATCAAGCTCATCCATGCCGCGGCGCTCTCGCTGACCGGCAGCGAGATGCGGCGCAAAACGGTTCTGGGTTCATGGTCACAGGTGCTCGACTATTGCCGTGCGGCGATGGCGTTCGAGGAAAAGGAGCAGTTCCGCCTGCTGTTTCTCGACAAGAAGAACCAGCTCATCCGTGACGAGGTCCAGCAGGTGGGCACCGTCGATCACACGCCGGTCTATCCGCGAGAAGTGGTCAAACGGGCGCTGGAACTGTCATCGACGGCAATCATACTGGTTCACAACCACCCCTCCGGCGATCCGACCCCTTCACGCGCCGACATCGATATGACGAAGACGATCATCGACATAGCCACCCCGCTCGGCATCCAGGTGCATGACCACATCATTATCGCCCGCGACGGCCATGCCAGCCTGAAAGGCCTGCAACTGATCTGAGGAAGTCAGCGCGGCAGAAAACCGCCTGCAGCTTCCAGCGCCTCCGGCGTATCGATATCGAAGCCAGCCGCCTCACCGATCTCAACAGTTCTGACCATCGCCTCGTTGGCGCCGATCAGGTGGCGCGCGCCGACATCGCCCTCGATCCGGGTGAGCGCATCAAAATATTGCCGTGGCCAGATCACCGGGTTGCCGCGCTTTCCCTGAGTCGTCGCCACGACGATCGTTCCGGCAGGCGCTTCGCCCGCTGCTGTTATGAGACTGTCGATGGCCTGCGACGTGATGCCGGGCATATCGCCCAGAAGCACGATTGCGTGGCTCGCCTGCGGATCGACAGCGCCGATACCTGCCGCCAGCGAAGTGGACAAGCCCTGCGCATATTGAGGATTCCGGGCGAGGCTCACATCCAGTCCGGCAAGGGCGGACTCTACTTTTTCAGCCTCGTGGCCGGTTACGACGACTACCTCACCCGCTGCCGATCCGAGCGCCTGTCCCGCCACATGCGCCACCATCGGTTCGCCATTGAGTTGGGCAAGCAGCTTGTTGGTGCTGCCCATGCGCCGCGACTGGCCCGCTGCCAGCACGACAGCGGAAAACCTGCCCTCGCCCTGCCTTGATTCACGCGGTTGCGGGCGCGTGCCGATCTCCATCAAGAGCCCGCCGACCCCCATGCCGGTGATCTCTTCTGCCGTCACCTTGCGCCCCGCCAGCAGGCGCTGCAGCACCCAGTCGAAGCCGTTTTCCGCCGGACTTCGAGCGCAACCGGGCGCGCCAATCACCGGCTTGCCGTTCAGTTCGCCCACCAGCAGCAGATTGCCGGGATCGACCGGCATGCCGAAATGCTCGATTCGGCCACCCCGCTCCCTGATTGCCGCCGGGATGACATCGTCGATATCGCAAATCGCGGAGGCGCCGAAAATGACGATTAAATCGCAATCGGCTTTCATCGCTCCGATGGCCTTGGCGATGTCGTGCGCATCATGGTCGGTGCGAACTGAATGGACGATGGCGGAACCGGAAAGCGCCAACCGTTTCGCCAGATTGCGCTCGGTCTTGGCGATCACGCTTTCCTTGAGCTGCGGCAGCACTGTGGAGATGACCCCTACCCGCTTGGCCGAGTAAGGCTCGACGCCGATGACCGGGTCCACTGCGGCGTGAACCACCTGTTCGACGGCGGCGCGCGGCACCGCATAGGGGATGATCTTGACCGTCGCCACCATACGGCCTTCCTGCACTTCCAGGAGGTTATCGAGCGTGGCCAACGTGATGCCGGGGTCCTGCCGGTTGATGGCATCGACCAAAGTACGATTCGCCGTGAACAGACCCGTGGCAGTGGCGTAAAGATTGACCCGGCCCGTGGCGGCGCTCTCTGCCCGGATGTGCTCGCAGCACAAGGCATCCGCGATCCGCCGCGCTGCCTCGTCCTCGACCAAATCCGTCTGGTCCAACCGGGCGGCCGTGACCACCCCCAGGCCCTTCGCAAGCATCGCGGCGATGTCTTCCGCCGTGATGCGATGACCTTTCTTCAGCCGCTTTCCGTCGAGCTGGAGGGAATGGGCCAGCAGACAACCTTTGCTTTCGGAGACAGGGATAGTGCCGAACTGCATGTCCGCCGCGCCTTTAGGACGCCAGTCCACGCCGGCGGAAGGCCTCAATGATCTGCGCCAGCGTGGCTACCGCGATTTCGGCAGGAGAAGCGGCACCGATGTCGAGGCCAATCGGCGCGGCAATCGTGGCCAGTTGCTCGTCGGTTAGCCCGGCTTGCTTCAGCCGCTCGACGCGCTTTCCATGTGTCTTGCGGCTACCCAACGCGCCGACGTAAAAGCACCCTGCCCTGATCGCTTCGGCAAGCGGAAAATCGTCGATCTTCGGATCGTGCGTGACGGCAGCAAGCGCGGTGTAGCGGTCCAGCGGCATTTCGCGCAGCACCTCCTCGGGCCATTCGGCATGGAGATCGACGCCGGCGAAGCGTTCCGGCGTCGCAAAGGCAGTGCGGGGATCGATGATCGCAACATTGAAACCGGCGATTGCTGCCATCGGCGCGAGTGCCTGGCTGATATGCACCGCGCCGATCACTACGATGCGCCCGGGCGGTACATGGGCGTTGATGAAGAACTCGTCGTCACCGCCCTTGAACACGCCGGACTTGCCGGAGCGCATCGCCTTTTCGACTGCCTCTCCAAGTGCGCCGGCAACTTCCTCGCCCTCGCGGATGAGCCGGTCGCGGCCATCGCCGAGATTGGTCAACAAGACTGCGCCTTCCCGTTTGGCGCGCGCCGAATTCAGCTTCTTCAGGTTGAGCGGGTCCATGCGCGGTCCTAACCAACGCGTTCGACATAGACACGAATGCGCCCGCCGCAGGACAGGCCCACTTCCCATGCTGTTTCGTCGGCTACGCCGAACTCCAGCATCTTTGGTTCGCCAGTCTCAAGCACGTCCATGGCGTCGGCGATCACCGCACCCTCGACACAGCCGCCCGAAACCGATCCCTCGAAATTGCCATCCGCGTCGATGACCAGATGCGCCCCGACCGGTCGCGGCGCTGAACCCCAGGTCTCGACCACCGTGGCGATGGCCACCTCCTTGCCCGCCTTCATCCATTTCTCGGCGACAAGAAGCTCGTCGAGTGGTGCGTTGGCATTCCCGATCTGCGTTGCAACCTGGGTCATCACGATCTCCACTTCATGCAGCCATCAAGTTCAACCAATTGCGCGGATCATGCACCCTGTCTGCCGGCGCCGACAAGGCAGCGCACAGGTCCGACAATGCGTCCAGCGAATGCACCGGCCGGAACTCGTCGACGTGTTTTAGCATGGTGCGGATACCGTGGGCACGCGCCTCGAATCCGTCGAAACGAAGCAGCGGGTTGAGCCAGATCAAACGCCGGCAGGAGCGATGCAGCCGATCCATCTCCAGATCGAGTATATCGTCGACATCGCGCTCCAGCCCGTCGGTCACAAGCAAAACGGTGGCACCCTGCGACAGCACCCGGCGTGACCATTTGCGGTTGAACTCATGCAGCGTCGTGCCGATGCGCGTGCCGCCTGACCAATCCTCGACGGCAGCCGAACACTCCGCCAGCGCCTCGTCGGGGTCCTTCATGCGCAGTTGCCGCGTGACATTCGTTAGCCGCGTACCAAACAGGAAGGTATGCACCCTGCGACGCTTCTCCGACACCGCATGCATGAAATGCAGGAAGATGCGCGAATATTGCCCCATGGAGCCGGAAATGTCGGCCAAAACAACGAGCGGCGGATGAACCGTCCGGTTGCGCCGGAATTTCGGCAGCACCAGATCGCCGCCCGTCTTCAGGCAGGAAGCAAGCGTGCGGCGCGGGTCAATCCTGGCGGGACGGTTCACCGGTTCGAAGCGCCGCATTGTGATCTCGTCGAAGGGCAATGCAAGATCGGCAATCGCGCGGCGGGCCATCGCCAGTTCGGTCGCGGTCATCTGGGCGAAATCCTTTGCGCGCAGCACCTCCTTGCCCGAGGCGGTCATCTGTGCATCGACCTCGATGCGCTGGCGCTGCGGCAGTTCGCGGCTCTCCTGCCCCGAGAACAGCGATTGCGAAACACGGGACTGGCCCGCGCGCTTTTCAGCCTGCTCCTGGTCACGTCTCGCCGCAGGCGAGAACATCTGCAGCATCTTTTCCACCAGATCGCGCGAACGCCAGAACAGGCGGAAGGCCTCGGCGAACACCGGCTCGTCCTCATGGCGGGTGACAAGCACGCAATGCAGCGTCCAGTAGAAATCGTCACGGTTCGATATGCCGGCCGCTTCCACCGCGCGCACCGCCTCGATCGCAGCGGCGGGACCTACCCGCATTCCGGCGTTGCGCAGGGTGCGGGCGAAATGAATGATGTTTTCCGGCAGCCGCCCATGCGGATCGGCAGTTGAACTGACCGTGCCATTTGCGGCAGAGTCAGCCATTGGCGGCCGCGCGCAAATCCGCCTTCACATCGTCCAGCAGCTTGCGCCCCTCGCTCGTTTCGATGCGGGCGATATCGTCCTGGTATTTGAGCAGCACGCCAATCGTGTCGGAAACGGTTTGGGGATCGAGCGCCAGCTTGTCCAATTCGATGAGCGCAGTCGCCCAGTCGAGCGTCTCGGCAACACCGGGATTCTTGAACAAATCCATTTCCCGCAGTTTCTGCACGTAGGCGACGATCTGCCGTGACAATTCCTCACCTGCTTCAGGCACCTTGACGGAAAGAATCTGCAGTTCTCGCTCGGCGTCTGGATAGTCCACCCAGTGGTAAAGGCACCGGCGCTTGAGCGCGTCGTGAATCTCGCGGGTGCGGTTGGTGGTGATGATGACGATCGGCGATTCCGCGGCCCGAACAGTGCCAATCTCCGGAATGGTGATCTGGAAATCAGACAGAATTTCCAGCAGGAACGCCTCGAAGGCCTCGTCTGTGCGGTCCAGTTCGTCGATGAGTAGAATGGGAGCACCCGCGGGACTGCCTTCAAGGGCCTGCAACAGGGGCCGCTTGATGAGGAACTGCTCGGAGTAAACGCTCTTGTTCAGCTCGTCGCGGCTGACACCTCCGCCAGCCTCGCGCATGCGGATCTCCACCATCTGGGCAGCGTAGTTCCACTCATAGACTGCCGAGGCGATGTCCAGCCCCTCATAGCATTGAAGCCTGATAAGCGGGCGTCCGAGCGTATCTCCAAGAACCTTGGCGATCTCGGTCTTTCCAACCCCGGCCTCGCCTTCCAGAAACAGCGGCCGGCCCATCTTCAAGCTCAAATAGAGCACGGTCGCCAACGCGCGGTCGGCCACATAGCCCCCGGAGGCCAGCAATTCCTGGGTAGCGTCGATGCTTTGTGGCAGGGCGAATTGGGAAGAACCGGGGGTTTCTTGCATTTTGCACTTTCAGGAAATGGCGGCGGCAGCGCTGGAGAACCGGTGCGGAGGCTCGCCAAACAGTTAGATAGGATTTGAGGCGCATGTTTCAGCACCTTCGCGGGAAAATTCAACCTTCAACCGAACCCGGAGTGCGTCGGTGGCCCGATTCGACGCCAAAAAACCGAGGAAACACGCCTTTCCCGAAATATTAACCGAAACGCGCTAGGGTTCCCCCAACTTGGCTTCCACAGTTGCGAATTGCAGGGGTGTGGCGCCGATCAGCAGAGACCAGTTTGCAGTAGCCGAATGCTGACATTGAAAACAATCCGCCACAAGGCGCGCTTTCTTCGAAAGAAGATCTCCAATAACGCCAGTGTGCTTAATACTCTTGCGCTCGTAATTATCGGGCTGCTTGCCGTAATGGCCGACTATCAGGTCCAGCGGTTGCGGGAGCAAAATGATCGCGCTGACGTCCAGTCGAGCCTGAGCCTGGTTCGGGCCAAGCTGGAAGGCAACATCAACTCCAATCTACAACTGGTGCAAGGGCTGATAATAACCCTCAAAACCGAGCCTGACATGAGTCAGGCGCGCTTCGGGGAACTGGCCAGCCAAATGCTGCAGACCCATTCACAGTTGCACAACGTCGCGGCAGCGCCCGGCATGGTTATCCGGTTGATGTATCCGGTCGAAGGCAACGAGAAGGCAATTGGCCTTGATTACAGTAAAGTGCCGGCCCAACGTGCCGCCGCTTTCGCGGTCAGGGATAGTGGGCAGCCTGTGCTTGCCGGCCCGGTCAATCTCGTGCAGGGCGGACACGGCTTTATCGGTCGTTATCCGGTCTATCTGAAACAGGATGGCGAAGAGCAGTTCTGGGGAATTGTTTCGGCAGTGATCGATCGCGACAAGCTCTATCGCGACAGCGGACTACTGGATAAGGAACTCCCAATCAGCATCGCCATTGTGGGCAGGGACGCGAAAGGCGCGAACGGCAAACATTTCTACGGCGAGCCTGAGATACTGGAAACAAATCCGGTGGTCACGGAGGTGCTGCTGCCGTCAGGAACTTGGCAGCTCGCAGCGATTCCCAAAGGCGGCTGGAACAGCGATCCTGCGAGAGCTTGGCTCAGACGCGGGATTCTGGCGCTCGCGGGATTACTGTTGTTCCTGCCAATCTATTTCGCCGGCCGCCTGTCCGAACAACGCAAGCACAGCATAATGAGCCTGCGGAGCCGCGAGGAAAAACTGCAGCAGGTGTCGCGACGGCTCAAGCTGGCGCTGGATGTTTCGAAAGTAGGCGTCTGGGAACTGGATTTCTCCACGCATGAGGTTAGCTGGGACGATCGGATGCTTCAAATCCACGGGCTTCGTTCCATGGATGAAATGGAGAATTTCGACAGATGGGCGGAAATGGTGCATCCGGATGACCGGGACCGAGCGGTTCAGGAATTCACCAACGCGGTGCATTCCGGCGGCCCATTCAAGAGTGATTTTCGTATCGTACTCAAGACCGGGAAAGTCCGCCACATCCGTGCCATGGCGGTAATTTTCCAGGAGTCAGACGGCACCTCCAGCCGGATGGTCGGCATTAACTGGGATGTCACTTCTGATCTGCGGATGCAGGATGCTCTGCTGGATGCCAAGCACAATCTCGAGCAGCGTAATGCCGAACTGGAGGCCACCAAGGCCCGGATCGAACATATGGCGCTGCATGACAGCCTCACCGGCCTGCCAAACCGGCGCTATCTCGACGAAATCCTCGGAAGGCACGATCTCAAGAAATATACCTCGTCAACCATCTGGGCCTTCATGGTCGTTGATCTCGACCGCTTCAAACAGATCAACGATACGTTCGGCCATGCGGCGGGCGACGCGCTGCTGGTTCATGTTGCGACCATGCTTAATTCGCTGGCGCGCCCTTCCGACTTCATTGCCCGCATTGGCGGCGACGAGTTTGTCATCGCCTGCAAGAGCGAATGCGATGTCGATTATTTGCAATGGCTCGCGGAAGCCATTGTCGAAAAGGCTCGCAAACCACTGATCTATAACGGTTTTGAATGCCGGTTCGGCGTCAGCATTGGCATTGCCTCAAATGCCTCGCGCAAGACCGACCCCAAGCAATTGCTCATCAACGCGGATATCGCGCTGTATGAGGCCAAGAGCAATGGCCGATACCGCTACGAGTTCTACAGCGAAGAACTACAGGCCAAGACCATCCAGGCAAAACACCTGGCCGACGAGATACTTGGCGGGCTCGATCATGACGAGTTCGTTCCCTACTACCAGCCCCAGTTCGACGCCCGCGATCACTCCATCATCGGGGTCGAGGCATTGGCGCGATGGAACCATCCCAAGCACGGCGTGCTGACACCGGCCCGGTTTTTTACCGGTATCGAGGAACTCAACATCTCTGCCATGGTGGATCGCAAGATCCTCGAACAGTCTCTCGCAGATTTCGATAGCTGGAAGCAGAAGGGTCTGAACATCCCCAAGGTTTCAGTGAACGTTTCATTGCAGCGGCTGCATGACTCCGAACTGTTGCAGAACCTTTCAAAAATGAACATCCAGCCGGGCACCATTGCGTTCGAACTGGTCGAGTCGATCTTCCTTGACGAGAATGACGACGTCGTCGAGCGCAATATCAACGGCATCAAACAGTTGGGCATTGATGTGGAGGTGGATGATTTCGGCACCGGCCACACTTCGATCATCAGCCTGCTGAAGCTGAAGCCAAGGCGC
>Ga0310345_10004242_pt1 | contig 13117 bp, 9 predicted proteins | sample HC15DNA20500_MG_FD_204667 | JGI IMG/M metagenome (GOLD analysis project Ga0310345, IMG submission 204667) | Marine microbial communities from station ALOHA, North Pacific Subtropical Gyre - HC15-DNA-20-500_MG | ecosystem: Environmental > Aquatic > Marine > Oceanic | place: Pacific Ocean: North... | reverse complement strand
CGCTGGCTGATATCCAGCATGCGGTTGGCAAAGCCCCACTCGTTATCAAACCAGCACAGCAGCTTGATCAAGCGTGTGCCAGCCACCCTGGTTTGGGTGGCGTCTAGAATGCCAGAGCGGGGGTCATGATTAAAATCGATCGATGCCATGGGGGCTTCGGTATAGCCTAGCACCCCTTGTAAGCGCTGCTGGCTGGCGCTGTGTAGCAGCGCGTTCACCTGGGCGGCACTGGTATCGCGACGTACGGTCAGCGCGGCATCCATGGCCGAGACGTTAATGGTGGGTACCCGCACGTGCAGGCACTCAAAACGCCCGGCCAGGCTCGGCATCAGGCGGCTGATACCCACTGCCAAGCCGGTATCCACCGGCACGATCGACTGCATGGCGGAGCGGGTCAGGCGCAGGTCGGTTTGATGATACGCATCGATCACCGGCTGGTCGTTCATCGCCGAGTGAATCGTGGTGGTAACGCCGTGCTCCAGACCCAATGCTTCATCCAGCACGGTAAGCAGCGGCACTAAACAGTTCGTGGTGCAGGACGCCGCAGAGAGAATGCGCTGGGTGGGGGCAAGCTCATGCTCGTTGATGCCCCACACGATGGTAGCATCCACATCGTTTTCAGCGGGCTGGGAGAACAGCAGCCGCTTGGCCCCAGCCGTTAAGTGCTGCTCGGCGGTGGCGCGATCCTTAAAGCTACCCGAGCACTCCAACACTAGGTCGATATCCAACTCACCCCAGGGCAGCGCTTGCGGTTCGCGTTCGCACAGCACGTGGATGCGCTGGCCGTTGACGAGCAGAGCGCTGCCATCGTTGTCCACCTCACCAGGGAAACGCCCGTGGGTGGTGTCGTAACGGGTGAGATAGGTGATGGTGGCGAGGTCAGAAAGCTCATTAATCGCCACCACCTCAAGTTCTGGGTGTTGGCGTTCCACCAGTGCTCTCAGCACGCACTGGCCAATGCGCCCATAACCATTGATAGCAATGCGATATTTAGTGGAAGCGTTCGCCATGTTGCGATGCGGCTCTTAGAAAAAGTGGCCCGATGATAGCGTATTTCACCGGGGGTTGCTTACCCAGCCCCGATGCCCACTAGCCGCCACGCCAGCGGCAACAGCAGCGCGGTAAAAATACCGGTTAGGCTCATTCCGAGCGAGGCAAACGCCCCGGCGGTAGGGCTAATATCAAAGGCCCGCACGGTACCAATGGCGTGCCCATTGAGCCCCAGCGCAAAACCGATGATGCGCTCATCGTTGATACGTAGCAGCCGGGCCGCCAAGCTAACAAAGGGGATGGTCAGCACGCCGGTTACTAGCAGCGAGCCCATTAACAGCGCCACGTTGCCGCCGAGCTGTTCGGTGATGCCGATGGCAATAGGCGCGGTCACCGACTTTGCCGCAATGGAGGCCAAAATGTCTGGGCTTGCTCCCAACAGCCACGCAATGCCCAAGGCATAGCAAGCCGCCAAAGCAGCAGCAATAGGCAGGCAGGCGGCTAGCGGTCGCCAGAGTTCATGGATGTGCGGCAGTTGCTGGTAAAGCGGCATACCCAGCGCCACCGTAGCGGGGCCTAACAGCACGGTTAGCCACGTAGCGCCCTGCTGGTAGGTGGCGTAAGGCAGCCCTAACAGCGCCAGTATTGCGGCCAAAAGGAGTGCCGCGATCAAAATAGCGGGCAGCCAGGAGGGCTTACCCAGCCGTATAAAAACTGCGCTGCCCACCAAATAAGCGGCCAGCGTTAGTCCAACGGCCAGTAAAGGCGTTGCGGTTAAGGTGGGCAGCAGGTTAGTCAGCATGGCTGCGTCCCATCAAACGCGTTAGTAACCATAGGGTGGTGAACACGCTGAGCAGCGTGCCGAGTAGCAGGGCGGCCACAATGGCTAGCCATTGGCCTGCCAGCTCATTCAGAATAAAGAATACACCCACCACGCCCGGCATAATCAGCATAGCCAAAAGTGCGATCAGCGGTTGGGCGGCAGCGGCAAGGCTAGCAGGTACTCTACCGATAACGGCAAGAGTAGTGCACAGCAGTAGCATGCCCACCACCCCAGAAGAGATGGGTAAACCGGAGAAGTGAATGACCACTTCTCCGATCAACCAGTAGCTAATTAGCCATAGCAGACCGTTTAGCGCGGGCATCGCGATGCCCGCACTGGGTGACCCGTGAACAGGGGGTTAACCCAGCAGCTCATTGGCTTGTTTAACAATGTTCTCGACGGTAAAGCCGAAGTGCTTGAACAGCTCGCCAGCCGGGGCCGACTCACCAAAGGTGGTCATGCCAATCACGCGGCCATCGAGACCAACGTATTTGTACCAGTAGTCGGCATGGCCAGCTTCGATGGCAATACGCTTGGTGACGGCTTTGGGTAGCACGCTTTCGCGGTAGTCAGCGTCTTGGCCATTAAAACGGTAAGCGGACGGCATGGAGACTACGCGCACGGCTTTACCCTGCTGCTCCAGTTCGGCCGCGGCGTCCATCGCCAGAGAGACTTCGGAGCCCGTGGCAATCAGGATCAGCTCTGGGGTGCCTTCGCTATCTTTCAGCACATAGCCACCGCACTGGATAGACGCGAGCTGGGCCTTGGTACGCTGCTGGTGGGGCAGGTTCTGGCGTGAAAGAACCAGGGCTGTCGGGCCGGAGTGGCGCTTAATCGCGGCATCCCAGGAAGCGGCGGTCTCCACGGCGTCACAGGGGCGCCACGTGTTGAGGTTCGGCGTGGTGCGCAGGCTAGTGAGCTGCTCAATCGGCTGGTGCGTCGGGCCATCTTCGCCCAGGCCAATAGAGTCGTGGGTAAACACGTAGATAGCCTGCTGACCCATCAGCGCCGCCATACGCACGGCGTTGCGCATGTACTCCATAAAGATCAGGAAGGTCGCGCCATACGGCACAAAACCGCCATGCAGGGCGATACCGTTCATCACCGCGCCCATGCCGAATTCACGCACACCGTAGTGCAGGTAGTTGCCGCTGGCATCGTCGGGGGTGATCGCTTTCGCGCCCTTCCAGAACGTCAGATTAGATGGCGCTAAGTCAGCGCTGCCGCCGAGCAGTTCCGGCATTTGCGGGCCAATCACGTTCAGCGCTTCAAACGACGCTTTACGCGAGGCAATGCTGTCGCCTTTCTCTTGGGCCTGCTCGATCAGCGCTTCAGTCGTCAACTCCGTGGGCAGCTGCGCTTTCATGCGGCGCTTGAATTCACGTGCTTCTTCCGGGAAGGCTTCGGTGTAGCGAGCGAAGCGGCCTTCCCACTCTTGCTGGCGCGTTTTACCGGCGTCGCGGGCATCCCAGGCGGAGTAAATCGGCTCGGGGATATGGAAAGGCGCGTGCTCCCAGCCCAACTGCTTACGTGCCAGTGCCACTTCTTCGTCACCCAGCGGTGCGCCGTGAGCTTCTTCTTTGCCCTGCTTGTTGGGGGCACCAAAACCGATAATGGTTTTGCAGATGATCAGGCTTGGCTTGTCATCATGGCTCTTCGCCAGCTCAATGGCCGCCTTGATCTCGTCAGGCTTATGGCCGTCGACGTTCGGCACCACGTGCCAGCCGTAGGACTCAAAACGCTTGGCCGTATCGTCGGTAAACCAGCCTTCGACTTCGCCATCGATAGAGATGCCGTTGTCGTCATAAAGAGCAATCAGTTTGCCCAGCTGCTGAGTGCCTGCCAGGGACGCCGCTTCGTGGGAGATACCCTCCATCAAGCAGCCATCTCCCAAGAAGCACCAGGTGTGGTGGTCAACGATGGTGTGGCCGGGGCGGTTGAACTGCGCGGCCAGGGTTTTCTCGGCAATCGCGAAACCGACCGCGTTGGCAAAGCCTTGGCCCAGCGGGCCAGTGGTGGTTTCGATGCCAGGAGCGTAGCCGAACTCCGGGTGGCCAGCGGTGGGCGAGTGCAGCTGGCGGAAGTTTTGCAGCTGTTCCAGGCTGAGTTCGTAGCCGCTCAAGTGCAGCAGCGAGTAGAGCAGCATGGAGCCGTGGCCATTCGACAGCACGAACCGGTCGCGATCGGCCCACTTGGGGTCTTCGGGGTTGTGCTTGAGGTAGTCATTCCACAGCACCTCGGCAATATCAGCCATACCCATGGGGGCGCCAGGGTGGCCGGATTTGGCCTTCTGAACAGCATCCATGGAAAGGGCGCGAATGGCATTGGCCAGCTCAAAACGGGACGGCATGGGGGTGCTCCTCGCCTGAAAACGGAAAGAATAAAGGTGCTATTGTCGCTGACTTCCCCGGCGGCGGCAAATTCTCAGGGGCACGTTGTGGGAAGAACTTGCAACAGCGTGTAGACTCTGGCTCCCGAAGTGGTGGTGAAAGTGATGGTGCCGCTTCTTTATACGGGCAGGGAACTTCCTGCCATGATTTCCTGCTGATGCTGCGGTCATAACAGAGCAGCCGTCATACAGAGGGTCGAGTGCGCGATGAGCGAATATTCCCTGTTTACCTCCGAGTCCGTTTCCGAAGGCCATCCCGATAAGATTGCCGACCAGATTTCAGACGCGGTGTTAGATGCCATTATCGCCCGGGATAAACAGGCCCGCGTTGCCTGTGAAACGATGGTGAAGACGGGCGTTGCCATTATTGCCGGTGAGATCACCACCTCCGCGTGGGTGGATCTAGAGACGCTGGTGCGTGATGTGATTACCGATATCGGCTACACCTCTTCTCAGGTGGGCTTCGACGGTGCCACGTGCGGCGTCATCAACCTGATTGGCAAGCAGAGTGTCGATATTGCTCAGGGCGTTGATCGTACCAAGCCGGAAGATCAGGGCGCGGGCGACCAGGGCTTGATGTTTGGCTATGCCACGAACGAAACCGATTCGTTCATGCCTGCGCCGATCCACTACTCGCACCGTTTGGTCGAGCGTCAGGCGGAGCTGCGTAAAAACGGCCTGTTGCCGTGGCTGCGTCCGGATGCCAAAAGTCAGGTGACTTTCCGCTATAACGCTGAAGGCCAACCGTGTGGCGTCGATGCGATTGTTCTGTCGACTCAGCACGATCCGGAAATCGACCAGGAAGACTTGCGCAAAATGATTAAGCGTGAAGTCATTGAGCAGGTGATTCCCGCTGAGTGGTTGGATGCCAATACCCAGTACCACATCAACCCGACCGGCAAGTTCGTGATTGGCGGCCCGGTGGGCGACTGTGGCCTGACCGGTCGTAAGATCATCGTCGATACCTACGGCGGCATGGCGCGCCACGGTGGCGGTGCGTTCTCGGGTAAAGATCCGTCGAAAGTAGACCGCAGCGCCGCGTACGCTGGCCGCTATGTGGCGAAAAACGTCGTAGCAGCGGGCCTGGCGGACAAGTGCGAGATTCAGGTCTCCTACGCCATTGGCGTGGCAGAGCCTACCTCGGTGTCTATCGACACCTTCGGTACTGGCAAAATCGACGACGCGAAAATCGTCGAGCTGGTGCGCGAGCACTTCGATCTGCGCCCCTACGCGATCACCAAGATGCTGGATCTGCTGCACCCGATGTACCGTCTGACGGCGGCTTATGGCCACTTTGGCCGCGAGCCGTTCGAGCATAGCTACAGCTGGGTAGACGACAAAGGCGAAACGCACACCGAGACGTTTACAGCCTTCCCGTGGGAAAAAACTGACAAAGCAGACGCGCTGCGTCAGGCCGCTGGCCTATAAGCTTCCCGTAAGCGCAATGAGCGTCATGGGTTAGCGAAAAGCGCCCCTTGGTTCACGCCAGGGGGCGCTTTTTTTATGGGTCGAAACCGGCTCCGAGAGTGGCTTTCTGCGCATTGCATCTCTGTCAGTTTCATATAAGTTAATTTTAATAAGGGCTGAAAAATTTCCCGTTTACCACGTGAGGATGCGTATGTCGGGTCGGCGAATAACAGGAATGGCGAACCTAGCGGCAGCCTGGTTAATAAGTGTCACTTTTTCCGCACAGGCAGACACCTGCCCCGACTGGCCCGCCGAGCGGCTGGCGCTGGAAACCCAGGCGCTAGCCGAACATATCGAAGTATGGGACCGCGCTTACCATGATAACGGCGAATCGCTGATTGCCGATGAGCTGTACGACCAAGCGCTGGCACGGTTGGAAAACTGGCAAGCGTGTTTGGATTCACCAACTCCCCACCAGCCGCTTACCCGAGTGACCAGCAGCGACGGTACCCGCACCCATCCGGCCGCCCAAACGGGGCTCACTAAAGCCGATGAGGACGGCATTCGACGCTTTACTAGCCGCCGTGACGATCTATGGATTCAGCCCAAGGTGGATGGTGTGGCGGTGACGCTGCGTTACCAGGGCGGGGAACTCGTCGAGGCGGTTAGCCGTGGAGACGGCGAGCGGGGGCAGGATTGGACGGCGCGGGTTCAGCAACTGCCTGGTGTGCCCGTTACGCTTCCTGAGCCCGTCTCTGCGGTGCTGCAGGGCGAGCTTTACTGGCGGCTGGATAATCACGTGCAGGCACGCCAACCAGATTCGGGTGCCCGAGGTGCCGTGGCTGGTGCCATGGCGCAGCGCGACCCGAGCCAAGAGACGCTGAACCGCATCGGTTTATTCGTATGGGACTGGCCGGATGGCCCGACGCAGATGACCGAACGGCTGGCGCAACTGACGGCGCTGGGGTTCGAGACGGCCGATTACACCCATCCGATCAGCGGCCAGGAGGCGGCCGCCGAATGGCGCGAGCGGTGGTTCAACGGCCCGCTGCCGTTTGCCACCGACGGTGTGGTATTAAAACAGGCTGAGCGCCCCGGCGTGCGCAACTGGTCGTCATCGCCCCCTGAGTGGGCGGTGGCCTGGAAGTATCCGTCTCAGCAGGCGCTTGCTCAGGTGCGCGGGGTGGCGTTTCGGGTGGGGCGAACCGGGCGCGTAACGCCGCTGCTGTGGCTCTACCCGGTGACTCTGGAAGGGCGGCGCATCAGCCGCGTGTCGCTGGGTTCATTGGAGCGCTGGCAGGAGTGGGACGTGCGCCCTGGGGACCACGTGGCGGTGACGCTGGCGGGCCTGACGATTCCTCGGGTAGACAGCGTGGTGTGGCAAACCCGTGAAAGAGCCGCCCTAAGCGCCCCACCGCCCGGGCGCTACCATCTGTTGAGCTGCTTTACGCTAACGCCCGAGCGAACATCAGAATGCAGCGCCCAATTGCTGGCCCGCTTAACCTATCTCAGCGAGCAGCTGGGCATGCGAGGGATTGGCGAAGGCACTTGGCAGGCACTGATGGAGGCCGGTGTGGTCACGGAACTATTGGGTTGGTTGGCACTAACCCCAGAGCAGCTACAGCAAGCCCACGGTATTGGCGCGACCACCGCCGCAGCGCTGATGGCGCAATTCAATGCGGCGCGCCAAGCGCCGTATGCAACATGGCTGAAGGCGCTGGGGATGCCGCCAGGAGGCGATGCCCGGCTAGGTGATTGGTACACCCTCGCGGGTTACTCCCGAACCGACTGGCAAGCCGTGCCCGGCGTTGGCCCGGTGCGAAGCGAGGCGCTCGTTGCCTTCTTTAGTCACCCGGACGTAGAGCGTATGGCCCGCCAACTGCAGCAGGCGGGCGTCGATGGGTTTTAACCGAGCCCGGTGAGCCGCAGCATCAGCCCCAGGTAAAGCGGGATCAACAGCGGTGCCAGCAGCGTAGTGGTGAGTACCGCTAAAGCACCTTTCTGCGGCTGAATGCCCAACTCCATGGCCACCACGACGACGTTAGAGGCCATGGGCACCACGCCCAATAGCAGCAGCGCCATCGCCAGCTCTGGTGCCAGCGGCGTGAACTGCTGGAGCACCAGCACCGCCCCCAGCATCACCAGCGGCCAGAGCAAATAGCGCAGGCCCACGCAGGTCGCCACAAAGCGCGTATCCCACGCGGCGAGGGTGACCTGGCTTAACGTCATGCCAATGATCATCATGCCCAGCAGGGTATAGGTGGCGGGAAAGACCGCTAATGAACTCATCAGTGATTCCGGCAGCGTGGCGTTGAGCGCGTTTAGCAGCAGCGCTAAGAGAAACGCATAGACCAGCGGCAGACGAATAATCTTGGCCAAGCTCTGGCGTACCGAGAAGTGGCCCCGGGCGCTCAAATAAAACCCCACCGTGAACTCGTATAAATTGATGCCCAGCATGCAGAAGAGATACAGCGTCACCCCTTCCGGCGGTAGCAGAATCAGCGCGACGGGCAGCCCAAAGTAGCCGGTATTACCGGTGCCAGAAGAGAACGCCAGCAGCGCGCCTTCCTGCGGGCCAAAGCGGTGTTGGGTAACCCAGCGCACGGCCAGTGCCATGGCGCTGACCAACAGAAACATCGCCAGGGTGAGCACCAAATACTCGGCGGTGGGGCCGCCATTCATCAGCGCACGAAAAATTGTCAGCGGCGCAATCAAATACACCAGCAGCGTGGCAATCGGGCGCGGGTCGATGTTGAGCCGCTGGGCGGCAATAAAGCCGAGCCCCACATACCCTAACAGCATAAGCAGCGGGCCCATTAAAGCGCTGGGTGCTAAGTCCATATCTCCTCCTTGATAGACGCGGTGGTGCCAACATGAGCCGAATTGAAGGTCGACCGTGGAATCTTTCATTAGCCGCTGCGCGGCGAAGCAGCGAGAATACCCTAAATAATGATCACGTTACCGCACTGCGAGGACAAACCATGAGCAGCCAAGAGCATCCGTTAGGTATTAGCTTTGAATTCTTTCCGCCCAACACCGATGCAGGTCGGGAGAAGCTAATTCACGTGCGTGATGAGCTGGCCGCTCGTAACCCGCGTTTCTTCTCGGTCACCTACGGCGCGGGTGGCTCCACTCAGGCGCGCACTCGGGATATCGTGCGCACCGTTAGCCAAAGTGGCATCACCACGGCGCCGCACCTCTCCTGCATCGGCAGCGAAAAGGCTCAGCTGCGCGACTTACTGGCGCAGTACCGGGAAGAGGGCGTCGATAGCCTAGTGGCCCTGCGCGGTGACATGCCCTCCGGGATGGCCAGTATCGGAGAGCTGCGCTACGCCAATGAATTGGTAGAGTTCATTCGTGACGAGACGGGCGACCACTTTGACATCGCGGTCGCGGCGTATCCGGAATCTCATCCACAGGCCCCCAGCCTCGATAAGGATGTGGAAAACTTTGCCCGCAAGATGAATGCGGGTGCCAACATGGCGATTACCCAGTACTTCTTTACCGCCGATGCCTACTTCCACTTCGTTGATAAAGCGCGTGCGCTGGGCGTCGAGCAGCCGATCATTCCCGGCATCATGCCGATCACCAACTACACCAAGCTGGCGCGGTTTTCCGATGCCTGCGGCGCGGAAATTCCCCGCTGGATTCGCAAGCAGTTAGAAGCCTACGGCGATGACAGCGACGCCATTGCCGCCTTTGGTACCGATGTAGTGACTCGCCTGTGTGAACGCCTGCTGGACGGCGGCGCGCCGGGCCTGCACTTCTACACGCTGAATCAGGCGACCCCAGTGTTGAAGGTGGTGGATAATCTGAGCTAACGCTGTCGCCTGATGATGATACCGGCCTGCATCTTTGATGCGGGCCGGTTTTTTTATGGTAGTTCTAAAGGTACGAAAAAAAGCCGGAACCTCTCGGTTCCGGCTAGTGCATAGCTTGGCTCTAGTAACGTAACGGTTTACGCAGTGCTTGCCGTTGCCTTGCCTTTGCCACCATGCTGCTTGCGCTGCATGATAAACAGCACCGTACCAATCGCTAAGCCCGCGATGTCGGTGTAGATGCCGCCGTAGATCAAGAACATGGCACCGACCAGCATCACTAAGCGTTGGGGTAAGTTCACCGGACCGAAGAACCACTTCTGAACCATGCCCGAGAGCAACACAATGCCTAGCGTGGCAGTGAGGCCAACGCGCAGGATCTGCATGGCGGAGCCTTCCATCAGCATCGCCGGGCTGTAGAAGAACATAAACGGCACGATAAACGCCGCCAAGCCAATCTTGAACGACGCCACCGAGGTGCCCATGGGGTTGTCCCCAGAGATACCGGCCGCCGCATAAGATGCCAAAGCCACTGGGGGGGTAATCGCAGAGACCACCGCGAAGTAGAACACGAAGAAGTGCGCTGTTAGCGGTGCAATACCGATATTGATCAAGCCTGGGGCCACCACAGAGGCCGCCACCGCGTATGCCGCTGTGGTGGGCATGCCCATCCCCAGCATGATGCTGATCAGCATCGCAAAGAACAGCGCCAACAGCTGGCTAACGCCCGCCAAGCCCAGCAGCAGCGAAGAGAAACGAGCACCTACACCGGTCAGCGAGATAACGCCGACAATCAAACCTGCACAGGCACAGACGGCGATAATCTGAATCGACATGGTACCGGCAAGCTGAAGCGCTCTCAGAATCGCACGAAGGCCCATTTTGTTAGGGGAGAGCCAGCTCACTACCGCCGCAGAGGCAGTGGCCAGGGTACCGGCACGAATGACCGAGTAACCCATGAACAGCGCCACGATCAAAATGATGATCGGCGCGAACAGGTAGACTTGCTTCACTAGCTTGGAGAACAGCGGAATCTCATCTTTGCGCATGCCGCGCATGCCTTTACGGGCGGCTTCAAAGTCGACCATAAAGTAGATAGAAGCAAAGTAGAGAATGGCGGGGATAATCGCAGCAATAGCGATCTCGGTATAAGGAATACCGGTCACTTCTGCCATGATGAATGCGCCTGCGCCCATGATCGGCGGCATAATTTGGCCACCGGTAGACGCGGCAGCTTCAATTGCGCCTGCGCTACGGGCCGGGTAGCCCACTTTCTTCATCAGCGGAATGGTCAAAGAGCCTGTCGATACCACATTACCGGCAGACGTACCGTTAATCATCCCCATCAGGCCAGAAGCGAAGATAGCGACTTTCGCGGGGCCGCCGCGAGCACGACCTGCCGCGGCAAAGGCGAAGTTGACGAAGTAGTCGCCCACTTTAGACGCCTGCAAGAAGGCGGCAAAAATGATGAACAGAATAATATAGGTGGACGAGACCGCCGTGGTCGGGCCTAGTATGCCCGCATCGGTATAGACCTGGCTAAAGAAGCGCTGGACCGATAGACCAGGGTAGCCCAGGAAACCAGGTAAATAGGGGCCTGCAAAGACGTAGGTCAGAAACACGGCTGAAATGACGACCAGCGCCAAACCTGCCACACGGCGAGTCAGTTCGAGAATCAGCAGCGAGCCCGCGATGGCGGCCCAAGAGATACCGGGAGGCGCAAATGAGGTGCCGGTGGACATCCGCATGCTGGTGTTAAATGCCATTAGCAGGTAGCCAGCGCTGGCCAAAGCACACACCATTAACACTAAGTCGGCGGGATTAAGGCGGTGGCGTGCCTGACGATAGAACCAAGACAGCACAATCGCGCCTGCTGTGGTGGCCATCAGTGGGTAGCCAAAGTGCAGCGTCTCCACGGCCGGGTCGATGCGCATTGCACCGCCGTTGATGGCCTGCTGCATCAAGAATACTTGCACCAGCGAGTAAACCGCAGGAACCAGCAGCGCATAGCTCACCCATTTCAGCCAAGCAGGGGAGGCCTGCTGGTCATCTTCAGCAAAGCGGGCACCGGCAAACAGCCCGTAACCCAAAATTAATGCACCGGCGATGTGTACGATACGGAACGACCAGGTTTCCATGGGGTACACGTTGAGTGAAAACAGGTGGAAACCTGAATAGGCAATCGCCAGTGCTGCAAATAATAGGAACTGCCAGCCAACGAACAGGCGGCGGTTGGGCTCAACAACTTCTTCATCGACGCCATCAGCAATCGATTCTGGCGTTGATGAAGCAGCTAAGGCGTCATCCTTGAGGCCGTTGGGGTCTTGGTTGGTATTGTGACTCATCAGAGGTCACCCTCACAGCAAAAGCAGAGAAAGGGGGCAAGAGCAAACGCTGCCCCGCCCGACAGGGTCGGCAGCGGGGCAGCGCGATGGTGCGTGGAGCTTACTTGATCATGTCGTCAGAGATATCGTAACCGTTCTCTTCGTACCAGCGTGCTGCGCCTGGGTGGAAAGGCAGTACCGTGTTGTGCACGATGTTTTCCGGAATGCTGGTTTCAGCACTGCGGTGTACGTCGCGCATCCGATCATTGTTTTCCATCGTGGCTTTCGTGACTTCATAGATGAAGTCTTCCGGCAGGTCGCAACCGGCAATGGCGAAGTTCCACATGGAAACGGCGCGAGCATCCTCTTCCAGCGTGGTGTAAGTGCTGGCGGGGATGGTGAACTCAGCGACCGGGAAGGCGTCTAGCACAGTCGCCAGCTCTTCTTCGGTAAACTCAATAATGTTCACGTCGGTTTGGACTTCCAGCTGGCTAACTGCCGGAATCGGGATGCCCGCAGCGAAGGCGACAACGTCCAGCAGGCCGTCCTGAAGCTGGCCGCCCAGGTCAGACCAGCCGCCATTACGGCGGTCGAAGTTTACGCCCAGGGTTTCCAGCATGGCCGGGAAGTAGGTGTCAGAGGTAGACGCCGCCGGGCCGAAACCGATGCGCGCACCGTCGGGGATGTCGGAAATAGATTCAATACCGGAGCTAGAGAGCGCGGCGATAGAGAACGGGGTTTCATACATCGGGAACAGCGCGCAAACGTTGTCCATGACTAGGCCAGGTGCCAGCGGGCTTTCGCCTTTGATGGCATCAGACGCCGGACCCATAGTGGTTAGGCCAAACGCCATATCGCCACTATGTACTAGCGCCAGGTTTTGGGTAGGGCCACCAGTCACTTCGCCGCCGCCTGAAACACCGAGCTCATCGGCGATGAAGTTTGCCCAGCCAGAGCCATAAACGAAGTAGGTGCCGCCTTGACTTGCCGTACCAACAGTAAAGTTAGTGGGCCATTCAGAGCGGTCCGCATGGGCAGTGCCTGCAGCAAGTAACGCGCTGCCTGCGAGCAGAGCGACAGTTTTGGGCATCGTATTGCGCATGGCGAGATTTCCTAAGCTGTTATTGGGATTATCGTCTGGCGCGTGTGGGACACCGCCAGTGCTTTATCATTAAGCAGCTTATATAGAGCGATACTTGTGCCACATATACGATTTAATATAGAAATCAATGCATTAAGAATTTTCTCTTCAACTTTGGTTGAAAAGCAAAAGCCATTAAGTGTCTGGCTTTGCGCACGCTCTAGATAGGGTGGTGTGCGGTTTTTCACACACTTTTCAAAGGGGGCACCTAGCGATGCAGCCGCT
>Ga0310345_10004241_pt1 | contig 13119 bp, 10 predicted proteins | sample HC15DNA20500_MG_FD_204667 | JGI IMG/M metagenome (GOLD analysis project Ga0310345, IMG submission 204667) | Marine microbial communities from station ALOHA, North Pacific Subtropical Gyre - HC15-DNA-20-500_MG | ecosystem: Environmental > Aquatic > Marine > Oceanic | place: Pacific Ocean: North... | reverse complement strand
CGAAAACCGCATCCCCGTCGTGCGCCGCGCGGAAATGCTCGCCGAGCTGATGCGGCTGAAAAGCACCATCGCCATCGCGGGCACGCACGGCAAGACGACCACCACCAGCATGATCGCCGGGCTGCTCGACTGCGGCGAGATCGATCCCACGGTCATCAATGGCGGGATCATCGAACAGTTCGGATCGAACGCGCGCCTGGGCGACAGCGACTGGATGGTGGTCGAAGCGGACGAGAGCGACGGCAGCTTCCTGCGGCTCGACGGGACCATTGCGGTGGTCACCAATATCGATCCCGAACATCTCGAACATTACGGCGATTTCGACGGCGTGAAGCGCGCCTTCGTGGAGTTCATCCATAACGTGCCGTTCTATGGCGCGGCGATTTTGTGCGTCGATCACCCCGAAGTGCAGGCGGTGATCGGGCAGGTGCGCGATCGGCGCGTGATTACCTACGGCTTCTCTCTCCAGTCCGATATCTGCGCGGTCAACGTCACGCCCGAGGCTGGGGGCAACCGCTTCGATGTGATGGTTCGCCAGCGCGGTCAGGAAGATCGCCGGATCGAGAACGTGTTCCTGCCCATGCCAGGCAGGCACAACGTGCAGAACGCGCTCGCCGCGATTGCCGTCAGCCTGGAGATGAACTGCTCGGACGAGACGATCCGCGAAGGTTTCGCCCGTTTCGGCGGCGTGCGTCGGCGCTTCACCAAGGTCGGTACGGTGAATGTCGAAGGCGGCCATGCGACCGTGATCGACGACTACGCGCACCACCCGGTGGAAATCCGCGCGGTGCTGGCCGCCGCGCGCGAAAGCGCCGATGCCGATGCGAACGCGGGCCGCGTGATCGCGGTGATGCAGCCGCACCGCTATTCGCGCCTGGGCGAGCTGATGGCCGATTTCCAGGGCTGCTTCAACGAGGCGGATCAGGTCTATGTCGCGCCGGTCTACGCTGCGGGCGAAGACCCTGTCGAAGGCGTGGATGCCGAAGCGCTGGTCGCGGGGATCAAGTCGCTCGGCCACCGTCACGCGCAGACGATCGACGATCGCGATCAGCTGGTGCGCACGCTCGCTCCCGAACTCGCGCCGGGCGATCTGGTGCTGTGCCTGGGCGCGGGCGACATCACCAAGTGGGCGGCCAGGCTGCCGGACGAATTGCGGGCCGCGCGCGAGCAGGTGAAAGCATGAGCGAGGCACTGGCTCTCCCCCCGGAAAAGCTGCCGGATGTGCGCGGCAAGCTGACGCAGGATGCGCCGCTGGCCAAGCTCGTCTGGTTCAAGGCGGGCGGTGCGGCGGACTGGCTGTTCGAACCTGCCGATGTGGACGATCTGTGTGCCTTCATGCGCGATCTGGACCCGTCCGTTCCGATCATGCCGCTGGGCCTCGGCTCCAACCTGATCGTGCGCGATGGCGGGGTGCCGGGGGTGACCATTCGCCTCGGCAAATCTTTCGCCAAGATCGAGGCAGAAGACGACTACACCTTGCGTTGTGGTGCTGGCGCGCACGGCGTGCTGATCGCCTCTACCGCGCGCGACAACGGCATTGCCGGGCTGGAATTCCTGCGCGGCATTCCCGGCACGCTGGGCGGCTTCGTGCGCATGAACGGCGGCGCCTACGGGCGCGAGACGGCGGATGTGCTGGTGGATTGCGACGTGGTGCTGCGCGACGGATCACTCAAGACGCTGCCGGTCGCAGACCTCGGCTACACCTACCGCCACTACGAACTGCCCGAAGGCGCGGTGGTGGTCGGGGCGCGACTGAAAGGCGAGTCCGGCGACCCCGCCGAAATCGGTGCGGAGATGGAGCGGATCGCGCAGGCGCGCGAGGATTCTCAGCCCGTGCGCACGAAAACCGGCGGCTCCACCTTCAAGAACCCTCCGGGCGAGAAGGCATGGCAGCTGGTCGACGCGGCAGGATGTCGCGGCATGCTGCGCGGCGGCGCGCAGGTGAGCGAGAAGCACACGAACTTCCTCATTAACACGGGCGACGCGACCAGCGCCGATATCGAGCAGCTGGGCGAAGACGTCCGCGCCAAGGTGCGTGAGAATTCGGGTGTGGAGCTCGAATGGGAAATCCAGCGGGTAGGGCGCAAATGAGCGAGCCGCGGGCTTTGAACGAGATGGAACAATCGATTGTCGACAATGTCGAGAAGCACGGGTGTTTCATCATGTCGGTCTTCGACCCCGAGGGCGTCGAGCCGGAATTCTCCTATTCCATCGGCTTCGAAAAAACCGCAGCGCAGCACGAGGTCATCGTGTTCTCGCTCCCGAAGAATTTAAGGGCGTCGATGATCAATGAGCTTTGCCGAAAGATGTCGGAGGACGGCCTCAAGCTCGAGGACGGGCTGAAAATTGACGGCCTGCTAGAGGGGTATGACTGTGTGGTAAGAGAGGTCACCAGTTCGGAGGCAATCGATGAACACTTCGGGTCGGCGATCTGGTTCAACCGGCGCTTCGGATTGGGAGAAATGACGCACGCGTTCCAGATTGTCTGGCCGGGCGCACGACAGGGACTTTTCCCTTGGGATGCTGACTGTGTGCAAAGCGTGATCGACGATCAGCCTGCGCTCTATGAAATGGGGACGAACCATTGATCCTCTCCAAGAAACTCCACGTCGCGGTCCTGATGGGCGGTTGGGCGAATGAACGCCCCGTCTCGCTGATGAGTGGGGAGGGAGTTGCCAAGGCGCTCGAGGCGCGCGGCCACCGGGTCACGCGGATCGATATGGACCGGCAGGTCGCTGCGCGGATTGCCGAGACTGCCCCCGATATCGTGTTCAACGCGCTGCATGGTGTGCCGGGCGAGGATGGCACGGTGCAGGGTATGCTCGACCTGATGGGTGTGCCCTACACGCATAGCGGCCTTGCCACCTCGGTGATTGCGATCGACAAGGAGCTTACCAAGCAGGCGCTGGTGCCGCGCGGTATCCCGATGCCGGGTGGGCGGATCGTGAAGTCCGAAGACCTCTACGCGAGCGACCCGTTGCCGCGCCCCTATGTGCTCAAACCCGTGAACGAAGGATCGTCCGTGGGTGTCGCCATCGTCACCGACGAGAGCAACTACGGCAACCCTATCGGGCGCGATGCCAAGGGCCCGTGGCAGGAATTCCCGGAGCTTCTGGCCGAACCGTACATCCGCGGGCGCGAACTCACGACGGCGGTGGTTGGCGGGAAGGCGCTGGGCGTGACCGAACTGATCGTGGAGAGCGGGTTCTACGATTTCGAGAACAAATATACCGACGGTCGCACGCGCCATGTCTGCCCCGCCGAAATTCCTCAGGAAATCGCCGATGCGTGCAAGAAATTCGCGCTGGAAGCGCATCGCATCCTGGGCTGCAAGGGCACCAGCCGCACCGATTTCCGCTGGGATGACGAACAGGGCATCGACGGGCTGTTCGTGCTGGAAACCAACACGCAGCCCGGCATGACCCCGCTCAGCCTGGTGCCCGAACAGGCGAAGCATGTGGGCATGAGCTACGAGGATCTGGTCGAGACGATCATTGCAGATGCGCTCGGCATCGAGGGAGGAGACGATGGCGCGCAAGGTCAAGCGTAAGGCGCAAGGGGTCCGTCGCGCGGCCAATTCGCGCAGCCGTGCCTCGAAGGCGCGCGCCGCGCAGCGGCAGAGCAAGGGCGTGGTGAACACCGCGCTTTCCGCGCTGCCGATCAGCCAGAAGCAGTTGCAGGGCGGCTTCCTGGCCCTGATCCTCGCGGGGGCGGCCGCGCTGGCCTGGTGGGTGGCAAGCGCGGCGGGCGTACCCGCGCTGCTGCATCAGCAGCTGGCTGCAACGGCGGGCTCCGCCGGTTTCCAGATGCGCACCATCGACCTGACCGGGGTCGAACGGATGAACCGGCTCAAGATCTACGAGGAAGTCATGGAGTATCGCGGCACGCCGATGCCGCTGCTCGACCTCGCGGCCATTCGCGCGGACCTGAACCGGATGCCATGGGTGGCGGAAGCGCGCGTGTCCCGCCAGCTGCCGGACAAGCTGGTGATCGATATCGAGGAACGCACGCCCCATGCCGTGCTGGTGAAGCCGGATCGGCTGGTCCTGATCGATCGCAACGGCATCGAACTCGATCCGATCGCGGAAGACGATGCCCAGGGCATGTTGCGCATTTCCGGCGCGGGGGCAGCGGATTCGATCGACTCGCTCGACCGCGTGCTCGCCGCCGCGCCCGCGCTGCAGCCGCAGATCAAGAGCGCGCACCGGATTGGCGAACGCCGCTGGAACATCGTGTTCAAGACCGGCCAGATCCTTGCGCTGCCCCAGGGCGAGGAAGAGGCGTCCGAAGCCTTCATCGACTTCGCGCGGATGGACGGGCTCTATCGCCTGCTCGGCGGCAAGGCGACCGTGATCGATCTGCGCGTGCCCGACCGTTACGTGCTGCGCGAACCGGGCAGGGCGAACCGCTTCGTAGGCAATCAGGAAAGTTCGGAATAATGGGGGCGGCACGCATCTCGCGCGTCTTCGGCGCGGTCAATCTTGGGTCCTTCCGGGTTTCGGCCATGATCATGGGCCTCACGGAAGGGGGCGAGCTTATCGTGCTCGGTTCCTCCCACCGCGCCAGTGCGGGGCTGCGTCGTGGCTACGTCACCGACAGCCAGGCCGCCACCCATGCGATCCGCGAGGCGATCGAGCGGGCGGAGAAGGATGCGGGCACCGGCATCGAGAGCGTGTGGGTCGGATGCGCGGGGGCAGGGCTTGCCAGCCGCATCTCGCGCGTCGAAATCCCGATCAACGGTCGGCGGATCGAAGAGGAAGACGTCGATCACCTGCTGGTGACCGCGCGCGATACGCTCGATTCCGACGGCCGCATGGTGCTGCATGCGCAGCCCGCGCATTATTCGGTCGACGGGCCGCATGGGGTGGCCAACCCGGTGGGCCTCTATGCCGAGCAGCTGGGCGTCGACGTGCACGTTCTGCTCGCCGATGGCGCGCCGATCCGCAACATCATCACCGCCGTCCAGAGCGCGCATCTGACGGTGGAAGGCGTGGTTGCCGCGCCGATCGCCTCGGCCCAGGCGGCGCTGACGCCCGAGGAACGCGAGCTGGGCACCGCTCTGATCGAGATCGGCGGCGATGTGACCAACGTTGCGGTGCTGCGCAACGGCATGGTCCAGGCGATGCGCGCGATTCCGCTTGGGTCGGGCGACATCACCGATGCCATCGCCAGCACCTTCGGCATTCGTCGCCAGCACGCCCAGCGGCTGAAGTGCGTCTCAGGCTCGGCGCTGGCCAGCCCGTCGGACCACCGCGAGCAGGTGCCGGTCGATCCGGACGGCGATCCGCGCGCCGGATCGATCAATCGGGCCGATCTTGTGGCGGTCGTGACCGAACAGCTGGGTCGCCTCACCAACGAGGTCGGTCGTTCGCTCAAGGCGATGGATTTCTCCGGCGCCAAGGGTGGTCCCGCAGTACTCACCGGCGGCGGCGCGGAACTGGCGGGCAGCGCGGAATTCGTGCAGAACGCTCTCGGCCGGCCGGTGCGGATCGGCAAGCCGCAACCATTGCGCGGGCTGCCTCCGGCCCATGCCACGCCCGGTTTCTCGACGCTGGTGGGGCTGTGTCTCTATGCCGCGAAAGATCCGGTCGACATTCGTACCGTAAAGGCCAAGTATCAGTCCCAGACCCGGCTGAGCGGCCTGGGCCTCGTCAACCGGGTATGGCGCGCGGGGCGAGAGTATTTCTGAGCGCATGCAACGCCCGGCGCTGCGGCGAGTTATGTGGAAAAGCGCGCGCTCTTCGATTAAACAGGGGTGCCTTTTCTGCCACACTGATTGCTTGAGAAATCGGTGCTGAACCGATTTCACGGAGTGAAGAGTTTATGAGTATCAATATCGGCCCCGATCCTTCCGACGAACTGCGCCCCCGTATTACGGTAATCGGGGTCGGCGGTGCTGGCGGGAATGCCATCGCCAACATGATGGAAGCCAATATCGAGGGCGTCGATTTTATCGTCGCCAACACCGATGCGCAGTCGCTCAGCACTTCGCCTGCGGAAAACCGCATCCAGCTCGGCCCGGAAAGCACCGGCGGGCTGGGCGCCGGCGCGCGGCCCGAATTGGGCAAGGCTGCGGCCGAGGAAACGGTCGAGGCGATCGAGGAAGCGCTCGAAGGCGTGAACATGTGCTTCATCGCCGCCGGGATGGGCGGCGGCACCGGCACCGGCGCCGCGCCCGTGATTGCGGAAGCGGCGCGGCGCAAGGGCGTGCTGACCGTGGGTGTCGTGACCAAGCCGTTCCTGTTCGAAGGCACGCGCCGCATGCGTGCGGCCGAAGCCGGGATCGAGGAACTGCACCAGCATGTCGACACGCTGATCGTCATTCCCAACCAGAACCTGTTCCTGATCGCCAACCGCGACACGACCTTCAAGGAAGCCTTCCGCCTGGCGGATGAGGTGCTGCAGCAGGGCGTGCGTTCGATCACCGACCTCATGACCATGCCGGGCCTCATCAACCTGGACTTTGCCGACGTGAAGTCCGTGATGGAGGAAATGGGCAAGGCCATGATGGGCACCGGCGAGGCCGAGGGCGAAAGCCGCGCCCGCGAGGCCGCCGAACAGGCGATCGCCAACCCGCTGCTCGAAGGTGTGTCGATGGCGGGGGCCAAGGGCGTCATCATCTCGATCATCGGTGGCGAGGACATGAAGCTGGTCGAGGTGGACGAAGCCGCGACCCATATCCGCGAACTGGTGGACGAGAACGCGAACATCATCTGGGGGTCCGCCTTCAACCCGAACCTCGAAGGCAAGATCCGTGTTTCGGTCGTCGCCACCGGGATCGACGGGAATGCGGACGCGCCGGGCGCGATACCGCGCGCGAAGCCTGCCTCTGCGCCCGAGCCTCGGGAAGAGCCGAAGCGCCAGCCGCTCGGCTTCTCCCGCCCCGACGAGGACCAGGGCGAGCAGGCCGAGACTTCCGGCTCCCTGCGCGACATGCCCACCGTTCCGCGATCCTTCGACGACGAGGCTGCGGAGGGCACGGGCCAGAACATGGCGTATGGCGAGGACGAGGAAGACGGCGAAGATGTCGACGACATCGTCGATCCGCTGGCGGGTCTTCGCAATCCCGAAGAGGATGACGGGGCCGAAGCCGCCCCACCACGCGCGCCCGAGGGCCGCTCCGAGGGTCCGTTCTCGCGGCCCCAGGCGGACAGGGGCGAGACCGAAGGTGTGCCGCAGAGCGAATGGGACGGGTCGGACGATGACGACACGCTCGACCTGGGCTCGGTGCCCGAGGCGCAGGGTGACGATGCGGAGGACGAACTGCTTCTCGGCGATGAAGCGCCCCGTTCCGCCCCCGAGCCCGCACCGCAGGAACCAGAGGAGCAGTCGGCGCCGCAGTCGGGTCGTCGCCGCGGTCTCGTCTCCGGTGCGGAGGGCGGTGGCAAGAAGCCTGCGCCGCCTCTTCCGCAGGGCGGTGGCACGCTGTTCGAAAGGATGGCGAAACTGTCCCGCAGTGGTGCGCCCGATGACGAGGACGATGATGACGACGACGATGGTTCCTCGTTGAATATCCCGCGTTTCCTGGGGCGGCAGAACAACCAGTAAGCGGGACGAACGCCTGAACGAGCCATCACAGGGGCTGTTCAGGCGCCAACCGTCACATTAAAACCGGCATGATGATGGGTCGGTCAAAGTTTCGCAGTCTGGCGCTTCCGGCGCTGCTCGCAGGGTCGATGGGCGTGGGGATGCCGGCGCTCGGGCAATCGGGCGAGACGGTATCGCGCGCGGTCGTCCAGCCGCTGCCGCCGGCGGCGGCGGACGATCTCAATGGTGCCCTATTGCGCCTTGCGCGGGACCGGCGCGATGTCGATGCGCTCATCACCGCAGGGCTCGCTTCGCTGGAACTGGACGATGCCGCTGCGGCCATCGGCTTTTTCGGACGCGCGAAGGAATTGTCGCCCGAGAACCCGCGCATCGCGGAAGGTATGGCGGCTGCCTACGTTCGGGGCGGTCGCCCGGTCGAGGCGCTCAAACTGTTCGAGGAGGCGGAACAGGCGGGTATCGCGAGCGGCTCGATGTGGGCCGATCGCGGGCTTGCCCATGATCTTGTTGGGCAGAACGAGGCCGCGCAGTCCGCCTATCGTCGGGCGCTATCGCTGAAGGACGATAGCGCGGTGCGCCAGCGCATGGCGCTGAGCTACGCGATTGCGGGGGAGCGCAGTGCGTTCGAGGATACGCTGAAGCCACTGCTCGATGCGCGGGACTTCGCCGCCTACCGCACGCGTGCCTTCGGGCTCGCGATTCTCGACGATGCGGACGAAGCGATCGAGATCGCGCGCGCGGTAATGCCGCGCGATCTGGCCGGGCGGATGGAGCCCTACCTGCGCTTCATGCCGCGTCTCACCCGCTCGCAGCAGGCGGCTGCTGCGAACCTCGGCATATATCCTTCCGCCTCGCGTATTGGCCGTGACGATCCGCGCATCGCCGATGCCGCGGGGGTGATCGGACCGCGCACGACTTCGGATGGCACGCTCGAACCACGGGGCGAGCCGCTGGGGAGCGCCGCCGCGGGGGATGCTGCGGTGCCGGTTCCGGCACAGGCAACACAGCAGGTTGCGGTGCAGATGCCGGCGCCAGCCAGGCAGGCGTCCGGCAGCCGTCCCGCTCCGACCGGGCCCGCCACCGCGCAGGAGCCCGGCACCCGGCAGGCGGCAGCGCAAGCCCCGGCGGCAATCGCCGCGACCACGGAGCCTCCAGCCGCTTCGACACCTGAAAACACCGCGTCTGAGCGGGTGGCTGTGACCACCGTCGATCCGGGGCAGCCCGAATCGCGCCAGTCGAACGCGGCAAGCTTCGACCTTGCGCAGGCGCAACAGGCGGGATCGGGGGCGGACCCGGCTGCGGTCCCCACCACCGCGCAGGCGGCGAGCGCGGGCAGCGCCACCGGCCAGATGGATCTTGCCGATGCCTTCGCCGATTTCTCCCAGCCGACGGTGGTGAAGGTCGCTGGCGAGGACGTGGTCGACATCAGCGCCATCGAGCCGGTCCGCGAAGTCGAAGCCGCGCCCGAGCCGCCACCCGCGCCGCGCCGGATATGGCTGCAACTGGGTATCGGCCAGAATCGCAGCCTGCTGCGCAGCGACTGGCGCCTGAAATATCGCAAGTTCGACGTGTTGAAGGGCAAGGGCCCCTATGTGACGCCATGGGGCCAGACCAACCGCCTGCTGGCCGGCCCGTTCGACAGTCAGTCGGCTGCGCGCGAGGCGCTGAACGCACTGGCCAGCGAAGAGATCGATTCCTTCGTCTGGACCAGTGCCGAAGGGCAGGAAATCGAGGACCTGCGCTGACTCGGCAGGCCACCTGATCGGTCGAAAAACCGCTTTCCCACAAGGCGTGAACAAGCCCGTTGGCTTATACCCCGAAGCGTTACCGGGCCCGTTTGCGCGCCGCCCCGGCGATGCGTCACAAGGCATCGACTTGGTAAACGAGCGTTTAGGGATCGCAGATGGCAACCGCTTTGAAAGACAAACTCGGCAACGATTATGGTGCCCCGATGGACGTGCTGGCTGCGCTGTTCGATGCGCGCGGCTGGGCGCTGGACACGCATGCCGAGGAGGAACTGGGCGGCGAAATCCAGGGCGCCTGGGTCAAGTACCAGGTGCGCGCTGTGCTGCGGCCCGAGGATGGCGTGCTGCAGCTGATCTGCCTGCCCGACATCCGCGTGGGCAAGGATCGGCTGCCGTGTGCCTACGAATTGCTGGGCCTGGTGAACGAGCAGGTATGGCTCGGCCATTTCGACATCTGGAGCCATGGCAGCGTGCTCGTCTATCGGCATGGTGCGCTGCTGCCCGATGACGGCATGCTCAGCGTGGGGCAGGCGCAGGCCCTGATCGAGAGCGCGGTGGACGAATGCGACCGGTTCTATCCCGCGTTCCAGTTTGCCTTGTGGGGCAACAAGAGCCCGGCGGATGCGCTGGAGGCCGCGATGATCGACGCGGCGGGCGAAGCCTGAGCGAAAACCGCAGAAATGCGTGGGTGAAGCTGAACGGCTGTTAAGCCTAAAATCGACCTTCAGCCCTTGAATTTTCGGCGGTTTGACGCGATATTCTCCGATGAACCGGCGCATATCGCAGCCGGCAAACGGAGTGGCTTGAAAATGGCTAATTGGGACGACCGCACACGGCAGGGTTTCGGCTCTGTGCCGCGCGCCGGGGGCGATGTCGCCTCGCGCACGACCTACGACGCAGGTCTGCGCAAGTACATGCTCTCGATCTACAACTACATGACCTCGGGCGTGCTGCTGACGGGTATCGTCGCGCTGCTGACCGCGCGGAGCGGTCTGGCCTACACCTTCGCGAGCGGCCCGCTGATGTGGATCGTGGCGCTTTCGCCTCTGGCGATCGTGTTTGCGATGAGCTTCGGCGCGCAGAAATTCAGCCGCGGTACGCTGCAGCTGATGTTCTGGGGCTTTGCAGTGTTGATGGGGCTGTCGCTCTCGACGATCTTCCTCGTCTACACTGGCGGTTCGATCGCGGCGACCTTCTTCGCGACCGCAGGCGCCTTCGCGGGCCTGAGCCTGTTCGGCTACACGACCAAGAAGGACCTGTCCGGCTGGGGCAGCTTCCTGATCATGGGCGTGATCGGCATCCTGATCGCGATGGTCATCAACATCTTCCTGCAGTCGGCCGCGCTTGAACTCGCGGTGAGCATCCTCGGCGTGCTGATCTTCGCGGGCCTGACCGCCTACGATACGCAGCGGTTGAAGAGCGATTACCAGCGCCTGCGTGGAACGAGCTGGGAAGGCAAGTCGATCATCCTGGGTGCGCTGAGCCTCTACCTCGACTTCATCAACATGTTCCTGTTCCTGCTGCGCTTTATGGGTGTCGCGCGCGAATAGCGCGAAATCCGGCAGGGCGAACCTGAAATGCGATGCCCGGGACGGAACAACCCGTCTCGGGCATTTTCTATTCAGAATTCATGCGTTATGGTGAGTAGGAGCGAATGAGGGCCGCCGTGCTTAACTGGAAGCGCGTGACCCGGTCCGGGATGGGAGCTTTTCGAATATGTCCGCCGACTTGAAGTCGCCGCTGCGCATCGCCTTTGTAACGGGCGCGCTGAGCCTGCTTGCCGCCTGTGCGACGCCCGTACCGCCGCCGCCGCCGCCTCCGCCGCCGCCGCCGCCGCCGCCGATTCCCGCACGGCCGATGCCGCCGATGGGCGCCAGTACCCTGATGGTCGTCCCGCAGGTCGCAGCCGATGGCGTGCGCCAGACGATCAATGCCTACATCACGGACGCGCAGACGACCTGGAACGTGCGCTCCGCGCTGAACGTGGCGGCGCTCAACTGCCTGTCGCCCGAACACGCGAACATCCTGCCCAACTACAAGCTTTTCCTCGAAAATTTCGATGGCAAGCTGGACGACGCGCAGGATAAGGTGGAGGCCGAATTCCGCGAGAAATACGGCGATCGCCGTACCGGCCGGGCCGAGCTCGATAACTACATGACCAAGGTCTACAATTACTTCACGCTGCCGCCGGCCAAGGAAGCGTTCTGCGATGCGGCGCTGGAGATGAGTAACGAGTCGGTCATGGTTGCTCCCGCCGATCTCGGCAGTTTTTCCGCCCGCGCGCTGACCCGTTTCGAGGGCGTGTTCGAAGATTTCTTCCGCGCGTTCGAACGCTACGAAACCAATGTTGCGACCTGGGACAGGCTCTATGGCACGCCCGCGGGGCTGTATCCCGCGACACGTCCGGCCACTCAGGTTGCGGAGAATGACACCGTGGAGACCGGCAACGGCGTGCGGATGCTCGATGCGCCGATTGCCCAGCCGGGCGAGGGTACCTCGGGCGCGGTCAATCTCGGCAGCCGGGGCGGGCCGCAGGACGCAGGAACCCAGACTGCGGAAGCCCCCGCGGTCGAGGCGGCGCCTGGCACGGCCGACCCTGCCATCGCGGAAGAGCCGGTGATCGTGCTGCCCGAAGCGGTGGCGACGACTTCTCTGGAGAAGGAACAGGGGCCGCTCGCTTCCAATCCGTAAGGCACGGGTCGGCGGCATCGACGAAAGGGTCTTGCGGTTTGCAGCGGGTTCGGTATTAGCCCGCGCTCCTGTGCAGGGACGCACCGCGTCGTCCTGCAATATAACGCCTGAACGGGGCCGTAGCTCAGTTGGGAGAGCGCGTCGTTCGCAATGACGAGGTCAGCGGTTCGATCCCGCTCGGCTCCACCAGGTGTTCCGGTTCAGGTTCTTCAGCGCCATGGGTTTCGATATCCGACGCGGCCCGCCGGGGGCGTGGTTCGGACCGCCTTGAGGCCTATGCCTAGCAATCCCCTCCGTTTCAGCTTACCTGCCGGCCAATGCATTTTCTCGATCAAGCCAAGATATTCCTGAAGTCCGGCGCGGGCGGCCCCGGGGCCGTCAGCTTCCGGCGTGAGAAGTACATCGAATACGGTGGACCCGACGGCGGCAATGGCGGGCGCGGGGGAGACATCGTGTTCGAAGCCGTCGCCGGGCTCAACACGCTGATCGACTTCCGCTACGCGCAGCATTTCAAGGCATCGCGCGGCGGGCACGGCATGGGCCGCGATAGGACCGGCAAGGGCGCCCCCGACATGGTGGTGAAGGTGCCCGTGGGCACGCAGGTATTGTCGGAAGACAAGGAAGAGATCCTCGCCGATTTCACCAAGGTCGGCCAGCGGATCACGCTGCTGGAAGGCGGCATGGGCGGGCGTGGAAACGCCAGCTACAAGTCCAGCACCAACCGCGCCCCGCGCCAGCACCAGCCGGGCGAGCCGGGCGAGGAAATGTGGGTCTGGCTGCGGCTGAAGCTGCTCGCCGACGTCGGGCTGGTGGGCCTTCCCAATGCCGGCAAGTCCACCTTCATCAACCAGGTCAGCAACGCGCGCGCCAAGGTGGGCGATTATGCGTTCACCACGCTGGTGCCCAAACTGGGCGTCGTGCGCCACAAGGGCCGCGACTTCGTGCTGGCGGATATTCCGGGCCTGATCGAAGGTGCGGCGGACGGCGCGGGGATTGGCGACCGCTTCCTTGGCCATATCGAACGGTGCCGCGTGCTGATCCACCTGATCGACATCGCGGGCGACGATCCTGCCGACGCGATGCGCACGGTCGAGGCCGAGCTGGAGGCTTATGGGGAAGGGCTGGAAGACAAGCCGCG
>Ga0310345_10004240_pt1 | contig 13121 bp, 10 predicted proteins | sample HC15DNA20500_MG_FD_204667 | JGI IMG/M metagenome (GOLD analysis project Ga0310345, IMG submission 204667) | Marine microbial communities from station ALOHA, North Pacific Subtropical Gyre - HC15-DNA-20-500_MG | ecosystem: Environmental > Aquatic > Marine > Oceanic | place: Pacific Ocean: North... | reverse complement strand
ACCAGAATAGCAGATTTACGCACCCGGATTTTGCGATGTAAGTCCTCTCGCCGCACAGCAAATGCCACATGCTTGCGCTGCTCCAACCGACGGTTCTGATACGGGGCTGCTGCGCGCAGAGTGGCATCGAAGGCAATATCGCTCACATTTCCATTGGCAGGACGCGCCTGCACATACCGACCACGTTTCCGTTCGGTGCGCGTGCTGCTGCGCCTACCGCTGTGCTTGCGAGTCAACCTGTCCAGGGGTGTGTTGAGAGAGCGCGTTTCGAATTCCGCGCCAACATCTTCCTTTCGGCTAGCCTCCCACCATGGTGTATCGCTGGAGGAAGAAGGGATGGGCTGGGTTGCAGATTCCAGCGGGGCTGCATCAAGTTTCTCCTGCGTGGGCGAGGAAGCGTTTACATCTTCTTTTTTTTTACAGCCTCTTGGTTACTCATTTCGTCCAGACGCGACTCGGAGGAGGCCGCGCCCTGCACATCCGAACGAGCCTGCTGCATGTAATTTTCCAGCTCATCAAACTCGAAGTCAGCAGAATCAAACGGGCCCTTTTTAATTCGATGGGGTAACGCCAACTGCGCGGCCAGCAAGATGTCACGGTCGCTGATGGCTGTCCGTCCGCACAGCGCGGAATGCGCCCTGGCAGCCCGCAAGATTACCAGGTCGGCGCGATGGCCATCCACGCATAGACTGCTAGTTAGAGACGCAATGGTCTCAAGGTCAGGACGCGAGTACGTCACTGCATCCACAATCGCACGCGCGCGCGTGATTTCAGATGAGATGGCACGCACCTTGGGCTGCCATTTCTTGCCGAAAGCGAACGCATCAGATTCGAAATCCAGAATGCGCTCCATGATTGCAACCCGGTCTACAGTTTCACCCAGGCCACGTATGTCCACGGCTAGCGCGAAGCGGTCGAGCAGCTGCGGGCGCAGGTCCCCTTCCTCCGGGTTCATGGTGCCTACCAGGATGAAACGCGCCGGGTGACTGAAGGATATACCCTCACGTTCCACCACGTTGACACCCATCGCCGCCGAATCCAACAGAAGGTCAACAACGTGGTCATCCAGAAGATTCACTTCGTCGATGTAAAGAAGGCCGCGGTTGGCCGCAGCGAGCACTCCCGGTTCGAAGCGGCGCTCGCCACGCTGAATTGCCTGCTCTATGTCCAACGTGCCCACCACACGATCCTCAGTAGCACTTACCGGCAGATCAATGAAAGAAGTAGGACGCAATATTCCGGGCAACGATCCGTTGTTGGAACCGCTTTCGCGGCATTCAGTGCACCATTGCGTAGGCTGGTGCGGATCGCAACCAAATCGACATTCTGCCACTACTTCCACGTCGGGCAAGAGTGCCGCTAGCGCACGCGCGGCAGTTGATTTTGCAGTGCCCCGCTCGCCACGAATGAGAACACCTCCAATGCGCGGATTGACTGCATTTAGTAAAAGCGCTCGCTTCATGCGCTCCTGTCCTACAATGGCTGCAAACGGGTAAATATCCGGCATGAGCGTCCTCCAAAGTATGATTATACCGTGAAGTTAGCCCAGGTTGTCAATTGCATGAATCAGCCCTATAATGGCGTCATCAATCTATTTAAAGGACAGAATTAAAAACCAATGGGAGAGTATTCTTCATCTGACCCAGATAGCAATAATGCAGAGCAAACAGTTTCCATGGGAAAGCTGCTTGCCGGCGAACAGCTAGATGCTATGCTGCCGAAACGTGGAGAATTGCGCGAGGGCACTATTGCGCGCGTTTCGCCCAACGAGATCCTGGTAGATATCGGGGCAAAAAGCGAAGGCATTATCCCCGAAAACGAAGTCAGCAAAATGAGAGCTGAGACACGGGAGCAGCTGCAGGAGGGCGCCCCGGTCACCCTGTACGTGCTGCGCGAAGCGAGTCAAGATGGGCCTATAGTTCTATCGCTCCAGAAAGCGGAAGAGATGGAGGAGTGGCAGCAGGCAGTGGACAAGATGAAGGCTCGTAGCATCCATACCGGAACAATCCTGGAGAATAACCGCGGCGGTGTAGTGGTAGCAGTTGGCCATTTGCACGGATTTTTGCCAGCCTCGCTGATGAGCCAAGAACGCCAGCGGCGAAACATGGACTCCCAACCGGCAGAGCGATGGAAAGATATGATCGGCGAGGAGCTTACGTTCAAAATAAAAGAGGTTGACACGCAGGAAAATAGGATCATTATCTCTGAGCGCGCAGCAGAAAAAGAAGCGCGGGCAGCTCACCGCGCGGAGTTGCTAATCAATATCGAGCCTGGGCAGACCCACTCCGGGCGCGTGGTCTCACTGGCTGATTTTGGAGCCTTTGTTGATATTGGCGGTATTGACGGACTGGCGCACGTCTCACAGCTCTCATGGACACACGTCGACCATCCAAGCAAGGTACTAGAGGTTGGCCAGGAAATTGATGTACGTATACTCAGTGTTGACCGCGAGCGCCAGCGAATAGGGCTTTCGCTAAAGGCGCTGCAAGAAGATCCGTGGGCGGCCATTGCCGATAGATACCAAGAGGGTCAACTGGTACGTGCCATCATAACCCGCTTGACAAAATTCGGCGCATTCGCCGCTTTGAAGGATAGTGACCACATCGAAGGTCTTGTGCACATTTCCGAGCTTGCGGATGCGGGCGTAGCTCACCCCAAAGAAATCGTCAAGGAAAACGAGGAAGTGACGCTGCGCATCAAAAAAATTGACGCAAATAGCCATAGGCTGGCCCTCAGCCTGAAAGACGTGGCCTCACCCCGCTTTGCTGAACTGGACTATACGTTTTACGTGGCCGCCGAGAATGACGATGAACCTGAGGATCTATATGACGGTTCAGATATGGCAGCAGGCGAGAATCGGGAGGTAGCGCATCAGCTATCCGAAGTGGCCCAATCAGATGGAGTGAAAGAGCCGGGAGAGGTTATTGATGCGCAGAAACCAACGCAAATAGATTCTGGTGAAACCGAGTGACGGGCAAACGCACCTGCCGCGCAACAGCACGAAGAAAGTCCGTGGCTGAAAGATGCCCCGACCACACGCAAATTATTTGGTAAAATACAAAGAGATCAGATTGTAGAGGTTCACTATTTCCACGAACATGCAGCGCTTCACCCAACGTGCACGTAGCGCCCTTCACACGGCGCAGTCTGAGGCCGAACGCCTTGGGCAGCACCTTATATGCCCGGAACACGTGTTGCTCGGCTTGATGCTTGATGACGGCGGAGTTGCCTACCAAGTGTTGAACGACCTGGGCCTGGATACTGAGAGGATGAAAGTAATCGTCGCGAGATTGGCGGCAGCCCGCAAAGAGAGCGCAAAGGCGGGAGAGCAGCGCCTTTCACCAGCCACGGAGCAAATGCTAGAAAAGGCAATTACACAGGCTAGACAGCTAGGCCACCCCTACATCGGCACCGAGCATCTATTGTTGAGCCTAGTGCGGGATGAGGACGGAACCGCCATTCAGGTTCTAAAGAAACTGGGTATCTCAGCGGAGCAGATCCGACGACACACCCGCCGTATTCTGAAAGAGAACCCTCCGGATCTTCAGAAAGAAAAGAGTACACGTAGCAAGCGCGGATCCAGAGGACAGGTCGATAAAAGAAAGAAAACCCCGCTCTCGGATCAACTAGCGACCGACCTGACAGCACTGGCGGAGAAAGACGGACTGGACCCGGTCATCGGGCGCCAGACCGAGGTCGAGAGAGTGATCCAGATCCTTGCGCGCCGCACTAAGAACAATCCAGCTCTAATCGGAGAGCCCGGTGTCGGTAAGACAGCCATTGTGGAAGGCTTGGCGCAGAGTATAGTCGCAGGAGATGTGCCTGAGCTGCTCTTTGGGAAGCGGGTGCTGCAGCTGGATGTCGGCTCTATTGTGGCTGGAACAATGTACCGCGGTCAGTTCGAAGAACGTATGAAACGTATCATCGCAGAGATAAAACAGTCCGGAGCTATACTTTTTATTGACGAGGCTCATATGCTGGTGGGAGCTGGTGCAGCCGGATCGTCGGTGGACGCCGCCAACATCCTAAAGCCAGCCCTTGCACGTGGGGAGCTGCAGGTCATCGGAGCAACTACGTTAGATGAATACCGTAGACACGTCGAGGGGGATGCCGCCCTAGAGCGCAGATTCCAACCTGTGCACGTTGATGAGCCCACTATCGATGAAACCATAGCCATTCTGCAAGGAATCAAGGAACGTTACGAGCAGCACCACCGGCTGACCATCACCGATGAGGCCATAGATGCAGCCACGCATCTTTCCGTGCGCTACGTTGCCGACCGTTTCCTTCCCGATAAGGCGATCGATTTAATTGACGAATCAGCGTCACGCGTACGCATGTACAAGAGCCCGGAGGCGCTGCAACTTAAAGAAGCGGTGACCAACCTTAAATCTGTGCGCGAACACCACGCACTAGCAATCGAGGAGGCTCGCCAGTCCGACGCTGACGAACTACTCCAGCGCGAAGAAGAACTGGAGTTAACACTTGAGAAAATGCGCGCCGGATGGGATCGGGCTGCTGGCCCACGAGTTACTGAGGAGGATGTGGCTGAAATTGTTTCCATGTGGACCAAGATTCCGGTAACGCAAATCACCGAAGCAGAAACTGAGCGGCTGCTGCGTATGGAGGAAGCACTGCACAAGCGCATAGTTGGCCAGAATGACGCCATAGAATCTATATCGCGCGCTATCCGGCGCGCACGCGCCGGCCTTAAAGACCCCCACCGTCCAATTGGATCTTTCGTGTTCCTCGGTCCCACCGGAGTTGGCAAGACTGAACTAACCAAAGCTCTCGCGGAATTCCTTTTCGGCAGCGAGGAAGCACTGATCCAACTGGATATGTCTGAATTCATGGAGCGACACAGCGTCAGTCGACTGATCGGTTCCCCACCCGGTTACGTAGGATACGAGGACGCAGGCCAACTGACCGAGGCCATTCGCCGGCGTCCATACTCAATTGTGGTCTTCGATGAGATGGAAAAAGCCCATCCAGAGGCCCACAATATAATGCTGCAAATTATGGAGGAAGGACACCTTTCCGACGCAAAAGGGAAAAAAGTCGATTTCAGTAACACACTCATTGTGATGACTTCCAACGTTGGTGCAGAACTTATCAGAAAACAGACCGGCTTAGGATTTCAAGGTCCGCACGACCCGGAGATTAAGGCAGACAAGGCTTATGCTGAGATGCATAAGAAACTGACCGACGCACTGCGCGAAATATTGAGGCCTGAGTTTCTCAATCGAGTTGACAAGACAATCGTCTTCAGGTCGCTCTCCGAAGAGGAGATTGGCGAGATAGTGAACCTTGAATTGGCAAAAGTGGAACATCGCCTCCGGGAACGGAATCTCGAATTAGATGTCACCACAAAAGCACGGGAATCCCTAGCGGAGGAAGGCTATGATCCAGAGTACGGCGCGCGCCCGTTACGACGGGTGATTCAACGGCGAGTGGAAGATGAGCTCTCCGACATGCTGCTGACCTCGCCGGTAACCGCCGGGGTCGTAACAATAGATCTGAATGACGACGAGGAAATCACTGTTAGGATCAAGAAGAAACGGATACCGAAAAAGAAGCCCTCGCCTACCCCGGACGAAGAACCTGAGTCCGAAACCGTCACAGCTGAAGCAGTTTCCTGAATCGCGCCAAAAAACACTACACACTTTGTATCGGTCTTTTGTTCGCGAGCCAGAACATTTGTGCTCCCAATGATTATAGATTATAATCCATAGCGTATTTCGGTAATTTCGGAAGAGAGTGGCTAAACCCAAAACCCAGTATATTTGTCAGCAATGTGGCCGCGTGGTAGCACGTGCGATGGGGAAGTGTCCGCAATGTGGGGAGTGGAACAGCATGACGGCCGAGGTCATGTCAAGAAAGAGCTCCACTTCTGGGACGCAGGTTTACGGCTCACCGACCAACCGTCCCCTCCGGCTGCAGCAAATTGACGCGCCAATCACCAACCGTATACCCCTGCCCATTGCTGAATTTGCGCGCGTCCTCGGCGGCGGCGTAGTGCCTGGTTCTGTTGTGCTGATTGGCGGGGATCCCGGAATCGGCAAGAGCACTCTGATGCTGCAACTAGCCACAGAGATGGCAACCGACAGATGCGTGGTTCTATACGTATCAGGAGAAGAATCCGCACACCAGATTAAAATGCGCGCGGCCAGGCTTCAAGGTCCCAAGGGTGCAGATTTCGATGATCTGTACCTTGTAACCGAGACCAATCTAGAGCAAATCATGGCACACATTCAGACATTGCAAGCCCGGTTGGTGGTAATTGATTCAATCCAGACGGTCACCAGCGCTGAGCTGGATTCGGGCGCGGGCTCTGTCACACAGGTCCGCGAATGCACTGCCCGGCTCACCAAACTTGCCAAGGCAACAAATGTCGCCATATTCCTCGTGGGGCACGTCACAAAAGAGGGCTCAATCGCCGGGCCGCGTGTTCTGGAACACACCGTGGACACGGTTCTCTATATGGACGGAGACCGGCATCACGCCTACCGCCTGCTTCGCGGGGTGAAGAACAGGTTCGGTGCGACATCGGAGGTCGGTGTGTTCGAGATGCGCGGTACAGGCATGGTGGAAGTGACCAACCCGTCCGAATCATTTCTGGCCGAACGTATGGCCACCGCGCCTGGTTCTGCCATTACTGTGATGATGGAAGGCACTCGCCCGCTGCTAGTGGAGGTTCAGGCGCTTGCAAGCACCACTGCTTTCGGAAACCCAAGGCGCACACCCAACGGTGTCGATTTTAACCGCCTGCTGCTGGTTACCGCCGTACTCACACGACGCATGGGGCTGCGTCTGGCGGATCAAGATGTTTTCGTTAACATTATCGGCGGGCTCCAGATTCAGGAACCGGCGGCCGACCTCGCCATTGCAGCAGCAATATTCTCCTCGGTAAAAGACCAGCCCGTGCCAGCCGACATGGTGCTACTGGGCGAAATCGGCCTTTCGGGCGAGCTGCGCGCGGCCAGGCGGCTGCCAGAGCGCCTCCGCGAAGCCGCCAAGCTCGGGTTCAAGCGCGCAGTGATTCCCAGTTCTGCCAGTCGAACAGACGGGCTACCGAGTAATCTAGAAATCAACCAAGCCCGTGCGCTGCACGACGCGCTCAAGATCACTCTACCAGCGCAGTAAATTTGCCTTAGCTGTTTTTGACTTTCGCCAAGGCATATGTTACGATGTTTACATTCAGATAAAAAATAATAATTCTCACGAACAACCTGGCCTTATTTCTTATTTATTGTATGCTTTTCGGTCGGTATTAAACTAGCCATACGCAGGCGACAAATCTCTTCAATTTTTGCCTGTAGTCGAAAAGTGAAACACCCAGAGCGAGCAACCTGGCCAGGTACTCGCTCTGTCATTTTTTGGAGGCTTGATGCGAGCAGATTCAATATCACGGATCGTCGGATTGATTGGCTTCGCAATCGGCGGGTTTTACCTCGAAGAGCGTGTGCCTCAACTTATCCGCGAATTGCTCTCTGCGGAGTTACGTCTCTGGATATTTCCTATAACCGGAGCGGTGTTAGGGGTGGCGCTGGCACCCTACATAAGCACGCACCCTGCACGTACGCTGCGAAAATTCCTGGGGCAGACTTCCACGCAGGTATTGCTCGCCGGGCTGGTAGGTCTGATGGTGGGCCTTCTGGTTGCGGCACTGCTAGCTTGGCCCCTCTCCACCCTTCCGCAACCACTCAATCAGATTCTTCCCTCAGTCGGCACAATCATATGCGGGTGGCTGGGAATGACGATCTTCGTTGCACGACGCGCGGAGATTATGGGAACATTGCACCTACGCTCGCAGGCAAAAGCCAACAACACCGACTTACCTGCGCGGAACGGTAGCGGTGTATTGTTAGATACCAGTGTGATTATCGATGGACGTGTATCCGACATCAGTAAAACCGGTTTCATCGCCGGGCCAATTATGGTGCCGCAATTTGTGCTGAATGAGCTGCAGCATGTTGCAGATTCTTCTGATCCCACGCGCCGTAGCCGTGGTCGGCGTGGGTTGGAAATACTAAACAAGCTGCAAAAAGAATCGAGTGTACCATTGCAGGTGACCAATGTAGATGTGGACGGCGTGCGCGAGGTAGACGACAAACTGGTGGCCCTGGCAAAACAACTGCACTGCCCAGTGGTTACTAACGACTACAATCTTAACCATGTTGCAGAGTTGCAAGGCGTGACAGTGCTTAACATCAACGAGTTAGCCAATGCGGTAAAGGTTGTATGCCTACCCGGTGAAAAGATGGAAATCAACATAATCCAGAATGGCAAAGAAGAGGGTCAAGGGGTAGGATATCTGGAGGACGGCACCATGGTAGTGGTAGATGAAGGCGAACAGAACATAAACAAGAAAATCCGAGTGGTGGTGACCAAAGTTCTCCAGACCTCCGCCGGCCGGATGCTTTTCGCACGGCCGGACGAAAAAACACCGCTAGGATAACCGCAAGGCACGATGGCACTACAAGTTTACAATACGCTCACCCGCCAGAAAGAGCCATTCACACCGATTGATTCCGGGAGCGTGCGCATGTACGTGTGCGGCCCAACCGTGTACGACCACGCCCACATCGGCCACGCAAAGTTATATGTGTCTATGGACATAATTGTGCGCTTTTTGCGCTTCATCGGTCTAGACGTACTTTACGTCCAGAACATCACCGACGTAGGCCACCTCCTAGACAGCGGTGAAGACCGCATCCTGAAGGGCGCCCGCCGAGAGAAATTTGACCCTATGAAGGTGGTGGAGATTTACATGCGCTCGTACATGGACGATATGGATGGGCTGCGTAATGTCCGTCCGGACATCATGCCCCGGGCCACGGGACACGTGCCGGAGCAAATCGCTGTCGTGGAACAATTAATCGGGAGTGGTCACGCATACGAGGCGAATGGGTCGGTCTATTTCGATGTATCCTCTGCGCCCACATATGGAAAGCTTTCTGGCCGCAAGGTGGAAGATTTAGCGGAAGGCACCCGCGTAGACGTGCGCTCTGAAAAACGCAGCCCGCGGGATTTTGCCCTATGGAAGCGAGCAGACCCAGAGCACATTATGCGCTGGCGAAGCCCATGGGGAGAGGGTTTTCCAGGTTGGCACATCGAGTGCAGCGCAATGGCCGGGAAGTACCTTGGCGCGAACTTCGATATTCACGGCGGAGGATTAGAGAACATTTTTCCGCACAATGAATGCGAAATAGCACAATCCGAAGCACTGAGCGGACAGCCTTTCGCCAATTACTGGCTGCATGCCGGGTCACTCACGGTTGACGGCGTAAAAATGAGCAAGAGCCTAGGTAACTCCGTCACCATTCAGCAGGCGTTGCAGCAATACCAGCCCGAGGTGTTGCGCTTCCTGATTCTCTCTAGCCATTACCGCAGCCCGTTCGATTACTCCGAAGACGCGCTTGCCGCCGCAGCCAGAGGCTGGGAGCGTCTCATCGCACCTACACTGGCAGTACAGCGGGCGATGAGACAGCCGGAAGGGAACAATAACTCCGCTGTTGATTTTTCTGACAGGCTAAAGAAAACCCGCGCCGATTTCTCCACGGCCATGAACGATGATTTCAACGCTCCGGAAGCACTAGCTGTGTTGTTTGACCTCACTAAGCAAGTTAACATTCTACTGGCAGAAAATCCTCGACCGGACGACGATACCCTGCGCGCCATCCAATCATTATACCGAGAACTCGCTGGTGATGTGCTAGGGGTTCTGACTATTGAAAGTGAAGCCACAGGGGCCAGCATCGAGCGTGAGGAAAAACTCATTCGGCTGCTGGCCGACATCCGCGCTGAGGCTCGCACACGCAAAGACTTCGCCACCTCAGACAAAATCAGAGAGAAGCTGGAACAGGCCGGTGTGACGCTGGAAGATGGCAAATCAGGCACCACTTGGAAAATCAGCGCACTGAGTACAAGTGACTGAACTGCTTTACCGCCGCAACGCACTGCTAGAGACAATATCCGCAGGCAGGCGCAAGATCGTTCGGTTGCTACTCTCACAAGAATCCACGCCTACTAGTAACGCGCCGCTGGTAATCGCAGCCAAAGGCAAAGCAATACCAATCGAACGGATACCACGGATTGAAATCAAACAACGGGCAGGCGATAGCGTTCACCAGGATGCGCTTCTGGAGGTGCATCCCTACACGTACTCTGATGTCGCAGCCATGCACGCCCGTGCACGAGAACTGCAGGAGGAAACCCTACTGCTAATGCTAGACTTACTGCAATCCCCGGGAAACTTCGGGCGCTTGCTGCGCACCGCTGAAGCAGTGGGCGTACACGGCGTGGTCATCCAAAAGAGGCGTGCCGGAGGAGTGACACCTGCTGTTGTGGCGGCATCGATGGGGGCAAGTGAGCACCTATTGATCTCCCGTGTCACAAATCTGGCGCGCGCCATAGAACAATTGCGTGGCGAAGGTGTGTGGGTGGCCGGTCTGGATTCTGGTCCAGGCAGCCAGCCTCTGGACCAGAATGACCTCAACCGTGCACTGGTTCTGGTGGTCGGAAACGAGGGCAAGGGCCTGCGCCGCCTAGTACGCAAGCGCTGCGATTTTCTCATTAATATCCCCATGTTCGGGCGTGTAAAATCCCTCAACGCATCTGTGGCCGGATCTCTGGCGCTTTATGCCGCACGAAACGCTCGAGGCACAATCGCCTAGTATCCACCATTGACGACTCTGCCCATCCCTGTTAGACTTGCGCGGGTTCTCTTGAGTAGAGAGAACCGGGTTTGGAGATAGTGATTGACCGCCAACACCAAACCTTGGTATAATCGGCATGGCGCCAGCAAGAGGGCGCTCTTTTTAACTTAGCTGCTTGTGTGTGGGCCGCGCCGACGTAGCTCAATTGGCAGAGCAAGCGCCTTGTAAGCGCTAGGTTATGGGTTCGAGTCCCTTCGTCGGCTCAACTGGGGCAGGCGCCGGAGATGGTGAGCCGGGCCGGTCTGTAAAATCGGTGGCATTAGCCTGAGTGGGTTCGAACCCCACCCTGCCCACCTGGAGACCAACCGAGCCCTCGTAGCTCAGGTGGCAGAGCACACCCTTGGTAAGGGTGAGGTCATGGGTTCAAATCCCATCGAGGGCTCCAGGTAATGAAACCGTATCGTGCTCTTGCACGAGGAGGTTAGAAAGTAATGGCGAAAGAAATATTTGATCGGAGCAAGCCGCATTTGAACGTAGGTACAATGGGGCATGTTGATCATGGCAAAACCACTCTGACGGCTGCGATAACCAAAGTGCTGTCGTTGCAGGGTGGCGCGGACTTCCGCGCATTTGATACTATTGACAACGCTCCGGAAGAGAAGGCGCGGGGCATCACCATAGCGATTGCACATGTGGAATACGCCACAGAGAACCGCCATTACGCACATGTGGATATGCCCGGGCACCGTGACTACATTAAGAACATGATCGCCGGTGCGGCGCAGGTAGATGGAGCCATCCTGGTGGTCTCCGCGCCTGACGGGCCGATGCCGCAGACGCGCGAGCACGTGCTGCTAGCGCGGCAGGTTGAAGTACCCTACATCGTGTGCTACATCAACAAAGTGGACATGCTCGATGACCCCGAGTTGCTCGAACTAGTGGAGCTTGAGTTGCGCGAGATGTTGACCGAGTATGGTTTCCCTGGCGATGACACCCCCATCATCAAGGGTAGCTCTCTACAGGCATTGGAGGGCGACAGCACTGACATAGGTGCGCCTGAATACAAGAGCATACTGGAATTGATGCAGGCGGTGGACAGCTACATCCCCGCCCCAGAGCGTGAGAAGGACAAGCCCTTCATGATGCCGATAGAGGATGTCTTCAGCATCAAGGGGCGCGGAACGGTGGTAACCGGTCGTATCGAGCGCGGTACGGTTAATTTACAGGATCCGGTTGAACTCATCGGATTGCAGGACGAGTCGCCAAAGTCGGTGGTGACCGGGGTGGAAATGTTCCACAAGCAACTTGAGGAGGGCGAAGCGGGCGACAACGCCGGCATCCTCTTGCGCGGAATTGATCGCGAGGAAGTACAACGCGGCATGGTGTTGGCCAAGCCGGGCAGCATAACCCCGCACACCCGTTTCAAGGCGGAAGTTTACGTGCTTACCAAGGATGAAGGCGGGCGGCACAAAGCCTTCTTCGCAGGCTACCGGCCACAGTTTTTCATCCGAACGATGGATGTGACCGGCTCGATAGCTTTGCCTGAAGGCGTGGAGATGGTCATGCCGGGCGATAACGTGAACATGGATGTAGAGTTGATAACGCCGGTTGCGCTAGAGAAAGGCTCCAAGTTCGCCATCCGCGAGGGTGGCCTGACTGTCGGTGCCGGTGTCATCACCGAAATTACGGAGTAGAGCATGGCGAAAGACGTCAGACCAGTGGTGACCTTGGCCTGCGCGGAATGCAAGGAGCGCAATTACACCACCGAGAAAAATCGGCGCAACGATCCCGGGCGGATTGAATTCAGCAAATACTGCCGCAGATGTCGCAAGCATCAATTGCACCGTGAAACAAAATGATCGTCGGCGTAGCTCAGGATTTGATCAATGGGGGTGAAGCGCCTGTTCTTGCTCGATGACCTAGGCGAGTAGCTCAACTGGTAGAGCAACGGTCTCCAAAACCGTAGGTTGTGGGTTCAAGTCCTGCCTCGCCTGCCTTTAGCGCTAGAAGTGGGAAACTGAGCGGGGTCGAGCGTAACAGACCGGCGCCGTCACCATGAAAGGGATTATTTCGGGACCGAACCAATAATGGATTTTAGGGAGATTGTAGGGCCAGCGCTCCTGGGTCTGGTAATTGCATTAGTGGCTTTTGTAGTGTTCAGTTCTCGCCACCGTTTAGTCGCGTATATGCGCGAAACACGGGCGGAACTGGGGAAAGTGTCATGGCCTAGCCGAGTTGAGGCGACAAACTTGACCAAAGTGGTGCTGGTTACCATCACGGTTAGCGCGCTTTTTCTAGGATTTTTTGATGCAGTGTTCACCTGGGTGTTTGCCCAGATAATACAGTGAGATGATGGAGAAAAACGAAGTGGCAGCAGAAGACCCTACAGTCAGCCAGAATCGGGAAGTGCAATCGGCGCCGAATGATCCCGCTGATTTTCCGGATGGCGACACTAGTCAAACC
>Ga0310345_10004239_pt1 | contig 13125 bp, 9 predicted proteins | sample HC15DNA20500_MG_FD_204667 | JGI IMG/M metagenome (GOLD analysis project Ga0310345, IMG submission 204667) | Marine microbial communities from station ALOHA, North Pacific Subtropical Gyre - HC15-DNA-20-500_MG | ecosystem: Environmental > Aquatic > Marine > Oceanic | place: Pacific Ocean: North... | reverse complement strand
CTCCGCATGTATGTCCTTTCATCCATGGATTTTCGCCTGTATCAAAAATAGCGCCAGATGTTTCAGCAGCCAAAGCAAATTCGGGCAAATTAGTCTTGCCAATCAAAATACCACCAGCATTCTTCAATCTTTTTACTACTTCAGAATCATTTTTCGGTATTCTATCTGCAAACAATTTAGAACCTCTAGTAGTTCTTATACCAGCAGAATCAAACACATCCTTCATTGTGAATGGAACACCATGCAAAGGTCCTTTGATTAAACCGTCTTTAAATTCTTTGTCTGCATTTATAGCTTCTTCTAAAGCATTTTCTGCAAAGGTTACAATACCGTTTAATTTTGAATTGAACTTTTGGTATCTTTCCCTATGGAGGGAAACCAATTCAAAAGAATTTGTCTGGCCATTACGTATAGCCTCAGCCATAAAAGTAGCATCCTGATGAATTAAATCTTTACACATAAAAACAATCCAAACCAATTATTTGAATGGGAAGAATATCGTATCATTAATTTCCGTATATTTGAACCGGATAAACCGAATTGATTTACTTTGGTTAGTGTCGGATTAAAACAGAGAATTTAAACACAATTAATCCATGGCAAATTAAATCAACTTAGAATGATTTCTTAATCTTTGTTTAAATTATTAGTTCTCTTATTTTTTTGATACTTTGCGCAACCGAATATTTGTCATTATATACAGCTGAACCAGCAACAATAACATTTGCTCCGGCTTCAACGACTAGTCTAACAGTATCTGCATTGACACCACCATCTACTTCGAGTTCTGCTTCGGATACCGAATTATCCAACATTTCCCTAACATTTTTGATTTTAGGTAACATTGACTTAATAAATTCTTGCCCTGAATATCCTGGGTTAACTGTCATAACTAAAACAAGGTCTATTTCATTCAACACTTCTTTTATTACATCAAAACAAGTTCCTGGACTTATTGCTATTCCTGTTTTGGCACCTGCATTTTTAATATCTAAAATAGTTTTATGTACATGTTTTGTCGATTCATAGTGGACAGTTAATAAATCTGCTCCCATATCAACTAATTCATTAACAAATCTATTCGGCTCTAATACCATCATATGAACATCTAAAGGCAAATTAGTCGCTTTTCTTACAGCATCTACTATTAAAGGTCCCATAGTCAAATTAGATACAAATTGACCATCCATTAAATCAATATGTATATAATCAGCTCCACCTTCTTGAGCTTCAACAACTTGGTCTCTTAAAACACCAAAGTCAGCCGACAAAATTGATGGTGATATTTTAATCATTTATCCCTTTTCGAATTTCATCCTCTAAATGTCCCTTAGCTGTTTTTATAGAAGATTTGATGTTTTTTAAGGCAGTGCCGCCAAAAACATTTCGTGAATTGATTGAATTTTCAATTGTAATGCTAGTTACATCAGGCTCAAAAAGTTCAGAAAATGATTTATATTTTTCTAAGGGCAATTCATGAATGTTTTGTTTCGTTTCAAGAACATAATCCGTCAAATTTTTTACTATTCCATGAGCTTCTCTGAAAGGCATCCCTTTTCTAACTAGATAATCAGCAATATCAGTCGCTAAAACATTACTATTATCTATTGCTGATCGCATTTTATCTTCATTAAAGGCAATCGTGTTCAACATAGAAGTTATTATCCTAACCGTTTTTGATATCGTGTCGAAAGTATCGAATAAGGGTTCTTTATCTTCCTGCAGATCTCTATTATATGTGAGTGGCAATCCTTTTAGTATCGTAAGCATTGCAATAAGGTTACCAAACACTCTTCCTGATTTTGCTCTACCAATTTCAGCAAAATCAGGATTCCTTTTCTGAGGCATCATGCTACTACCAGTAGTATAATCCCCACCTAATTTTGCAAAATCAAATTCTTCTGATGTCCAAATCACTATCTCTTCACAAATACGAGAAATATGAACAGAACAGATAGCGGATGCTGAATGGAAATCTAGTAGGAAATCTCTGTCAGAAACTGCATCCATACTGTTTGTGGTCAGATTTTTAAATCCTAGTTTGTTACCAACCCATTCCCTGTCCAATGAATACGTAGTGCCAGCTAACGCACCACTACCTAAGGGCATAACATCAGCGGATTCATACACTCCAACGAAACGAATACAATCTCTTTTAAACATCTCATAATACGCCAATAGATGATGTGCTAATGAAACCGGTTGCCCGCGTTGCAAATGAGTGTACCCGGGGAGATATACTCCTATATTCTTATCAGCTTTAGCTATAATTGATTTCCTAAGCTCTAATAACCCCTCCAAAATTTCCTGGGTAGATTCTTTAACAAACATTCTTAGGTCTAAAGCAATCTGGTCATTCCGCGATCTTCCTGTGTGTAATTTTCCAGCTAGAGAACCTATTTTTTCAAATAATGCTTTTTCTATATTCATATGTATATCTTCAAATTCTTCAGAAAATTGAAAAGCACCATCCTTAATCTCCAACCTTATCTGCTCTAACCCATCACATATCAACTTGGATTCTTCAACAGTCAATATTCCTTGATTACCCAGCATTTCTGCATGAGCTTTTGAGCCTTTTATATCTTGCGTATATAAACGTTTATCGAATTTAATAGAGGAGGTATATGATTTATCTGATTTTCGTTCCATGAATCACTTTCCTATGCTATTATTTTTCGGAGCCAAAAACTTTCTCCTAAGTGTTAAAACCTTTTGTTTTTTTTGATTAAAAGCTCGCGTTTCCATATAAACAATGCCTCTATCAGGTTTAGTCTTAGAAAGCCTTACGTCAAGAATTTCACTTTCAGCGTATATTGTATCGCCTTGAAAAACAGGACCGTCATGCCTAATCGACTCATATTCCAAATTGGCTATGGCTTTACCTGAGGTATCTTTTACACTCATCCCAACAACTAGACTAAAAACTAATGTACCTACAACCAATATTTTACCGTGCTGGTGACTTTGCATATAATTTTCATCAGTATGCAACGGATTATCATTCATTGTCAAAAGGCAAAAGGTGTGATTATCTGATTCAGTTATAGTTTTGCCTGGCCAATGCCTATATATATCTCCAACAGTAAATTCATCTAAGTATTTTCCAAACCCATCTCTAGATTCTATAATCATGCCTCATTACACCCTTAAATATATTATTAATACTCGGAAGTATTCTTCGGCTACGTAACTCCAAAGTTTCTAAATAGAATATTCCTCCAAAAGCCTCCTAGCAATTATCAATTTTTGAATCTCATTGGTTCCTTCCCCTATAATCATAAGAGGAGCATCTCTATAATGCCTTTCAACATCAAAACCCTTTATATATCCATATCCTCCATGAATCCTCATTGCCTCCATTGCAACTTCACCACAAACTTCTGAGGCAAACAATTTGGCCATCCCTGCTTCTAAATCAACTCTATCTCCAGAATCCATCTTAGAAGCAACATCATATGTTAATAAACGAGCCGCCTGTATTTTAGTAGCCATATCGGCTAATTTAATTTGAATTGATTGGTGACTTGAAATAGGCACTCCAAATGATTCCCTTTTTTGCGAATATTCTATAGCGGATTCGAAGGCAGCGGTAGCAACTCCTACAGCTCTAGCTGCTATATTAACTCTTCCTGATTCTAAAGCACCTAAAACTTGGCTGAACCCTTTCCCTTCTTTACCACCAATTAAATTATCAATAGGAACTTCGCAATTATCAAAAACCAATTCACAGGTATCTACACCTCTATAACCAAGTTTGTCCAATTTTTGAGCAACCGAAAATCCTGGCGATCCTTTTTCAATAACCAAACAACTAATACCCCTGTATTTTGGATTTGCATTCAAATCGGTCTTGACTGCAACCGCAAATGCATTTCCATACAATCCATTAGTTATAAACATTTTTGAGCCATTCACAATATATTTATCGCCATTTTTAATTGCCGATGTAGTTATACTTTGAACATCGCTCCCAGCTCCAGGTTCTGTTAAAGCTAACCCCCCGCGCACCTCTCCTGTAACCATTTTGGGCAAAAACCGTTGTTTCTGTTCATCATTACCATGACTGGCTATAATATTTGCTAATATGTGATGCGTCCCTATCATACCAGTCAGACTCATCCATCCTTTGCTTAATTCTTCAAATATTGTGGCAAAAGTAGTATGGTCCAAACCAAGCCCGCCATATTCTTCAGGAATTGTTATACCAAAAAGCCCTAATTCTTTCATAATATCAACAAGTTCATGCGGGTATTCATCATCATTATCAAGTTTAGAGGCAATAGGATTCACTTCATTTTTTACAAAATCACGGACTAATGAAATAATTTGTTTTCTCACATCACCAGATGTGTCCAAATCACTACCTCTTTTTTTAACATATTTGCTTAAACTATTATTGAAATACTTTTAGATGTTGATAATCAATTTCTTGGGTGTTTTTTACCATAATTTTTTGCAGATACTCCCAAAATTTTTAAAAACCCTTCGGCATCAGAATGATCATAATCACCAAGATTTTCCATGGACGAATCATCAGTATACAAAGAATATGGTATTGAACTTAATTGCTCTCCTACTTCACTAAATAAAACAGTCCCTTTATGCAGTCTCATGGTGACCGACCCTGTCACATATTGACTTATATTATTTATTGACTTCATTGCTGACAGTGAACCTAAATCAAACCAATACCCTTGATAAATTTGCTCACTTAAATATCTAGACAGTGATTCAAAAAGATTTCTAGCTCTTCTGTCTAATATAAACTGCAATAAATATTCGTATGATTTCCCAATAAGTTCAATACCAGGAGATTCATAAATACCTCGAGATTTAATTCCAACGAAACGATTTTCTATAACGTGAGTACCGATTCCTACACCATGCCTACCGGCTATTTTATTTGCTTGTTTAAAAGCATCCAATAACCCAACCTTAATTCCATTAATTTCTATTGGTATTCCTCTGTCCCACTTTATCGTAACAAACTCAGAAACATCTGGAGCATCCCATGGCCAAACACCCATAACGGGTTCTACAAAAAATGGAGGTATGCTTACATCTTCTAAATCACCTGCCTCATGAGTTAAGCCTAGGAAATTAGCATCGGTAGAATATCTTGCTTCGGATGATGCTTTAAGCGGTAAATTATTTTTATTGCAATATTCAATCATTTCCTTTCTGCCAGGAAACTCATTTATAAAATCAGTATCTCTCCAAGGGGCATAAACCTCAATTTCAGGATCTAGCATATTACTTGCTAGTTGAAATCTTACTTGATCATTTCCTCTACCTGTACATCCATGAAAAAATACTGGGATTCCTGCTTCTTTTAGATGCGGCAAAATACTTTCAACTGTTATTGGTCTAGCTATTGCAGTAGTATTCCAATATCCACCTTCATATCTTGCCTGAGCCTGAACAACTCTTAACCCCGCTTCAGCCAGTGCTTTAGTTCCCGAAACTAAAACCGCGTCAACTGCTTTACATCCAACCATTCGCTTTTTTATATCCACCAATTCGATTTCATCAGGTTGATCCAAATCTACGGTGTAGCAGGTTACTGAAAATCCTTTATCATTTAGCCAATGAGTGACTGTACAGGAATCTAGGCCACCAGATACAGCTCCACCAATCGACTTTATTCCTTTATCACGAAGATCATTCCATTTCATATTCAACCCTCAATAATAAACCTTATTATTAAAAATCAGTCCTTTGCATTTAAAACTTGCTGGATACCTTCTTCTAATTTCTCTATAGCTTCATCTATTTCAGAAATAGAAATAGTCAGCGGGGGCATCAATCTTATAGCATCTGGCCTAACTCCATTCAATAACAAGCCTAAATTATTACAAGCATCAATAACATCTGCTGAAATTTCAGAGGAAAATTGGACAGCAAACAAAAGCCCCATACCCCTTACTTCGATAATGTCATTATTAGCTGCTTGCAACTTAGACAGTTTGGAATGTAGGTATTCACTAGACTTATTAACCTCAGCTACAATATTATTTTCAAGTAAATATTTAGTGGAAGCAAATGCAGCTGCACATGCTAAAGCATTTCCTCCAAACGTTGATCCATGATCACCTGGCTCAAGCACCGAAGCAAAATTTTTCGCTAATAAGGCACCAATAGGTACTCCGCCACCCAATCCTTTAGCTAATGTTATAACATCTGGTTCAACTCCAAAACTTTCGTATCCAAACAGTGTGCCTAACCTCCCCATCCCAGTTTGTACTTCATCAAAAATCAATAGGATTCTTTTTTGATCACACCATTCCCTTACTGCTTTCAGATATGACTTATCTGGTATGTTTACTCCTCCTTCACCTTGAACGGGCTCTATCATAATAGCCGCTGTGTTTTCGGAAGTAGCTTTTTTTATGGCTTCAATATTGTTATATTCGACATGGACAAATCCCGTAGGCAAAGGCTGAAATGGATCTCCTATATGAGGTTTACCTGTAGCAGCCCAAGTAGTAAGAGTTCTGCCATGAAATGAATTTTCAGCAGTTATTACTTCATAGGCACCATCCAAATTCTTTTTACCGAACTTTCTTGCTAGCTTTATTGCTCCTTCATTTGCTTCAGCACCACTATTAGCAAAAAATATTTTATCCATACAACAATTATCGATCAAAATTTGTGCTAATTTGAGTTGGGGTACCGTGTAAAACTGGTTAGAGGTTTGTAACAATGTATTTGCTTGATTAGAAATTTCTTTTGCCACATAGTCGTTGGAATGACCAACATTATTCACCGCCCATCCAGCTACAAAATCCAAATATTCTTTTCCGTTTTGATCCCAAACCCTACTACCTTTCCCTCGAACTATCACCATAGGCTGTCTACGCACACAAAACATATAATAATCTTGTTCAATTTGTTTCCAATTAATTTCATTACTTATTGAAGACACGCTATTCATTGCCTCCTTTTATAGATTTCAACTCTTTTATTTTTTCTTCCAAATCAACAATAAATGACTCCAAAGAATCAATCAGTGACTCTACCACAGTTTCATCTGATTCTGATTCTGTTTCATTGCTTCCATCAACAGTTGAATCATCCAAGTCATGTCCGGATAATTTATAGATAGATTCTTTAATTGAAGTACCCATAACTACTTTTTCCTGGGAAGCCAATATAACAGTTTTCAATTCAGGAAATTCAACTCCTTCTGCTTTCAAATAAATAGGTTCTGCATATATTAAACTGAAGACCTGCTCTCCGGTACCAGGTTCTATAGCTGCTACAGGAATCACAAGTAAGTTCCCTCTAATACATTCAGAACCTTCTTGACACCTCAATGTAAACCATTCTGATATTGTAGGATCGTTGTCAATCTTAGCTTCAATTTGCTCAGGGCTATCAATTTGTCTTCCCTTAGGAAAAGTAAATGCTATTAGAGATCCATAATTCACTCCATCATTTCTTGCAGCCAACCAACCAGCCATAATAGGTGGATCATTACGCGTAAATGGCAAGAGAAGAACAAATTCTTCACTGCTTTCTCCTGGTATCTTCATAATCACATAATATGGATTGACTGTCTGCAAATCTCCTTCTTGTCCAAATTTCTCTTCTGGCACATTCCAAACATCCTCAAGATTGTAAAAATCTCGAGGACTTTCCATGTGGTATTTCAAATATTTATCTGATTGGAACTGGAATAAATCTTGCGGATACCTAATATGTTGCGCAATATCTTCCGGCAGTTCTACTTTGTCAAATAAATCGGGGAAAATAGACTTATATGTTCTTATCAAAGGATCCCTGTTATCCACCGCAAAAAAGTCTACTTGTCCATTGTATGCATTTACCATTATTTTCACACTGTTACGAACATAATTGAAATTATAATCCTCTTCACGGGTCAAATCGGAATATGGATATTTATCGGATACGGTGTATGCATCTTGTATCCAAACCAATCCTTTTTCTGTAGCTACAAGATATGGATCTTGGTCTAATTTCAAAAAAGGAGCAATTGTGAGTATACGATCCTGTATCTCTCTCCTGTATTGTAATCGGCTATTATCATTGATTTGATTAGTTATAAGTATGTTTAAATCACCAAATTGCCAAGCATATGCTAATCGTCTTATAAAAGACCCTATACCCACACCACCATTCCCATCATAATTAAATTCATTAATTATTCCATCTGCACCAATATAATCCAATTCTCTTGTGTTGGAATTAACAATCACATAATTATCTGTTATTTCCCCATAATAAATCCTAGGATTAGATACGATTATATCCGGCTCAGCTTGAACATCAGAGGATGCTATCCTGATTAACCCATCATTTGGCAAATCTTTAGCAAAAAACTCGGGTCTACCTTCGGCAGTGAATTCAGTCACAGGCGACATGGCAAATCCAAAACCGTGGGTATATATCAATCTCGTGTTGATCCATGTTTGGGCTTGAGGTTCTAATTTAGCTTGATCAACTTCTCTTGCTGCTAACATCACTTGCCGATAATCATTATTGATCGTATATCGATCAACATCTGCATCTTTAAACCCATAATAAGGTCTGATTAACTGTATTTGTCTATACACATCAGATAATGGATCATCATCCCATAACCTTATATTATCCAAAGTTTTTATATTTTGCTCAATAAGTTCAGCCGAAATCACAGGGTCAACCGGATATGATTGACGAATCAAATTAGGCTCCGCTAATCCATATGCTGCACGTGTGAAATTTATGTTATTTGACAATAGCAATTCTTCTTTGCCAAATTCATCAGGATTAACATTAAATCTTTGCATTGCGTTAGGCCAAGCAACTGTTAAAAACAAAAGTGCAATAACCCATAACCCAATTCCTGCGGCGATTATTTTCAAATCTTTTTTGTATATATTTGCCATCATCAAAACAGCACTAGCTAATGAAATGAATGCCAAAATAGCCAAAGCAGGTTTCCGAGCATTAACATCAGTATAAGTAGCTCCATAATATAACCCCGATTCAGACAACACTAATCCCCATCTATCTATCCAATGTCCTAAACCTATGATTACCATTATTATTGATGCAATTATTGATAAATGTACAAGGAATTTACCTGAGAATTTGATACCAACTCCACGTGCACTGTAATTAAGAAAATACATTGCTCCCGTTGCAATGGCAATAGCGATAGCGGCAGTCAAAGCCCAACCGTTTATAAAGTCGTAAACGGGCAAACTAAATATATAAAAAGAGATATCTTTATTGAAAATAGGGTCTGCGGTTTGAAAAGAAACTGAATTCGCAGCTTTTAAAAATAACTCCCATTTAGATGCAAATGAAGAAGCAAATAGCAACCCAAGTAAAATTGTTACAACTAGGCTAGCTATAATAAACGCTTTACTTAAAAAGTTTTTTATTTGTAAAGGAGCGGCTACAACATATTCCCCTGTAGACCATCTAAAAGCAATATATAAGCTTGCACCACATATAATAGCAAACACAAAAAATCCTATAATAAAAAGTATTATCTTAGTAGTAAGAATCTTCATATATACAGAACTGTATGATAACTCTCCAAACCATATTAAATCTGTGTATAATCCCCGCAGTATAGAGAGAATAACAAGAGTTGAAATTACTACTGCTGCTAGCAATAACCATTTATACCTGTTACCCGAAAAAAAATTAAGAAGATTTCCAAAATCAATCTTAATTCCATCCAAACCATTATTTTGTGTGTGTTGGCTCATAATTATTAAATCAAATCCTCCGATTGCTCCTATTTCTTAACAATACTTGTCCCTATAACTGTTTTAGTTAGACAATCTTTTAGGACATTAGATTTACGACCGTCAATTATATGTGCACTGCATAAATCATGTACAACTTGTAAACAGGCATTTAGTTTAGGAATCATCCCTCCATGTATAACATTAGAATCAATTAATTTATTGAGTTGCTTATATGTTATTTTCCTAATCAATTTCCTTGATGAATCATATACTCCTTCAACATCTGTCATAAATATCAATTTCTGTGACTGCATCGCCAAGGCAACAGCTCCAGCGACTGTATCAGCATTTGCATTCAGGCAAGGCTGCTCTTGAGAATTTAAATTCGCTGCAATCGGAGCAATAACCGGAATAATTCCAGAATCAATTAAAGTTTTCAACATATCAGTATCTACTGTAACTGCTCCGGCTACCAAACCTAATTCAGGCCTATCTATGCTTCCAACTATAATATTACCGTCAACCCCGGAAACTCCGACGGCTTTGCCTCCCAATTGATTAATAGATGAAACAATAGATGTGTTGACTACTCCAGACAAAATAGCAATAACTACCTGAAGGGTATCGGAATCAGTTACTCTAAGACCTTCAACAAATCTTGGCATAACACCCAATTGCCCTAACCATTTATCTATGAGTTTACCACCTCCATGCACAACAACTGGATTCACACCTTCGTTCTGAAGGGCAACTAAATCGTGAAATGTTGTATCCCCAGAACCTAATGTGCTTCCCCCTATTTTCACAACCAAATTATCGAATCGTATATTTTGATCTTTCTTCAAAAAATACTCCTCTTGTTTTGAATTTGGATTTTCTTCAATCAAGCTAACATACCTCAAATTATCGAACTAATTTTTACCACTAATTGGGTATCCATTCATCAAGTACTATAAGCTGAATTAAAAGTGACATATTCTTCTGTCAAATCACATCCCCACGCCCTAGCATAAAAATTTCCCGCATTTAAATCAACTTCAAATTTCACTTCTGGGGCATTCATAGAACTCACAACAGCGTCAGCCAAATAAGGTATAGAACAACCGCCGTGAACCACATGTATACCACTTATAAATACATCTACGTTATCTTCTTCAAAATCAACTTCACTTTTACCAAGAGCCATCATTATACGACCCCAATTCGGGTCCAATCCATGAACCATCGCTTTTACTAAAGTTGAAGAAACTATTTCTCTAGCTGCTTTTTTGGCATCAATTCCTGAATTAGCTCCTCTTACAAACACCTCAATCAACCTATTTGATCCTTCTCCATCCCTTACTATTGCTTTTGCCAACTCTACACACACATAAGTCAAAGCTTCTTTAAATATCCGTGACTCCACTGAATCGTCGTCATCAAATGAAACACCTGACATACCATTGGCAAAAAGTAACACTGTGTCATTTGTACTTTGATCCCCATCAATATCTATCATGTTGAATGACTCTTTTACAGAATGTTTCAAAAAGGATTTCAAAGTGTTCGGTTCTATCCGCGCGTCAGTAGATATAAAAGCCAACATTGTTGCCATATTTGGATGAATCATCCCAGCACCTTTAGCAGCTCCTCCGATAACCACCTCTTTTTCCCCAATTTTAATCGATACTGCAATTTCTTTTGACATAGTATCGGTTGTCATTATAGCTCTGGCAAACGAACTACCAGCATCCGAATCTAAATGAATGTTACCCATATGCTGCCTCACCAAAGCCATCGGCAATTCAACACCAATCAATCCTGTACTACAAACAAGCATTTTATGCTCAGGTGCATTTATCTGTTTAGAAGCTAAAGCTGCCATTTCCTCAGCATCTTTAAAGCCTTGACTACCCACACATGCATTAGCGCACCCACTATTAGCTACCACTCCCATAGACACGCCACTTTCTACCCGAGACTTTGTGACTGTAACAGATGGAGAAACAACTTTATTGGTCGTAAATGTACCAGCAACCGAAGCAGGTTTTTCTGAAGCCAAAATTGCTATATCCAAGGCATCTTCGGAAAACGATTTAATTCCCGCATAAGTAGCACCCGCAATAAACCCCTTGGCCGAAGTCACATTGCCATTTTTTACAATTTCAAACATTTTTTAAAACTCCATCTCCCCTATATGGCTTATATCTAGATTAGGATGTCGAAAGTATATCACAGCGGTATATAGCGGTGAAGGTAAAAATATCGCTCAGCTCACGTTGACAAAACAAAAACTATCATATATCAAATAGTATCAATATAAGTCAATTTAATTTAACCATAATTCCCGAATCATTCAGTAACCCTAATAGATGGTAATTAAACAAAATCTACATGAGGCAATCTAAGTTTAAGATGAAAAATTTTAACATTATTCACAAACTCAAAGCCGCATTTGAAATTTCAATCCAATTGAGAAGCCGAGATTTTAAATCAGCTGCTAATTTCATGGTCTATTTTTATCCTTCAGACAATTATTTATCTAGATTAATAAAATTCACATTATGGTCACTTAATCAAATCTTCAACGTCATTCCAAAAGCCATGGAAACCACTACTTTTGCAAGCAATATTTCAACAACTTCAATCTGGTTGGCAGATAGCAACCCTTTGGAAGATTTCCCTTGGAAACAAAATCCATCTAGTCAGCTACCTGAGTCTGTAGAAGTAGTGGTCATCGGAGCAGGATTTACCGGTGCAGGATGCGCTTACCATTGGTCTAAACTCGGAAAAGGCAAAATGGTAGTTATAGAAATGAACCAAGCAGCTTCAGGTGCTAGTGGTAGGAACGAAGGCGTAGTTGTTATGGGCAGATATTTTAGTTTTGTGAAAACTATGATGGAAAGCAGTCTCGTTAAAATTCGTTCTGATCTAAACACTAAACAAATAGCACAAATGGCGTCTCAATTTGCTGCAGCTTATGTAAAGTCATCCTATACTAATGCTGAAATGATAGAAAAGACTATAAATGACGAAGGATTTGATTGTGATTATTCGAAAAACGGTTGGATTCAACCATATTCTGAAACCGACCAAGAGAATCTTCAAAATTCAATCAATGAAGGTTTAGAGGCCGGGTTTGACGACTGGACTAAAATCACACCAGAAGATGCTCTTTCATTAAGCGGAATTAGAATCAGTACTGATTCTGGATTCTCAAAAGGTGCTGCTACATGGCAGCCAGCTAAATGGGTATGGTCTCTTTTAGAAACAGCTTTGAAATCAGATAATGTAGATTTATTTACAAATACAAAGGCAGAATCTATTGAAGACGCTGGTGAATATTATGTAATTAACACTACCAAGGGTAAAATCCAAACTAGACACATAATAAATGCTACAGAATCTTACACCGCTCTTCTGCACCCATCCTTTA
>Ga0310345_10004238_pt1 | contig 13125 bp, 11 predicted proteins | sample HC15DNA20500_MG_FD_204667 | JGI IMG/M metagenome (GOLD analysis project Ga0310345, IMG submission 204667) | Marine microbial communities from station ALOHA, North Pacific Subtropical Gyre - HC15-DNA-20-500_MG | ecosystem: Environmental > Aquatic > Marine > Oceanic | place: Pacific Ocean: North... | reverse complement strand
GAGGATGTGGTTTTGCTTACTGGAGTCCAGCAGTATGATGGCGACGCCCGACGCGTTGTCCGGATCTTCGGCGACACCTTCAACGCCAACCCCGTAACCCTGTAGACCATCCAGGAGGATGGGCCCGAATGTGTCCGCGCCGACTCTGCCCACCATTCTGACGTTAGCGCCCAGCCTTGCGGCTGCCACCGCCTGGTTTGCGCCCTTGCCTCCCGGTGCGGTGTAGAAGCGCTCTCCGACCACGGTTTCGCCCGGCGACGGCACCCTGGACGCCACGCCGATCAGGTCCATGTTGATACCCCCCAGGACCACGATCGTAGGTGCGCTACCGAAGGCACTCATGTGTTGCTCCCGGCATGGGCGTTCTCATGACCATTTGTGGTTACCCCCTCTCAATCTCCCCCTGCGAGGGGGAGAGGATAAGGAAACTCAGCCGATCAGTCCTGCGTCCAGCAGCTCTTCGAGCACCTGGGCGGCGCCATCCTCCTCGAGCGGGGGGGCGACCCTATCCGCGACCGCCAGCACCTCTGCGACGGCCCCTCCGATGGCAATGCCGAGGCTGACCCACTTCAACATCCGCACGTCGTTGTAGCCGTTGCCGAAAGCCACGGTCTCCTCGGGGAGGATTCCCAGGTGATCGCACAGCCACTCCAGCGCCCTGTCCTTGCCGCCCAGGGGATGCAGTATCTCGCAGAAGTGAGGGAGCGACCTGGTTACGTACAACCTCAAGTCGAACCTGGCGATCAGTGAACTCTCCAGTCGTTGTATCTCATCCTCGTCTCCAACGACCACCAGGCGTGTCAACTCCTTGTCTGCGATCTCCTTGAGGTCCCCGACGGCCCTGACCTCTACTCCGGTCCGTTCCCCGTACGCCTCAGACCGCGGCGTCATCTCGCCAACGTAGACCGTCTCTTCGTGGTAGGCCATTATCTCCATATCGGATGGCATGCCCGAAGGCGCCACCGCGTCCAGGGCCTCTCGTGCCATCTCCGCCGTTAGCGGCCGGTGCCACAGCAGCTTCCCTGTCGTTGGGTCCGTTATCTGCGCACCCTGGAAGGAGACGATGGGTGTCGTAATGCCCAACGCCGCGCCAGACCGCTGGGCGGACTGGAACATTCTCCCCGTGGCCAGCGTGATGGCCACGCCGCGGTCCATGACCCTTGCCACCGCCTGACGGGTCCGGTCGGAGAGCGGATGCTCGACGGTCTCGATTGTCCCGTCGATGTCGAGTGCAATCAGCCTGTAGCCCATGGCCTACGCCAGCCCGTCTTGTGGTAGAGTCCCGACGCGTCCCAGGTCGCAATCGGTGCTAGCGTTTCGGGTCGTCAATGTTGCACCATTGTAGTTATGAAATTCTCGCCTCGTCTGGTCTGGTGGATGATTGTCATGCCGGTAGTGCTGTTCCTCTTGATTACAGTGCTACGGAACTCCTAAGTACGGCCCCCGGACCTCAGACACGATCCTAAGCAACCGGAGGGTGCGTATCCGCCCACGGGGAAACTTTTTCGAAGGCGGCGGACGCTCGTAGTACCGTCGCCTCGTCGCGCAGCCGCCCCACCACGTGCAGTCCGACCGGCAGACTCTCCGAGGTGAACCCACAGGGAACGTTGGCCGCCGGCTGTCGAGTCATGTTGAACACCTGGTTAAAGGGGTTAAAGGCCCAGTCCGGAAAGACCTCGCGACCCGCAATGGTGGACGGACGCTGGCCAATGGGGAACGCGGAAACGGCCATCGTCGGGGTGAGCAGCAGGTCGTATTCCTCCATCAGCAGGGCAACTTGGCGCTGCATCAGCTCCAGGTACCTCAGCGCCCGAGCGTAGTCCGCGCCTGACACGTCTTTCCCTAATCCGAGCCGCTCCAGCACGACATCGCTCAGGTCTTCCCGTCGTTCTTCATAAAAGTGTCCATACGCTGCGTAAGCGTCGGCCAGTCGAATGGGAATCACATTGGTAAAGGGGTCGTCCAGTCGTATGTCAGTCTCTTCGACGGTCGCGCCCATCTCCTCGAAAAGTCCGGCCGCCGCCGTGGTCGTTTCCGCCACCTCCGGATCGACGGTGGCAAAGCCAAGGTCCGGGCTCCAGGCGATCTTCAGGCCTCTCACGCCCGCGTCCAGATCTGCGAGATAGTCTGGTGGCTCCTCTCTGAGGGTGATGACGTCCCGTTCGTCGGGTCCGGCCAGAAGCTGCAGCAGGATGGCCGCGTCCTTGACGGTACGCGCCATCGGCCCCGGCTGCGACACGGGATTGGGGCTGGAGCGGGCCACGCCTCCGAAGCGCGGCACTCTGCCCAGAGTTGGCTTTATGCCGTAGACGCCGCAGAAGCTGGAAGGAATGCGAATGGAGCCTCCGGCGTCGCTGCCGGTGGCCACGGGACAGAGTCCGGCCGCCAGCGCCGCGCCAGCGCCGCCGCTGGAGCCCCCGGTTGTACGCGATGTGTCCCAGGGGTTGCGGCATGCGTCGCCGAGACGGTTTTCGGTGGTGCCCGACACGCCGAACTCTGGGGTGTTCGTCTTCCCCATGATTACCGCGCCCGATCCACGAATCCGCTCAACCACCCCGGTGTCGCTATCCGGGACGTGGCCTTGGAAGATGAGCGAGCCGAAGGTTGTCCGAATCCCGGCGGTCATTTCCAGGTCCTTGATGGAGATCGGCACGCCGTGCAACGGCCCCAGCGGCTCTCCATCGGCTACGGCCTGCTCGGCTGTCCTGGCGAAGGCCAAGGCCTGGTCCGCTGCGATGGTGATGTATGCGTTGAGCCTCGGGTTAGCCCTCTCTATCCTGCGTAAGAAGAGCTCGGTCAGCTCAACCGGCGACAGCTCTTTTCGCGCGATGAGCTTCGCCAGCCGATGGGCCGGCGCAAAGGCTAAGTCGTCCTCTTTCATAACCGCCTCCTCTTCTCCTTATGCGCCTGTGGCCTGAGCGCCACAGGACGCCGCAGGGCAGATGTTACGCGACGCTCGACCAAAACGCCATAGCGCTGTGTGTCGACGCATGCGACATCCCTTCGCCGCCGGAGAGTGAGCGGCGACAGCCGCAGTGAAGCCAGTCGGGTACACCCACGCCCCACTCAAACTCGATGCCGCGTTATGATACAATTGCGTCGACCGTCTCGAGGCATTTTCTAAAGGGAGGAATCCCCACCTGAAGGGCGGAGCGAACATGGCGTCGGAGAACAAAGTTGCCACGAGCGCATACAAGGTCATCGGCACGCGCCCCATCAGGCATGACGGCGTCGACAAGGTCACCGGCAAGGCGCTATACGGGGCCGACGTCCGGCTCCCAGGCATGTTGTACGGCAAGGTCTTGCGGAGCCCTCATCCGCACGCGCGCATCAAGTCGATAGACACCAGTAAGGCCGAGGCCAACCCCAAGGTGCGGGCCGTCGTCACATCCGAGGACCTGGCTCCGATATCCGATCAGCTGGCGAAGTTCGTCCGCGACAAGATCCTTGCGTCCGATAAGGTGCTGTTCAAGGGCCACCCGGTGGCTGCGGTAGCAGCGAGCAGCGCCCACGATGTGGAGGAGGCCCTGTCACTGATCGAGGTCGACTACGAGGTACTGCCCTCGGTGACCAACGTGGAGGATGCAATGAAGCTGGATGCTCCGGTCCTCCACGACCACATCACGACCGACGGCCTAGGCGACGAGGCACCCAGGAAGACCAACGTAGCCGACCATGGACAGTATAAGCTCGGCGACGTGGACCGGGGCTTCCAGGATGCCGACCAGGTATTCGAGCGCGAGTTCCGGACCAAGTCAATCCACCAGGGCTACATCGAGCCCCAGAACGCAACGGCCTGGTGGACGCCGGACGGCCGCCTCACCATCTGGTGCAGCAGCCAGGGACACTTCGCCATCAGGGACGGCACATCGAGGATACTCGGCGTACCCGTCTCCAGCGTCAAAGTCGTTCCGATGGAGATAGGCGGCGGGTTCGGAGGCAAGCTGGGCCCCTACCTAGAGCCCGTGGCCGCGGTGCTCTCGAGAAAGACCGGCAGTCCGGTCCAGATGACAATGACGCGGGCGGAGGTCTTCGAAGCCACGGGCCCAACCTCCGGCAGCCTCGTGAAGATCAAAATCGGTGTCACGAAGGAGGGCCGAATAACCGCGGCGCAGGCCTATCTGGCCTTCGAATCGGGCGCCTATCCCGGCTCATCCCTCAGCGGCGCCACAGCGTGCATGTTCGCTTCCTACAAGATCGAAAACCTCCAAGTCGACGGCTACGACGTGGTGGACAACAAGACCAAGACGAGCGCCTATCGCGCTCCAGGGGCGCCCATCGGCACCTTTGCAGTCGAGAGTTTGATCGACGAGATCTGCGAGTCTCTCAGTCTGGACCCTCTCGATTTCCGGATCATGAACGGGGCGAAAGAGGGCACACGCCGAGTCGACGGTGTCGTCAACGGCCCAATAGGCATGCTTCAGACGGCCGAGGCCGTCAAATCCCATTCCCACTATTCGGCCCCTCTCAATGGGAGGAACCGGGGCAGAGGCGTGGCAATGGGCTTCTGGCGCAACAACACGGGACCGTCCAGCGTGGTGGCCACTGTGGTCTCCGACGGCACCGTCATGCTGGTGGAAGGGTCCATGGATATCGGCGGCTCCCGGACTGCGATCGCCCAGCAGTTCGCCGAGGCTCTGGGCATCCCCGTCGAGGACGTGAGTCCTCAGGTAGCAGACACCGACTCGATAGGCTTTACATCCAACACCGCCGGTAGCGGAGCGACGTTCAAGACCGGTTGGGCCGCCTATGAGGCCGCTCAGGACGTCAAACGTCAACTCATCGACCGTGCGGCCGTGATGTGGGAGATACCGCCGGAGCAGGTGGAGTACGAAGATGGCGTGATCCGTCACGCATCTGACCCGGAGCTGCATACGACGCTGAGCGAGATAGCGCCAACGCTGAACGACACCGGAGGACCCATCGTCGGCCGGGCCAGCGTGAACCCCCGCGGCGTCGGCGGCTCGTACGTTGCCAACATCGTCGACGTCGAGGTGGATGCAGAGACGGGTAAGGTCGATGTACTGCGTTTCACAGCGTTCCAGGACGCGGGTACGGCCATTCACCCAAGCTACGTCGAGGGCCAATTGCAGGGCGGGTCGGTCCAAGGTGTCGGCTGGGCATTGACCGAGGAGTACTACATGAGCGACGACGGCCGGATGCTCAACACTAGCCTGCTGGACTACCGCATGCCGACCACTCTTGACGTGCCCATGATAGACTCTGTATTGATCGAGGTGCCTAATCCAGGCCACCCATTTGGCGTACGGGGCGTCGGTGAGGCTCCCATAGTGCCAACGCTGGCGGCCCTGGCCAACGCCATCCACGACGCGACAGGGGTCAGGATGACCCAGCTACCGATGTCCCCCGGCGCGGTCAAGAGGGGCATCCAAGATCGAGAGGACGAACACTAGCAACCGTCAATGATAGTTGATGGTCGTGGCGCCCCCCATCCTAGCCTTCCCCCAAGGGTGGAAGGGATCTTGCCTCCTCCCCCTCGCAGGGGGAAATTGAGAGCGGGTCCGTGACCGGAGGGGGCAGAAGACCGACCCTAGAGCTCACGAGGCTAATACGACATCACGAGGTGCGATAGATGGCAAAGCAATTTCGGTTTAGCGACGACGCCCGACAGAAGTTGATTGACGGCATGGACACCGTCGTCAGGGCGGTGGGGGTAACACTCGGTCCGACCGGCCGCAACGTGCTGCTGGGCCAGGAGGTCGGCGCCCCGCACGTGTGTAGTGACGGCGTCACCATCGCGAAGGAGATCGAGCTAAAGGAACCGTTCGAGAACATGGGTGCTCAGCTGCTCAAAGAGGCGGCCAGCAAGACCAACGATGTGGTGGGCGACGGCACTACTACGTCGACTGTGCTCGCGCGAGCGATGATCCAGCAGGGGTTCAAGAACATCGCCGCCGGCGCGAACCCGATGGATCTGAAGAGGGGTATAGAGAAGGCTGTTCAAGCCCTTCGGTCCGAGATCGAGGGTATGTCGAAACCGGTCGAAGGTACGGAGCAGATAATCCAGGTAGCCAACCTGGCCGCGCACGACGAGGAGATGGGCACCCTGATAGGGAAGGTTCTGGAGAAGGTCGGCAGGCAGGGTATCGTTACCGTGGAGGAGTCGCAGGGACTCGACTACGACGTCGACTACGTGGAGGGCATGGAGATAGACAGAGGCTACATATCGCCACGGTTCGTCACGGACCAAGAGAAGATGGTCGCCGAAATCGAGAACCCTTACATATTGATCACCTCGGAGAAGATCTCTGCGATTTCGGACCTCCTTCCGCTGCTGGAAAAGCTGAACGCTGTGAGCAAGGACCTCGTCGTAATCGGCGAGGACATCGATGGTGAAGCCCTGGCGACTTTGGTAGTAAACAAGATCAAGGGCAACCTGAACTGTCTGGCTGTCAAAGCTCCGGGCTTTGGCGACCGGCGAAAGGCCATCCTGGACGACATGGCAATCCTGTTGGGAGCCACAGTCATCAGCAAGGACATCGGGCGCGATCTGGAGTCTGCCGAGATATCGGACCTGGGCAGGTGCCGGAGGGTCATAACCAACAAGGATGACACCGTGCTCGTCGAGGGCGCCGGAGATGCTGCGGCGATCGAATCTAGGATCAACCAGCTAAGGGCTCAAGCTGAGGAGACTACCTCCAGCTATGACCGAGAGAAGCTCGAAGAGCGTGCCGCCAAACTGTCCGGAGGTGTGTCGGTCATGAAGGTCGGTGCCGCAACGGAGGGTGAGCTCCGCGAGAAGAAGGAGCGCCTGCAGGATGCGCTGTCAGCGACCCGTGCAGCCATGGAAGAGGGCATCGTTGCCGGTGGGGGAACATCGCTCCTCCGCGCCTCCCAGGCAATCTCCGGCAATCTCCAGTCCGACGGCGACGAGCGCACAGGGATGCAGATCGTTGTCTCAGCTGTCGAAGCGCCTATAAGGATGATAGCCGACAACGCTGGCCTGTCCGGAGAGGTTATTCTGGACAGAGTCAAGAAGGGTGAAGGTGACTGGGGGTTCGACGCAGAGGCCGAGCGCTTCGGCAACATGCTCGAGATGGGCATCGTGGATCCGGCGAAAGTAACCAGGTCCGTCCTCGAAAGTGCGGCCAGCGTGGCAGCCATGGTCCTGACGACCGAGACCCTCATCACAGAGCTGAACCCCATGAAGCTACCAGCTCCATACGACGACTAGCTCTCGCCGTCCGAGCGGGCCTAGTGCTCGCACTGCTAGACTTGTGAAATCGGCTGTGGCTCGACACTCAAGGACGGAGGTGACCCTTGATCAAAGCCTATATCTTGATCGAGATGATGGCAGGCCACTCGAGAGACCTGGTTAGAGTCCTGATCGAACGCAACCTGGTCACAGAGGTGGATAGGGTTACCGGTCCGTACGATGTCGTGGCTGTCATTGAAGCCGGAGACCTCAACGAGATCAGCGAGATAGTGGCCAGCGAGATACACACCCTCCCGGGTGTGGTCCGCACCAACACCTGCGTTTCGCTGGAGTAGCCGACGCACCTGCATGCGAATCGGCTCAAGCACGCGGTCCAGGCGGCGGGCGCTCATCTCCCGGCGCAATGAGGCCCCGGGGCGGATGTCCACCTCTCACTCCGGTATGTCCCATCCACAAGTCCGCGCTTGCTGTCGCTTCTTGAGCCACCCTTGTTCCCGGCTCCGACCTGCTCTTGCCGGGATTACTCCGGTCGTCAAACGAATGTAACCTTCTCGGAACAGCCGTCCGCGCAAACCCAGGCCGAAGTCCGCATTATGGATCAGGATCATCTGAGGGCACCCGTTCGGGACACGAAGGGTTAACCTATCCGTCATACTTTTCTCACCTTCCCATCCCTCCAATCGGCGATTACTGCTGTTCTATAGGAGTGCTAGCCTGAGATTGCCAGAGCCAAGGCGGACCAAGCCCCTTACTCGCGAGTCACCGAGGGACGCACGGGTGAGGACGGAGTTGCTGAGGACAGCGGGCGGTTCGAGACTACACACCACAGTGTCTAGCACTTGGAGGGCGAAAATGTAGAACCGGATAATGAGCCGACGCAGATCATCGATCGATATCCTGATAATGTGTGACAACGTAGGGATCAAGAAGACCACGATCATGTATCGTGGCACCCTGAGCTATGACCAGTTCCGTCGATACCTCACGGTGTTGACTGCGCGAGAGATCGCTGCCAGAAACGACGCGGGAACTACCAGGTCACCGCGAAAGGGCAGCAAATACTCAATCGAGTTTCGTCGGTGGTAGGAGTACTCAGCGACCTACGTACTGAGCTGGTGACCGAGTCTGACAGTGTCCCAACCGTCCAGAGCGGATTTCGGGAGAAGCAGGCGGTTGCGGCATACTAGGCGGCGCTGCTTTAGGCCAAACTCGCATCCGATAGCTTCTCGTTCAATCCAGTGAAGAGCTATGAACCCGATCTGATGCGAGGAGCAAATCGCCGGAGAAAAAGGAATCGTCTTCCCGCTCTCCTCGGTAGCATCGTATTGAAACCAGCCTTGTGGGCGGGTGGCGAGTGCAGTAGGATTAGAGAACATCAGGATGGAGCTTTCACCTCCGTCATGGTTTAGGGGACGTCGGTGGTATCAACACCGGCGTCCCCGACTTTTTGTACGCTCAGATTCACAGGGGTGCGGGAACCGGGAGACGACTAAGGTAGCCGCTTGGCTCGACCCTCGCCGCCTGCGTGATACTTGGCGGAGGTGACCCCTAAACTAGGACAGCTACTAACTCGGCTGGTAGATTCGTCTTCGATCGAGGCGCACCTGGCAAGGCGTTGATGTCGCAAGCGGGACGCGACCGCTGATGAGTCCGATCAGAGTCCCTGGGTGGTCCGGTGTCCAGCCGGTCAGGCCAGACCGACCATGCGGCAGACCGCAGACATGTCCAGGTGGTGGCGGACCAGATCAGCAAGCTTATCGAACTCCGCATGCTGTGAGAAGCCGTCTTTGGCCAGCCGCAGCTGGGTCCCTTTCCTGGACGCAATCTGCTTCAGAATGTTGGCCCGCAGGTCGGTGTTGTGAAACAGCCCATGGCCGTAGGTCCCTATGGTCCATCTGTCGCCGCTCGTACTCCCATCCGGCGAGTCGGTCGGCTGACCCAATCGACTCCTAAGCCTGAGCGGAGCGCCGCACGGAGCTTCTCTGCAGCCGACGTCTCTGGTAGTCGTTCACATGTGAATCTCGTATCCCTCAAAGGGCAGGGCCTTGGCACCCGCCAGCAGCCCGTGGTCGCCAGATACCCAGCCAGATGCTTGGTGGGTCTGCTTTTGGGACGAGAACCGTGTAACCACTGGGAGCAGCCCCAATCCGGTCGCCACGCCCTCTTCGGACTCCAGCCGGTTCGGGTCAATGATGCGCCGGCCAAGCATCTGGTAGCCGCCACATATCCCTATCACGGCAATCCTCCCGCCGGCGAGCCTCAGCCATACCACACTCGCGCATATATCCCAAGTCAGCTAACGTCGTTTTGGTGCATGGAATTATCACGAGATTGGGCGAGCCCAACTCCGAGGGCAACCGCACGTCTCACAACGCGACTCCCTCGTCGCGCTTGAACGGGTCGAAGTCGTCTAAGTTGGCGATGTGAGGCAGTGCGATGACCGCTACATCAATGGAAGCCGAGGGGGCGGCGGCACCCGAGACATTCTGAATTGCCAGGGAATCCTCTTCGAGTATGTAGCTACCCGTGAAGTACGGCAGTACATCTATGACGCTAACACCGGTTAGCCCCTCGATCTCGCGCAGACCAGGCTCCAGAAGCGTCAGCGTGAAGGGATACCTCCATGTTCACAATGCCGCCTTCTCTGAGGTTGATTTCAGCGGAGCTTCCAGCGCCATCAATTACGACGACGTCGAACTCGTCACGCAGTTTGTCCAGCGCATCCACGACTACGTGTCACAAGTCCGCTCTCCGCTGGTTGAATTTGCGTGACTCGATAGTACCGGCCCTACGACCCATCACGATGAGTTGCGATCGATAGCCGACCTCCGGCTTGAGCAGAATCGGGTTCATCTCGGCCGTTGGCATCACTTCCGCGGCCTGTGCCCGGACGACCTGTGCGCGGCCGATCTCGGCACCGTCTAGGGTGACGTACGAGTTCAGAGACATGTTCTGAGCCTTGAATGGTGCGAGTCTGTAGCCGTCTTGCCTGAAGATGCGGCACACCGCGGTCGCCAGGAGGCTCTTGCCCACCGACGATCCCGTACCCTGGAACAATGACGGTTTTAGCCATCAATAGCTGTATCTCGGTCCCTGTCGGAACGTGACAAGATCACCGGCGTTCCTCCTTGGGGATGCGGCAGGATGAACACCTCCGCTCCGTACACGCTTGAGATGTTGTCGGTGGTCAGCACATTGTTCGGGGGACCATCAGCATAGTCCCGTCCATCGGCCAGCATCACGATCCGGTCACAATACTGGGCGGCAAGGGTCAGGTCGTGAATTGCCATAACAACTGTGTCCCCGCGACGACCCTGCACATCTGTCACCAGGTCCATAATGCGTGTCTGGTGGACCAAGTCCAAGCTCGAGGTGGGTTCGTCGAGGAGCATGACCGGGGCCTCCTGCGCCAGCGCCAGTGCGATTACACCACGCTGCTGCTCTCCCCCCGACAGAGTGCCTACCGCCCTATCGGCAAGATCCCAGACGTCGGTCAGCTCCATGGCGCGTCTGGCGATCTCCAGGTCCCGCCTACCCTCCCATTGAAGTAGCTTCAGATGAGGGTTTCTCCCCATCAGGACCATATCGAGGAGCTTAAAATTCAGCGGAAGCCGTGGGCTTTGAGGGACCACAGAGACTAGCCTTCCTCTTTGGGCTGCGCCGAGCGTGGTCAGTTCAGAGCCATCCACTCTGATGCTACCCAGAGCAGCCTTCAGCACTCCGCTAATCAGCCTGAGGACGGTCGTTTTCCCGGCACCGTTCGGGCCTACAATGCCCACGATCTCACCAGGACGGGCCTCCAAGGCAAATCCTTGAAGGATGGAATTCCCGTTATACCCGAAGTGTAAGTTCTCGACTATGAGCATGGGCCCTATCCCCACGACGCCCTGCGTCGCTTTAGCAGGTACAGGAAGAAGGGCGCCCCACAGAACGCCGTGACAATTCCCACCGGCAGCTCCGAGGGACTGACAATCGTCCTGGCTACCAGGTCCGCCAGGATGAGAAAGGCCGCTCCCACTAGGGCGGCCATGGGAAGCAAGAATCGGTGGTCGTCACCCCAAACCAGTCGAACAACATGAGGAGCGACAAGCCCCACGAATATGATCAGGCCGCTGAAAGAGACAGCCGCCGCCGTGGCCAGAGTCGCCGCTGCCATCAGCACCAGCTTGGTGCGCTCTACGTTGACCCCCAGTTGTTGGGCATGCTCTTCGTCGAGTTGCAACACGTTTAGGATCCTGGAGTATGCCAGAACGAATACGACGCTGGGCACAAGATAGGGAACCAGATACAGACTGTGCTTCCACTGTGCTGAGATAAATCCGCCCAGCAGCCAAGTCAATACAGGGCGTAAATCGGGGTCGCTCCGTATCTGAAGTAAGCTTGCGACAGCATTAGCCAGATAAGCGATGGCCACGCCTGCCAGGATAAGTGAGGTAAGAGGTAGCTCTTCTGATTGACGGGCGATAAGGTAGGCTGCCATGACAGCGGTGAGACCGCCGACAAACGCGGCGATCGGTAAAAGGCTGAATCCGTGGAAGAAGAGTGGTACGCCGGTAACCAGCACTACCGTGGCGCCCAGACCCGCTCCGGACGACACGCCGATGAGAGAAGGCGTCGCCAACGGATTTCTAAACAGGCCCTGAAAGGCCGCCCCCGAAATGGCCAACGCTCCGCCGACGAGGCCTGCCAACAATATGCGGGGCAGTCTCAGTTGCCACACAATGGTGTCCCAGGCCTCCGGCCAGCTTGACTCGAAGTCGACCAAGGGCAGCCTCGCAACCAGCATCTTTATCACGGTCAGTGGCGGTATATTCACCGAACCGATGCCGGCAGCGATTACGCTCACGACCAATACAGCCACCAGGCCCACAGCGAGACGTCGCCATGGGTAGTGGCCCACCAATGATATAGGCTCCCCCATGAAGTGAGTCTCTCCGAGATCGGCCCCGCTGTTCTTCTTCGGCCGAAATCTCAGAATGACTCGATGGGGTGATAGTCTTGCCAAGGCCTCGTCCTACTCGAACAGGTCTGGATACACGTACCGCGCCAGTGCCTCGATGCCCTCAATATACCTCGTCCCTGGCACGCTGAGTGCATCGGACTGGGGCACGTAAACACGACCATTCTTGACCGCATTGATGCCTCCTAACCCCGGCCTGTCACTTATCGTATCGCCATAGGATGCGATGATCAGCTCCGGGTTTCGCTCGACGATGACCTCAGGGCTAATCTGGGCATAACCCTCCACATCTTGAGCGATGTTCTGGAGCTTCAGTAGCTCGAATACCTCGGCAATCAGGGTGTCTGGGCCAGGGGTCCAGAGATCTCCTTCATCCTGGAAAACGGAAGGCCCGACCAAGTCTACCCCCAACCTCGCAACGATACTCGAAACGCGTTCCTCAAAGTCCGCGGCCAGGGCCTCGGCCTTGGCCGTTGCTCCCGTGATTCGCCCCCACATGCGCATGTTGTCGGCGATCTTAGTGAAGTCGTCGTTCAGAGTCTCTTGGTAGAAGACTCTCAGACCCGCCCGCTCGAAATCGGCCAAGAACCCGTCGGAGAAGATAAACACCAGATCGGGCTCGAGGCCCACAGTAGCCTCAAGGTTAACGTTGAACGCTCCGCCAAGCTTAACGATGTCCGCCGCCGCCGGTGGATAGGATACAAAGTCGTGGGTTCCCACCACCCTATCACCCTCCCCAACGGCGAAGAGGATCTCAACGACCGCCGAGTCGTATGCGACGATCCGTTCGGGAGGATTGTTGAAGGTGAGATCGACTCCGTTGCTGTCAGTAACCGTGTACGGGAATAACGCAGGCGTTGGAATAGGCCTGGGGGTCAGAACCGACGTTACCGTCGGAGGGGGTGTCGTCATAGGCAGAGGGACCGACGTTGCTGGGAGAAGGGTCGGCTCAGCGTCGCCACACCCGAACGCCACCACCGCCAGCGAG
>Ga0310345_10004235_pt1 | contig 13130 bp, 11 predicted proteins | sample HC15DNA20500_MG_FD_204667 | JGI IMG/M metagenome (GOLD analysis project Ga0310345, IMG submission 204667) | Marine microbial communities from station ALOHA, North Pacific Subtropical Gyre - HC15-DNA-20-500_MG | ecosystem: Environmental > Aquatic > Marine > Oceanic | place: Pacific Ocean: North... | reverse complement strand
CACCAGAACCGCTTCGGATTCGGCGGTGACGGCGTTGGCGACGAGCCGGCCACCCGGCTCCAACCGGTCCCAGCACGCGTCGATGAGCCCGGGCCGGCTCACACCGCCGCCGACGAAGACCGCGTCAGGCGACGGATGGGACTCGAAGGCCTCGGGGGCGGCGCACGTCGCCTCGACAGCAACCCCGAATTTCACGGCGTTGCGGGTGATCCGGGCGCGGCGCGCCTCGTCACGTTCGAACGCCAGAGCCCGGCAACCCGGTCCGGCCAGACACCATTCGACGGACACGCTGCCCGACCCCGCCCCGACGTCCCACAACAGTTCACCGGGCCGGGGTGCCAGTGCAGCGAGGGTCGCAGCCCGCATCATCTGTTTGGTGATCTGGCCGTCGTGGGCGAACGCGTCGTCGGGCAGGGCCGCGAACCGGCGCGCGTCGGGCAGGTACCGCACCGCCATCACATTGAGGTCGTCGACGCCACCGGGCGGCCGGGCCGCCCACTCGCGCGCGGTGGACGAGCGACGTAGTTCCTTCGGTCCGCCGAGCTGTTCGAGAACGGTCAGCTCGGAATCCCCCCGTCCGGTTTCGGTGAGCAGCCGCGCCAACTCGGCCGGTGTCGACGCGTCGCGCGACAACACGACGGCCTGCCCGCCGCGGCGCACCGCGGTATGCGTGGGTGCGGTCACCAGGCTGATGATCTCGGTGTCCTGAACCGGCCAGCCGACCCGCGAACAGGCGAGCGTGACCGACGAGACATGCGGCAGCACCATGACCCGGTCCGGCCCGTACAGGCGGATCAGCGATCCCCCGACCCCGTGCATCAGCGGATCGCCGCTGGCAACCACGTGGACGTCACCGTCGACATCGTCGAGCAGAGTGCGCAGCGCGGGCAGCATCGGCGACGGCCACGGCCGTCGCGGCGCGGAGACGGTGTCGTCGAGCAGCTCGAGCTGGCGCGGCGACCCGTGCACCACGGTGGCGCGGGCCAATTCGGCGCGCGCGGCCGGCGCCAGCCCGGCCATGCCGTCGGCGCCGATCCCGACGACGACGATCATCGTCTCAACCTGCGCCACATCGGCCTCGGCATCATCCGGAACCCCAGCGCCAACACCGCCAGCGAGCGGGGCACCCACACCGTCGAGCGTCGTTTCTGCAGTGCCGCCACCGTGGCCTCGGCCACCTGCGCCGGGGTGCTCGACAACGGCGCAGGCGCCATCCCCTGCGTCATCCGGCCCACGACGAATCCGGGCCGCACGAGCAGAAGCCGAACACCGCTGCCGTGCAGCGCGTCCGACAGACCGTTGCAGAAACCGTCCAAGCCTGCTTTGGCCGAACCGTAGACGTAGTTGGCTCGGCGTACCCGCACCCCCGCGATCGACGAGAACGCCACGATCTGCCCGGCGCCCGCAGCGCGCATCGCATCGGCCACCACGGTCAGCAGGCTGACCTGCGCCACGTAGTCGGTGTGGGCGATCGCTGCCGCATGGGCCGCGTCCTTCTCGGCGAGGGCTTGATCGCCGAGGATGCCGAACGCCACGACCGCGGTGGTGATCGGCCCGTGCTCGGCGACGATGCTGTCGACCACCCCGGGGTGGGCGCTCAGGTCGTCGGCGTCGAAGGCCACCACATGCACCGCCGCGGCGCCCGCCTGCTCGACGATGCCGCGCTCGGCCGCGAGATCCTCGGGTCGCCGCGCGGCCAGCACCACGGTCGCACCGGACGCGAGCCGCCGTCCGACCTCGATGCCGATCTCGCTGCGCCCGCCGAAGATCACGATCACCTCGCGTCGGCCGCCCGACTCGTCCGCCGTGTCTGTCATGGCAGCGATTATCACCTGCGCTAGCGTGGACCCGATGGCGAAGGCAACGACACGGCTCACCAACGACGCGCTCGCATTCCTCACCGAGCGGCATCTGGCGATGCTGACCACCCTGCGGTCGGACCAGTCGCCGCATGTGGTCGCGGTCGGCTTCACCTTCGATCCCAAGACCCACATTGCGCGTGTCATCACCACCGGCGGCTCGCAGAAGGCTGTCAACGCCGACCAGCGCGGGGTGGCCGTCCTCAGCCAGGTCGACGGCGCGCGCTGGCTGTCCCTGGAGGGCACCGCGACGGTGAACCCCGACATCGACGCCGTCCGTGACGCCGAGTTGCGTTACGCACAGCGCTACCGCACCCCGCGGCCCAACCCCAGGCGGGTGGTGATCGAGGTGCGGGTCGAGCGGGTGCTGGGTTCGACGAGCCTGCTCGACCGCGGCGAGGACTGAGCAGCGCTCAGGAGACCGGCACGACCACCAGCTCGTGCGGGCGGTTGTTGACCGACTGCGCTCCGTCGGCGGTGACGATGACGATGTCCTCGATGCGTGCGCCCCACTCGCCGGGAAAATAGATCCCCGGCTCCACCGAGAACGCCATGCCCTCCTGCAGTTCGAGTCGATTGCCGGCCACGATGTAGGGCTCCTCGTGGACCGACAGGCCGATGCCGTGCCCGGTGCGGTGGACGAACGCCTCGGCCATCCCCTCGGCCGCCAGGACGTCGCGCGCGGCCGCGTCGATCTGCTCGGCGGTCACACCGGGCCGCACCGCGTCGACCGCGGCGCGCTGGGCCCGCTGCAACACCGCGTAGCGGCGGGCGATGTCTGGTCCGGGTTCGCCGATGCTGTAGGTGCGGGTCGAGTCGGAGTTGTATCCCGGCTCGTAGGGACCCCCGATGTCGACGACCACGATGTCGCCGGAACGCAACTCGCGGTCCGAACACTCGTGGTGCGGGTCAGCGCCGTGCGGCCCGGAACCGACGATGATGAAGGCGACCTCGGAATGCCCTTCGGCGACAATGGCTTCGGCGATGTCGGCGGCGACGTCGGCTTCGGTGCGCCCAGGCACGAGGAACTCCGGCACCCGGGCGTGGACACGGTCGATCGCCTCACCGGCCTTGCGCAGCGCCTCGACCTCAGCGGCGTCCTTGATCATCCGCAGCGTGCGCAGCACATCGGTGGCCAGCACGGGCACCACGCCGAGCGTCTCGGCCATGGGCAGCAGATGCAGCGCGGGCATCGAGTCGGTGACCGCGACCGCGAGCGGCGCAGATTGCCCAGCGACCGCGAGCGGCGCAGACTTCCCCGCGACCGCGAGCGGCGCAGATTTCTCAGCGACCGAGCTTCCCCCCAGCGCCGCAGCCACCAACGCATAGGGGTCATCGCCGTCGACCCAGTCGCGCAGCGCGATTCCCAGCTCACCGACCGCCGATTCCTTCATCGCGGCAAGCTCCAACCGGGGAACGATCATCGTCGGATCGCCGGCCGCAGGCACGACCAGGGCGGTGAGCCGCTCGAACGTCTGGGCTCGTGAGCCGACCAGGTAGCGCAGGTCGTAGCCGGGTGTGATGACCAGACCGGCCAAGCCCGCCTCGGCGGTCGCGCGGGCCGCGGCGGCCAGCCGTTGTGCGTACACGTCGCTGCTGAAGCGGCTCGTCGTCATGCCTTCCAGGTTACGTTTTCCCGCTACGGCAGGATGACACCATGACTTCGACCGCCGGTCCCCTGCTGCTGCTCGACGGTGCCAGCATGTGGTTCCGCTCGTACTTCGGTGTGCCGTCCTCGATCACCGCACCCGACGGCAGGCCCGTCAACGCGCTGCGCGGCTTCCTCGACGCCGTCGCGACGCTGATAACCCGCGAACGCCCGCACCGGTTGGTCGTGTGCCGTGACGACGACTGGCGGCCGCAGTGGCGGGTGGAGAAGATCCCGTCGTACAAGGCGCACCGCGTGGCGCAGGAGAGCACCGGCGAGGAACCCGATGCCGAGGAAGTGCCCGACGAACTGACCCCGCAGGTCGACATGATCTTCGAGATTCTCGACGCGTTCGGGATCGCCACCGCCGGCGCCCCGCACTGCGAGGCCGACGACGTGCTGGGCACCCTGGCCGAACGCGAGCGGCGCGACCCCGTGGTGGTCGTCAGCGGCGACCGCGACCTGTTGCAGCTGGTGCGCGACGAGCCGGTGCCGGTACGGGTGCTCTACCTGGGACGCGGCCTGGCCAAGGCGATCACCTACGGTCCCGAGGAGGTCGCCGAAACCTACGGTGTGCCGGTCGACCGAGCCGGGCCCGCCTACGCCGAGCTGGCGCTGCTGCGCGGCGATCCGTCCGACGGGCTGCCGGGCGTGGCGGGCATCGGCGAGAAAACCGCCGCGACACTGCTGGCGCAGCACGGCTCACTCGACGCGATCATGGCCGCGGCGGCCGATCCGAAATCGTCGCTGTCGAAGGCACACCGCTCCAAGTTGCTGGGCTCGGTCGACTACATCGAGAACGCCACTCCCGTCGTGCGGGTCGCGACCGATGCGGCGGTGAAGTTTTCCACCGACTCAGACGCCTTGCCCCTGGCTGCGCGCCGACCCGCCGACGTCGCCGAACTCGCCGAACGCTTCGGCGTGTCGTCGTCGATCGGACGGCTGCAGAGCGCGCTGGACGCGCTACCGGGGTGATCCGCTACCGGGGCCGACCGACTTCGTAGGTGCCGTCGTTGTCGGTGAACGTGACCGTGACCTGACGTTTGGTGCCGTCGATGCTGACCTCGCAGGTGAATGTGTCGCCCTGGCGCACGGTCGGGTTCACGCCGTTGTTGCAGCTGACGTTGCTGACGTTCTGGGCACCGTAGCCGTTGGTCTCGTCGGTCAGGATCTGCTGCACTCCGGTCTGTGCGGAGTCGATGTCCAGCTTGGTGGTGACGAAGAAGCCCGGGGTCCAGAAGCCGAGCACCAGCACCACCGCGACCACGATCGCGACGAACACGCCGACCACACCGCCGATGACCGCCATCGACCGCTTGGAACCGTCCTCGGAACCGGGTGCGGGATACCCGCCGCCGGGATACTGCCCGTACTGGCCGGGCTGCTGACCGAATTGACCGGGTTGCTGGCCGTACTGGCCCGGCTGCTGCCCGTATCCCGGCGGCTGTCCGTACTGCTGGCCGTACGCACCGGGCTGCCCGTACTGGCCTGGCGGCGGGTAACCGCCCGAGTAGTCGGGCTGCTGCTGGCCGTACTGCTCGGCGCCGGGGTACTGCTGCGGCGGATACGCCGGGGGCTGCTGGTACTGGGGGTACTGCTGCGGCGTATAGGCCGGCGGCTGCCACTGCTCGGAACCGGGGGCCTGCTCCGAACCGCTCGGCGGCTGCCAGCCCTGGTTCGCGGGGGCCTCGCCGGTCGGCTGGTCAGCGCCCTGCTCGGGCTGCTGGCCCTGCCACGGCTGAGTGGGGTCAGATCCCTGCGGTCCGCTCATGTCTCTCCTCGGTCCTCCCGGCGATGTGCTGTCGGTACGGCTTGCCGGCACCCCACCCTACCCGGCGTCAACAGCTACGACGCCGCGCCGAACGTCGTTGATCGCGCGTTTCGCGGTGGCCCGCAGCGCGGGCGAGGGCGCCGCGTTGCGGACCTGATCGGCCAAGTCCAGTACCTGTCGGCACCATCTCACGAAATCGCCCGCCGGCATGGATGTCCCGCTCCCCGCCGTATCGCCGGCGGCGAGGGTGGCCGCCAGGTCGCCGGTGCTGGCCCAGCGGTAGACGGCCGTGACGAACCCGTCGTCGGGTTCGCGGCTCTGGGGCAGGCGGTGACGTTGTTCGTCGGTGCGCAGTTCGGACCACAGCCGTCTGGTCTGGTTCAGCGCGCGGCGCAGCGCGCCGGTCGGGATGTCCGCACCGTCGGGGGCGCTGTAGGCGTCGCGGCGGGATTCGTAGAGGACCGACGACAGCGCGGCGGCCAGTTCGGCGGCATCGAGTCCCTCCCACACCCCGGCGCGCAGGCACTCGGCGACGAGCAGATCACTCTCGCTGTAGATCCGGGCCAGCAGTCGCCCGTCGTCGGTGACCGCCGGAGGGGCGGCGGCAGAGGAAGTGACCTCGGCGGCTTCATGGTCTCCCGGTTTTCCAGGGGGTTCATGGTCTCTGGGCGCTTCGGCGATGTCGGCGATGTCGGTGATGTAGCCACGCTCGGTGAGCAGCACCACGATGCGGTCGAAGGTGTTGGCCAGTGAGTTGGTGGCCGTGGCGATCTTGGTGCGCAGTTGCTCGTTGTCCCGCTCGATGCGCAGATACCGTTCGGCGAGGCGGGCTTTGTCCTCGCGGTCGGGCATGCTGTGGGCCCGGTGCGCCCGCATGCGGTCGCGCAGTGCGGCGAGCTCGGGGTCGATGTCGGGCTCGGCCGAGGACCCGCCCCGGTGCCGCGAGGACGGGCGTTGCAGGCCGGCCGCCGCCGATCGCAGCGCCGCGGCCAGATCCCGGCGGGCCTTGGGGTTGCGGTGCTCGACGCGTTTGGGAAGCGTCATGGTGCCCAGCGGTTTTCCGCCTCCGGGGTAGTCCGCCGACGAGATACGACCGGCCCAGCGGTGCTCGGTCAGCACCAGCGGGCGGGGATCGTCGCCTTCTCGGGCACGCTCGAGCACCACCGCCACCCCGATCCGCCGGCCGTGCGTGATCGCGATGATGTCGCCGCGGCGCAGCGCGGTCAGCGCGTCGTCGGCGGCCTGCCGGCGCTGCAGCCGCGACGCGCGCGACTGCGCCCGCTCGCGCGCGGTGATCTGTGCGCGGAGCCGCACGTAATCCAGGATCGGCGAGTCGGTGCCGCCGAGCTGGGCGGCCAGGTCGGCCAGCATGCGCTCGCCGCGCTGCAGCCCGCGGACCACCGACACCACCGACCGATCGGCCTGGTACTGCGCGAACGACCGCTCCAGCAGCTCGTGGGCCTGCTCGGGGCCCATCTGGTTCACCAGGTTGATCGTCATGTTGTAAGTGGGGGCGAAGCTGCTGCGCAGCGGGAACGTGCGTGTCGAGGCCAGCCCGGCGACCTCGGCGGGGTCGGCGGCGCTGTCGTTGGGATTCCACAGCACGACCGCGTGTCCCTCGACGTCGATGCCGCGGCGGCCGGCCCGACCGGTCAGCTGGGTGTACTCCCCCGGTGTCAGCGGCAGATGCTGTTCGCCGTTGTACTTCACCAGCCTCTCGAGCACGACCGTGCGGGCGGGCATGTTGATGCCCAGCGCCAGCGTCTCGGTGGCGAACACCGCCTTCACCAGGCCGGCGGTGAACAGTTCCTCGACCGTGTGGCGGAACGTCGGCAACATCCCGGCGTGGTGCGCGGCCAGGCCGCGCAGCAGGCCTTCGCGCCACTGGTGGAAATCGAGCACCACCAGGTCGGCGTCGTTGAGGTCTGCGGTGCGGCGATCGACGATTTCGGCGATCCGGGTGCGCTCGTCGTCGGTGGTCAGCCGCAGCGGCGACCGCAGGCACTGCTTGACCGCGGCGTCGCAGCCCACCCGGGAGAAGATGAACGTGATGGCCGGCAGCAGACCGGCCTCGTCGAGCACCCCGATCACCTCGGGACGACTCGGCACCCGGTACAGCCCGGGTCGCCCCGGTCGCCCACGTCCGCGGGGCTGCCAGTCGGCCAGCCGTTCGGCTTCGCGGCGGTGGGCGATGTGGCGCAGCAGCTCGGGATCGACCAGCAGGTCACGCCCGCCCTTCGCGGCGGCGGCGGCGCGGTAGTCGAACAGGTCGAGCAAGCGTCGCCCGACCATCACGTGCTGCCACAACGGCACCGGGCGGTGCTCGTCGACGACGACGGTGGTGTCTCCGCGCACCGTCTGGATCCATCCGCCGAACTCCTCGGCGTTGCTGACCGTCGCCGACAGGCTGACCAGGCGCACGTCGTCGGGCAGGTGCAGGATGACCTCCTCCCACACCGCACCGCGCATGCGGTCCGCCAGGAAGTGCACCTCGTCCATCACCACGTGGGAAAGCCCTTGCAGCGCCGGGGAATCGGCGTAGAGCATGTTGCGCAGGACTTCGGTGGTCATCACCACGACGTCGGCGTCACCGTTGATGGCCTGATCCCCGGTGAGTAGGCCGATGCGCTGGGCGCCGTAGCGGCGCACCAGATCGCTGTGCTTCTGGTTGCTCAGCGCCTTGATCGGCGTGGTGTAGAAGCATTTACGCCCGGCGGCCAGCGCCAGATGCACCGCGAACTCCCCGACCACGGTCTTGCCTGCACCGGTCGGCGCGCACACCAGCACCCCGTGCCCCTGGGCCAGCGCCTCACAGGCGCGCCGCTGAAACGGGTCCAGCGCGAACGGCAGCTGCGCGGTGAAGTCGGCGAGATCGGCAGGTCCCTCGCCGGCGTCAGGTCGCTTGGTCATCGAAGTCATCGACCGCGAGTCGCGACGGTGTGGACACGGCCGACGGCGCGTCGATCGTCTCCGCCGTGCCGATCGGGGCCGCTTCGTCGTCAGGCACCGTCTCCAGCGCGGCGCGCTTCGCCTTGCGTCTGTCGCTGAACCGCGCGACCTGGATCGCCACCTCCAGCAGCAGCGTCAGCGCCAGGGCGAGCGCCAGCATGGAGAACGGGTCCGAGCCGGGGGTGAAGAACGCGGCGAAGACGAACAGGCCCATGATCAGGCCACGCCGCCACGCCTTGAGTCGCTCGTAGGGCAGCACCCCCACGAGGTTGAGCATGATGATCAGCAACGGGAACTCGAAGCTGAAGCCGAACACCAGCAGCAGGTTGATCAAGAAGCCGAAGTACTGGTCACCCGACAGCGCGGTGACCTGCACGTCGCTGCCGACGGTCAGCAGGAAGCCGAGCGCGGTGGCCAGCACCGTGTACGCCAGCACTGCGCCCGCCATGAACAGCGCGGCACCGACTGCGACGAAGACGACCGCGAACCGCCGCTCCTTGGCGTACAACCCCGGGATGATGAACGCCCACAGCTGGTAGAGCCACACCGGACAGGCCAGCACGATGCCCGCGGTCAGACCGACCTTCAGCCGCAGCATGAATTGGTCGAACGGGGACGTGGCGAGCAGTCGGCAGGCGCCGTCGGAGGTGATGTCGGCGCGCGCGGAGTCGGGCAGTTCGCAGTACGGGCCACGTAGCCAGTCGCCGAGGCTCGGCATCCCGAAGACGCCGTGGCTGTACCAGAGGAAGCCCAGAATGGTCGTCACGACCACGGCGAACACCGAGATCAGAAGTCGGCCGCGCAGTTCGGTGAGGTGCTCGACCAGCGACATGGTGCCGTCGGGGTTGACCCGGGACCGGCGCCGCCGCGGGTCGATCTTCTTGAAAACTCCAGGTATCTGCACGGCTGCCTAGATGGTGCTCAGGCGCTCCGCACGAGACGTGAACTCACCCCGCGGGCACACTGGCCGCGGGGTGAGAGTCGACCCGTCAGGCTGAGCGCTTGTCCGACGACGACTCGGTGGACGCCTGCGTGGCGCCGCCGGGCATGTCGCCGGCGTCCGAGACCCGCTCCGACGTGATCTGCGTCGGCTGATCCGACTTGGCCGCCTGGGAGTCCGACTGCATCTCCTTGATCTCGGATTTGAAGATGCGCATCGACTTACCCAGCGACCGCGCCGCGTCCGGGAGCTTCTTGGCACCGAACAGCAACACGAACACGGCGATCACGATGACCCAGTGCCAGGGTTGCAAACCACCCAATTTGGTTACCTCCAGACGTCTGCGCCGAGTCTACTCGCCAGCGGCCGGCACGCCGACCCGATAGGCGTCCAGAGCTGCCGCGGCCGCGTCCCGGACCCGTTCGGCCAGCTGAGGCGGGTCGAGCACCTGCACCGCCGAACCGAAGCCGAGCACGAACCGCGCCATCCACTGGTCGGCGGCGTAGGTCATCGCGGCCTCGCAGGATCCGTCGTCGAATTCCCGCAGCACCCGCAGCGGGTAGTAGTCGAACATCCACGACGCCGACCGCTCCACGCGCAGCGTGGCGACGGGCAACGTCGGATCGGCGGTGTCCGGGTCGAACAGCGACGTGTCGGGGCCCTCCTGCACGGCGGGGGGTGGCGGAACGGCCGGCTCGTCGAGCACCCGAGCGTCGACGATGCGGTCGAACCGGAACAGCCGGACACCCTCCGCCGACCGGCACCAGGCCTCGAGATAGCTGTGGTCACCGACCAGCACCACCCGGATCGGGTCGACGACCCGGCTGGAGAGCATGTCGTGTGAGGCGGAGTAGTACTCGAGGGCCAGCGCCCGGTCGGCGCGAACCGCGGTACGCACCGCGGCGGCGGCGTCGCTCTCCACCGGCGCGGGCTCGTCGACGGCGGCCCCGTCCTGTCCGTGGCCGGCGCGACCGGCCGCGGACTCGATCTTGGCGATCGCGCTGCGGGCGGCCTCCGGGTCGACCATGCCGGGCACGTCGACCAGCGCGCGCAGGGCCACCAGCACACCGGTCGCCTCAGGTGAGGTCAGCCGCAGCGGGTGGTCGATGCCTGCGGTGAAGGTGACCTCGATGGTGTCGCCGGAGAACTCGAAGTCGATCAGGTCGCCCGGTCCGTAGCCGGGCAGCCCGCACATCCACAGCTGGTTGAGGTCCTCGCGGAGCTGGCTGACGCTGACACCGAGGTCGGTGGCCGCCTCGGTGTAGGTGATCCGCGGGTTGGCCTGGAAGTAGGGCACCATGTTCAGCAGCCGCACCAGCCGCGCCGAGGTCGCCGTCATGCGCTGACCTCGCGATCGGTGTCTGCGTGCGCCCGCAGCCGGGCCAGCACATCCTCACGGAGCGTCGCAGGCTCGAGCGCCACCGCGTCGGCACCGTAGCTGGCCACCTCCCGGGCCAACCGGTCGAACATCCCGATTTCGAGGGTGATCTCGTCACCGGCTCGTCCGCCCAGGGTTCTGGGCCCGAGCACCGTGCCTTGTCTGCGTAGTGCTGTCGCGCGACCCTCGGCCACCCATACGCGAGCCTCCCCCGTGCTCGGCCAGTCCCCGACCACCCGTGCCACGAGTTCGCGCAGGTTCACGTCCCCGGGCGGGTGCACCGAGCCGGGTGCCCCGACCGCGGTGATCTCCGCGCCGATGCGCGAGAGCCGGAAGGTACGCACCGCCTCACGGTCCCGGTCATGTCCGACGAGGTACCACCGGCCCCGATGGGTGACCACACCCCACGGTTCGACCGTGCGGGTCACATACGGCTCGCTGCGTGCGGCGCGGTGGGGAAACTGCACGGCCTGACCGGAGTCGACGGCGGCCAGCAGGATGCCCAGCACCTCCTCGGAGCCGCGCAGCCCGGGCAGCGCGGCCGTGGAGGTGATCGCGATGTCGTCCTCGACGGAATCGATATCGGCACCGGCGGCCCGGAGCTTCAACAACGCACCCTGGGTGGCGGTGATCAGCTCCGGGGATTCCCACAGCCGGGTCGCCACCGCGACGGCGGCGGCCTCGTCGGCGGTCAGATCTACTGCGGGCAGGGCGTACGCGTCGCGGTTGATCCGATAGCCCTCCGTGGGGTCGGTCGACGACACCCGCCCGGTCTCCAGCGGAATGCCCAGGTCACGTAGTTCGTTCTTGTCGCGTTCGAACATCCGTGAGAAGGCCTCGTCGCTGCCGTCACCGGAGTATCCGAGCACGGTCTCGCGGATCCGGTCGGCGGTGATGAAGGTGCGCGCCGACAACAGCGCGATGACGAGATTCATCAACCGTTCGACTTTGGAGATCCCCACGCCCTAGAGCTTAAGGCGCGGCGGGGTTGCCGCCTGACGGCACGGCGGCGAGCCGCCAAAAGATCACGGCGGCGAGCCGCCAAAAGAACAACGGCGGCGAGCCGCCAAAACGTTAAAGCGGCGAGCCGCCAAAAGAACAAGGGCGGCGAGCCGCCAAAAGAACAAGGGCGGCGAGCCGCCCAAACGTTGAAGCGGCGGGACTGACAGGATCGGCGTCATGGGAACCCGGTGGCAGAGCTCCGACGCCCCGCGCGGGCAGGATTACGACGCCCGCTGGGAACGGCTGGCCGCCAGCGGTGTCGGCGTGCACGGTGAAGCCGACCTGATCGAGTCGCTGCTGAGCGAGACAGGCGGCTCGACCGTTCTCGACGCGGGGTGCGGCACCGGACGGGTCGCCATCGAACTGGCTGCCCGCGGATTCGCGGTGGTGGGGCTCGACGCCGACCCGGCGATGCTGGCGGCCGCCCGGTCCAAGGCACCCGATCTGCGCTGGATCGAGGCCGACCTCGTCGACACCGGCGCTCACCTCGGCGAGGCGTTCGACCTGGTCGCGCTGCCCGGCAACGTGATGATCTTCCTCGACCGCGGCACCGAACCCGACGTTGTCGGCCAGCTGGCGGCGCGCCTGCGGCCCGGAGGTCTACTGGTCGCCGGATTCCAGCTGCAGACCGGTCGGCTGACACTCGATCGCTACGACGAGATCACCGCTGCGGCGGGCCTGCAGCTGGTCGACCGATGGGCCACCTGGGACCGGGAGCCGTTTCACGGCGGTGACTATGCCGTTTCGGTGCACCGCCGTCCGGCGTGATCACATGCTGGCGATGAGGCGTTTGACGCGCTCGTCGACCGACCGGAACGGGTCCTTGCACAACACCGTTCGCTGCGCCTGATCATTGAGCTTGAGGTGCACCCAGTCGACGGTGAAGTCACGACCGGCTTCCTGCGCGGCGCTGATGAACTCGCCGCGCAGTTTGGCACGGGTGGTCTGCGGCGGGGTGTCCACCGCAGCCTCGATCTCCTCGTCGGTGGTGATGCGCGCCGCCAATCCTTTGCGCTGCAACAGGTCGAACACCCCGCGCCCACGCTTGATGTCGTGGTAGGCCAGGTCCAGCTGGCTGATCTTGGGGTCGGACAGCTCCATGTTGTAGCGGTCCTGGTAGCGCTGGAACAGCTTGCGCTTGATGACCCAGTCGATCTCGGTGTCGACCTTCGCGAAGTCCTGGCTCTCGACTGCGTCGAGCTGGCGCCCCCACAGGTCGACGACCTGGTTGATCTGCGCGTTGGGTTCGCGGGTCTGCAGATACTCGACGGCGCGGGCGTAGTACTCGCGCTGGATGTCCAGCGCGCTGGCCTGCCGGCCGCCGGCCAGCCGCACCGGACGCCGACCGGTCAGATCGTGGCTGACCTCGCGGATCGCCCGGATCGGGTTGTCCAGTGAGAAGTCTCGGAACGCCACGCCCGCCTCGATCATCTCCAGCACCAACGACGCCGAACCCACCTTGAGCATGGTGGTCGACTCGCTCATGTTGGAGTCGCCGACGATGACGTGCAGCCTGCGGTATTTCTCGGCGTCGGCGTGCGGCTCGTCGCGGGTGTTGATGATGGGGCGCGAGCGGGTGGTCG
>Ga0310345_10004232_pt1 | contig 13134 bp, 10 predicted proteins | sample HC15DNA20500_MG_FD_204667 | JGI IMG/M metagenome (GOLD analysis project Ga0310345, IMG submission 204667) | Marine microbial communities from station ALOHA, North Pacific Subtropical Gyre - HC15-DNA-20-500_MG | ecosystem: Environmental > Aquatic > Marine > Oceanic | place: Pacific Ocean: North... | reverse complement strand
AGCTGAAAATCCGCGCTGCAATCCTCAACCGGTTCTCCAAAATAGGAGCACCCAATACCATCCGCATTGCATAATAATCACAAGTAAACAGTCGTTTGTGCCACTCAGACGTTATGCAACAAAGCCGTTCGCGCAGTGGCAAGCAACTGTACCAGACTCATGAAATTTGATTTCCCCGTTTTGCGCGACGGCATAAGATAGACAGGTATAGGTCTGTTTCAGCGCTTGGCGATACCAAAGCCGCGCCAACGGTTGCCAGCCATTTTCTGCCGATCGTTGCACGCACGAAGGTCACTCAGAGCGGATTGCATCCGCGCACTATGCCGACGGTGCATACGTCCGCTGCATGTGGCGCTCGAAAAATCTCGCCTAGCCCAGTCTGAAAATTTGGAATCTATCCAATGTGCCCAAGTGCTCCAGCTAAGCGGCTCTTTTCCCGAACATACCCCCCTACCTCCAAGTTTTGCCAGCGGGTCCCCTTAGAGGCTTTTGCCCCAAGCGCTGTGCTGTTCCGGGGGCGAGCGATGAAATTGCCTTCTGCGGCTTCAGCGCGTCAATTGCAGGTGCATCGGCAAAGCCGACGGGACGTTCAACGGCACGATTTGCCCCTGAAGCTGTCCTAGGCAACATCCAGCGGCAAAGTAGCCTTTCAACGGAACGGGACCTGCCATCGACGCGCCAAGCATGGCGTAGAGCTTTCCGGCTGGTAGATTGATTTCGTCCCGGCACACGGCGCAGCGCTAACGCCCGCGTTAAGCTATCGGGCAAGCCAGCCGGGAATTTTCCCAATCCATCCGAGAATTAGCAATCTGCTACGGATCAACCGATTTCCCGCCTCGCCTGACTACTATCTGACTACTAGACGGCAGAAAGCACGGGTCCTGTCCGGGAGATTTTCACGTAAGCTGTTGAAAAAATGGTGCCGCTTAGGTGATTCGAACACCTGACCCCATCATTACGAATGATGTGCTCTACCGACTGAGCTAAAGCGGCGTGCCTCATAGGCAGGCGCGCGCTTTAGCTAGAGGGGCGGCGATAGGCAATGGCATTTGTGCATTCCGTGAGGTTCAGTTGTGGACCGCCGTGCCGTCGGGCAAACGGCATGGATCAAGCTCCTGCACCTCTCACTGCGACCCGGCTTCACCGGGCAGGTCGCGAACGGCTTGCCGCCCTGTTTGGGGACCTGTGCAAGTTACCGTGGCCCAGCGAGCCGCGCGCTGGGACCGCCTCTGGGCCACGCTTGCCGTTGCTCAGGGCCGAACCACCAACCGCAGCACCGTGCGGACCACGAAGCCCAGCGCGAGCATGCCGAAGCTGATCAGGCAGCCCGACCAGCCGACGTAGACCACGCTGCTATAGAGCACGCCCGCACAAGCGGCGGCGAAGATCAGCGGCAGGACCGGGTAAAGCGGCACCTTGTAAGGGCGTTCAACCTCCGGCTGACGGCGGCGCAGGATAACGACGGCAAGACCGCTCATGGTGAGGAACAGCCAGTAGATCGGCGAGAGGTAGTCAACCATCGTCGCGAAACCGCGGCCCGACGCGGCGCCCCACGCGATCAGCGCCAGTTCCACCGCCGTCTGCACGAGGATCGCGGCGCGCGGCACGCCCTTGCTCTGGTCCCATTGCGCGAGGGCGGCGAGCGCGGGTTCGTCCTCCGCAGCGGTGTACAGCGTGCGTCCGCCAACGATGATCAGTGCGTTGAGCACCGAGAACGCGGCGATGGCGACGCAGACCACGATCGCCGTCTCGCCCGCCGATCCGAACGCGCGGGCCATCAGCGCGGCGGCAGGCGCTTCGCTGCGGGCGAGACCCGCCATGCCAAGGCCGCGCACATAGGCCCAGTTGGCGAGCATGTAGAGCGCGGTGATCAGCACCATGCCGCCGAACAGCGCACGCGTCATGTCGCGCGGGGTACGCACTTCGGCGGAAAGCGTGGAGGCATCGTTGAAGCCGCCATAGGCGAGCATGATGAACACCATCGATTGCCCGAAGGCGGCAAGCGAGACGGGGGGCGCCGCGGCTGTCGCCACCTGTTGCGGGGCGATCCCCTGCCAGGCCAGCCACAGCGCCGCGCCGCCGAGCGCGAGCAGCGCCGCAACGTCCATCGCCACCATTGCGATCTGTGCGCGCGTTCCCGTCTGCACGCCGCGCAAGTTGAGCGCGGTGAGCAGGATCACCATGCCGGACGCCACAAGCGCGCGGGTCAATGTTCCCATCGGCACGAGTTCGGCGAGGTAGTCGATCCCGACAAACGCCAGCAGTGCGCCCGATGCGGAGAAGATCACCGCAAAGCGTGACCAGGCGAACAGCCATGCCGCATCGCCGCCGAACGCCTCGCGCAGGAAGCGGTAGTCGCCGCCGGTGTCGGGATAAGCCGCAGAAAGCTCGGCATAGCAAAGCGCACCGATCAGCGCGAAGACGCCGCCCAGCGCCCAGGCCAGCATCAGCGCACCTTCGCCGCCGAGGCTTTGCGCGACCAGCTGCGGCGTGCGGAAGATGCCGGCACCGATCACCATTCCCATGACGACCGCGGCGGCGGCAGTGGTGCTCAGCACGCGCTTGGGCTGGTGGTGCGGCGGAAATTCGGGGGCGGATTGCATCGCGGCTAAAGCTAACCGGTTTCCGGGGTGAGGGAAGGTCAGTTGGCGGATTTGACGGTGATGGATTGGCGCAGCACGCTCGATTTTCCGCCAAGCGTGAGCGTGACCGGCCCTTCGAGCTTGATCTTGAGCGCGGCGGCCTGCTGCGGATCGAGTTCGAGGCGGTATTCGCCGGCAGGCAAACGCTCGAACAGGAAGAAGCCGTCGGATTCGCTGCGCGCCCTTGCCGCAAGGCTGCCATCGGGGCGGAGCAGGCGCAGCTGGAGGCGCGACACGGCGCGGGTGCCGGTCGTGGCGCGGAAGTAGGCAGTGCCTTCGATGTCGCTCAAGGTCACGATCGGGAAATCGCTGGTGTGGATGCGGCCCGGGCGCGGCACGATTTCGATCCCCGGTCTTGCCGGAGCGAGCGCGATATCGGGCATGGAATCGCTGTCCACCCGCAGCGATGCGCGCGCGCCGTCACCAAGGCCGGGGATCAGTGCACGGCCCTGTGCATCGGTTTTGCTTTCGTGCGTGCCGGAAAGGAACGTGACGCCGGCGACGGGACCCTCGCCCGGATCGCGCACGCCGTTTGCGTTGGCGTCGGCAAAGGCGGTCACCGCCGCGGCGCCGCCACTGGTCAGGCCCGGGCGCGCAAGGAAGGCGTGGCCGGAAAGCGGATTGCGTCCGAAGCTGAAGCCCACCCGCAGCGCGACCGAGAAGTTGCGCCGCGGGAAGCCATAGGACCCATCGAACGCCACGTTGACCGGGCCGACGCGGCGGATCGCGGAAAGGCCGAGCGTCGTCTGGTTGTCGGTCAGCGTATGCGTCACGCCTCCGCGCAGCAGCATGTTTTCGCCAAAGCGCCGGTCGGCTTCGAGCGTCACGGTCTGCAGCTTGGGTGTGGGCAGAATGGCATAGCCGACCCCGGCCCTGTAGCGCATCTTCGAGCCCGAAAGCGTCGCCAGATCGAAATTGCCGAGCAGGCGGCTGGTGGCGGGCGTGGTCAGCGCGCTGACGCGGTTGTAGTCGAACGTATTGGACAGCAGCACGCTGCCCAGCGGCAGCGTTGCGCGCAGTGCGGCATCCATCTGGCGGCGGCCATCAGCAAACTCGATGCGGCGCAACTGCCCGGTGATCGGCAGGACGTGCGTGTTGAGGCCGGAGCCGAAACGCAGGGTGGTGTTGAGGTTGAATTCGCTTGCCCGGCGCAGCGGATCGGCGGTGAATGCCCGCACTTCGTCGATTGCTCCGCCGCTGTATTCGGCGTGGTTCACGCTGTAGTTGAACCCGAAGAGCTTGCCGCCGAGGCCCACTTCGACCGTGGTGCCGCCGCCGTCCTGCAGGCCCAGGTCGAGCCGCAGCGCAGTCGCACCGACGCCGCTTCTGAGGCCGGTGGTCGCCAGCCAGTGGTGCTTGCCGCCACTGTCCCACGATGCAGCGCCCAGCGTGGCGGTGACCGCGCGGGAGATGCCGTAGCCGAGTTCCGCTGTCGCGCGCCATGTACCGAAATCGGGCGCAGGGCTGAAACGCGGGCTGCGCACGCCGAACAGGTTCATGTCCTTCTGCGCGGCCGCCAGGCTGTAGACGAACTGGCCGGGAGCGAGGCGGCCATCGCCGACGCTGATCTTGCGCACCACTTCGCGCCGCTGGCCCTGCGGCCCGTAGAACACGAGGCGGAACACGTTGAGGCCGAAATCGACCGGCACCTGCAGGAAGGCATATTGCCCGTTCACCGGCGTACGAGTCGATCCGATCAGCGCGTTGTTGCGATAGAGCTCGACTTCGTAGCCATCGAGCAAGTCGCCGCGCAGATCGACGGAATCGAAGATCGAAGCCTGTTCGAGCGGGGCATTGGTGACAAAGGCGCCGCGCCCGCTCACCCCGCGCAGGCCGATGGGGAGCGCGCCAGTGGCAACATCGCCGAGCTGGAATTCAGTGGCCTTGAGGGGCCCAAGCAGATCGCCGTCCGGATCGCGCCGGCCAAGTTCGAGGCGCGCGGCGGTGAGGCCGTCGCGGCTCGAGACGCTGGCATAGGCGCGCGCGGTCATGAAGGCGAGATCGCCGGCAAGGCGCACGTCCGCCTCTACCCGCGCGCCGAGATCATCGTCGGTGAGCGCGCGCAGTTCGGTCTCGCCCACCGGGACCGATAGCGCGCGCCACGGCGTCTCCTCGCGCGGGAAGCGGGCGGGGGCTTCCTTGTTGGAGCGCGAGGCCAGTCGTTCGCGGTCTGCCTCGCGGGCAAGGCGCTCCTCGAAAGGGAACGGTTCGCGGGTCTTCACCGCAATGGTTTGCGCGCGCAGATCGACCTTGAGATCAAGCGGGAACAAGTCGGAAAAACGCTCGGCCTTGAGGTAAAGCTCGCCCTCGAACGCCACCGCATCGCCCTTGCCGAGCGGAACCGCCTTGCCTGCTACCACCAGCGTGCCATCGCGCAAGTTGAGCGCGACGGTGCGCTTTTCGTTGAGAAACCAGCCGCTGGCGTAGTGGCCGTCGTCACTCACCGCGATGGGCAGGTCGAGAAAGCGGGTCATCGCGCCAAGCGGCAGATAGACGCCCTGCCGCAGCCCGTAAGCGACGATCGTGTCGCTCATTTCGCCTTGCGCGGTTTCGATCTGGAGGATGAGTTCGTCGTCCTCCCTGATCACCGGCGCCTTTGTGGCTGCGCCGAGCCCGGCCTGATCGGTGACATTGGCGCGCAGCGGCGAGGCGGTGAGCGCTGGCTTTGGGGCGGCGGCGGGCGTGCCAAACGCGGGCTGGGGCAGCGCGCGGCGGCTTTCGGCGAAGCTGCGCGAGGCGGGTTTGGGCGAAGGTGCCGGGGCCGGCATGGCGGCGGCCGCCACGGTGGTCAGCGGCAGCGTGGTCGGCGCATAGGCAAGGCGTGTGGGTAACGACGCCGGCTTGGGTGGTGGTGGCTCGAGGGATTGGGCAGACGAAGTCGCCACCGCACCAAATGCCGGCCTTGGCAGCGCTTCCGCGAGCTTTACCGGCGGTGGAGGCGGGGCGGGTGGGGCAGGGGGCGCGGCCCGGTCTGGTGCAGATGTTTCGGGGGGCGATGCTGGAGCAATGGTTGCTGCCGCCGGTGGCTGCACACCAGCAAGGGCGGGTGCCCCCGCTTCTGGCTTTGTCGGCGCAACGACTGGCTCTTCCTGCAAGACCGGTGCTGACTGAACTGCCGGCGGCTCGGAGATTTCTGCGACCGCGACAGCGGCGGGTGGTGATGGCGCCAGGGCTGGCACCTGCGGCGTGACGGCGGGTTGACCGGCTGCAGTTCCCGCATCTGCCTCTGCCACAGGCGGCGCAGGGGCTGCTGCCGCAGGAGGCCCGAAAGTCGGTGCAGGTAGCGGATCGTTTGCGGCCAGCGCAGCAGGTCGCTGCGGCTCAGGCGCAAGCGAAACGGCTTCCGTAACCTTTGACGCAGGGAGCGTTGCTGCCTCGGGCTTGACCACCGGCGCGGTTGATTGCGCGGGTTCCGGTACAATCGGCTCGCGGAACTCCGGCGAAAGCACACCGGCACTTTCCGGCAGCGGCAAGGCCTTGGCCAGCTTAGGCGAGGGCAGTTCAGCTGCTGACTGCCTTTTGCGCTCGCGTTTCGTGCCGGTCTTCCGTCCCGGCTTGGCCTCACCCAGCGTGGTCTCGGCTGCAGCAAAGCGTGGCTCCGGCAGCTTTTCCGAGCGCTGCGCCTTCTTCGCTTCGCGCACTGGATCCGGGGCAGGGCCTTCCGGCGGCGTCAGCTCACGGCGAGCGGCATCGCCCGCGAGCGCGAGGGTGGCGCCCAGCACGACCCGCAGCGACGTGGAGGATCCGCGATCGTCCCCCCCGCGCTGCTTCACGGCACGATGAATTCCTGCCGCGGGAGCACTTTGCCGGGTGACATGTCGTCATCGACATAGCTCACCGTCCAGCGCGTGCCCTTGGCGAGGAAGCGCGGCTCGGTCGCTGGATCGATCAGCACTTGTACCGCGCGCTCGGCGATCTCGGTGTAGACGCCGATACCCTTGATCTCGGCCACCGGCTTCTTGGCACCGGGTGCAGTGATCGTGATATCGCCGAAGGCCGAGCGCGTCCCATCCCGCGTGATAGTGAGCGAAAGCGCAGTCGGGCTACCCGGCTGCGAGACCAGCTTCAGGTCCTTGAGGCCGGCGTTGAGCGTCGTTTCGCCCACGCGCACGATCACCGGGATCGAAATGCCGAAGCGCGGCACGATGCGCACGCCGATGCCATTATTGGTTTCGGCACCTGCCGCCTCATCGATGCTGGTGCCGCCGGTTTCGGGTGGAACCGAGACGACGGTGAAATGCGAGCGGTACTCGCCCGGCGGCAGTTCGGGCGGCACGCGCGCCATGATCCGCACCATCTGTGCCTCGCTGGCAGGCAGCGCGACGTGGCGGGGTGACCAGCGCAGGAAGCCGCTGGCGGTGTGAACCGCATCGCGCGCGGCGGCATCCTGCACCGAGGCGAGTTCAACGAGCCGCCCGTCGCGCTGCATCGCCATGTCGCTGACGGTGATTTCATACTCGCCCGCTGCGGTTGCACGGTTGTAGAGGCCGACGCTGGCGATGCGCGTGCGTTCGTCGATGACGACGCGCTTGGGGAACAGGTTGATATCGCCCATGCCGCCGACCGCGCCAGCCGGCAGTGCTGCGGGGGCAGGGGGGGCGTCGGGCGGGTCCTCGGCCTGGCCTGCGGCTTGGGCCAAGGCATTGGCAGGCATCGTCAATGCCAGGCAGAGGGCGAGGGCGGCAGGCGTCAGCTGTGCCGCTAGGCCGCGATGTCCGAAGGTAAACAAGAGGTACGTCCCGGGTCAGCGAAATAGGTTAATGCCCTTATGGGGAATCCCTGATTCGCTGGCAATCGCGGACTACTGATAAGTCACAGTTACGGCATAGGTGCCGGTGTAGGTGCCCACCGTCTGGTTCGCGCCAACGTTGAGCGTGGCTCCGACCGAGAGCGCGAAGGAGCGCGTGGGGCTGAAGACGGTGCCGGGCGTCCAGTTGCTGCGCAACGCGCTGAGGCGCATGTTGCGGGTGCCCTGGCGCAGGATCACGACCGTTGGCAGATCCACGCTAAAGGCGCGGCCCGCTTCACCCACCACGGCAAAAGTGCCTGGCCCGCGCCGGATGGTCTGAGTGATCGCCGTGCTGTTGATGACGCCGCCGGTGGTGGTGATCGTGCCGGAAGGCGAAAGAACCACGGTGCCCGCCGCCGTCGGCCGCGTGATCTGTCCGAAGGACAAGGCGTCGATCGGAGCAATCGTCAGCGGTGTGAGGATGACCGCCTGCGCCGTGCCGCTCACGGTGGAGCTGCTCGGGGCTGCGAACGCAGTGCCGGCAAGGGAAGCCATGGCGCAAACCATGACCGCCATTCCGGACAGGAATCGCGAGGCGGGTGACATCAAGGGTTTCCGAAGAAGGAGAGGGCTCTGGCCGGGGGCCGCCGCTGCGGCGCGCCCCCGGCAGGCTCAGATCGATCAGTTGTAGGTAACGGTCGCCGAGTACGAACCGGCGTAGGCGCCGGCCACTTCCGAGCCGGTCAGGGTCATCGAACCACCGACCGTGAACGAGGCGCTGCCGCCGGTGAGCGTGCCGGACGCGGCCGAAGGCGTGGTGGTGAAGCTGATGCTGTTGGTGCCGTCGGTCACGCTGCCGCTGCCGGTGGTGATCGAGAACGAGCGGCCAGCGTCACCGGTCACGGTGAAGGCGTCAGCCGAGTTGGTCGAGCCGGGAACGAAGGCGACATCGCCGCCGACCGAGCCGACGCCCGCCGCCGAAACGCTGACCGTACCGCCGGTGCCGGTGGTGAAGCGGCCGAAGCCGAGCGCGGCGCCCGAGGTGTGGGTCAGCACGATGGGCTCGACGATGGTGGCGGTGGCAGTGCCGTTGGCGCTCGAGGTGTTGCCCGAAGCGGCGAAGGCAGGGGTGGCGGAAACGAGCGCGATGGCCGAGGCGAGAATGATCTTCTTCACGTGTAAGCTCCCGAAAGAAGGCCGTGGCGCCTCCCCCCGTGGGCTGCGACACGTCCGATAAACTGCGGTACTGCGAACTCGGGCTGGATCGCCGTTATTCGGTACGTAGTCGTACGTATTCGGGGCCAGTTAATGGGTAGTTATTCGCATTTTTACTTAAAATCTGTCCCAAAATGGGAATGGAAACCAGTCAGTAACCAGTCCTTATTCGCAATTAACCATACAAGTTCCGGTGCGGATGTGAATATTCGTCCATTTTGAAGCATGCCCGGGCCGCACCCTCGGCGCATCCGGCGTCAACTAGATTGCGGAAAAATTGGAAAAAATTTTTTGCCCGAGGTAATTTCTGCGGCTTCAAAGCGGTTATCGGCCGAGCCTCGGGCTCTGCGGACGCAAAAAAGCCCGCGGCCGATGCGGCGCGGGCGGTGAAGAATCGACGCGGTGGTCGCTGCGTCAGTTGTAGGAAGCGGTGATCTGGTAGGTGCCGTTGTAGGTGCCGACAGGCTGTGAAGCGCCGACAGCGAGCGTACCGCCCACCGCGATGTCGAGCGTGCCGACGGGCGAGCCGGTGAGGGCGCCGACGGTAAACAGCGTGATTGTCATCGAACTCCCGCTGCGCGTCACCGTGGCGGCAAGGGGCAGGGTCACGAAGAACTGGCGGCCGGGCTCGCCGCTCACGCGGAACTTACCGGCCTGCGGACCCGAACTGCCCTGGGCGATGGCGGTGTTGCCTGCCATGCCGCCGGTGGTCGAGACGGCACCAGCGGTGCTCACGGTCACCGTACCCGCCGCGGTGGGCTGAGCCATCACGCCGAAGCGCAAGGGAGCGGTGGCCACGATGGTGATCGGGGTGATCACCTGCGCACTGGCCGTTCCGGTCACTGTCGCCGTGCCTCCGGGGGCCGCATATGCTGCTTCGGGCGCCGGGAGCGACGCTGCGAACGCGGCAAACGCGATCAGGCAAGGGGAGAAGCGAAGGGTCATATACCGGCCAGGCTGGAGGAACGGCTACGAGAGCCCGGCTGCCGCCCACGGGGGCGACAGCCGGTGCAATCCCGGGCTCAGTTGTAGGTGACGGTGGCGGAGTAGGTGCCGGTGTAGGAACCGGCAGGCGCCGTGCCCGTCACGGTCAGCGTGCCGCCGACAGTGAAGCTGGCCGCGCCGGTGCCGCTGAGCGTGCCGGTTGCAGCCGAAGGCGTGGTGGTGAAGGCAAGGTTGGTCGAACCCGAGGTCACGTTGCCGCCGGTGGTCGTGATCGAGAACGAACGGCTGGCATCGCCCGCAACGGTGAAGCTGTCGGCCGAGTTGCTCGAGCCGGGCACGAACGTCACGTCGCTGCCGACCGAGCCGGTGCCGGCTGCAGAGACGGTCACGGTGCCGCCGGTGCCGGTGGTGAAGCGGCCGAAGTTGAGGCTGGCCGAAGCCGGGTGGGTCAGCACGATCGGCGCAACGATGGTCGCGGTCGCGGTACCGGTGGCGGTCGACTGGTTGCCCGAGCCGGCAAAGGCGGGGGTCGCGGTGGCGAGGATCCCGATAGTGGCGAGAATGATCTTCTTCACGTCGTATGCTCCTGAGTTTTCAGTTTCGCCCCGCAACGTCCCGGTCTTGGAGCTGGTAAACGCGGTTTCATCAGGGCCGTGGTTTCCCGCGACCTGATAGGTAAACGTCCTAAGGAAATATGGTTAACAAAGCGTTTGCCTGTCGAAACCTTTTGAAAAGATTTTGCGTCTTTCGACTCGGCTATCTCGAATCGGTCGGTGATCTAACTTTCGGAAATAAAGTGAATTTCCGGAGACCGCGCAGGGACGCTGAATGCAAACCAGGCGGTCACGCACCTGCGCACCGCCTGGTAAATTTTTCATGAATGCGTTAACCAAATCCGCCCAGCGTAAGTCTGCTGGGCCGCCCGCTCAGTTGTACGCGACTGTTGCCGAGTAAGTGCCGGTATAGGCGCCGGTGGGGGCCGTTCCCGTCACCGTCAGCGTACCGCCGACGGTGAAGCTGCCGGTCCCGCTGGTGCTTAGCGTGCCGGTTGTCGCGGAAGGCGTAGTGGTGAAGGCAAGGCTGGTCCCGCCCGAGGTCACGTTGCCGCCGGTCGTCGTAATCGAATAGGAGCGATTGGCGTCGCCCGCGACGGTAAAGCTGTCAGCCGCAGTGGTCGATCCGGGCACGAACGTCACGTCGCTGCCGACAGAGCCGGAGCCGGCCGCAGTCACCGTCACCGTGCCGCCGGTGCCGCGCGTGAAGCGGCCGAAGTTGAGGCTGGCCGAAGCCGGATGCGTCAGCACGATCGGCGCGACAATCGTCGCGGTCGCCGTGCCGGTTGCGGTCGACGTGTTGCCCGGAGCGGCATAGGCTGGCCCTGCCGTGGCAAACGCGATCAGCGCTGCGGGAAAAAATCTCTTCACCGGTTAAGCTCCTGGTCCCTTTCGCCCCGCACCGGAGAGTCGGCGGAGCTGGAGGGGCCGGGCTTCCCCGGCGTCCTCTTACGTACAATTCCTAAGTAGATATGGTTAATGAAAGGTAAGCGCCGCGGGAAGGGGCGCCAAGCCAGAGCTGCCCTAGAATCCGGGGGTTATCAGCTGTAGGTGACCATTATGGTCAAAGTGGCCCGGTAATGCGCAGGCGCGGTGCCCGCAGGTACGTTCAGCCGCCCGCCGACTTCGATGCGATCCTCGCCCTTGTCGTCGAGCTGGCCAATGCTGCTGACTGCGCCGGCGTGGCTCTCGAGGTGCACGGTCAGCTCATCGATCGCAAGCGCGGGCGCGCTGCCGCCGCCGATCAGAGTGCCGCTGGCAGTAATCGCGGCCGGTGCGCTGACAGTATAGCTGCGCCCGGCCTCGCCGCTGACGAGGAAGCGCGCAGGCACGACCCCGGCGCAGGCGCCCCCGCAGGCCGGCGCGGCACCGCCGGCATAGTTAACGGCCCCCTCTGCACCGATCGTTACCGATCCGCTCGCCGTGCGAGACGAGGTAAGTGATCCGAAATCGAGATCGTTGAGCGAGACGGCGATGATCGGCGTGATGATCATCGCCTCGGCCTGCCCTAGCGCAGTGGCGCTTTGCCCGCTTGCCGCCAGCGCGGGCGTGCCGAGGAGCGCCGCTGCTGCGAGGATCTGGCGCGCGCGCATCACAGTTCGGCCAATACGGTCATGACGATGGGCAGCGGAATGGCAAGCTGCGCTCCGCCTGATGTACGCACAACTTGCAAGGTGCCGCCCACCCGGAACGTCCGGCTGCAGATCCGGCGTTGGCAACCGGTCAGCGTGATCTGCGCGGTCTGCCCTGGGATCAGTGCCGATACGCCGGGGAGATCGGTATCGAATCGGGCAATCGTGCCGGTTACGCCGCCGCTAACCTGGCTCGCCGCTCCGGGCACGAGCACGGAAATCAGCAGTGAATACGTTGTGTTCGCGTTGTTGCCGCGATCATACGTGAACGTGAACTGCGCGGGGGCGGGCGCAGTGCCCGTCAGCGGGACAATGGCCGACCCGCTAACCGCACCGGCTGCTGATACAGTCCTCGAACCCGACGTATCGGTGAAGAAGCTGCCGAACCGCAGGGCCTGATCCGCGCTCACTGTTACCGAAGGCGCCGCGGCGATGGCAGGGGAAGCGGCACCTGCGAGCCCCGCACCCAGCACCGCCGCCGCCGTCCAGCGGATCACCCGGTTCAGGGAAGCGATGCCAATGCGGTGCAAGCGGACCAATCCTGCGCAAACAAAGTAGCGAAGGTATGGTTGATAAACTTGCACCCGGACGGCGGCAATACGCGGGAAGGCGCAGTCCCCCGTTGGAACATCCTAAGTTAGTTCGTTAACGGGAATGTTTACCGGCCGATGCCGAGTGCGGCCAGCGAGTTGGAATCGAACTTGACCCGCATGGTCGCGAACACGCCCTTGGTGGTGTTGCGCGCGCCGGCAAAATCGCGGTCGCGGAAACCGGTGAGGTTATAGCCGATCACGACCATCACGTTGTCCGCCGGTACGATGCCGATCTGCGGGCCGACCGCATAGGACGTGGTGCCATCGGACAAGCTGCGCCGAACTGTTGCGCTGCCACCCACCTCGATGCGCTTGCCGATGCCGATGCGCGCATCCACGCCGCCCAGCACGGTGGTGCCGGCCAGATCAAAGCCTTGATAGCGATCGAGATTGTGCCGCGCGGCGACGAAGATCCCGATCTCGGTGCGCTGGACCATCTGGCCATCCACGCGGCCATTGGGCGCCCAGTTGCCGGAGAAGCTGCCGATAATCCGGCGCGAGCGAGCATTGCCATCGACCGTCAGCGCGGCGCCGTCGGTCGCCGCGCCGGTGCCGGTTGCGGTCGCCGCCGTCACGCCCGAAATCCGATCGCTGCGGAACTCAAGTTTGCTCAGGAATGCAAAGGCCGAGGTCGCCGGGCGATGCGCGATGGAGATGGCAGCGCTACCTACTTCGCTCTGTGCGCCGGTCGCATCGCGCGAACTGGCCCAGGTCACCGCGCCGCCGACCACGCTGCCTTCGCGGCTTTGTTGCATAACAGCGTGATGGATTCCCTTGAGGAATCGGTTGTCATAGATGGGCAGGATGCCCAAACCGACACGCGCG
>Ga0310345_10004230_pt1 | contig 13148 bp, 8 predicted proteins | sample HC15DNA20500_MG_FD_204667 | JGI IMG/M metagenome (GOLD analysis project Ga0310345, IMG submission 204667) | Marine microbial communities from station ALOHA, North Pacific Subtropical Gyre - HC15-DNA-20-500_MG | ecosystem: Environmental > Aquatic > Marine > Oceanic | place: Pacific Ocean: North... | reverse complement strand
GTGCGAGTGGCTCCACACGAGCTGGTTGTGGGCGTGCGTGATCACAACCGCGGCGGCCTCGCTCGGCCCCCGGTCCACCAGCCGTTCCAGCTCGCCCACGAGCTGCCGCTTGGTCCAGATGTACATGAAGGCGTCTGCGCAGAGCGCGAAACGGAAGGCACCTCTTGCCAAGGGGAGCGGTGCGTTCCCGTCGCAGCAGACCGGCTCGCAGCCGGGTGCTACGTAACGCGCCGCCAGCCAGAGCTTCGCGAAATAGAGATCCGCGATCACGGGCGCGTCGGAGAGCTCGAGGAGCACGCGCGTAAGATGCCCCGAGCCGCCGCACGCGTCGATCGCCCGCCCGCCGTTAGCCAGCACGGTTCCGCCCACTGCGCGCACGACCGCGCTTGCGGCCACGTACGAGGGGTCGGAGAAGCGGTACAGGAAGCAGCTGCCCTCGAGCTCCTCAGCGAGCGTCTCGGCGAGCTCGCGATAGGTGGTGTTGTGCCCGGCTGCGGCCTCGGTGAAGCGGGCCGCCCTCTCCTCGTCCTCGGAGACGAGCGCCCGGAACGCGCGGTCGGACTCGCCGGCTTCGATCGCCTCGCGCGCAAGGGCGGCGTTCGGGTGCAGGTGCATCACCGGAATCCCGCCCACCACGGGAAAGAGACAGCAGTGGCAGGCGAGCACCCCCTCCAGGATCACCTCGGCCTCGCGCACGTGGTGCATCGACTCGACCAGCTCGAGGCGGCCGCCGCAGTAGGGGCAGCGGAGGATCTCCAGCGTCTCGGGCCTCACGCGTCCACACCTTGCTCGAGCCGCTCGAGCACCGCCTTCGCCGCGTCGCCCACGTGGGCCCGCCGGAACTGCTCGCATGCGAGCAGCCGGAGCGCATCATCCTCGTCGAGCCAGAGGAAGGGGCTGCCGGCGCCCACCTGCGTCCGGTGGCAGCGGATCGCGGCCAGCTTGCGCGGGAGCCAGGGCCGGACGTCCAGCGTGAGCGTCGGCGCGGGAGTGGCGACGCCGAATGCATCGGGCGAGATCCCCCAGAGCCCGCCGCCGTCCCGGGCGCCTCCGCACGCGTGCGCCGCGTCCACGATGGCGCGTATCGCGCCGGGAGCGAGGCTCACGTAGTAGAGCGCGGGCACGCGAGCACCGGGGGTGGCGTCGAGGGCGGCCACCGCCGCGCTTGTGCGCTCGTGCACGCCGATGTGGTCGTCGTGCCAGTAGAGCCCGTCGGCGTCGAACGTGATCACCGCGTCCGGGCGCTCGCGCACAAGCACCGCGGCGAGGTCGGCGTCCAGCGCATCCGCCCAGCGCAGGCAGCCGTCTGCATGTCCGAGCTGCACCACTTCGGCCGCGCCCAGGACGCGCGCCGACTCCAGGAGCTCGGCGGCGCGTGCGGCGGCGACGTCCCCCTGGGGGACGAGCGCGGGATCGCTCACCGAGCCCAGCTCTCCGCGCGAGGCGCACACGAGCACCACGTGCGCGCCCGCGTCGGCGGCCCGCGTGAGTGTCCCCCCGCAGGCGAGCGCCTCGTCATCGGGGTGCGCGAACACGGCGAGGGACCCCCCGGCCGCGGCCGTCACCGGCTCCCCCCGTCCACGACGGTGCGGTACACGGCCTCGTACTCGTCCACCATGCGCGCGATGCCGAAGCGCGCGACCGCGCGCTCGTGAACCCGCCGGCGGTCCAGCTCCAGCACGCGGCCGAGCCCGTCCACCATCTGCTCCAGGTCGTCAAAGACGATCCCGGTGACGCCGTCGTCCACCACCTCGCGCACTGCGCCCCTGTCGAGCGCGGCCACCGGAGTCCCGCACGCCATCGCCTCCGCGAGCACCAGCCCGAACGGCTCGCGCGCCTGGATCGGGTAGAGCAGGGCGCGGCCGCCCCCGTAGAGGCGCACCTTGGCGTCGTGGTCGGCCTCGCCGAAGTAGACCACGTTCACCCCGTCCACGTGCGGCGCCACGTGCTCGCGGTAGTAGTCCTCCTCGGCCGCCGCCAGGACCAGCTTCATGCCGGCGCGGCGCGCCACCTCGATCGCCTGGAGCACGCCCTTGCCCTCGGTGAAGCGGCCCAGGAAGAGCAGATAGTTGTCCGGCCGTTTCCGGACAGGAAACCGGTCCGTGTCGATCCCATGCAGCACCGTCCCGATCACGTTCAGACCGTCGAGCAGCCGCGCCTGCTCCTCGGAAATAGCGACGAAGGGCACCTCCGGGTAGCGCGCCCAGAGCCTGACCTCAGAGGTAGAGGGGGAGTGGTGAAGCGTCTGCACGATCGGTGTCGGGCAGATGCGCGCGAACGCGAGCGATATCGGGTAGTACGCGGCCTCGTAGTGGATCACGTCGAAGTCGTGCGCGCGCTCGACGGCGGCGGCCAGATTGAGCATCTCGTAGAGTTCCCATGGCCACATGTTCTCGTCGTGCCAGTACCCCTGCGCGTATAGGACGTGCAGCTCGGCCGCGGTCACCGAGTCCCCGGTCGCGAACAGGGTGACGTCGTGGCCGCGCTCCACCAGCCCCTCGGTGAGCAGCGAGGTCATCGTTTCGACTGAGCCGGACTTTGGCGGCGGGATCGAGGTGGCGACCGGACCTACGTGCGCGATCCTCACCCCATCGCCTCCTCGACGAGCCGGCCGACCACGCGCCGGCCGTCGAAGTACTCGTGCGCGATCTGCTCGGCGTAGCGCGCGTGGCGTGCGTAGTCGCTGTTGATCCGGTCGATCCCGGCGAGCGCCTGCTCGGGTGTTGCGAACGCCAGCAGCCCGTCGCCGTGCGGCAGGTGCTCGCTCCAGCCGGTGTCCTGCACGAGCGCGGGGCGGCCGGAGGCGAGGTAGCACTCGGTGCGGTCGCTGAACCAGCCCGAGCGGGTGGCGACGTACGTGTGCTTGGCCACACCAAACTCCGCGCGCGACCGCTGGATGAACTGGCGATACTCCCAGGGCGTGCGCGACATCTCCATCGCGTCCACCGGATCCCAGCCGTGCTCCGCCAGGAGCGCGTGGGGGCCGTTCACGGCCATGCGAAAGCGCTGCTCGGTGCGTGATGGCAGCTCTAGGAAGCGCAGGAACTCCTGGTCCTTGTTGCCGTCCACGTCGGCGAAGCTATCGATGCGCCAGGTCATCACGCTGGTGAAGCGGTCCCCGGCGGGCACGCTCGCGTGCCACTGGTCGAGCGCGATCGGTTGCCAGGTCTTGCGCCACTGGAATTCTCCGGTCGGCACGGGCGACGCCGCCGTGCCGATGTTCGCGCCGAAGGTGAAGAGGCGATCGAATCCGCGAAAGAACTCGACGTACCAGGGCTCCGCGTTCGCGATCGCGAGTTGCGTGAACCCAGGGTCCGAGTCGACGAAGGCCTTGCGCGGGATGCAGACGTACTCGTCGCGCCAGAACCAGGAGCCGCCCGAGAGGTTCAGGAAGAAGTCGGCGTCGGCGCACCAGCGCCGTACCTCCTCGGCGCCCATCCCGTGATAACTGCCGTCGTAGTTGACGAACGCCCAGCGGTCGCCCAGCCCGAACGGCTCGAGCGAACGGTGGATGAGCGCCGTGCCGTAGCGGGGATCGAGCGACTGCTCGTTCCGGACCGGGTCGTAGACGCACTCGCCCGTGTCCTCGATGTAGAGCACGTCGTGGCCGAGCTCACGCAGCGCCAGCAGGTACATGAGCGAGCACCAGGTGACGCCGCCGAACGGGTAGCGGGCGATGATCCCCGCCAGGACGACTTTCACGCTGCCGCCGCTGGGGCCGGGGTCAGACTGCGCGCAGGCCGGGGTCGTTCGCGGGCGAGGGCAGCGCGGCCTCCATCAGCTCGTCCACGGTCTCCGGCTCATCCAGCGAGCGGCCGATCGAGAGCCGCTCGCACATGCGTGCGTAGAGCGAGCTCATGCGGAGCAGCTCCTCGTGGGTCCCCTGCGCGGAGATCCGTCCCCCGTCCAGGACGAGGATCCGGTCTGCGTCGCGCACGGTGGAGAGCCGGTGCGCGATCACGATTGTGGTGCGGCCGGCGCGCAGCCGCCTAAGTGCGGAGAAGATGATCTCCTCCGAGATCGCGTCTAGCGAGGAGGTGGGCTCGTCCAGGATCAGGATGGGTGCGTCCTTGAGCAGCGCGCGCGCGACGGAGAGCCGCTGGCGCTCGCCCCCCGAGAGCCCGCCCCCCGCCTCCGCGATCTCGGTGTCGTAGCCTCTGGGGAGCCGCGCGATGAAGTCGTGCGCGTGCGCCGCGCGCGCGGCCTCCTCGATCTCCTCGCGCGTGGCGTCCAGCCGGCCATAACGCAGGTTGTCGGCGATCGTGCCCTGGAGCAGCACCGGCTCCTGGGGGACGATCGCGATACGGTCGCGCAGCGAGCGGAGCGCGTAGCGGCGCACGTCGACGCCGTCGATCAGCACCCGACCCTGGGCCGCGTCGTAAAGGCGGGGGATCAAGCTCACCATGGTCGTCTTGCCCGCGCCGGTGAGCCCGACCAGCGCGACCATCTCGCCGGGGGCGGCCGCGAAGCTGATGTCGTGCAGCACGTCCGTGCCGTCGGGATAGCGGAAGCCCACGTCGTCGAACCGCACGGAGCCCACGAGCCGGTAGGCGTCGAGCGCGCCGGACTCGTCGAGCGGCTCTGGCTCGAGCGCCAGCGTGGCGCGCACGCGCCGCGCCGCCGCGAGCGCGTCCTGGAGCTGGCCGCTGGTGTGCGCGACCTCGGCGAGCGGCCCGTACACGGAGCCCAGGTAGGTGAGCACGACGGTGAGCTGGCCAATCGTCATCTGCCCGCGGATCACTGAGAGCCCGCCTACGATCAGTACCAGCGCGGTGCCGAACATGGTGATCGTGCTCACCGTGACCGAGAAGATCGATTCCTGCCGGGTGATCGCGATGCGGGCCTGCATCACCTCGTCGCCGGCCATACGATACCGCTTCAATTCGAAGGGCTCGCGCGCGAAGCCCTTCACCAGCCGCATCGCCGCGAACACCTCGTAGAGCCGCTCCACTAGCCTGGATTCGAGCGACTTCACCCCCTCGATCCGGTGCACCAGCGTGTGCATGTAGTGGCGGAGCGAGAGGAAGAGGAACGGCACGACCGCGAGCGAGAGCAGCGCAACCCGGGCGTCGATGCTTGCCATCAGCGAGAACATCACGACCAGCGCGGCGGTCGAGGTGAGCAGCGGAAAGATTCCGCTCATCACCAGGTTGTCGATTGAGTACGAGTCGACGTCGATCCGGTAGACCGCGTTGCCCGTGTTGGTCGTGACGTGGTGGTGCAGCCCGAGGCGCTGTAGGTGCTGGAAGAGCTTGTAGCGCAGGTCGTAGACGAGCCCCTGCCCGGTCTGCACCTGCACCTGGGTGGCCTTGAACGTGACGAGCTGGTTCGCGAACGCGAGCGCCACGCCCAGCAGCACGACGACGATGAGGAGCAGCACGCGCGTGTCCAAGTCCACGGGACCGACGCGCGCCGCGAGGAAGTCCGGCAGCGGGCGCCCGGTCAGTACGTAGTCGAGCACGAACGCGAGCGGCCAGGGCTGGAGCGCGCCAAGCACGACCTCGAGGCAGAGCAACCCCCCGAGCAGCCCCAGCCGTCCCCGGTAGGGGCTGAGGTACGGGGCCATCCAGCGCAGCAGGGAGGCGTTCATCGCGAGGCCGTCGCGGCGGCGGGGCGCGGCTGGAGCCCGGGGACGGAGAGCGCGACCAGCTTGTCGTCGGCCGCGTCGGTCACGTAGAGCCAGCCGCTCGCGGGCGCGAACGCCACCCGGGCGGGCGCGAGCAGCGTCTCGCCCGCCTCCACGCGATACATGACGCCGTCCGGCCCGATGCGGCGCACCACCGCGTTGTAGGAGTCCGCAATAAAGAGCGTGAGCCCTCCGGCTCCGGGCAGCAGCGCGATTCCGGTCGGCGCCGAGAGCGCTCCCTCCGTCGCGGGAACGGCATCCGGCGCGTTGCCGAAGGCGCCATTCCCCGCGACCGTGCGGATCCGTCCGGTCGCCCGGTCGACCACTCGGATGCGGTTGTGGTGCGTGTCCGCGACGTAGAGATCGCCGGCGGGGCTGAGCGCGACGTCGCTCGGCATGAAGAGGCGCGCCTCGGTGGCCGACCGCCCGTCTCCGACGGGGCCGTCCTCGGCGACCCGGCCGTTCCCGGCCACCGTGGAGACCAGACCGGTGGCGTGGTCGATTCGGCGGACGCGGTTGTTCATGGTGTCCGCGACGTAGATGTCGCCGTTCGGCGCGCAGGCGACCGCGGAGGGCTGGTCGAAGGCGGTCTCGAGTGCGGGCAGCCCGTCCCCGTTCCACCCCGGCACGCCGGAGCCCGCGATGGTCGTGATCACCCCCGTCTCCCGGTCGATGCGCCGGATCCGGTGGTTCTCGGAGTCGGCCACGATCAGGTCGTCGTCGGGCGCGAACGCGATTCCGTCCGGCTCGGCGAGCTGCGCGCGCGCGGCAGGACCGCCGTCGCCGGTGAAGCCCGCGCCCCGTCCCGGATCGCCCGCGTAGGTCGCCGACGCGAGCGTGGCGGCGTCGATGCGGCGGATAGCGTCGCTGTGCGCGTCGGCCAGATAGATGTGCCCGGCCGGTCCGATCGCGAGACCGCCGGGGGTGTCGAGCCACGCTGACATGCGCGACCCGTACTGGATAACCTGAGAGATCGCGGCATCGCGCAGCAGGAACGTGCTCGCGCCGAGCGAGAGGATCGTGAGCACGAACACGGGGGCGCTCCGGAGCCCGTACGTGCTCGGGAGCGAGGGGGCGAGCAGCGGCGCGCGTGCGGGCTCGGGGCGGAGCGGCGCCAGCTCGAGCGCAGCTGAGACGCGCTCGAGCGCCTGGCGCACCGTGGCCGCAGCCCGCGCGGTGCGGGCCCATACGAAGATCCCCAGACCGAGCGTGAGCCCCGCGGCCGCGACCCCAGCGGCCGGCCAGCGGTACGCGAAGCCCGCGCTCGCCGCGACCGTGAGTGCGAGGCCGAGCGCCACTGCGGCAGCCACCCCGAGCGCGGTCGGGCGCAGGTGTGTCCCGATCCGGATCAGGCACTTCCCGTCCCGGTGCTCCTCAACCAGCGCGCGCAGGTCGAGCCACGCCCAGCGCCCGACCAGCACGCTCACGTCGTGGTCTGCCGACCAGCCGTCGTCGACCGTGACCGTGCACGCCGGACGTGCTCGGTGCAGCCGCTCGGTCAGGCGCGCGAGCAACCCCTCAACCGCCGCCCAGCGCTCGCTCCAGAAGCGGTCCTCGGCGGCGCCCCCTGAGGCAAGCAGCAGCCCACGGCGGACGTCCCGCACCCCCGGCCGGATCTCCATCGTCGGGCGCGCGGCTTGGGGACCGCGTACGACCTCCGGCGGCGCGAGCATTCCGCGTACGCGTCCCCACGCGCGTGCGAGCGGCTGCACGAAGTGCAGGTAGGCGATCGTTGCGCGGTGCCGCAGGTGTGAGCCGGGCACACCGCTCAGATCCGACCGGAGCGCATAGGCCGCATTGCGCGCGAGCGTGACCGCCAGCCCGGCGAGCCCCGCAGCGAGCAGCGTGGGGCCGGCCCAGACGCCAGTCCCCGCCAGCCCGAGCGCTATCAGCAGCACTCCCACGAGCACGAGGGTGAGCGAGAGTGCCTGCCAGCGGATCGAGTGCGGCATGAACGCGAAGGGGTGCACGTCGGTGCGGTAGACCGAAGGGAACGCGGCTGTCCCCCACACGCCGGCGTTCACGCGCGTCGCCGCGAGCGAGCGCACGAAGGGAAGGGGCGAGTAGATGCGTCCGCGCCAGCGCATCTTCCCCTCGAGGAACTGCTCGGGGTGATGCGCCATCAGCCAGGTCTCACCCTCGCCGTAGCCGACCTGCTGCCGCCAGTACGCGCGCACGCTGGCGCGGTGGTGGTGCCAGACCAGCGCGGCGGGAGCGAAGCCGATCCTCCACCCGCGCCCCTGGAGTTGCCAGCAGATGTCGACGTCGTCGCCGGCGCGCACGTAGATCGGATCGAAGCCGCCGACCTCGAGGAGCGCGGCGCGCCGGAAGGCCATGTTGCAGCCCGGGACGTGCTCGGCCGTGCGGTCGTCGAGCAGGACGTGCGTGGGCCCTCCTGGCGCACGCGCGACGCACTGCGCGATGGGCGGATCGTCCGCGGGGACCACGTTGGGTCCGCCCGAGCCCACCACGTCGGGGGCGTCCAGCAGGGGCTGCATCAGGAAGGTGAGCCAGTCCGGGTCGGCGCGCACATCCGCGTCCGTGTACGCCACGATCTCCCCGGTCGCGGCCGCGAGGCCCACGTTCCGGGCCGCGCTGAGTCCCTGGTTCAGAGTGTCGATCACGCGCAGCCGGCCGTCAGTCCGGGCGTGGCGGCGCGCGATCTCGCCGGTGGCATCGCGCGAGCCGTCGTTCACCAGGACGATCTCGTAGTCCGGGTAGTCGAGCGCCGCGAGCGAGCTCAGGCAGTCCTCAAGCGTGTCCGCGGCGTCGTACGCGCACACGACCACGGAGACGCGCGGCCAGTGTTCCCGGACGGCGGCGGGATAGGGCGCGTCTGCGAATGCCGCAGCGACCGCAGCCGCGGCGGGCTTGGGCCGACGCTCCCGGTCCACCAGCCCGAAGGCCCAGTCGTCCACCGTGCGTCCTCCCCGCCACCATTCGTCCGTCCAGGCGTACGCGACCGCGCCGCACGCGCCCTCCTCGAGTGCCGCGCGCACGTGCATCTCGGTGATCGCGGCCTGCCCCTCCGCGCCTTCGCGGATGCTGTCCGCGCCCGCCTCGGCGAGCAGAAGCGGCTTGTGTCCGGCCAGGTGCTGGAGGCGCGCCAGGTAGGCCCGCAGCTCCGGCTTCCGGTGCAGGTAGACGTTGAACGCGCAGACGTCGAAGGAGGAGAGATCGAGGTACTCGGTGGGCGGGAAGTTCACGTATGTGAACAGGCTCTCCGGCGCCGCCGCCTTGGCGTCTGCGTAGAGCTCGCGCAGAAACCGCTCAACCCGGAGCCGTCCGTGCCAGCGCACCACCCCGGCTGGGATCTCGCTGCCGAGCGCGAACAGGAGCGTCGCGGGATGGTCGCCGAGCGCGCGCACGTGGGAGACGAGGTCGTGCCGAATCGCGCGCGTGAGGCGGCGGTCGTTCAGGAACGCCACGTGCTGTGACCACGGGAGCCCCACCATGACGCGTAGCCCGTGGCGGGCGGCGTCATCGAGCAAGGCCGGGCGCGGGGGCGTGTAGACCCGGACTGTGTTGATCCCGAGCGCCACCATCGCGGCGAAGTCCTCGGCCACCCGTTCCGCCTCGGGAAAGTGGTCCCCCTTCCCGTCCGGGGCGAAGGTGCCGTAGCTGACGCCCTTGATCCGGAAGCGCTCCCCACCTGCCGCGCCGCCCCCCGACCCGCGCAGAGCCGGGCCCGTCTCCCCCAGGACGCGCAGGAACTTGCCATCCGCGACGACGCGGCCGGCACCTCTCTGCGAGAGGGGGTCTGGGTGGCGTGGAATGGACACGAAGACGGAGTGCAGCTGGGGAGCGCGCCGCCGGCCGCCGGGACGGGCGGAGCGAGCGGTCCGGGGGAACAAAAACAGTCTATAGATACACCGGTGTGGTCAAGGATGTCCGGTCAGGTGCGGCCGCGGGGCCGACCTCTGGCCACTCCGGCGCGGCTGTTGTGCCACCCGGAGGGAGACAGCCCAACCGGATGACGACCATGGCTGACGACCTGAAGGGCAAGGCCCGCCACGTAGGTGGGAAGATCGAGGCGGGCGCCGGATGAGGTGCTGGGGGACCGCAAGCTCCTGCGCTCTGCTTGAACTCGCGCGGACCTCGGCAGATGTTGGCCCATGGCGTCCGCCCTCCTCCTGTCAGCGGTTCTGCTGCACGCCAGGTTCTCGGGGCCACTGTCTCCGGCCGGATGACCGACGCGGACACCGGGGCGCCGCTTGCCGGCACGGTGGTGGAGCTGCCCGACCTGGTACGGGTGGCAGTCACCGACGACGCCGGCCGGTACGAGCTCCAGCGGGTCGCGAGTGGGCCGCAGCACCTGATCGCACGCATGCTCGCCTACGGGGAGCCAACCCTGCACGCCCTGGTGCCGGGGACGGGCACGCTCGTGATCGATGTCGCACTGCACCCGGCACCACGCCCTGAGCCGCACTCCGCGGCGAACAACACGACCGGGCCCCCGGTGAGGGCGGCTTTCGCCTAGTTTGCCTTCCAGCGAGGTTGCGGGGATGACGGAGCCCCGCTCGTGAGCCTCGACGATCCTGCCTTCACCTTCGGCCTGGCGCTCTCGGGGGGGATGATCGCGCAGGTGATCGCCCAGCACCTGCGGGTGCCGGGGATCGTCGTGCTGCTGCTGGTCGGCGTCCTGCTCGGACCCGACGTCGCCAACCTAGTGCGACCCTCCACGCTCGGCGATGGACTCCACCTGATCGTCGGGATCTCGGTGGCGGTGATCCTGTTCGAGGGCGGGATGCACCTCGAGCTGCACCGACTCCAGCACGAAGCGCTCTCCATCCGTCGCCTGGTCACCTGGGGAGCGTTCATCACCGCAGTCGGGGGCGCGCTGGCCGGGCGCTACGTGATGGGCTGGCCCTGGCAGGTCGCGATCCCGTTCGGCACCCTGGTCATCGTCACCGGGCCGACGGTCATCACTCCGCTCCTGCGCCGGCTGCGGATCAAGCGCAACCTGCACACCATCCTCGAGGCCGAGGGCGTCCTGATCGACCCAATCGGCGCGATCGTCGCAGTGGTCGCGCTCGAGGTGGTGCTCGCCCAGGAGCTGCCGGTGGCCGCCCGCGGGCTGGTCGGCATCCCCACGCGCTTGTTGATCGGATTCGCAATCGGTGTGGTGGGTGGCGTCCTAATCGGACGCCTGCTCGCGTGGGAGAAGGTCATCCCCGAGCGTTATGCGAGCATCACGACGCTCGCGCTGCTCCTCGGCCTCTATTCGCTTTCCGAAGCGATCATTCCCCAGAGCGGCATCATGACCGCGCCGATCGCCGGCATGGCGGTGGGGAACATGCCCGCGCGCTCCAGTCAGGAGCTCAAGGAGTTCAAGGAGCAGCTCACCGTGCTGCTGATCGGACTGCTGTTCGTCCTGCTGGCGGCCGACGTGCGCCTCGAGGAGGTGACGGGGCTCGGCTGGCCCGGGGTCGCCACCGCCGCGCTGCTCATGTTCGTGGTGCGCCCGATCAACGTGGCTGTGAGTACGACCGGATCGTCGCTCACCATCCGAGAGAAGGCGTTCCTCGCGTGGCTCGGTCCGCGCGGGATCGTGGCCGCGGCCGTGGCTGCGCTGTTCGCACAGGAGCTCACCGCGGAGGGGATGGCGGAGGGACGCGAGCTGCGCGCGCTGGTGTTCCTGGTTATCGCGGCCACCGTGGTGGTGCAGGGGCTCGGCGGAGGGCTGGTGGCGGGCCTGCTCGGGGTGCGGCGACCGTCCAGTCGTGGCTACCTGATCGCGGGCGCGAACCCGGTCGCGCGCGAGCTCGCCCGCGCGCTCCGCGCGTCAGGGCAGGACGTCATCCTAGTGGAGACTGACGGCGCCGAGGTCGCCGCGGCCATGCGTGAGGGGTTGCCGGTGCTTCAGGGAAACGCGCTCGAAGAGGACGTCCTCGAGCTGGGGGAGCTGGGGGCGCGGCGGGGCGTGATCGGTCTGATCCGCAACGAAGGCGTGAGCCTGTTGGTGGCCGAGAAGGCGCGCCGCGATTTCCGCGTTGAGACCGCGCAGATCGCGTTCCGGCCCGATCAGGCCTCGGTGCCGGTGGAGAGCATGCGCGCGGTCCGCGCGCGCACGCTCTTCGGCATCGAGACCGACATCGGATACTGGTCGCGCGAGGTGAGGGCCGGCCGGGCGCGTAGCTGCAAGTACCGGCTCGCTGGGGAGAAGGAGCTGGAGCCTGCCGAACTGGGAAGCGCGGACGGAGCGCTCCCGCTCGTGATCGAGCGGAAGGAGGCCGTACCCATCGACGACCAGACTCGCATTCGGCCCGGCGACGTGATCACCCTACTCCAGCACTCCGACGTCGTACGCCCACCATCGCTGCTACTGGAGCCGGTCGGGGATCCGTCCCCCATGACTTCGGCGGTCGAGTGACCGTGTCCGAGCCGAGCACCCCGCGCGCGGGTCCCTTTAGGCCGTGGAATCGTTCGGTGCGAAGAGCGGTGTGGTGAGGTAGCGCGCGCCGGAGTCGGGCGCAATGCACGCCACCCGGTGTCCGGTGCCCAGCTCGCGCGCGACGTTCAGAGCCGCCTCCACGATCGCCCCGCTGCTCATCCCGAAGAACAGTCCCTCCTCGCGCGCCAGCCGGCGGGACACGTCGAAGGCGGTCTCCTCCCACGCCTTCACCATCCGATCGATGAGGGAGCGATCGAGGTTGGGCGGCACGAATCCCGGTCCCATCCCCTGGAACTGGTGTTGGCCGCGGGGCTCGCCATGCAGCACTGCGCTCCGCCCCGGCTCCACCGTGACGATCAGCACGTCCTCCAGCCGCTCCTTCAGGAAGCGCCCGACCCCGCTGATCGTGCCGCCCGTGCCCGAGCCGTACACGAACGCGTCGATGCGCCCACCCAGCGCTTCCCACAGCTCCGGAGCGGTCGTCTCATAATGCGCGCGCGGGTTGGCGGGGTTGTCGAACTGGTTGGGGAGGAACGCACCCTGCTCGTCGCGGATCCGCTCTGCCTCGGCGATCGCGCCGATCATGCGGAGCTCCGGATCGGTGAGCACGAGCTTGGCGCCGTACGCCTCGAGCGTGCGCTTGCGCTCCTCGCTCATCTGCGCTGGCAGCGTGAGGATCAGCTTGTAGCCCCGGGCCGAGGTGATCTGCGCCAGCCCGATCCCGGTGTTGCCCGACGTAGGCTCGACGATCGTGTCGCCGGGCTGGATCAGCCCGCGCCGCTCCGCGTCCACGATCATGGCGAGCGCCGGACGGTCCTTGATCGACCCGCCCGGATTCATTCCCTCGACCTTGATCCAAACCTCGGCCATGCCGGGTTCCACGATCCGCTCCAGCCTGACCGTGGGAGTGCGTCCGATGAACTGATCGATCATGCGCGGCTCGCGCTGCGAGGAGGGCCGAGGAATCGGCGGTGGCGACGCCCAACAGGGCGGTTCCGGTCAGGACCGGTCAAGGGCCGGTGGCGCCTTGCGCCCGCGCGGCTGGCGGGTCGATCTTCTGGCGTCCAATGCCTCTGCACGGCCTGGAGCACGCATGATGCGACGTCCGAACAACCGGAACAATCCCAA
>Ga0310345_10004228_pt1 | contig 13154 bp, 14 predicted proteins | sample HC15DNA20500_MG_FD_204667 | JGI IMG/M metagenome (GOLD analysis project Ga0310345, IMG submission 204667) | Marine microbial communities from station ALOHA, North Pacific Subtropical Gyre - HC15-DNA-20-500_MG | ecosystem: Environmental > Aquatic > Marine > Oceanic | place: Pacific Ocean: North... | reverse complement strand
GTGCGCAAGGCACGGCTGTCATAGAGCAACTTTCGAAGCGTCTGTACCAAACCATTTTTCCTTGCCCGTGCATTCACCCTGTGCAAAGTGCCTTGCAAAACTGGCAACACAGGGAGGAAGACCTATGCCTAAAATCACCCGGAGGCTTTTCGGCGCGTTGGCGCTTTCGACAGCAGCAGCATTTGCGCTGCCAGCAAATGCCGCCGACAAGATCAATGTCGGTATCCTTTCGCTGACCTCGCATTCCCCCAGCATCATTGCCGAGGCAAAGGGTTATTTCGACGAGCAGGAGCTTGATGTCGAATTTGTTTCCTTTCAGGCAGCACAGCCCATGGCAGTTGCCATTGCATCGGGTGATGTCGATTTCGGCATGACGGCCATCTCCGGGGGGTTGCTCAGCCTTGCCGACAAGGGGGTGGTGAAGATCATCGGCGGCGCGCTGCAGGAAACACCTGATGTCGAAGGTCAAAAGATCCTGGCCTCCAAGGCCGCGCATGACGACGGTGTGAAGACACCGGCTGATCTGAAGGGACGCAGCTTCGGCATCACCACCACAGGTTCGTCCTTCCACTACATGGCGCACAAGATCGCCGACAAGGAGGGCTTCGATCGCTCCGAGATCAAGGTAAAGCCCCTGCAGAAGGTGCCGGCCGTGATTGCCTCGCTCAAGAGTGGGCAGATCGACGCCTGGTCGATCGTGCCGAATATCGCCGGCGCGCTGACCAAGGGCCCGGAAGTGGTCGAGATCGGCAAGGTTTCCGATTACATCGACAACTATCAGGTGACGACGGTCTTCACCTCCACCTCGAATGTGGAAGAGAAGCCGGAGCTGGTGAAGCGCTTTCTCGCTGCCCTCTCCAAGGGCATTGCCGACTATAATGCAGCGCTCGTCGACAAGAGCATGAGCGAGGAAGAGACCGCAGAGATCGTCAAGGCGATCCACCAATATGTCTATTCCGACCAGCCTATCGACAAGGCAGATCCGCGCATTCGCGCCGGCGCCATGCGCATCAATGAAGGTGCGGCCCTTTCCATGGCCAGTGTCGAGGACCAGCTTGAATGGTTCAAGTCGGAAGGCCTCGCGCCCGAAGGCGTGACAATGGAAAAGCTGGTCGACACCAGCTTCGTCGAGACCCGCTAACATCATCGGGCGCAGCCTTGGCCGCTGCGCCCGTCTACTTCCTGGAAATGCCATGCAGCTCATCGCCCGCAACATCACGCACCGCTATGGCGGACGGCTGGTGCTGGAAGACATCTCCTTTTCAATAGGTGAAGGCGAGATCGTCTGCGTCGTCGGGCCTTCGGGCTGCGGGAAATCCACGCTGCTGCGCATTCTCGGCGGATTGGAAAAAGCCGATGAGGGCGAGGCTCTGGTAGCCGGCGAAGCGCCCGAAGGCTCACTGAACCCGCTGACATACATCTTTCAGGATTTCGCCCTTTTGCCCTGGCGCAGCGTGCGCGGCAATGTGAGCCTGGTTCTGGAAGATCACGGTATTCGCGGCGCACGCGCCGACGAGATCATCGACGATGTCCTGTCTCGCACCAATCTTTCCGATTTCAGGGATGCCTTGCCCCGCCAGCTTTCCGGCGGCATGAAGCAGCGCGTGGCGATTGCCCGGGCGCTTGCCGTCAAACCCGCCATCATGCTGATGGACGAGCCGCTTTCCGCGCTGGACAGCCAGACGCGCGAACTCCTGATGGATGACCTTGTCAGCCTTTGGAGGCGCGAGCCTTTCTCGGCCTGCTATGTCACCCATAATCTCAATGAGGCTGTGAGGCTTGGCACGCGCATCGTGGTCCTGTCACGCCGGCCCGGGCGCATCCGCGAGATTGTCGAGATCGACATGCCCATCAATGAGCGCGCCGAGCGACTTGTCGAACTGGAAAAACTTCAACGCCATGTCTGGGAGATCATGCGCGAGGAAGCACGTGAAGCGGACCGGGAGATCGCCAATGTCTGACCAGACCGCAACCACGGCCATCAACGCAAATGCGCAGAAGGACCTGCGACCGGTGCCCTTCCGCGGCGGGGGCTTTCGCCATCGCAAGCTTGGACCTGTCGCACCCGTCGTGTTTCTCGCCATCCTTCTCGTCTGGGAACTCGGATCGCGCTCGGGCTTCATCAGCCAGATCGCACTGCCTGCACCATCGGCTGCACTGGCGGCCCTTGGTGATCTCATCTCCACCGGCATGCTGTGGAAGCATCTTGGCGCGAGCCTTTACCGCCTTCTGGTCGGTTGGGCATTCGGCAGCCTGCTGGGCGTTGCCGTGGGCCTCCTGATCGGGCTTTTCTCGCTTGCGCGCGCAGGCCTGCTGCCGCTCGTTTCCGCTCTCTTCCCGATCCCGAAGATCGCGCTTCTGCCGCTCTTCATCATCTGGTTTGGCATCGGCGAAGGCTCCAAGGTCGCGACCATCCTGTTCGGCACCTTCTTCCCGACCGTCATCGCCACCTATGGCGGGGTGGACAATGTGGACCGCAATCTGATCCGCATGGGCCAGTCCTTCGGCATGAGCTGGCTTTCCATCGTGCGCAAGATCATAATTCCGGGCGCCATGCCCGCCATCCTGTCAGGCGCGCGCATTTCCGCCTCCATCGCCATTGTCCTGCTGGTTGCAGCCGAGATGATCGGTGCAGAATTTGGTATCGGTGCCTATATCCTGATGGCAGGCGCGCTCTTTGCCCTCGACCAGCTTATCGCGGGCGTGGCTATCCTCTCGATATTGGGTCTGAGCATCGCCTGGCTGATCGGAAAAGCCGAGCAGCGCCTGCTAGCCTGGCGCAACTGAGCCGGCACAGAAAAATAAAATCGGAAGAGTGCAAAATTTCCCCGATCGGGGCGCTGGACAGACAAAATTCTCGTGCTATAACCCACGCGCCTCAGGCGGAAACCAACACCGCCCCGCGACACTCGCGCAGGCAAGCCCGGATAGCTCAGTTGGTAGAGCAGCGGATTGAAAATCCGCGTGTCGGTGGTTCGAATCCGCCTCCGGGCACCATTTTTTCTAATAACAAACCGGTTTAGCGCTGCTTGATACAGTTCGCGCTTCTACGCGCTCAAGCAGCGCGCGGTTCTATGGTCGAAAGATCGACCTCAATTTCCCTGCGCCGCTCCAGCAGGTCGAAGTCAGCCTGAAGCCCCAGGAAGAATCCTTCCGAGACACCAAAATAGCGCGCCAAACGCAGGTCGGTGTCAGCGGTGATGGCACGCTTGCCCAGCACGATCTCGTTGATCCGCCGTGGCGGCACATGGACCGCTCGGGCGAGCGCGTTCTGGCTAATGCCCATCGGCTTTAGAAACTCCTCAAGCAGAATTTCTCCGGGATGCGGATTGGGCAGCAGATCAGTCATGATAGTCGACGATTTCGCCATTGCTTGGTCCTCCGTCTTGCCACATGAAGCAGATGCGCCACTGGTCGTTGATCCGGATGCTGTGCTGGCCTTTGCGCTCACCCTTCAATGCTTCCAGGCGGTTTCCCGGCGGCACGCGCAAATCTTGCAAAACACGAGCTTGATTAAGCATGCGCAATTTGCGCAGCGCTACTGCCTGTATGTCAGGCGGCAGTTTGCGACTTCGCTGCCCCGACCAGACCAGTTCCGTTTCGGCATCAGCGAAGTCCTGGATCATGATTCATCTTAACGCGAAGCGTTATATAACGCAACACGTTACAGATTGCAGTCTCACCCCAGCCAGTTCCCGCAACCCAGTTCCACCGGCCTTTTCTCCGCAATCGATTGCTGTGCTGCCAGCCCCATGGCGACTGCTTTTAGCCCGTCTTCCAGGCTGACTTCCGGTGCGCCGCCTTCGCGGACCAGGCGGTTGAAGCCTAGATGCTGGAAATAGGTGGAGCCGTGGTGGTCGCCTTGGGCGAGGATCTTGGGGTCTACCTTCATGACCTCGATCTGCTCCTTGCGGGCAGCGCGATCGGCCACGACATATTCGGCATGTTTGACCTGGCCATCGGGCTCGAAGCGGCCGGGGCCCGGCACGCGTGCCTCCAGCAGAGAGGAGGAGCCGATGGCGCTGACACGTTCCTGGAAGTGCGAGCCTTCGGCGAACATGCACAGTTCCAGCATGGCGCTGACGCCATTGGCAAATTCTATAGTCGTGAAACTGTGGTCGAGAACATCGGGCACGCGCCCGTCATAGGCCTCGTCAAGATGATTGATCGCCTGCCCGCCAATGGCATGGATGCGCACGGGCTCCGACTTGATCATCAGGCGCATCAGATCGAAGAAATGGCAGCATTTTTCCACCAGCGTGCCGCCGGAGGAGATGTTGAAGCGGTTCCAGTTTCCGACCTTGTGCAGGAATGGGAAGCGGCGCTCGGTAATGGAAACCATGGCAAGCTTGCCGGCCCTGCCCGCTTCCAGATCCTCCAGCAGACGGGTGACGCCCGGCATGTAGCGATACTCCATCGCCACCCAGATCGGTGTCTGGAAGCGCGCGGCCTTTTCCATGATGCGCTGCGCTTCTTCCCAGTCCTTCACCACCGGTTTCTCGATGAGGATCGGGCGCCCTTGCTCGATAAGCGCGTCAAGAATGATCGCATGGGTGTGGTTGGGAGAGGCGACAAGAAATGCATCGGCATCATTGTGCTTGAGCAGCTCGCGGAAGTCGCCGAACAGGGCCACCTCGTTTGGCACAAGGGAGGCCGCAGCCGCACGCATTGATGCGTCGGGTTCTGCGATGGCGGTGATCTGCGCACCCTCCACGAGGTTCAGATTGCGGATATGCTCCTGGCCCATCATTCCTGAGCCGATGATTGCGTATTTGACGGTCATTGGGTGAGATCCAGAACAGGCAGACCGAGTTTATGCGCCACATGTTCGAGCGCTACACGATGGTCGCCATAGACGAGGGCGATATGGTGTTCGAGGCCGGCTGAAAGCAGTTTGTCACGCATGTCGGCCGCGGGCCGATCAAGCCGCAGAACGCCGGATGTGCCGGTAAAGGAAGGCGGCGCCTCCTCCATCTCGCCACCGGCGATCACCATGAACTGCTCGCCGCCCGCCTGACTGATACGCGCAAGCGTGACCCGACCAGGCTTGAGGGCAAATTGAAAAAGCAACGGCATGCGGCGGTTGGAGTGGATGGTGGCGGATATCGGTTCGGCCCTGCTCGCCATGGAAGCCGGAGCCTGTCCGCAATGCCACAGCACCGTCGTGTCGCTCTGATCATCCATATCGACAATGTCGGCAAGAAAGGCCGGAGCATCGGCTATCGTCTGCAGAAGGTAGGAACTGATCGCGCCGTAAACATCCGCCTCGCAGGCGCATGGGGTGCGCTTCTCGCCCATCATGGAAACCGGCCCGCAGACCGCTCCGCCATATTCGGTGAAGGTCTCGGGCCAGCAGCGGATGGCGAAAGCGTCGAACTGGCCTTGCGCCTTGAGTTGCTCCAGCGCATCGCGCAGGCGAAGCGAACGGTCGAGTTCTGCCTGATCCACCTCATCAAGGCCGGCGACAGTGCCAAGGCTCTCGCGCGTTCGCCGAACATCGCTGTCAGCCACCGCACGTGCCTGATCGAAGAGATGCGACAGCGCGATGGGCTCCACACTGACCCCGGCAAGTTCGGTGAGGCGCGCGGTGTCATAGGCGCAAGTGTCGAATCCAGCCGGATGTTCGCCGATGCGCCCGATGCGCATGCCGCGCAGCGCCGCCGCAGCCTTGGCGCCGGCCTCCGAAGCTTCCGCCTGTGCGGCGCGCAGCGCAGGCTTTGTGAGCGGAGCCGACTTCAGCCATTCTGCCACGCGCGTCTCGACGCGTGCGTCATCCGCAGAGAGATAGAGCGGGACGAATGCCCTCTCGCGCAAACCAAGCGCGTGGGCTGCCAGATTCAAGCCGCAAAAGGCGTTGAGGCGCAGGCGCCCGCCGGTGCGCGGCTCCGGCAAGGCCCAGATGTGTAACGGGCGGTCGAAGCGTTCGGCGATCATGCAGATCGCTTCGGCATCGGTGAATGTGGACTGGATAATGATAACGCCATCGGCAGCCACATTGCCCTGCGCCTCGATCTCCGCGGCAACGGAGGCGTTGTCGAAGAGGATATCGCCGGAACCGGCAAGGTTGACGCCGCAATTGCGTAGAGCCTTGATCGCAGCAGCGGAACAGGCACGCGCATATTCCACATCGAATGTGGGGCGTCCGAGAACAAAGAGCCTGTAGGTCCTAGCCATTGCCGAACCCCGCATAGGCTGCGCGGAAACCGGCGTCGGCCGGTTCTACCGTTTTCTGAGCGCGGTGGAGCGGGTGCTCCTGCCAGGGTGTTGCCGCCCCGTCGGTCAGCCTGTTGATCTCCTGCATGTAGTCTACCGCTTCACCGCGCAGGCCCTGCTCGATTGCGGCCCAATCGGGGAAAGCCTTAAAGGCTTCCAGCCAGATGGCACGGCCGGCGAGATAGCCGGATGCCCCGGCGGCATAGGCGTGCTTCAGAATTGTCTTGAATTCCGGCTTTCCCGCACCGGCAGACAGCATGACCCAAGGGCGACCAGCGAGGCGTCCCATTTCGTCGAAAAGCGACTGGATCTGTTTCTCGTCTCCGTCCAGATCACCGGCAGCAACGGGACTTTCCAGCTTGAAGACATCGACGCCGTAGTCCGGCTTGGCGAATTCCTCGACGCTTTGAAGCACATGGTCGGCGCGCTTGGTGCGCATCTCGACATAGTCGCGAGTCTGCTCGGCATCATTGGCCAAGGGATAGACCAGAAGCTCGAAGAGGAAGGGGATGTCGTAACGCGCGCAGGCCTCCCCAATGCGCTTCGTGAAATCCTGCTGCGCGCGGCAGATATCGGCATCGGCATCCGGACGATACCAGGCCAGCACCTTGACCGCATCGCCTCCGGCGCGCTTGATCTTCTCCACCGACCAGTTGTCGATTTCCGATGAAAGGCGACCACCGGGTTCTTCCCTGAAGACCGAATCTTCAAGGGTCAGGATCAGTCCCTTGCGCGGGTCCATGATGTCGATGGCGCCGGGATAGGCATAGTGAGGATCGAGCAGCATTGCCGTGGATTCGCCCTGCAGCGTCTCGACGAGCAGGCGCTTGAAGCGGGCGACATCCTCATAGGGCGCTTCGGACGTGCCTCGTGCCTTGGCTATCGGATTCTTGATGGGCGGGCGCTGGTCGACCGCCGTCATCTTGAATCGCCCGGCGCCATCGGCCATACGCCGCATGCCCCACAATTTGCCAGCCGAAAGGCTCATGCATTCCTCCCTGTCGCGGCCAGGCCGCATTGATTTCGTCAGATGGGCGCGCCGCCGCCGGTCATCATTGCGAGCGTTTCCTCGCGGCCCGGCAGAGCATCCGGCCCCGTGCCATTGCGGCATTTGAGAGCAGCGGCTGCATTGGCGAAGCGCACGGCTTCGAAAACGGAACGTTGTTCCGCAAGACCCAGCGTGAAGGCGCCGTGCCAGACATCGCCTGCGCCAAGTGTGTCCACCGCGCGTATGGCGAAGGCTGCAACATGTGAGACCGCCCCCTGGTCGAGATAGATCACGCCTTTCTCGCCATGGGTGACACCCGCCCAGGCTTGATAGCGGCTTGCGCAATATTTGAGGCCGGAAACCACATCCTCCTCGCCTGAAAAACTTCGCAGGCCTTGCGTTGAGAACGCTATATGCGTGGCGCCTGCCATTGCGCCATCAAGTGCTTCGAGGTCGCTTTCGGCATCAACGACAGCGGGAATGCCGCGCTTGCGGGCGAGTGCGACCAGCTTTTCAGCTCCCTCGGGCCAGCGCGGATCGACCAGCACCGCATCCACCCCATCAAGTTGTTTCTCACTTAGCATGCTCGCGGTCACGGCAAGTCCTTCCCCGCGGAAGTTGACGATCTGGCGTTCGCCATCCTCGTCCACATAGACGGAGGAAACGGGAGCAACGGCACCCGGCCTGATGACCGAGGGCGACCAGTCCACTCCAGCCTTTTCCAGCTCTGCCATGATTGTGTGTGAATTGGCGTCATCACCCAGCCTTGCACAGAGGCTGGCCGAACCGCCCAGCCTGCGCACGGCGAGTGCCGCGATCGTGGCAGGACCACCAATCTGGGTACGATAGGCATCGGCCCGGTATTTCTCCCCTTCGCGCGGAAATGCGCCGAGGTGAAACACGTGGTCGAGCACGGCCATGCCGAGGGTTAGTACGCGTGCCAATGCAGAACTCTTCTAGATGTTTTGTTTGATCAAGCGATCAACTCAAAAATTCCTATATAAGAATTTTAGATCCTATACAAGACTTCATGCGGTCTTGTTTTACCGTCGGCTTCTGGCTTGCCGCGCGTGGACGCGCTATAGACATTTCTCTGTTATAGAAGACTGGCAGCCGCTCCATGCCCGATGGTCCCGACGTCAAAGCCCTTGCACAGCGCGCGAAAGCAGCGGCCGGTGTGGAGCTGGGTTTCACCCCGCTCTATCTGCAAGTGCGCCAGAAGATGCTGGACAAGATCATCGCCGGCACATGGCCTCCGGGAACCGCACTCCCCTCCGAGCAGCAGCTTGCGCTCCAGATGGGCGTTTCCCAAGGCACCCTGCGCAAGGCGCTGGATGCACTGGCCGCTGACCGCGTGATTGTCAGGCATCAGGGACGCGGCACTTTCGTGGCCGAACATGATCAGCGCCGAACCCTCTTCCAGTTTTTCAAAATCGCGAGCGACGAAGACGGCAGACTGTCGCCGGAAACGCTTTTCTGTCAGGTAGTTGAGCGCAATGGGTCCGCAGAGGAGCGCGCCAAACTCGCGATCAGCGGCAGAAAGGTTTGGCATATTCATCGCCACCGCGCACTGAAAGGCAGGGTTGTTCTGGTTGAAGATATAGTCGTCGATCACGCACGCTTCCCCCTGCTCGACACCAAGGTGCCGCTGCCCAACAATATCTATGAACTTTACGAGCGTCAGTTCGGAGTGACCGTTGCCAAGGCGGGAGAGCGCCTGAAGGCGGTGTCGGCGGATGACCAACAGGCAGCGCTTCTTGGCTGCGAAGAAGGATCACCGCTTCTGTTGATCGAGCGCACTGCACAGGCGCTCGACGGCACGCCGATCGAATTTCGGCTGACCCGCTGCCTCACCGAAGGCTTCCATTACTCAAGCGATCTAAAATGAATGCATGAATTTGCTGCCGCGACACGGATTGACGAAATTCATATATAAGAGTTATAAGAATTTCACCCACGCGAGAGGAGGAGAACGCGTTGCGGGATTATGAAGGTGTTGATGCTGCCACGCTTGCAGCGCTGCGCGCCGGTGAGGACGAGCTTTCGGCTGCGGCAGGATCGCGGCTGACTGTACATGCCGACGCCGACGCTCTGCGAGAGGCGATGGCTGACCAACTGTATGCAGACATAACGGGCGCTCTTGGAATGGGTGGTCGCTGCAACATCATCATCCCCGTCGGGCCGGTCGGGCAATACGAGCTTGTGGCCGAGCGCTGCCTGCGCGAGCGCACTTCGCTTGCAGAAGTGACTTTCATCCTCATGGACGAGTATCTGACGCTCGACAATCGCTGGATCGACGAAAGCGATCCGTTGAGCTTTCGCGCGCATATGAAGCGCAACCTGCTTGATCTTCTGCCTGAGGACATGCGCCCGCGGTTGATCGTTCCCGATCCGGAAGACCTTTCTGCAATACCGCGTCACATCGAGGAGCATGGGCTGGATTTCACCTATGCCGGTGTCGGCATCACCGGGCATCTGGCGTTCAACGACCCTATCCCCGACTTTGCAAATGCGGATGATTTTGCTGCGCTCCCGACACGCATCGTGCAACTGAGCGAACAGACGCGCCTGATCAACTCGGTCACCGCTGCCCGCGGCAATATCCAGCGCATTCCGCATATGGCGGTCACCGTAGGCTTGAAGGAGATCCTTGCTGCCACCAGGCTGCGCGTATGGATGAACCGCCCCTGGCAAGGTGCCGCAATCCGGCGCATGCTGCTTGGACCGCAGACACCAGACTTTCCCGCCTCGCTTGTTCAGCGGCACCCGGATTTCAGCGTGGCTGCTACACGGGAAGTTCTGGCACTTCCCGAGCCGGGGCTACGATAGATGCCGGGTGAGAAGACATTCCTTCCCCATCTCGACGATGTAGGCGCGACGGCCGGTTCTGTTGTGGCCTGGAAAGCACTGCGCGCGGCCGGAACGGTAACAAGCGCATCGGTGATGGTGCCCTGCCCCTATTATCCCCTGGCGGTTGAGGAATTTCACACGGACCCCGAACAGGATCTGGGCATCCATATCACGCTGACTTCCGAATGGAGCCGCTATCGCTGGCGCCCGCTGATCGGGAATGTCGGAGGCCTGTGCGATGCCGACGGCTTCTTCCACAAGCGCCCTCAGGACGTTCTCGCACACGCGGACCCGCAGGCGGTGGAAGATGAGATGGAAGCGCAAATCGAGCGTGCGCTGCAGGATGGCATCCGCCTCACACATATCGACGCGCATATGGGAACCGCATTCCTCAACCCTTTCATGGAGGGGCTGTGGCGGCTGGCCGAACGCTTCAAGCTCGCGCTGCCGTTCTGCCGTGACAGCGCTGCGCTCTTCAAGGCTGTTCGGGCGGAAGATGCGGATCTCGGCCTCTACCGGGAACTGACCGCTCAGGCGGTGTCCAACGGCGGTGTGGTCTTCGACACGTTTCAGATCGGGTTCACGCCCGAGGGCGTGCCGGCAGAGACATTTTTCAGCGCCATGGTCGAGCAGGCACCTTTGGGCCTGCACTGGCTGGCACTTCATGCGAATGCGCCGGATGACACTGCCCATTTCGCGCCGCATATGGTTTGGCCGCGCACTGCGGAACATGCCTTGTTCTCCGCTCCCGAAAGCCGCAAAATCTTTGGCGGTTGTACTCTGGTGAACTGGCACGCCCTCGAGCTAAAGCGTGGAGCGTGTGCATGCGCCTGCTGATCAGTCTCATTTCCCGCATCAACCGGATCATGTCGGAGACCGGGGTCGCTTTGGCCTGCATCTTCCTCGTATTGATGACGGCTGCGGTTATCCTGCAGGTCATCAGCCGCGAGATGCGCGCGCCCATCGGTTGGACGGAAGAAGTGGCACTTGCCTCAATGGTGTGGGTGTCGTTCCTGGTCGGGCCATGGGCCTATCGCCACCACCAGTTCACGCGCATTGATGTTGCGGTGGAGATGATGGCTCCGCGCAGCCGCACAATCCTCAACATATTGATCCATCTCTTCGAGGCTGCGCTGCTTTTGGGCGCGATTTACTACAGCTGGCGCTTCTTTTCGGGCGGCAACAGCCTGCTTCCGCAGACGACACGGCTCGTACGCGGCATCGCCACGCCTTTCATCGGCGCGGAGGCTGCCGGTGCGATCACCGTGAAGAACAAATATGTCTATTTCATCCTTCCGGCCGGCTTCACCGGGTTACTCATGATCGCGCTGGAACATCTGCTGCGCTCCTTCCGCTCGCTGGTGACGGGTGAGGAAGAGCATCGCAATTTCGATCTGGATGGCGCTGCCCGCACGCCTGAGGCGGATGCGGGCGATTCACGGCCCGACCAAACCGGCAGGGAGGGCTGAGGCATGGGCGGCTTTGCAGTTGCATTCAAGGGTCTGGCGGTCTTCTGGGGCTTCCTGATCCTGCTCGCCATCGGCGTTCCGGTCTTCTACGCAATGATCGGCGCGGGCGTTTTCCAGCTCTGGCAGATCGATCGCATGGCCTTTCTGGGCATGCAGGTGAACCGGGTCTATTCCGGCATATCATCCTTCCCCATCATGGCCGTGCCGTTCTTCATCCTGGCCGGCGAGATCATGAATTCGGGGATGGTGACGCGGGCGCTGGTGGACTTTTCCCGCGCCATGCTGGGCCATATTCGCGGGGGCTTGGCCCATGTGAACATCGCGGCCAGCGTGCTCTTTGCCGGATTGTCGGGCTCGGCCGTGGCCGACACTTCCGCGCTGGGCTCCATGCTGATCCCGGCGATGGAAAAGAACGGCTATTCGCGCAAATTTGCAGCAGCAATCACGGCTGCCAGTTCGGTCATCGGGCCGGTTATCCCGCCATCGGGCCTGATGGTGCTCTACGCATTTGTCATGAATGTTGACGTCGCGCGCATGTTTCTGGGCGGCATCATCCCCGGCCTGATGCTGGCGGGCTCGCTGATGGTCGTGACCGCCTTCATGGCCAAGCGATATGATTTCCCTGTCGCCAATGAGCGCATGGCATGGCGCCAGCGTGGCCGGGCGGGACTGCGCGCCTTTTTCCCGCTGCTGACCCCTGTCATTCTTCTGGGCGGCATCTTGTCGGGCTATTTCACGCCTACCGAAGCGGCGGCTGTCGCTGTTGCATATGCACTGTTCCTCAATGTGGCAGTCAAGATCGCGCACCGCCTGGGTCTGCTCGACGAAGACGGCTTCGGCCTTCGCGCATTCGTCAATATTCTGCGCCGCACAGCCATCCAGTCAGGTGTGGTGCTGCTTCTGGTCGGCGTGGCCACCGGCTTCAGCCAGATCGTGGCGATTGCAGGCGTTCCTGCCACGCTGACAAACATGATGCTGACCGTTTCGGACAACATCATCGTCTTCCTTTTGATGGTGAACATCTTCCTGTTCATCGTCGGCATGGTGCTTGATGCGGGGCCAGCGATCCTGATCCTCGGGCCGATCCTCGCACCGGCTGCGGCTGCCTACGGCATGGACCCGGTGCACTTCGCCGTCATGATGTGCCTCAATGTCACGGTGGGTCTGGCGACACCGCCCATGGGGCTGGTGCTGTTCGTCGCGACATCGATTTCGGGTGCGCGTTTTGCCGACATCGTGCGCGCGATCATCCCGTTCCTGATCGCCGAGATCCTGGTCATCCTGCTGGTCGCCTATGTGCCGATCTTCACGCTTGGCCTGCCCTGGCTCTGGGACAATTGGGGGACCCTGTTTTCCGGTGGCTGATCGCTTCCGGCAATGACTTCACAAGAGCGCTGCCTAGGCGCCTTTTCAAACAACCGAAGGAGGAAGAGATGAAGTTTCTCAAACATGCACTCGCCGCATCCGCACTGGCGCTCGGGCTTGCCAGTGGCGCATCCGCACAGGAGGAGCCGGAGTTCAAGCTGGTAACACCGCTTGCGACCGGTGAGGACAATTACAACTACCAGGCCATGCAGGCCTTCCGGAACCATGTGTTCAACAAGTCGAATGGCCGCGTGGACATCGAGATCTAT
>Ga0310345_10004226_pt1 | contig 13156 bp, 11 predicted proteins | sample HC15DNA20500_MG_FD_204667 | JGI IMG/M metagenome (GOLD analysis project Ga0310345, IMG submission 204667) | Marine microbial communities from station ALOHA, North Pacific Subtropical Gyre - HC15-DNA-20-500_MG | ecosystem: Environmental > Aquatic > Marine > Oceanic | place: Pacific Ocean: North... | reverse complement strand
GATTCCATAGCTCCCTTTCAGACTTCAATATTAGCAGTTATCAGAAGACTTATACCAGCCTGGCCTGAACAACGCCAGAGAGGGCCGCCTCTTCAAATCCCCGAACTTCGAGACTTTATGATATAAAATGTTACAGGATGAATTTAGACGCTTTTGCCGACCTGCCTGATGACGCCCGAGTCTGGATTTACCCCTTTGAGCAGGAGTTCGACCCGGACCGGGAGCAAATCATTCGGCAGGGCCTGGAGCCCTTCATGTCCCAGTGGGTCTCCCACGAAGCCTCCGTCCAGGGCGCCTTTGAAATTTTCTCGAACCGTTTCGTGGTGGTGGCCGCCCACTGCCCGGAAGGCATCTCGGGTTGTTCGATCGACAGCCTGGTTCGAAATTTCAAAAGCCTCCGCTCCCTGCACGGACTGGACGGACTCAAAGGCGGGATCCTCTACTTCCGCAACCCGCAGGGAGAGATCCAGGCCGTCGAGCAGCTCAAGTTTCGGGAACTTATCGAGTCGGGAACCGTCTCGGCTGAGACCCCCGTCTTTCAAACTTCCGTTCAGACCCTGGGTCGTCTTCGATCAGATGAGTTCGAAACTCCCTTCGAGCATTCCTTCCTGGCCCGAGCCTTCCCCCTCCCCGCCGCCAAATAGAATTTCAACCAGAAGCAATATCCGGGATGGTGATGTAGGCGCGTTGTAGCGGTCGCTCTGTGAGCGGCATCCGGAGCGTAGGAGGCGCCTCAGGCGCCGATTCCGGGACGAACAAACGAACGCCCCTACCCCCCGATATACGACATCTCAACCTTTGGAAGGTTGACGGTATCCGAGGAGCGGATCTCCGAGTATCGATCCTTGCGGGCCTCCCACAGGGAAGTCAGAATCAGGGAGACCTCCTCATCACTGGATCCGCCGCGCAGCAGCCCTCGAAGGTTATACCCGGCTGAAGTGAACAGGCAGGTGTAAAGAATCCCGTCAGCCGAGAGTCGGGCCCGGGAACAATCACCGCAAAAAGGCTGGGTCACCGAGGAAACCAGACCGATCTCCCCGCTTCCATCCTTGTATCGCCATCGTTTGGCCACCTCGCCTCGATAGCCGGGCTCGACAGGCTCCAGAGGCAATTCGGCATGGATGGTTTTCAGGATTTCGGAAGACGGCACCACCTCCTCCAGACCCCACCCGTTGGTGTTCCCCACATCCATGAACTCGATGAACCGCAGAGTGTGCCCCTTCTCACGGAAGTAGCGGGCCATGGGCAGAATGCTGGTGTCGTTGATGCCGCGCTTGACCACCATATTGATCTTGATCGAAGACAGACCCGCGGCCTCGGCGGCATCAATGCCGTCGAGCACCCCCTGCAGCGGGAACTTGACGTCGTTCATGGCGGCAAAGGTTACCTCATCGAGCGAATCCAGGCTCACGGTGATGCGCTTGAGTCCCGCCTCCTTCAATCGCTTGGCTTGATCGTCCAGAAAAGTGCCATTGGTGGTCAGCGTCACATCGATCTCAGGGATGGCGGCCAGCAACCGGATCAGGTTCTCCAGCTCCTTGCGCAGCAAAGGCTCTCCGCCGGTCAGCCGGATTTTTTTGACGCCGTGCTCGACAAAGATCCGCACCAGGCGCTCGATCTCCTCGAAATTGAGCAACTCCTCCCGCCCCAGAAAATGGTGGTCATGACCGAACATCTCGGTCGGCATGCAGTAGCCACAGCGAAAGTTGCAGCGGTCGGTCACCGAGATGCGAAGATCGTGGAGGGGCCGATTGCGTTGATCGGTCAAACTCTTCGTCATGGCCCCCCAGTATAACCCGAATCCTCCGGAATGTGGGAGGCGCCTCAGGCGCCGATTCCGGTGGCTGCACCACAATCTTGTACCGGCCGCTCTACGAACGGCCTGAGCCCCGAAGGGGCGACGTGTAATAGCCCAGGGCATAAGCCCTGGGTACAAGTTGAGTTGATGCAGAAAGGAGCCCTGTAGGGGCGATGTAGTCCTACACCACCGCCCCCCTGTACAATACCCCCCATGGTTTTAGGCTGGCGGGAAATTCTCATGATCGTGGTGGTGGTGGCGATCTTGCTTTATTCCCGAAACTTTCGCCTGCTGGGCGTCAAAAAATCCCTGGGCATCGATCCGATCACTCCCAAAGACGAAACCCGGGTCGGAAAATCCTGGCTTTCCGAAATCGCTGAAAAGCAGAAGGTTCAAACCGAACAAGACCCCCGCGTAACCACCATCATGGAAGCCTTCCACCGGGTCGCCCAGCTGCGCTTTGACCGGTACCAGGTCTTTCGCCTCGAATCCTCCGAGATCAACGCCATGGCCCTGCCCGGAGCCCACCTCTTGATCACCCGGAGCCTGATCAATCTGCCCGATCTTTCCGATGACCAGCTGGCCGGCATTCTGGCCCATGAAATCGCCCATGTCGAACTGGGCCATACCCGCAATGCCGTGATTCAAAAAAACCGGAGCGAAGCCCTCAAATCCCTGCTCTCGGTGATCAGCCGGGGACCTGCCAAGAGCGTCCTGATGCTCGACCAGCTGGCCAATCTCGGCATTAGCCGAAAAACGGAACTGGAAGCGGACGAATTTGCCATTCAGCTGCTCTCCCGGGCCGGCTATTCCCCGATGGGGCTGATCACCTTCTTGGAGAGAGCCAAGCCCATGGAAGGCCTTCCCGAATGGCTGACCTTCTTCAGCACCCACCCCGCCGTCGACGAGCGCATCCAGAAACTCAACCAGAAACTCTCGCTGTAGAAACTCCGACCCCTTAAAACTTAGGTCCGACCTCGCTCCGAAGGAGCGACAGAGTCTGAGTCAGGGCGTCCCGCCCTGACTCAGTTCTCTTCTCTGTGCCTTTGTGCCTTTGTGGTGAAATTTTTCCCTCTTCCTCCGCGGCCCCACCCCCTTGACGCTGGAAACTTATAATACTATTATAGTTTCTTAGGTATCCAAAATGACAACAGCAACGGCACCACCACCACCCGAAACCCGCAATCGCATCCTCGAGACGGCTCGAGAGAGCTTCTTCGCCCAAGGGTTCACCAAGGTCACCATGGACGAGATCGCTCACGACCTGGGAATGAGCAAGAAAACCCTCTACCAGCATTTCCCCGCCAAGAGGGATCTGCTGCAGGAGGCCCTGCTGGGAATCAACCTCAGGATCACGGAAGGGTTGGACCGCATCGTCCAGAACAAAAAACTGGGCTTTTCCGAGAAACTGGAGCAGGTTCTGGGCTTCGTTGCCTCGGAACTTCCCCGGTTCAGTCCCATCTTCCTGAGAGACATCCAGCGTCATGCACCCGACCTCTGGCAGGAACTGGATCGCCGCAGAAGCCGATCCATCAAAAAATACCTGGGAGCGCTCATCGATGAGGGAATCTCAAAAGGCTTCCTTCGAAAAGAGGTTGCCGCCGAATTTCTGGTTTTATTGTTCTCGACTCTGATCCTGAACATCATCAATCCGGAAACCTTGTCCCGGCTTCCTCTGTCCGCCACTCAAGCTTTTACCAACATCAACCTGGTGGTATTCCAGGGCATCTTGACCGACCAGGGAAGAGCGAGATACCACTCACTGGAGTCCTGAAAGTATGGGCATCCGACCGCAAACTGAACATCGAATCCTGCTCGGCTTGACGCTGGCCCTTCTCCTGACCGGAGTCCTCTCCACCACCTGGGTCACAGCTGCCGAGCTCCGGCTGAGTCTCAAGCAAGCCGTCGAGATGGCCCTCTCCGAGGAAGGCAACTCGGCCGTTCAAGCAGCCGAGGAGCTGATCCGCGAGGTCCAGGCCCGCTCCCGTACCTCCCGGGCCCCGCTGCTGCCCAATCTGGAGGGTTCGATGGTCGAGCAAGGCATGGTGCGTAATCTGGCAGCCTCCGGCCTCCAGCCTTCAGGGCTGTTCCGCCCACCCGAGAAGGTGGGGCCCTTTCCCATCTTTGACGCTCGGGCCACCGTCACCCAATCTATCGTCAACCTGGGCGCCTGGCGCCGCTACCAGGCCTCCAAAGTGGCGGTTTCTGCAGCCCGGACCGAGAGCTCCAGCACCCAGGACCGGACCGCCGCCCAGGTGGCCCGCTCCTACGTAACGGCCCTGCGCCAGCAGGCCCGTCTGGAGACGGCCACCGCCAATGTCGAGCTGTCCGAGGCCCTGCTCGAACTGGCCGAAAACCAGCAGGACGCCGGCACCGGAACCGGAATCGAGGTCACTCGTGCCCGGGTACAGCTCTCCAATCAGGAACACCTCCGCCTGGCGGCCCGGCAGCAGCACGCCCAGGCGCTGCTGATCCTGCTCCGGCAAATCGGCGCCAATCTCGAGGATCACCTCCTTCTGACCGAGACACTCGAGTTTCTTCCCGTCCCGGTGACCGAGGTATCCCAGGCCACAGCGCTGGCCCTTCAATCCCGATCCGATCTGCAGGCCCAGCTCCAGAAAGAAGAAGAGGCCGATCTCGGCTTCCGGGCCACGGGCCTGGACCGGATGCCTTCCCTTTCGGGATTTGCAGACTACGGCACCATTGGAAAACACCTCAACGACTCCTTTGCAACCTGGAGTCTGGGGGTTTCCCTCCGCCTGCCTCTTTTTGACGGAGGCCGCCAAAAGGCCAGTCAGGCCCAGAGCAGATCCCGGCTGCGACAGCAGCAGATCCAGACCCGGGATCTGCAACAGCAAATCGAGCTGGAGGTTCGCCTGGCCCTCGATGGCCTGGAGGTCACCCAGCAGCAGATCCAGTCGGCTGCCGCCGGCCTCCAGCTGGCCGAGCAGGAACTCGAGCAGGCCCGGCGTCGTTACCGGGCGGGCATCACCAACAGCCTGGAGGTCACCGATGCCCAGAATCGCCTGGAGCGTGCCCGCGACAACCACATCGAGGCCCTCTTTAGCTACAACCTCCAGCGGATCAACATGGGCGAGGCCATGGGAACCATCCGGAGCATGCTGTAATGAAACGAAAAATCCTCCCCATCCTGGTCCTCCTCATTATTCTGGGCCTGGCCCTCTACTTCGGGCTGGACCCCACCCGCAATGGGACCTCCTCGAACATCTTCCTCTCCGGCAACATCGAACTGCGAACCATCAATATGGCCTTCCAGCTTCCCGGCAAACTGATCGAGCTGACCGTCGAGGAAGGCGACACGGTCACCAAAGGCATGACCCTGGCCACTCAGGACAACGACCAGATCCTGCGCCAGCGAGACCAGGCCGAGGCCGGTCTGGCCGCCTCCCACTCCCGTCTGCTCGAACTGGAGGCCGCACTCGCCTTTCAGATCTCCCGGATGGAAGCACAGATCAAACAACGAGAGGCCGAGGTGAAGCAGGCCCGGGCCCAGCTGGATCTGCTCCTCTCCGGCACCCGGGATCAGGAAATCGAAGAAGCCCGGGCTGCCCTCCAGCGGGTCGGCAGCGAGGCGGAAAGAGCGCGCCTGGACTGGGAACGGGCCCAGACCCTTTATGCCGACCAGGACATCTCCACTGCTCAGCACGATCAGTTCAGAAGCGCATCCGAGGCGGCTGCCGCCTCGGTTCGGCAGGCCCGCCAACGCATGGATCTACTGGTTGAGGGTCCCCGTCACGAAACGATTGACGCCGCCCGGGCCCAGGTCGAGCGCGCCCAGGCGGGATTAAAACTGGCCCAAACCCAGCATCTGGATGTCCAGAGATCCGAGCAGTCAATCCAGACGGCCCGGGCCGACATCGAAAGCGCCCGCGCTCAGGTGGCCGTGATCGACGCCCAGCTCGATGACATGGTGATGCGATCTCCCAGCGACGGCGTCGTTCTGGTCAAAGCGGCCGAACCGGGTGAGGTGCTGGCCGGCGGCGCCACGGTGGTCGAGATCGGAGACGTCGAGCACCCCTGGCTGCGCGGCTATATCAACGAACAGGATCTGGGCCGCGTCAAGCTGGACTCCCCGGTCCGGGTCACCACCGACTCCTACCCCGGCAAGATCTACCAGGGCCGCATCTCCTTTATCGCCTCCGAAGCGGAGTTCACGCCCAAGCAGATTCAAACCCTGGAGGAGCGCATCAAGCTGGTCTACCGCATCAAGATTGATGTCGCAAACCCCGACGGCGAACTCAAACTCAATATGCCCTCGGACGCCGAGATTCTCCTGGAAGGTGGCTAGATTTTGTAGCGGCCGCTCTGCGAGCGGCCCTCCGGATACAACCGACATGCAAACTAGAGAATGTGGGAGGCGCCTCAGGCGCCGAATCCGGAAATTGTTTCGGATTTAGGACTTAGGATTTCAAATTTCTCTCATGACCCCCATCATCACCACCCAATCCCTCACCCGCCGCTTCGACTCCCTCACCGCGGTTGACGCCCTCGACCTGGAAATTGACCGTGGTGAGATCTTCGGGCTGGTCGGCCCCGACGGGGCCGGCAAGACCACCACCCTGCGTCTGCTTTGCGGACTGCTCGAACCCACCTCGGGGACGGCCCAGGTGGTCGGACACGATGCCTCCCGCCAGAGCGAGCAGATCAAGGACCGGATCGGCTACATGGCGCAAAGGTTCGGCCTTTATGGCTATCTGACCGTCGAGGAAAACATTCGGTTTTACGCCGACCTGTACGGCCTGGACTCCGACCAGCTCGAACCGCAGATGAACTCGCTGCTCGAGATGACCCGCATGGCACCTTTTCGAGACCGTCAGGCGGGGAAACTCTCCGGTGGCATGAAGCAGAAGCTGGCCCTGATGTGCGCCCTGCTTCATCGGCCCGAGATCCTGCTTCTGGATGAACCCACCAACGGCGTGGATCCCGTCTCCCGCCGCGATTTCTGGCAGCTGCTCTATCAGGTGGTCGGCGACGGCATGACCGTGCTGATCACCACCGCCTATCTGGATGAAGCCGAGCGCTGCAGCCGGGTGGGAATGATGGACCAGGGTCGGCTTATTCGCTGCGACACACCGGACGCCTTGCAGGATCAGCTGGAGGAGGATTGCTATGAAATCCAGTGCCCCGACACCCGCCAGGCCCGGGCCCTTCTGGCCGGCGCGCCCGGAGTCTCGAGCGTCGAGTTCTCAGGCTATGCCCTGCACCTGTTTCTTGCTCCCTCCCGGACCACTCCGGAGACCCTCCAGGCCCTGCTCGAGCAGGCCGGGTGCTCCCCGGCTCGCCTGACTCCCATCCGGCCCTCAATGGAAGACGTCTTTGTGGCCTTGGTCGGCCAACCCTCCCGGGAGGCGGCATGAGTGTCACTGCCAGTGTGCAGGTGGAAGGCCTGCTTAAAACATTCGGCGATTTTGTGGCCGTCGATCATGTTTCCTTTCACGTGGAGCCGGGGGAGATCTTCGGCTTTTTAGGATCCAACGGAGCCGGCAAATCGACCACCATCCGCATGCTGTGCGGATTGCTGCGTCCCACCGCAGGGCAGGCCCGGGTCCAGGATCTGGATGTCTACACCCAGACCGAACAGATCAAACAAAACATCGGATATATGTCCCAGACCTTCTCCCTTTACGATGAACTGACCGTCGAGGAAAACATCAGCTTCTTCGCAGGCATCTACGGAGTCTCCCGGCGCGACCGCCCCCCGCTTCTGCAGGAAATCCTGCAAAAGACCGGCCTTACAGACCGTCACGACACCCTGACCGCCCTTCTGCCCGGCGGCTGGAAACAGCGCCTGGCTCTCGGGTGCGCCATCTTGCACAAGCCGCCCATCCTGTTTTTAGATGAGCCCACCTCGGGCGTGGACCCCACCGCCCGACGCCAGTTCTGGGAATGGATCTATCAGCTCTCCGAGGAAGGCCACACCGTTTTTGTGACCACCCACTACATGGACGAAGCCGAGTACTGCCATCGACTGGCCTTGATGCACGCCGGCCGGATCATTGCCCTGGACACCCCCCAGGCCTTGAGACGCAATCCCCGGCTTGACCACTTCCTACAGCTGGATTCCTCCGATGTGCTGGGTAGTCTCGAAACCCTGGACCCGCTTCCTGAAATCCTGGATATCGCTCCCTTTGGGGGGGGTCTTCGCATCCGGGTCGCGGACCCCGCAGGGGCCGAGCCTGCCATTGCTCAGGCCCTCCGAGGCCAGGGCATCCAGGTCCGCAGCCTCCAGGCGGTGGAACCCTCCATGGAGGATGTCTTCACCACCTTGATCCAGGAGGAAGAGCGGAAATCATGAACTGGCGTCGAACACGCGCGGTGGCACGCAAGGAATGTCTTCACGTATTGAGGGATCCCCGCAGTTTGATGATTGCGCTGGCCCTGCCGGCTCTTCTGCTTCTGCTTTTCGGCTACGCCCTGAGCCTGGATGTCGACCGGATCCCCACTCTTATTTACGACTCCGATCAGACCTCCCACAGCCGTGAGCTGATCGCCCGCTTTGAAGGGTCGCGTTTTTTCGAGGTTCTGGGTTCCACTGATGATTACGCGAGCATCGAACGCCGGATCGACAGCGGCGAGTGCCTGCTGGCGGTCATCATCCCCGATCATTTCTCCGCTGATCTACTGCGGGGAAAAACAGCCCAGATCCAGATTTTAATTGACGGCAGCGACTCCAATACCGCCTCCATCGGCCAAGGCTATGCCGAAGCCCTGGTGGGCGCCTACTCTTTGTCCCTGCTCTCGGAAACGGCGGCAGGCGGAGCCGTCTCGGGTCCGCCTGTGGAGGCCCAGCTGCGGGTCTGGTACAACAGCGAGCTCGAATCCCGAAACTACATCGTCCCGGGACTGCTGGCGGTGATCCTGATGATCATCGCCGCTTTGCTCACCTCACTGACCATCGCCCGGGAATGGGAGATGGGGACCATGGAGCAGCTGCTCTCGACTCCCTTGCGGCCGGCCGAGCTGGTGCTGGGTAAGATGTCGGCTTACTTTGTGGTGGGTGCCGTCGACACCCTGACGGCGGTGTTGATTGGCGTGACCCTCTTTGAAATCCCGCTGCGGGGCAGCCTGCTTTTTTTGGCCCTCAGCTGCTTTATCTTCCTTTTCGGCACTCTATGCTGGGGGATCCTGCTCTCGGCCCTGACCCGCAATCAACTCATGGCCTACCAGATGGGAACCGTCACCACTTTTTTGCCGGCCTTTTTGCTCTCCGGCTTTATCTACGCCATCGAGGACATGCCGGTGCCTATTCAAGTTTTCACCCACATCGTTCCGGCCCGCTATTTCGTTCACATCTTGAAAGGCATCTTTTTAAAAGGCGTAGGGTTTGAAATTCTGGCCGCCGAGCTGGGCTTTTTGATCGCATTCGCCGCCCTGGTCTTCTTTTTGGCAACCCGCAAACTCAAACAAAAAATTGCCTGAAGATATGCAAGATCGAATATTGAACAATCCGGAATGTGGAAGCACCCCCTCTGGATCCGGGAATGTGGGAGGCGCCTCAGCGCGCCGATTCTTTAACCCTGCAAACTGGCCACCCCGATATTTCCCACCCCAATCGCCGAATAACCGTAGGGGATCACGGCCGTGCGCCCGCTTCCTGGTCTTTGTTGCTCCAACTCTTCTCCCGAGCTCCGAAGGAGCGATGTGTAATAGCCCAGGGCGTGAGCCCTGGGTTTAACGATCTGAAAGAAACGATGGAGCCCTGAAGGGGCGATGTAATGGGAAAAAGCTGGCAACGAATCATCGAAATCTTCATCAAGGAACTCCGCCTCACCCTGCGCGAGCCCCGGATGCGGTTCATCCTTTTTGGCCCGCCCATCGTTCAGCTGGTCATCTTCGGCTACGCCGTCAACCTGGACGTCCAGAACAGCCCTCTGGCCATTCTGGACCAGGACCGGACGCCGGAAAGCCGGCAGCTGCTGGCCGAGTTCGAGGGAACTCCAAACTTCCACGCCGCCTACCAGCTCGACCAGGACGACGCCATTCAGGAATTGCTCGACCGCGGGCAGGTTCACTCCGTGGTGCGTGTCCTGCCTGGATTCGGGCGGGAGGTTCAACGCGGCCAGAGCCCCAAGATTCAGATCCTGATTGACGGCACCAACTCCAACACGGCCTCGATCGTCTCCAACAATGCGGGTCAGGTGATCGCCCGATATGCCAATCGAATCCAGCCCCAAGCGCCCGATCCCCCGGTCTCCGTCGAGAGCCGCGTCTGGTTCAACGAGGACCTCAAAAGCCAGAACTATTTCGTGCCCGGCGTGGTCGTGAACATCCTCGCCCTGGTGACGGTCATGCTGACCGCCATGGCCATTGTTCGTGAGAAGGAAATTGGCACCATGGAACAGTTGATGGTCACCCCCCTTCGTCCGATCGAGCTCATTTTGGGAAAAACGCTTCCCTTCGCCCTGATCGGACTGCTCGATCTTTGCCTGGTCACAGGGGCGGCCCTTCTGATCTTTGGCATTCCTTTTCGCGGCAACCCGCTGCTGCTGCTGGCCTGCGGCGTTCTTTTCCTTTTGACGACGCTGGGCATGGGACTGCTCTTTTCCACCGTCTCGGAAAACCAGCAGCAGGCCATGATGGGAGGGTTCTTCTTCTTTTTGCCGGCCTTCATGCTGAGCGGCTTTGCCTTCCCCATTCGCAATATGCCCATCGTGGTCCAGTACCTGACCTACCTGAATCCGGTGCGTTATTTCATGACGATTGTCCGCGGCATTTTCCTCAAGGGCACGGGCCTGGATGTCCTCTGGCCCCAGATGCTGGCCCTGGCCATCCTGGGCACCATGGTCATCACCTTCTCCACCCTCCACTTCTCCAAACGCCTCGAATGATTCCTGACGGGGCTAGCCTTTTGAGCGCCGCTCTGCGAGCGGCTTCCGGATGCCACCAACGAATTTTCTTCCTCCTGTTTGGGTTGTCCGGAATGTGGGAGGCGCCTCAGGCGCCGATTCTTTGAAACAACAAACCTGCCCTGATCTTAAATGGGAATGTAGGGACGTACTGAGTACGCCCACTCCCCAATCTTTATCGATGGCTTGTATAGGGCGCCCTCGGTGCGCCCCGGCTCAATCTTCTTTGTGTCTTAGTGGTGAAACTTCTTCTCTGTGCCTCTGTGTCTCTGTGGTTTAACCTTCTTCCCCCCTATTTCGAATTTTCTCCCATTATGTAACCATGTTCCCGATGCACCGACCCCTTTTCCCCTTTTCTCTCTGTCTCTTATCCATCATCATCACCATTTCCTGCACCGAGGTCCCTATGCAAACTCAACCCAGCCCCCCTGACGCCGGCCTGGACACCATCAACGCCGACAATCTCGCCCAGCACATCCAGACCCTGGCCTCGGACGAATTCGAAGGCCGCCTCCCCGGATCCAAAGGCGAAGAACTGACCATCGAATACCTGACCGATCAGTTCACCCAGCTCGGCCTCTCCCCCGGCAACCCCTCGGGCTCCTATCTCCAACCCGTCCCGCTCGTCGGCATCACTCTCACAAACGACCCCCACCTCACCCTCTCCTCCCCCTCCGGTACCACCACCCTCGATTCCTCCGGCCAGTTCATCGCCTGGACCAAACGCGTGGTCGAGGAAGCCTCCATCTCCGACTCCGATCTCGTCTTCGTCGGCTACGGCGTGGTTGCTCCCGAGTTTGACTGGAACGACTACAAAGACCTGGACGTCGCCGGAAAAACGGTCATCATGCTGGTCAACGACCCCCCGGTTCCCGACCCCGACGATCCGTCCATGCTCGATCAAAACACCTTTGGCGGCCGCGCCATGACCTACTACGGCCGCTGGACCTATAAGTTCGAGCAGGCAGCCCGGATGGGCGCCGCTGGCTGCCTGGTCATCCACGAAACCGGCCCGGCCGGGTACCCCTGGGAAGTAGTGAGCGGAAGCTGGAGCGGAGAGCAATTTGATCTGGTGACGCCTGACAAGAACCTCTCGCGCTGTGCCGTGGAGGGCTGGCTGACCTCTGAAGAAGCCACCAAGCTCTTTGCACGGTCCGGCCACGACCTGGAATCGCTGAAGCAGTCCGCCGTCACTCGCAAATCCACTCCCGTTCCTCTGAACGTCAAGGCGTCCATTGCCCTCGAGAACGAACTTCGGACCATCGACTCCTCCAATCTGCTGGCCAAGTTGGAGGGCAGCGATCCCAATCTAAAAGATGAATACGTCATCTACATGGGTCACTGGGATCATCTGGGGAAGGACGAGAGTCTGGACGGGGACCAGATCTACAACGGCGCCGTCGACAACGCCTCTGGCATCGCCAGCCTGCTGGAACTGGCCCGGGCCTTTGCCCGGCAGGAGACCCGGCCCCGACGTTCACTTTTATTCCTTGCTACCACCGCCGAGGAATCTGGTCTCCTCGGCTCCCGCTACTACGGCGAAAATCCGCTCTATCCTCTGGCCCAAACTCTGGCCGCCATCAACATGGATGCCATGAACGTGTTGGGTCCCACCCGGGACATCACAGTGGTCGGACTGGGCAACTCCACCCTGGATGAGATCCTCCAGGAGGCAGCTCAGATCCAGGGCCGAACGGTTCGCCCCGACCCGGAGCCGGAGAAGGGTTTTTTCTACCGCTCGGATCACTTCAGCCTGGCCAAGCAAGGGATTCCCTCCCTTTACACCGATCCCGGCGTGGACTACATCGACAAGCCCGAGGACTGGGGATTAAAACTCCGCGAGGAATACACCAACAACCGCTACCACAAGCCTGCTGATGAATATGACCCCTCCTGGGATCTCAGTGGCATGGTCGAGGACCTGCGTCTGCTTTTCCGGGTCGGCTACCAGATCGCCAACCAGGACACCTACCCGGAATGGAAATTCGGCACCGAATTCCGCGCCCTCCGCGAACAGCAACTCAACGCCGCCCGGTAAGCCACGTATCGCCGCCCCAATCATTGAACCTGTCGTAGGGGCGCACCGCCGTGCGCCCGCTCCCTGTTCTTGAATCTCTGGAAAACCCAAATGTAGCTAACGAATTGGATTGGCCGCGTTGTAGCGGCCGCTCTATGAGCGGCTTCCGGAAGGCAAGCTCTGAAACCTTCCCACCAACTCTTTTCGATTCCCCTCGCATCCGCTATAATTGAACCTACTCCAAGGATGGCGGCGTACCCAAGTGGTTTAAGGGAGAGGTCTGCAAAACCTTTACTCGTCGGTTCGAATCCGACCGCCGCCTCCATCATTCTTCCCTGCTCTCTTGAGTTGGCATTTATGGCAACTCCTCATCATCGACGGCAACTGGACGTTGTTGAAAATTGGACCGGACTAAAGCATCCGAAGCTGTTAATATCAGCGGATATCGTTCCTTCAAAGACCAGCAAAAGACAA
>Ga0310345_10004225_pt1 | contig 13158 bp, 11 predicted proteins | sample HC15DNA20500_MG_FD_204667 | JGI IMG/M metagenome (GOLD analysis project Ga0310345, IMG submission 204667) | Marine microbial communities from station ALOHA, North Pacific Subtropical Gyre - HC15-DNA-20-500_MG | ecosystem: Environmental > Aquatic > Marine > Oceanic | place: Pacific Ocean: North... | reverse complement strand
GACCTTTTAGGGGAAGTCTAGATATTAAGAAAGTGCGATCCAAGGCTCCAGAATAAATCTGCTTCGCTAAACCCTTTCTAGATTTTCGGGTTCGCTCATATATCTTTTGATAGATTTGTCCCTCCCGTTCTACTTGCTTGAACCCCATCACGTTTCGATTGATTTTGAGAAAACCGACGGGTTCTGTCTTGCATTTCGCATCAAATACCAGAAAGGCCACAGCTGCAGCCTGGTCCATTCGAGACTTGAATTTCATTAACTGGACCTTCTCCGGAAGCGGAGCGGAACCGAATATTTGTTCCCAGTGGGACACAACTACTTGCAAGAAGCCACGAGAACTACTGGATTGAGCGCTTGCTCTACCCATGCCTCCAGGCTTTCTACAGAGAACCAGGAAATTCTGTACAGTGAGTTTCGCTAATCTGGAATGCAAGAGAATGCGATACAAGGCTCTTCCCTTACGGGATAACTTAGTCCTCTGGTGATTTTCATAGTAGAACCTCAAAAACTCGTTATCTAAAGCGAAAATAGTCGACGGTTGACCGTAAGTGTCAAATCCCGTTAGAAACTCGAGTTCTTTGAAACCCGCTTCTCCTAAAAGCCTACGCAAAGCTCTCGCCGAATAGGTGTAGGTACGGTAGGATTGTCTTATTGCAGATCTCGAATACAGATCTGCCAAGCCTCGTGGTAAAAGGCTGTTATATTTCAAACCTGAATGGTCATCTGGACTACCTAGCCAATAGGGTAAACCAAATCGGTTTTCTATGGCCAGATACAGGGTGCCCCCGGGTTTCAGGACCCTAAATGCTTCCATTAGTCCCTCACGCTGCAATTCCCGAGGACCTTTAGATCCCAATCTGTTTTCTTCTCGAGTTGCACGTTTACCCCAAAATTGCTCCACAACATATTCCGTTTCCAATCCAAGCCATTCCAAAACCCCGTTCATTACAGCTACATCAGCACATGCACTTCTTACGGGAAGTTTCCGTATGTCACCACCCATGAAAGTAATATTGTTCTGATGAAGGTCTTTCGCCCGATAATAATTAAGAAGGAGGGTTTCAAGCGTTTGGTCCACTCCTAAAACGTGTCGGCATTGCTCCGCCAACGGTAATGTGAGACTTCCCCACATACAGCCAAGGTCTATGATGAAAGAATCTCTATGAAGAGGTAAGAAAAACCGAGCGTCAGCTCGTCCCGGCAAGGAAAAATGACCTTGGAGATAAGCAGGAATTTCATCTCGCAAGGCGGCTTGGAAGCCATGTGTTTCAACGTAGGTGACGATTTCAGCCATTTTAGTTTGGGGGACATTACACCAATAACGACTTTGCTCTATGAAATGGGGAATTCCCTTCTGGACTGGAAATTTCGAACCACACTGGCCACACCTTACCCGGCTGTCAGTCCAATCAAGACTTTCGTTGTTGCACCTCGGGCAGATCGTAATCTCTCTCAATAGCTCCTGCACAAGACTGTTCCTTTCGATTGCAAGAGAGATAAATGGTGGTTCGCCACTGGTTACCCGTCGTTTCGTTCGGCCAGTTCGCACAATACTTTCAAGGCCCGGTCGGTTGAACGCCCATCATTCTGATGGGTTCCGAAACTTTGCAGGAACTCATCGTTGACCGATGCGACTCGACTCCACCTAGGTTTCTGAAGGGCTGCCGCGATGTTCTCTAGAAATTCATCCCGAGTTTTGGAGAGAATCACACGCTTACGAAGCAACGCTTCTGCCCCCGCACAGAGATGCATAAATCGCTGGTCGGCAAACACAACAACGGGTTTGTCGGTCACCAAGGCCTGTAACAGCGTGGTCCCCAGACTATCAATAATGAACATGTCGCCCATCCTCAGTACCTCCGAAAAAGAAACATCTCGGACTACCCGACAGTTCTTAAACTTTTGCTCCTGAATCCAGGTGTCGATCGGGTTTTCCACCCAATCCCAAGGATACGGTTTGACGATTAACTCCCAATCAGGAGACTGGCAGACCAACCGAATGACGTCGCGCATCAGCCGCCAGTACCAGATTTCCGGGTAGATATGCCAGCTAAAATAGCGCTGGTCGCCCAACAACTGTGTTGGCACGTACATTACCCGCCGAATATTTTCACTCCCAGCCCCTGCTGGACCCGGTATTCTATGTGCTGCATACAGGTTGTCTAACATTGGCGAGCCGACTGGAATGGGGCGTGCGAGGACACGCTTCGCACTTGGTCGATCCAATTGCTTGGTCACGTAGTCTGCCACACCTTCTCCAAAACAAAGAAAGTATTCCGGTAACTGCACCTCGGTGTACCGCATCATTGGGAAGTCCGAATAACCAATAAACCCACCGTGTTGATATCCGACAGTGGGGACTCCACACCGTCGCGCTGCGACAAAGCAGGCTATGTTCTCAACCGATAGCGGCACCTTTCCCACGATGACTGGATTTGAAAGTTCTTTCAGCCGCGCCTCAATTACAGAAACCAGTCGAAGATGACGCGGCACCACACTTAACAAAAAGTGCCGTAATTGACTTTCGACTACAGAAAAAACCTCAATGTCGAGCATTTCAAACAAGTTCCGAAAGGGTTGATCTATAACTAATTCACCCCAAAGTTTTTTTAGTTGGGAGTCCAAACTGGGTAACTTCTCGGTTGCAACACATTTTCTCCCCTTGTTTGATGCCAAAAAATCCGAAAGGTGCACCACACGGGCACCCCATGATTCAAAGATGTCAATATCCTGACAGTTTGTGTTCAGTAGAGTCATGTTGCTTAGCCGCATCCCATCAATTGTCATAGCTGACTCAACTGGGTTGCTCACATCGCGGGACTTACGGAACCAACGCCAGCCCGCTAACATCTGCTGTCCACCAGGCAACCAGGAAATTGCTTGACGACACTGCAGCCTCAAAACAGAACTGGTGAAGAAACGCATTTTTCGTCTGACTGGAAGAATCGCGGGCAATTGGGTAACTTTGCACTTTGCCTTACGAGCAAGCAATGGCAGCACTAACGAAGACACTGATTGGCCTAGGAAGTACAATCTATCATCCTCATGAGAATGAGATTGCGTGTCGAAATACACCACCCCAGCTGACTCCAGACGATTAATAACACTGGCCAGCGTGTAGGCTCTATGTAGCAAGGTGTCGAGTAGGCGCTTTATGTAGTAGAAATAGTATGAAGCTGAGAAGCCATACTCTGAAGGAAACTTCCCTAGACAACTATCGAGACCAAGATCGATTTGTTGGCACACTTCTGTCGCTACATCAAAGTTCTTTATGCCAAGTCGTAACAAATCTTCCTCAGAGTAGAACTCCTCGATCGAATAGCACCTCAAGTCAAGTTGCTGAGCCGCATAGTCGGCTTCCGGTGCGAGTGCAACAAACGTGAGCGGACTGGCTGTTTTTTGACTCCACCTTTGCAATTCTTCGAGCTGGGCTCGGGTTTCAAAAAAGGCGATAGTCTCATTCGAGGAGAGAGTTTTCTCCAGTTTGTACGCTCTCGATGAAACTCCGGATTCGCACCGGTCTTTTTGTGATCTTGGTAAACGAGAATGGTCCATCATATAGAATGATCGATACTGAAAAGTGTTTTAGCCGTGTTGGCGGCTGAGCAACCGCTTGTTTACCAACAAGTCCGCCCCCCATCAACGACCAGATTTGCCCCCGTCATATACGATGAGGCATCTGAAACCAGGAAAACAACGGCCGCCTTATACTCGTCCTTGTTTGCCATCCGCCCCAACGGAATCAAATCCGTCACGCGGCGAACAAATTCAGGATCTTGTTCGTCGTACACTCCGCTCGGCGAAATTGCGTTCACCCGAACACCTTTATCAGCCCAATAGGTTGCCAGATATCGTGTCAGCCCTATCAGCCCGGTTTTTACTACCGAATAACTCACTGGCTTCGTGGGTTGACGGTCTTCGGGTACGCCAGCCGCCCTGTAAATACGCTGGTTCGGGGCAACAAGAGACAGATCCGAAGCCACATTCAAAATCACTCCCCTTCCCCGCCGTGCCAGTTCACCTCCAACGATTTGACTGCACAAAAATGCCCCGGTCAAACCAACGGAAAGATCCTGCTGCCACACATCCAGGGAGAAGTTCTCCAATCTTGACCAGTGACGTTGGGATGAGCCCTTTCCTTCGACTTTTGGGTTATTGGCGGCATTGTTAATCAATATGTCGACTCTTCCAAACTCGGACAGCGTTTTCGCCAGAGCATCTTCAACTGCATTACTTTGGGTAATATCGACAGCCAGAGCCAATGTACGGACCCCAAAACTCCTGGTGATTTCTCTGGCACATACTTCAGCCTTAGCCCCATCGAGATCGAGTAGCACCGGAAACCCGCCCATTTCAGCAATGGCCTCTGAGTGTTTGGCACCCAGAAGACCTGCGCCACCGGTGATGACCGCTACCCGCCCAGTTAAATCGAAAGCCTCTCGTAGGAAATTCAAAATGTTGTTTCACTCAGCCATCGGGATGTTTTTTTTTACTAGCGCAAGACAACTAGTGCTATGAAAATCTAAAGCGAGTCTTCTTTGAGCTAGACAGAGGATTTGGTCTGTCCACCGTCCACTACCAGGCAGGCACCGGTAATGAAACTCGCTCTTTTTGACGCCAGAAAGACCACCGCGTCGGCGATTTCCTCTGGATGAACGAATCGCTGCAGGGGCACCTCAGATTGAATATACTGCTCCCAACACTCACGTTGCTCTGTCATTTTGAGTTCCCAGGATTCACCTTGGAAGACCACATTGCTAGGTACTACGGCGTTTACTCGAACATGATGGGGCCCGACCAGCCGAGCGAGGCTTTTCATAGCACTTTGCACCGCAGCCTTCGCAGCACTGTAGATCACGTGAGCGTCAATTGCCTCACACCCAGAAATTGAGGACATCAAGGTAAAACTTCCCGCCGCCACCGGAGATCAAGTGGGGAAACGCCGCGGTCGACAGGAGCATGCCTCCCTTGGTATTCAACACCGAGCACCAGTCATCGGAGGTCAATTGCCACCTGCCGCGCGCACTTCCACTTCCTACGTTGGCGACAACAGCGTCGATACCACCAAATAGAGAGATCGTCGCAACCAGTGCCCTTTGAATGTCCATGGAGTCCGTCATATCACCCCGAACCATCAACGGGCTTCCTCCCTTAACAAATCCCTGGCTTCTTCAAGAGGCCCTTCGTTTCGGCCAGTAATGACAAATTTGGCCTGCTCCTTCAGAAACGCATGGGCAATTGATTGGCCAATGCCCCGGCTTGCTCCGGCAATGAAAACTACGTTGTCCCGAAGACCTAATGTGTGCCCACGGAGGACAACAACTGCTCCTTCACAAAGAGCTTGTTCCGCGCAGCCAACTCAACCTCCCTCAATCCTTCTTCGCGTGCTGCTTGCAATATGAACGGGCCACCATAGTCGGCTGCGCCTATAAGGCTAAAAAAGGCTGGAAAATCGACTGCTCCGGTCCCCAGTGGCACCGTACCGCCGCCTAGAACACGATCCTTCACATGAACACTACCCAGCCATGGACCAAGTAAGGCCAGTTCTTTCACAGGATCTTGTCCCAGTGCCGCGCTATTTCCGGTATCGTAGTTGGCACGTACCAACGGGTGCGAAATCCGTTCCAATAATGACACCAGTTCGCTAGGGCTAAGGTCGGTCTCCAGATGCAACTCGACGCCGGCATGCTCAGCGGTCGAAATGATGGTCTCTATAACCTTCACAAGGCCCTCAATTTCCAGGGATGAGTTCAACGATGATGCATCGACAAAGGGAAGAACGAGATAGCGGCCGCCAAGTAAACGGATACGTCCCAGTAACCACCGTAAGTGTTCAACGACGTCCCCTTGTACTCTTCCGGCTCTCGTAACCAGACGTTCTTTCATATAATAGTCACCGCAAACCGAACCTACTGCAACTCCTGAAGTCTCGGCCAGCACCCTAATTTCTGCGATTCCCTCATCTGTTGTTAGAGGATTATTTTCTGCAGCCTCCATCTCATAAATCCATTCGATGCAATCCAGTCCAGCCTGGCGGGCAAGCCCAAACTCTTCACGCCAGGTATCAACCGGAAAGGACTGAATGCGCCCACCTCTGGGGGGAGACAGACGCCCTTGCATGACGCCAATTCGATGGCGCACCGAACTCGCCCCCGTGGAGACGAAAATGGACTCAACATGCGCATTGTTCTGATTCATACTGCTGATTTCAGGCTCTTTTTTTCTGCATTCACGATGTAGAAGATTCGCACGGTACCGTCCGCAAACAGTAGCATGCTATTAGCATAGAGAACGCGGTAAATTCTCGTTTGGAATCCTCTACTCTCAAGATGGGCAAGGACATCGCGTAAGGAATATTGGTGTGTCCAAGGTCATCATGCCATGTCGCTTGAGGCTTGGCCCAGAAAGATGGGGTTTACCCCGATTTCCAGGCTTGGTGGCCCCCAAAGATAACAGTTTATCCTCGAGTACGCTGTTTCGCCGCCCATTGGTGTGGATCCATTGCTTTGTCATCGATATAAACGTCCGCGTGTGGTTTGCCAAAATGCAACGCATAGTACTTTACTCCCCACCGGCGAAGCTGATCTTTCGTTAGTTCGTGCCAGTCTATCCCCGTGCTTGAACCCCGCGCTGTGTACAGAATGATCTGGTCTCCAGCATCGTATAACGCATTGATCTTGCCAATCATATCTGGATATGGTTCTGCCTCCTGATACTCACCATCAGTATTAGTACACAACGTGCCGTCAATATCGAAGCAGTAGATCATTATGGCTCTAGCTCACCGGATTCAAGGTCGGTGCCATGGAAAGGCCCCCAATACCGTAGTTTTTTCGCATTGGCCAGTTCAGCGGGGGTGATGTGCTTCACCCCATCACCCGTCACGAGAGGGATTGTGCGCAAGTAGCTGACCATAAGTTCCAGGCCGCGTTTCTCCAAGGAGGCCGCCTGGTCACTCCCATACATGGCTCGGTCAAGGGTAATATGGCGTTCCACGGCGACAGCTCCCAGCATGGCAGCGAGTACCCCGGGGATCATCGTCACCTCATGGCCGCTGTATCCCACTGGACAACTGTAGCGGTCGCGTAATTGGTTGATGCACTGTAGGTTTAATATACTCTCTGCCGCCGGATATTCAGAGACGGTATGCATTAAGACGAATGGACAGTCTTCGCTGCGGAAAATATCAACCGCCTGGTCAATTTCTTCGTAAGTACTCATCCCCGTGGAAATGAAGCTCGGTTTCCTCTCCTCGGCAACCGCCTTCAAGAGGTCCACATGGGTGAGTAGCGCTGAGGCAAGTTTGTTGTACTTAAGATCGTAACGGAGCAAAAACAACTGACTAGGTAGATCCCAGGCTGATGCAAACCAGTCAATACCTACACTGCGACAGTAGGCATCAATTTCGTCGTACTCCTTCTTCCCAAACTCCAAAGATTCCTTCTGCTCTCGCTGAGTCGTACCCCAAGGACTCTTACGGGGAGAATCCAGGAACTCCCTGGTATACACAATATCAACCGTCCGCTTCTGGAACTTGACCGCATCGCAACCGGCCCCTTTGGCAAGATCGATGAGTTGCTTGGCAATTTCGACACTGCCATTGTGGTTGATCCCGATCTCAGCAACCACCAACACATGCCGTGTGATGGGCCAAGGGTCCTCTTGAATCAAGTCAGTGGGGAAATAAAAATCATCGGTCATTTGACACCTCAGGGGAAATGGACGATTTTGAGCCCAGAATCAAGCACCAGTTCGGAGGCTTCTCACCCTCTGTACCAGAAGGTAAAAATCCCCCTTTGCCACAGACGACGTAAAAAATCTGCTGACGAGAAACAATAGTGATATTACTTCTTTCTCTTTCAGTTTAAATTTCAGTTGCATAACATAATTAGACGCTACGCTTGGAGTCAGGCTAGCAAAGCCAAAACCAAGTTTTCATCGCATTGCATTCATCAGGCGCTTCCAGAGACGGATGTTAATTGAGCGGGGAAGCAGACGCGCCAAAAGCGACATGTGAAAGGACCTCACACCAATCATGATAGTTTGGGACCGACGCTGGTTTGCTCCTCGTAAAATCGCAGCGGCAACCTCCTCTGCCGTAAGCAGCCGCTCCCCCGACACCCTTTGCACACCAGCAGATTTTTGGAAATTGGTCTCTACCCCACTTGGACAAATGGTTAATACTATGATTGCAGGATTTTTATTTTCTGCTGCCAAGGCCTCGCTAAAACTAAGAACATATGCCTTACTGGCCCCATATGCTGCCATACCGGGTAGAGGCTGAAATGCAGCCGAAGAGGACATGTTCACTAGAACTCCCTCGCCTGCTGAGCGGAAGTTTATGATGGCGGCTTCGCTGAGTTGTGTGAGCGCGTGAATGTTCAAAGCGACCAGGCTCGCGAGTGAACCTGGCCCTGTAGAACCTATGTTCGAACGAAACCCTATCCCGGCACAGTTCACGACCCAGTTGACGTCGGAAGATTGAGCGAGAGACTTGACATGGGAAAGATCTTGCTCCGTGGCAAGATTCGCGACACAGGCTTCCGCCCCATGAATTTCGGCGGACAGCGGCACAACCCGAGGATCCCGATCCACCATTATTACCTGACGCCCTCTTGCTGAAAGCTGGACAGAAAGAGCGTATCCGATACCCGAGGCAGCACCAGTCACGACGGCCTTCGAGCGATTCGGGGAGGGATTCATCTGATCGTTCATAAAGTAACCCAGAGGCACGAGAAAGTTTTTTTTGTTCTCCCTGAAGGGTAGAAGCCTAACTCACGCGGAGTTTTTCGTCTGCCCGTAGGACATCAAGAAAGAGACTCTTGATTTTTAAAAAGAGGATCCCACGCAGAAGCCGTACCATTGACTTCAAGGCGCCCGGTATGCGGATGTACGCTGCCTTCTTTCCCACCTACCGTATCAATGAGCCGATTGAGATTGGTTCCGGCAAGACTCGACTAAGGACACGAAAAGGTGTCAGAGAGTGATTAACGGGTGCTCCAATGAGCCCAGTGCCGGAGCAGGCGTGAAGTCGAGAGTGCCGGTTTACCACCTGAGTAACCATGCTGAAAAGGGAAGTTGGAACGGACCTATTTCCGGCCCCATACCAAGATGTTCCAGCAATAACGCCCAAGCCAAGGAAAAGCATTGAGGATGCGATGATCAAGCGATTCTAGTCGCTGGTAAAATTTGGAAATCCTTTCCGCATCCGTGAGGATCTTTTTCCAGTAGCGTTCTTTCGATGGGTGAGTCTTTTCCCACAGATAAAAACGTATGAAGATGGCTTGTGTTAAAAGCCAGAAGCAGCGCCACCGAACATCCCGAAAACGGGTTTGAAAAAGCTCCAGATCGCTCATTCGTAGAGGCTGTTCGCCGAGCGTTCGAACCGATTTGGCCATTCGTCTGTACACGTCGATGATCGGATTGTGGCCGAGCGGGTCCCAGGTAACAAATATGCCTCCTGTCGCCAAGACCCGATGGATCTCGTCCAATGCCGCTGCCGCATCGACGTGATGGAGAAGATTGGCGGAATATACGATGTCAAAACTGGATTCCGCCAGACCCGTTCGGTCCGCTGCTCCCCGGTGCAATGTAACTGAAACACCATGGCAAGCAGCCACCTGGGAGGTAATATCCAACATCCCCAAGGATAAGTCGCAAGCAGTAACCAGCGCTCCCTTTGTGGCGAAGTACACGGAAGCTTCCCCAAGCCCGCAGCCGAGATCAAGCACACGCTTTCCCCCGAGATCACCTAACAGGCTCAGGATATAGCGGTTCTCCGGTGCGGTGACTGCCTCGAATGACTCTCGGACCCGGACTTCTTCTGGGGAAACCTCTCCGGCCCATTGGTCGTGAAATATCTCCTCCTGATCCAGCCGAGAGTCACTTTTCGAAGGCTGAGGAAGACCGGAGGCAGTGGCGATTCGGGCTACGATGGTCTCGGCCATCTCGGCGTTTGTCCTGGCCGGATCACTGGACGGGTTCTTAGCTGGTAAATCCCCTCTTTGGTACAACTTAAATACGTTTCCCTTGAATACAACACTGCCCGGCTGAGGCCGTCTCCATCGAGCCACCAGGGTCCGATCCTTTCCGCGTCTAATGTCCAATGTTCTAGACACTTCTTCCCAGGCTTGCCGATGTTTTGGAGGAACTGCCATACGTGTTCTTTTCAGGGCACTCAGTAGATGATGCCGGATCGATTCGAGAAGGAAGCTCTTAGGCATACCGCCAAACCCTTTTCACTCTTTAACGGACTCGATCAGATCTTCCCTGGACCTAATTCGGGCGGCGATTTGTCGAAGCTCATCCGACGAGAGAGGCCAGTTTCTCTTGGGGATTTTGGACAGAAAGACGCCCATCCGTTCCAGGGTCGCCGCCCAGTACCTTGCAGTAATCGTGATCTCAGGGTAGGAGCCATACATGCAGCCGACACAGGCTTTGGCCACGTCTACCGCTCTTTTCCTGAATGTTTGATCCCGATAAATTTTGGGGAAATCAGAAGAGTATGTGCTGGCTCTCGCACCCGGAAGGCGGTGGTCGCAGCATACAGCAAAATCACCATTTGGCAAGATTGCAAAATAGAGCTGGGGGCTATCGCAAGTTTGGTCATTCTTACTACGCCATTGGATGGGCTGGTTCCGGACAAAGCGCTTGATGTCGTTCAAATATTCGTCAGAGTCATAGATCAGGAAGCCCTCACCTTTCATCTTTTTCAACCTTTCAATCAGAGCGTCGACTCGAGAGACGTGTTCTGGTCTGAATGCAAGCCCCTCATCATACGTTCGGAAATTCATCGGGGTCCGTTGGTCAATGACGTGGATTGGGACCAGAGAAGTAAAGCATCCGATGGCTGTTCCGAACCTTAACACGTCTTCAATATCCTCGATGTTGTGCGGGGACAGTACACACCCGAGGGCCGCGAATGAATCATCTGGAGGAAGCTGTCGGGTTACCATGGCAATTGTTTCAATGGCGTGCTCCCAGGAACCCGGAAATGTGCCATTAATGGAATCCTGGAGCGAGGGTCGCAATGTATCGAGAGAAATTGAAATATCATGGCCACCAAACTTCACACAGCGCGCTAGTTCGTTCTCGCTTGCCAGGCCGTTGGTCTGCATACGAACATGAATCCCGTTGCGAACAAAAGCATGAATGATCTCGGGTAGATCTTTTCGAACAAACGGCTCCCCGCCCGTGAGCAACACAATCGCCACTCCAATCTCCGCGAGATTCTCAGCGATCTTCTCGATCTCCGTCAGTGTGCATTCCCGAACGTCCGAATTAGCGTAGATGATGTTGCACTGCTGACACGTGAGATTACATCGAGCGGTAATGTAAAATTGGACGTAAATGGGGTTGGAATGCAGTATGGTTCCTTTCCCGATCCGGATCTTGTTTTTTAGGGTAAACATCAAGGTTGCCTGGAAGCGTTCGAAACAAATTCCTGAATCAGATAGAGTGGACGTCGTTTTACTTCCACATAGATTCTTCCGATATACTCTCCAAGAATTCCCATAAAAACGAGATTCAAACCACCTAACCCCAGGATTGCCACGAAGATTGCACTAAAACCTGGAGCCGTGGCTTCCAGGACGAAGTGAAGATAGAGAATTCGGAGAATTTCCTCGGCTGCTAGCAGGGTAACAGCTAGGCCAATAAAGGTGGCTACACGAAGGGGAACCACAGAAAAGGACAACATTGCGTCAAGCGCGAAGGCGAACATCTTGGTCCACGTATACTTGGTACTGCCGGCCGCCCGTGGAGGCCTGTCAAAAACAATGGAGGTTTGCCGAAAGCCCGCCCACGTGACCATTCCACGCACAAAACGAAACCGCTCGGGCATCTGTTTTAAGGCCTCCAACACCTTGCGGTCCATCAGACGAAAATCTCCCGTGTTTTTAGGGATATCCAAACCAGAAAGACGAGCCGTTATTCGGTAAAACAATTTGGCCGTAAATTTTTTAGCAAAGGACTCACCTTGGCGGGATCGACGCTCACCGTAAACGACATCATATCCTTCATGCCACTTATCGAGCATGTCCTGGATCAATTCTGGAGGGTCCTGAAGATCGGCATCTAAAACCACCACCACGTCGCCGAGAGCATGTTCCAGTCCAGCCGTAAGAGCGATTTGATGTCCAAAGTTTCGCGACAGAATCAGCGCCTTGTATCGATCACCTGTTCCTGCAAACTCACGCATTAATTCCGCGGATTTATCCCTACTGCCATCGTCAATGAGTATCACCTCGGACCGAACGCTTAACTGGGACAGAACACAATCCAGGCGCTCCCGAAGCAGCGGCAGGGTCTCCACCTCGTTGTATGCTGGTATTACCAGAGACAAGAGCGCTGAAGGTCTACGATTTGAGGAGTTGCCCATCCTACTCCTTGCGTCGGTCCACCACGGTTTGACCGTCCTTCACGACCAGCCAGGGAGTGCGGGACACGGAAGTGGTCTCCGAAGGGACGCCATCGACAACAACAAGGAATGAACAAAAGACCCTGTTGTTAAGATGATATTTCTGGGTTGTAGTTTTCAGTTCGATTCTCCCCGTCAACGCCTTTATCCTCTACTATGATTTCGGCCATAAACTCAGCAATCCTTCTGACTTGCTCTCCGTCTCTGTTGTGAAAAATCCAGGGATCCATCAACCTACATTGTCCTCGATAGTTTTCAGAAAACGTGCGATCATACAAGATTTTCCTGCATGCTTTTAACAGTTCTTCGCAGCCCGCCGCACGTATTAAAAGGGGACGCTCATGATCAATCAACTGGTCAATCGGAGTCGAAAGTTTTTCTAGAAATTGGACTTCGCGGGGCTCGTGACTAAAAACCAATACAGGAAGACATCGATCAACCGCCTCAATAGCCACGGAAGATTTCGACACGATAACTACATCTGAAGCATCTAATACTAATGCCAACGGCAGGTTCGTGGTAATCGATACGGCCTCGGAAGGCGGGAGCCATGAATTGATCCATTCTTCACTAAACTCGAATGCCGGATGGGGCCTAATCAGTAGTTGGCAATTGAGCCGAGTTGCTACTTCGAAAACATCCAGGATAGATTGGCGAACCTCATCAAATGTCTCATGTAGGTAGTTGGGATCATACTCACGTGTAGCACGGCCGAGAGCAAACAATAGAGTTTTTTTTTC
>Ga0310345_10004224_pt1 | contig 13158 bp, 14 predicted proteins | sample HC15DNA20500_MG_FD_204667 | JGI IMG/M metagenome (GOLD analysis project Ga0310345, IMG submission 204667) | Marine microbial communities from station ALOHA, North Pacific Subtropical Gyre - HC15-DNA-20-500_MG | ecosystem: Environmental > Aquatic > Marine > Oceanic | place: Pacific Ocean: North... | reverse complement strand
GCCCGGCCTGCAATTGGTGTCCTGACGGCTGTGAGGATGGGGCGATAATGAGGGGCATGGTGGGAGGCCGGGCTGGATGAGCGTGCTCGATGCGTTCCTGTCCACCTGGTCGAACGCCCGCGCCACCTTCGGTGAGGGTGTCCCCCAGCCAGGCACCGGCTATGACCAGAGCTCATCGCTGACCACGTTGAAGAGCGACCTCGACCAGGCCGCCCCCGGGACTCACTGGTCCGGCGGGGCGGCCACTGTCTACGGCAACGCCAACACCGAGCACCAGCGCGTCATCGGCGAGCTCGGTGGCCTCGACCGTCGGCTCGCGGTGAAGGTGGACCAGTCCGCGCAGATCGTCGCCGCGGGCCGGCAGGACCTCGACGCCGTGCGCAAGTGGGTGCTCGACGCCGCAGCCAGCGTTCCGAAGAACCGCGCCGGTGAGCAGATGCTCGTGCCCATCGTGAGCCGGGGTCTGGGTCGGCTCAACGACATCGTGACGCGCCGCAACGGCGAGCTCAGCACCGTCGGCGGTGACATCCGCACCATCGGCTCGGAGTATCAGGCGCTGGGCACCGATCAGAAGTTCGCCGCCGACGGCGGCCATGGCGAGGACGACGGCGAGGACGCCCCCGAGGAGACCTCCGCAGCCGAACAGGGCAGACAAGACTCCGAAGCGCTGCAGGACGGCACGCTGACCGATGAGCAGCGTGAGCGGCTGGCCGAGAGCACCACCCTCACCGCGCAGCAGCAGAGCGCCCTCGATGAGGGAAACCTGACTATGCCGCCGGAACAGATGTCGTACCTGCAGGGGTTCTCGCAGGCGTTCGGCGACAAGACTCCCTCCGAGATCAAAGCGGACATGCAGGCGGCCGGGCCCGACGGCGCCAGGGTCGCCGACGCATTCCAGCTCGCGTCCAACCCCACCATCACAACCGGGCTGCCGGGCACCGAGCCGCCCTCGGTCGAGCGGCCTGCCGCCGGCGGCGAGCACGCTTTGCCCGACGGCGTTCGTCAGGTGCTCGACGGGCCCGCACTCACCCAACCGTTCAGCGACACCATCCGTGATGACAACGGCAACGTCATCGTGCACGGCGAGCCGACCGGCCCGCTGCAGCCGACGAAGGGCCTCGACGATCTCGCCGAAATCGTGCAGAGCGGCAACCGCGACCTGCAGGTCGGCACGGATCTGGACCGCGGCTTGATGGCCAAGGGCCAGGAGATGCTCGAGCAGTCCAACCGGTTGCCGATCGAGCAGGCCCCCGGGCCGGGGTTCGGTCCGCTCGACGACGGGCCGCGGTGGTACCACGAGCACGTCGACCCAACGCTGCAGAACATGTTCAACGCGGCGAATGCCGACGACGTGGTCGTCCACGACGCGGTGACCGGTCCCGGCGGCGGGGAATTCCTCGACGACCTGACCAAGCACCAGTGGCAGGACGACGGGCTCGCCGCCGGCGGCTTGTTCGACTGGGTCGCCGAGACTGCGCAGGACGACCCGACCGGTCGTGCGGCGTCCACCGCTCACGCGTTGGCCGAGTACACCAGCGGTCACCAGCCGCAGCTGCTCAATCTGGCCGGCGCCGACGGACAGTCACTGGGTCAGGTGAACCCCGAACTCACGCGGGACCTGTCGCGGGTCTTCGCGCCGTACCTCGACGACATGGTGGGCAACAACATCGACGGCACCAACGACCGGTACTTCCCGCCGCTCGACGGAGCCGAAGAGCAGCCGCTGAAGACCCGGGCACTGATGAGCGTCATGTATTCCGACAGCAGCGAAAATGGCGCCGCAGCAACATTGTTCGACGGAGTGGGATCGAAGGTGGAAGCTTACGTCCACAGCGCCGCGGCATCGACCGCTGACCAGGACCCAACGCTGGCCCACGCCGACATGAAAGCCGCGGGCAGGTTGCAGGCGGCGCTGGATCTTGGCTCCTTCGATGAGGCCTACGACCGGCTCAGCAATGCACAGCAGGCAGTGCACGAATCGTACGCACGGCGCGCGATGCTGTTCGACACCGTGGCGGGGCTCGGTTCGGAAGTACCTGGCGGAGCAGCAGTGAGCCCAACTCTCAAGGAGCTGTTCCTGGGACCTCCTCCTGCCGGCGACGCCATCACCCCTACGGCCACTCCGCAGAGCAGCCTGCCGGTTCAAATCATGATGGCGGAGGAATTGCTCAACCATGAGCTCGGCAACACCGAGATCCGCGAGTGGCTGCAGCAACGGCTCGGTGAGGACGGTCGACTGCAGGTACCTGACTTTACTGCCGGCCCTGACGCCTACAACGACTTCACCGACAACGTACGTTCACTGTTCGGATTCGTCCGCGGGGCGGACTCCCTCATGGAGACCTATTGGGAAACGTACACAGGCGGATATCACCAAGCAGATCCGAGAATTGGACAATCACCGTGAAGAGATTCTGGTCACTGGCAACGGTAGCTGCATTCGTCGTTGGTGGAACTCTCGCGTGTGGATCGGGCGCCCCGGAAGGAATTCCAGACACGAAACCAACCGGCCAAGAACAAACTGCCCATTGGCCCGATTCGTTGGAGCGCTTTCGCTTCCACTGGTCTTCCAGCCCCGGTCTAGCATTGACGACCGGTGTCGCTGTGCCCGTTCGCGCCTATCTCGAATCGTGGTACATCGCCTCGTGGACGAACGGTCCCGAGAATGTCTACCCGGGCTTCCTTCGGGCGACGCCAGAGAGTGCTGATCTGGATGGCAACTATCTCGGCCAGCTTGCCTGGATCCGGCCACTCAACGGCGCACCGTCATATCCTGTCGACCCTGCAAAACCTCTGGGCTACATGCCGATGCACATCCAAAGCGTGGATGCGGTCGCGAGCGGACTGCGCGTCACGGTATGCCTGGGCGAGTACAGCATTTACTTCGCCAGTGATTCCTCCGCCGGGAAGCTCGTTTCCGTTGCGGCGGACAAGTCAACGGCTCAGCTCGCCGATCCGCTCGACACGGTGCGAGTCAAACGAATCGAGTTGACGAAAACCGATCCCCGCATTCCGGCAGGAGCTTCGGACGTCGACACACCACAAGAAGGCCCCGCCCCCGCACCGGTCGGGGACGTCTTCGGCCACTGGTTCATCACTGGCGCGAGCAGTTCCCTGTGGGGGCCTGTGGAAGCCAAACCGCGCCCAGATTTTTTCGTCACACCCGAAATGCGCCGGCAGTGTCAGGAGGCCATGCCGGACTCACCGGAAAGGCAGATCGAAATGGCCACCGGGTTCAAGGACAACCCACCACCTCACGGCCAGCCGATTCCCGGCTGGCCCCTAGCGCCCCAGTAGCTGGCATCGTGGCAAGCACTACCGCGACACACGGCCCCGGCCCCGGCCCCCGAAGTTCTACCGCGACAAAGCGCTGGGCTACGCCATGCGGAAGTCTTACACCAGTGCTGAACCGTCCATAGGTGAGCAGAAATGATCCGTCGCACATCAGCTTTGGTTATCGCAGCCCTGGTGGCCATGACCAGCACCGCCTGTGTCACAGACGTCGACCGCGACCCTGCCACTGTATCCGATCCTCCGGCCCAAACCACCGTGGCGAAGTGGCCGAATTCCCTGGCTGAGTTCAGGTTCCACTGGTCTTCCGGACCGGGTATCGACGTGGCGTTTGGCGCCGCAGTCCCGCTCCGCGCCTATCTCGAATCCTGGTATGCAGCAACCTGGACCAACGACGCAGACAACGTGTATCCGGGTTTCAGCCGCGCCACCGCGGAAAGCGACGACCGCGATGGGGATTACCTCGGCCAGCTCGTCTTCATCAGACCGCTAGAGAACGTGCCCGCTCACGACGCAGAAAGCGTCCGGCCGTTTGGCTACATCCCGTTTCACATCCTGACAGTCGAACCGATCGAGAAAGGCGTGCGCGCCTACGTGTGTGAAGGGTCGTACGCGATCTACTTCAAAAGCTCTACCCAGCCTGAAAAATTCGTCTCGGTGGCCGCCGACAAGGCCACCGGCACCGTCAGCGATCCCCTCGACACCGTGTACGTCAACCGGATAGAGCTCAGCCAGGAGGATCCGCGCATTCCGGCAGGAGCTTCGGACGTCGACACACCACAAGAGGGCCCAGCTCCCTCTCCGGTCGGGGACGTGTTCGGCCACTGGTTCATCACCGGCGCGAGCAGTTCCCTGTGGGGACCGGTCAACGCCAAACCCCGCCCCGATTTCTTCGTCACCGCCGACATGCGCCGACAGTGCCAGCAGGCCATGCCGGACTCACCGGAAAAGCAGATCGAAATGGCCACCGGGTTCAAGGACAACCCACCACCTCACGGCAAGCCCATACCCGGCTGGCCCCTCGCACCGCAATAACTCCCCTCGCGGCAAGCGCTACCATCCACACATGGCCCGGCCTCCGAAGTTCGACCGCGACGAAGCGCTGGGCTGCGCCATGAAAGTGTTCTGGGAGAAAGGTTTCGACGGCACCTCGATCAGCGACCTCACCGCAGCCATGGGCATCTCGCCCCCCAGCCTGTACGCGGCCTTCGGCGACAAACAGTCCTTGTTCGACGCGGCCGTGGATCTCTACGAGCAGGACGCGGTGCTGTCACCGGCTCTGAAGGCAGCCACCGCCCGCGAGGTGGCAGAACAGATCTTCAACCGCGCCGTCGACCTCTACGCCCGCCCCTCACACCCGCGCGGCTGCATGGTGATCGCCGACCCCACCCTGCAAGATCGTCGCCGCAGCGGAAAAGACGCCATCGTCCGGCGCTTAAGACGGGCCAAACGGACCGGCGACCTTCCCGCCGACAGCGACCCCCGAGCTTTGGCCGACTACCTCGATCTGGTCCTGCGGGGGATGTCGAGCAAGGCCCGCGACGGCGCCACCCGGGCCCAACTCCGCGCCGCCGCCGACATCGCCCTCGCCGCGTGGCCCGCCTCGGCGCGCAACCTGGCAGACTGAGTTGATGACCGAGCACGACGACGCCGCCGCTTCCCACCGCCCCGACGCGACCGAGGGACTGGCCTCGGTGGCGCCCGGCCTCGAGGAACTGGCGCAGCAGCTCAACGTGAAGTCGGTTCTGGTGATGCGCTCGGAGGCAGATTCGATGGTCGTCGCCGGAACCGGCGGTGAGGCGACGCAGCATTACACCGTCGGCGCGGCAGGCAAGAAAGCCGGCGACGACCAGGATCGCACCCCCTTGTACTGCGAGCGGGTGGTGAATTCCGACGAGGCGTTGTTCGTCCGCGACTCGCGCACCGACGCGATCTTCGCGGGCAACGAGGACGAGACCGAGTTCGGACTGCACAACTATCTGGGCCTACCGGTGCACGACGCCGAGGGCAACGTGGTCGGAACGGTGTGCGCCCTCGACGACACCGCCCGCGATTACTCTGCCGAAGATCAGCAGAAGCTGGCACAACTACGCTCGGACGTCGAAGCCCTCGTGAAGGAGAACCCCGACGCGCTGCGCTGACCCGTCAGCTCACCCCGGCGCTGTGGTCACCACGGTGAACAGCTTTGCGATGACGCCGTTTTCGACGAGCGCGACGTCGAAACCCGAGACCAGGGGCGTGCCGGATTGGTCCCCGGGCGGGAAGACGTCCCAGGCCAGAAACCCCATGTTCCCGGCCTGATAGACCGGACCTGACTGCGAGAATCCGAGCCCGGCGAGCTGGCCGTCGAGAAGTTCCTGGGCCTTCTCATGGAGCCGGTCCTGGCCGGTGACCGTCTCCTCGCCGTCGGCCCAGCGGACGTCGGGGGCGTAGTTGCACCGGATCACCTCCAGCCGCCGCTGCGGATCCCGCTCGTTGAACACCGCGAGCAGGTTCTCTTCCATCAACGCAACGACACTGTCAGCCAACGCGACTCCTCCGGTCAGGCGTACCCGGGGAATTCTATAACGATCGTTCAAGTTAGTGCCACGGGTAGCCCCTCGAAAGGAAGCCTGATGACACACTCCCCCACCTTGCCGCTCAGCGGTCGACGCGCCCTGGTCACCGGCGGCTCCCGAGGTATCGGCGCGGGCATCGTGCGCCGCCTCGTCGCCGACGGAGCCGACGTCGCCTTCACGTACAGCACGTCGGCGGGCGCGGCCGACAATCTTGTCGCCGAGCTGTCGACCAACGGTGTGAAGGTCGTTGCGCTGCAAGCCGACAGCGCCGATGCCGGCGCGGTTTGGGACGTTGGCGGTTGCGGTCGGCGCTATCCTGCCCGACCCGGGCCCGGTATCCCGAGACTGTCATCCCCTTGGCGATCTCACGGACAACGGTGCTGCGGTGACGGTCGAGTCGCTCGGCGGCCACCGCCGGAAGGTACCCGGCTTCCAAGAGGTCCTCGAGACGGCAGCGTTCGGTGAACGACAGTGGCGCACGCGGTCGCCGTTCACCGTCGATCTCGATGACGGCACAAGCTGGGGTTCTGGGCACGTAACCAGCTTTTTGCACCCAGACCACACCGGTGTTCTCCGACACGCCGGCGATCACCGCCGCCTCAATCGTCGAGGCCCCAGATCTCATCGCTGCCCAGAACGCCTCCCGAACCACCGCCGGATACCGCACACCGCGATGCTGCAGATCAGCCGGGATACCAGCGGCCCTGGCCCACTGCGAGCCGGTCTGATGCGACACCCCGGCCACCGTGGCAGCCGCCGACTGCGACGACCCCGACCTCAACTCCTTGAAGAACACCTCACGCGCAGACTCGGGAACATTGTTGCTCCCGCACTTCCGAAACCCCATCGAACAACACCCCTCAACAGATCAGGTGTTGCAGCGACCGATTGAGTCTGAGCGAGTAGCGACCGTCGCTGACGCAGTCTCAACGCAACCTGGGGCCCGTTTCGCCGTCTGCGCAGGGGGTAGCCCGCAGGTTCAGGCGCGAACACAACGGAGGACCCATGCGGGCAGCAGTGCTGGAGGCGGTCGGCGAGACGCCCCACGTCAAGGATTTCGAAGAGCCAGGCGGGCAGGACATCGTCACCGTGACACTGGCCGGCTGCAACCCCGTTGACATCGTGCTGGCGTCGAGCGACCTGCTCAAGCCGAGCGTCCCGCTTGTCGTCGGCCAGGAAGGTGTCGGCTTCACCGACGACGGCACCCGCGTCTACTTCAACTCGCCGCCGATCCCGTTCGGCTCGTGGGCCGAACGCGCCGCCTTCGACCCCGACCGGGCCTTCCCCATTCCCGAGACCGTCGACGACGACCTGGCGGTGGCGCTGGGCATCGCCGGCCTGGCCGCGTGGCTGCCGCTGACCCGCCATGCCGAGCTCTCGGCCGGGCAGTCTGTTCTCGTGCTGGGCGCCACCGGGGTGGTGGGCAGCATCGCGGTTCAGGCCGCCAAGATCCTCGGGGCGGGTCGCGTCGTCGCCGCCGGCCGCAACAAGGACGCCTTGGAGAAGACACGCGACCTCGGCGCCGACGCCCTCGTCGAACTCGGCGGCGATGATGACGCGCAAGCGCTGAAGGAAGAGGCCGGCGACGGATACGACGTCGTCCTCGACATGGTGTACGGCGAGCCGTTCCTGGCCGCGCTGGAATCTTCCGCACCCCAGGCCACCCTCGTCACTGTTGGCGAGGGTGCCGGTGGAGCGCCGCAGGTGCCATTCCGGAGTCTGATGGGACGCACGCACATCGGGCACAACAACAACGTGATGGGCAACGCGGTCATGCGGCAGGGTTACCAGGAGCTGATCGCGCTGGCCGAGCAGAAGCGCCTCACGGTGGAGACGGTCCGGTACGACCTCGAAGATGCTGGGAAGGCATGGCAGGCGCAGACAGAGAGCCCGCACGTGAAGATCGGCATTGTTCCGAAATGACCCCCCACCCCGGCGTTGAGACTGCGTCCACGGCGGCGAAGTGCGAGTAACGTCCGCAGCCAACGCAGCCTGAACGCGGGGTGTAGTTCCGCGGGCAAGGTACAAATGAACCCATGTCCGAGATCAGCGGGTTGACGTGGGGTCTGACGATCGGTCTGGTCGTCGTGTTGCTGGCGGTGGATCTGATCCTGGCCGCGCTGCGGCCGCACAAGGTCGGCTTCAAAGAAGCCACCGCGTGGTCGCTGTTCTACATCGCCGTCGCCATCGCCTTCGGCGTGTGGTTCACCGTCACCTACGGCAGCACGCTGGGCACCGAGTACTTCGCCGGCTACATCGTCGAGAAGAGCCTTTCGGTCGACAACCTGTTCGTGTTCGTCATCATCATGGCGACGTTCGCGGTGCCCGAGGAGCACCAGCACAAGGTGCTGACCTTCGGCATCATCCTGGCGTTGATCATGCGGGCGATCTTCATCGCCCTCGGCGCGACCCTGCTGTCGCTGTTCAGCTTCATGTTCCTGCTGTTCGGGATCCTGCTGATCTGGACGGCGATCCAGCTGTTCCGGCACCGCGACGAGGATCCCGACGTCGAGAACAACATCATGGTGCGCGCCACGCGGCGCTTCCTGCCGGTCACCGAGACCTACGACGGCGGCAAGCTCGTCACCCGGGTCGACGGCCGGCGGATGGTGACGCCGATGATGGCGGTGCTGATCTCGATCGGCAGCGTCGACCTGCTGTTCGCGCTGGACTCGATCCCAGCGGTGTTCGGCATCACCCGTGAGCCGTTCATCGTGTTCGCGGCCAACGCGTTCGCACTGCTAGGGCTGAGGGCGCTGTTCTTCCTCGTCAAGGGCCTGCTGGACCGGCTGGTGTACCTGTCGACCGGGCTGTCGATCATCCTGGCGTTCATCGGTGTCAAGCTGGTGCTGCACTGGGCGCACGTCGACATCAACCCGAGCATCCCCGAGGTCGACACCTACGTCAGTCTCGGCGTGATCGTGGTGATCCTGACGGTCGTCACCGTGGCAAGCCTGATCAAGACGCGTCAGGACCCGACCGCCAAGGCCCATCCCGGTTCGCTGCGCGCCAGCCCGCCGCGCGACGACAGCAAGGAACGCTGAGCCGGCTACGCGCGGGGCGAGCCCAACGCGTGCAGGACGGTATCGACCACTCGATCGAGGTATGCCGGCGTCACCTGTTCGCGGCGCCCGCAGATCCGCCAGAAGACCGGTGCGGCGATCAGATCCAACACGTACTCGCTGTCGACGTCCGGTGACACCTCGCCGCGGGTGATCGCGGCGTCGATCACCACCTGCCCGTAGTTCCTGCGTGCGGAGCCGAGCCGTTCGGTCAGAGCGGCGGCGAGCTCGGGATTGCGCATGGCCTCGGCGATGAGGTCGGGGATGATTCGCGACATCCGCGCGTCGGCCAGCCAGTCGGCGACACCGTGCACGAGACGCGCGACGTCGTCGGCCAAATCCTCGGTCGGGGCGGTCTCGGCCATCGGCACGCTGATGGTCGTCACGACCTCGAGCACCATCTCCTGCTTCGACGACCAGCGCCGGTACAGCGCCGCCTTGCCTGCTCGCGCGCGCCGGGCCACCCCGTCCATCGTCAGTCTGCCGAAGCCGACCGCGGCGAGCTCGTCGAGCACCGCCTCGACGATGCCGTCGGTCACGCCGGCTCGCAGCGTCGCCTTGGTTCGCATACCGGGAATACTAATCGAAACGGAACGGTTCCGTTCCATACGGATGAGGAAAGGATTCTCAATGAGCACCGACGACCAGTTGCGCGCCCACTCCGATCGGGTGGTGGACACGCTGCTCGACAGCCTGCGCCGCAATGACATGCGCGCCTTCGCCGACCAGTGGGCCGCCGACGGGGTGATGGAGTTCCCGTTCGCGCCACCCGGATACCGGGTGTTGAACAGCCGCGACGACGTCTGGGACTACGTCAAGGACTACACGGCCACCATCCGACTCGACGAGATCACCGAACGCCGGCGGCACCACACCCTCGACCCGAGCGTCGTGATACTCGAGTTCTCCGCCAAAGGTGTTCTGGTACAGACGAACAGCCCCTACCGGATGGACTACGTCGGGGTCATCACGATCGGACCCGACGGCATACGGCACTACCGCGACTACTGGAACTCGCTGGCCGTTGCGGCCGCGATGGGCGGAGTGGACGCCCTGATGGCCGGCTTCACCGCGAAGGCCGCCGATGACTGAGCCCATCCTGGTCACCGGGGCGACCGGCAACACCGGCGCGCCCGTCGTATCCGGTCTGCGCAACCGCGGTTGCGTCGTGCGTGCGGCGTCCCGCCGTCCCGACCCCGGTGACGCCGACGCGGTCGGGTTCGACTGGTCGGACCCGGGCACCTTCGCCGCCGCCCTGGCCGACGTGCGGGCGATCTACCTCGTCGCCCCCAGCGGGGTGGCCGATCCGGCGCCCGTGGTGCGTCCGTTTCTCGAGCAGGCCGCGGCGGATGGGGTGCGGCGCGTCGTGGCGTTGAGCTCGTCGGCGGTGGGCCGCGGCGAACCGCTGCTCGGCGAGATCCACGCGATGGTCGCCGATTTGTTCAGCGAGCCCACGGTGCTGCGGCCGTCCTGGTTCATGCAGAACTTCATCCGCAATCACGCACTGGCCGAGGGCATTCGGCGGTCCCGCGAGGTCGTCACGGCCACCGGCGACGGCCGCGTCGGGTTCATCGATGCCGCCGACATCGCCGCCGTCGCGGTCGAGGCGTTGGTGGCGGACCGGCCGGTGGGCGACGAGCTGGTGCTGACCGGGCCGGAGGCGCTGTCGTACGGGCAGGCCGCGGACATCGTCGCCGACGTCATCGGTGCCCGCGTCCGGCATGTGGATGTGACGACGGCCGAACTGGCCGACCGTCTCAGCCGAGCCGGGCTGCCGGCCGAGTTCGCCGCCGGGCTGGCGGCACTCGACGGGCGCATCCGGGCAGGCGAGCAGAACCTGGTGACCACCACCGTCTGTGACGTCACGGGTCGCCGACCGACGTCCTTGCGAGAATTCCTCGCCGTTCACCGCGCGCGCTTAGCATGAGCGCCATGACCAGCCGGCACGCCACCTCCCTGATCAACGGCGAGATCGTCGAGGAGTCCGACCTCGGGTCGATCCGCCGCGTGATCGCCGATCATTTCCCCATCCTGTCGGGGCTGTCGATCAAGCGCATCGTTCTCAACCCCGGCGCCATGCGGACTCCGCACTGGCATGCCAACTGCAACGAACTCACCTACGTCGTCTCGGGCACGTCGTTCGTCTCGGTGCTCGACAGCTACAGCCGCTTCTCCAGTTTCACAGTCAGCGCCGGCGACATGTTCCACATCGACTCGGGGTCGTTGCACCACATCGAGAACATCGGCGAGGAGCCGGCCGAGTTCGTCCTGGCGTTTCGCAGCGAGCGCCCCGAGGACTTCGGGTTGGCGGCGTCGTTCGGCGCGATGACGGACGCGGTGCTGGGCAACACCTATGACCTGCCGGCCGCGGACTTCACCGCGATGCGCCGCGACACGGTCGACCGCAAGCTCGCGCGGCGCAGTGGGGACGCCGAGGTTCCGGCGACGGCGTGGTTCGACGACCCGCACAAGTTCTCGATCGAGGCGCAGAGCCCGGCGATCGGGGTGGCGGTCGGTTCGGCCCGGCTCGCGCGCGCTCAGTACTGGCCGGCGTTGAAGGACCTGTCGATGTACTCGCTGCGCATCCGCGAGGACGGCATGCGCGAACCACACTGGCATCCGATCACCGCCGAAATGGGTTACGTCCACAAGGGTTCCGGGCGGATGACGGTCATGGACCCCGACGGTTCGCTGGACACGTACCTGCTCAACGAGGGCGACGTGTACTTCATCCCGCGCGCCTACCCGCACCACATCGAGGTCATCGACTCCCCCGACATCCACTTCGCGATCTTCTTCGACCAGCCGATGCCCGGCGACATCGGTTACCGCGCGTCGGCCAGCGCGTACTCACGTGAGGTGCTGGCCGCGACGTTCAACATGCACATCGACGACCTGCCGGCGTTCCCGTTCACCAAGACCGACCCGCTGATCGTGGGGCGGGTCAACCCGGTGGACGCGGTGTAACTGCATAGGCGGCGACGCTGCGCCGGCTAAGGCGCCGAGAGTGCCGTGGCGCCGGCTCAGGCGCCGAGAGTGCCGTGGCGGCTGCGGATTCGCTCGCGGAACAACCGTGACGGCACTCTCGATCCCACTCTTCGTGGCTCCTGCTCCGCCATGTCATCGAGCTCGGCTTGGCACCGGCTGGTCACCCCAGGGAGCGACCTGCACCACATCCAAGAATGTCATCGATTCACCGTTGACGACCTCGTGGAGATGAGCGGGGAACGAAAACGGTGGCGCTTTCGACGGGTTGGCCTGTGTTCCGGCGGCGATGAGCTCGGCGATCGCGAACCCCAGGTCATATCGCGGCCATGCGGCATGAACCCGATCTGCGAAGCCAGACAGGAGACGTTCGTGGCCCACGCCGGTGACGTCCACACTGATACCGGCATGGGTGACTGCCTGTTCGGTGCCGAACCGGTGCGCCAGCCCGACGCTGGTGTGCAGAGCGATCGACTGCCACACCACCTCGACCCGATCGTCAGGCATGCCGTGCCGGCGCAGGAAGCGCGCCGCGGCGTCGGCACCCTCAACCTCGAAACGCTGGTCACCCCAGCCGTAGTCGGTGACGCCGAGATCGTGGAGGAGACAACCCAGGAAGACGAGTTCGTCGTCGTAGTCGGTGAGACCATCGGCGGCGGCGAGCTCACGGGCGAACAGGTAGCTGCGCACGCTGTGGTTGGCGATGAATCGGGGTGACACCTCGAACACCAATTGCCTTGCTGCATTGCAGATGTCGGAGTCAGGGATGTTCCATTCAGCGAGGTGGCTCATAGAGATCATCGTGGTAGCAGGACCCGATGTGCACCAGTGGCCGCCGTGCCGTCTTACAGCGGAATCTTGCCACCGGGGTTCAGCAGGCGGACGGATACGCCGCCGGGGTAGTCTCGTCCATGCTGCGTGCGCGGAAGGCGGCGCGGTACGCCTGCGGTGTGACTCCGCTGAGCCGGCGGAACTGCTCGCGAAAGTTGGCCGGTGAGGTGAACCCGACGTCGCGGCCGATCCGCTCGATACCGTGTGAAGTTCGCTCGAGCATTTCCTGCGCATGGCGGACTCGAACTCCGGTGACCCACTGCATCGGCGTCTGGCCGGTCTCGTTCTGGAAGCGCCGATTCAGAGTGCGGATGCTCAACGAGGCACGCTCGGCAATCGCCATCAACGTCAACGACTCATGCGCGTTCACCTCAATCCAGCCAAGGACGTCATCGAGCTCGGTCTTCTCTCCGAACACGTTGGCGGGCAGC
>Ga0310345_10004222_pt1 | contig 13161 bp, 22 predicted proteins | sample HC15DNA20500_MG_FD_204667 | JGI IMG/M metagenome (GOLD analysis project Ga0310345, IMG submission 204667) | Marine microbial communities from station ALOHA, North Pacific Subtropical Gyre - HC15-DNA-20-500_MG | ecosystem: Environmental > Aquatic > Marine > Oceanic | place: Pacific Ocean: North... | reverse complement strand
TTTGGTGCTAACCTTGAACAAGCGGGCAATCTCGGCCAGGGGCCGGTGTTCCACGTCCCGCATCCTGCGCACCTCGTCGCGCTGTGCTGCCGATAGGGCAGGGGGACGGCCTCCGACCCGGCCGCGCTTGCGCGCGGCCTGCAGTCCTTCCCTGGTGCGCTCGGATATCCGCTCACGCTCGAACTGCGCTATCGAGGCGAAGACGTGGAACACAAGACGGCCTGCGGGTGTGGTCGTGTCAATATCCTCAGCTAGGGATCGGAAACCTGCACCACGCTCCCGGATGGTCTCCACGATGTCGAGAAGGTCACGCAGCGACCGGGCTAGCCGATCGTACTTGGTGACGACCACGACATCGCCCTGGCGAAGCTGATCAATCATTTGGTCGAGCTGAGGCCGTGACCGAGCTGAACCGGTAATCTTGTCCGAGAACACGCGCTCCGCCCCAGCCTCCGTCAAGGCGTCGGTTTGGGCTTCGAGCTTCTGATCATCTGTGCTGACGCGCGCGTATCCGAAAATCATGTCGATGATTGTGCCAGAAACGTCCCAAAACCCCAAAAGTTTTGGCGTGGGTTTTTGTCCTTATCAACAGCTTGTTTTGTAGTGGGGCAGGGTAGGGGGACAAAAACGACCGTTTATGGCTGAAAGCCACTTGCACGCGCAGATAGTTTTCATAATTCACTTGATACTTAGGAAAAAATATGGTCATACTTTTGGGGCCGAAACTCATACTTTGAAGGAGATTCCATGAGCGACGTGATTACAGTGCTTACCTTTAAGTCCATCGAAACGATCTTGGCGGCAGGCGGCACCCAATCTTGGGCTCTTGATCGTAACCGCGCTGCTCGATGCGACTACGTCGTGATCTGCCGCAACGCGAAGACACGTGATCCCGAGGGTCCGGAAGAACACGGTGCAGCATTCATGGTGGGCAAGGTCAAAGACGTAGTGCCTTCCACCGAAACGGAGGGCCGCTGGCTCATCCAAATCAGTGATTATGCTTTGGTAGACTGGCCAGACCAATGGGAAGGCCGGAACCCTGTGGCCTACTGGAAGGATGACGACTACGAGGATATCGACTTCAAGGCACTCGATTATCAACCACTTCGGAAGTTGCCCCGAGGCCTCACGATACCCGAAGCCAAGGCGGGCCTTGCGCTTGGACTGAACGTTCCCGAGTCGGCCATCGAGATCGTCGTACGATCATAGGAGGCTTGAGATAGCGGCTCGCAGGTTCTGGGTCGGGGGAAACCGCTGAGCCATGCGACCGCTAAGCCGTGCGTTCCAAAGAAAAAACCCGCCGCTAAGCGACGGGCTTTGGCTTTCTTCGGACCTTGAGGGGAGGCATAGTGCCCGCGTTCTCAAAGCTCACCACTTACATGGCACTGAAAGACCTAATAGTCAATGTACCCACCGTTCACAGATGACCAAGAACATCATCTCCCAACCGTTCTTTCGGCGCCAAGGTTTGCCACTTACCTTCGGGCAGCAAGCAATGACAGAACGCGGGCCCTCAATCTGTACCAGTGGAACTTGCAGGTATCGTCCGCGCTATTGGTCCCTCTCCATGTGCTAGAAGTAGCGTTACGGAACGCGGTCGTAGAAGCCATCGAAGTAGTACACGGCGGAGCGTGGCCATGGACACAAGGTTTCATACGGTCTTTGCCTGACCCCAGACCGCCCGCCTACAACCCGAAGCGTGACCTTTCGAAGTGTTCGAACGAGCACCCCACGGCAGGCAAGGTCGTTGCTGAGCTCAAATTCGCGTTCTGGGAAAGTATGCTGACTAAGAGGCACCAAGCTAGGCTATGGGACAAACACTTCTTTCATGTGTTTCCAGATGCTCCACGCGGCGTCACATCGGACCAGAGACGTTCTGAGCTCAGAGCCGATGTCGAAGTGATCAGGAAGCTCCGGAACCGGATAGCTCATCACGAGCCGATCTTTCCACGAGCGCTTCAGGATGACTTTGATCGAATCTTGCGTTGCATCCAATGGCGGAACGCCGCAACTGCTACTTGGGTGAGGGACATCGAAACGGTCCAGGCTTTCTTTCCGCTTCGTCCCTAGCTGGTGATCGGCCTAGGTCACGGTTTTGGCTAGGGTTTATGACTGGGTGACACGGCCACGGTCGCATACAGAAGCTTTTGCCTACAGAAGGGCGCCCGGCAGCAAACCTTGACATGAGTATTTTCTACTCGCATATTACTCATCAAGCGAGGGGCCTTCGGGCCTAAACCCGGCACGGAGGCAGTGATGCTGAAGTCGAATCAGGAAAAGCGCCCGAAGGGCCGAAGAGCAAAAGAAACAAGATTGGAAGTGGACGAATGGTTCCTTGATGTGAACGTCGTCGACGACGATGAACCGGAACCTCCTCCTGGGGGCCGAAGTTCGGTTTCCGAACGTGCACCATCATGACGAGCTGCCTTGTTCACCTCGTGCTGCAACACAAGCGAACAAGCGTGATCAACAGAAAGTACCGAAAGGAGAAGAGCGATGAACGCACCTGCCAAGCAACTTAAGGAAGTTGTTCGTCTGCAGTTCGATGTGCGCCGAGCTCAGTTGAACATCATTGAGAACCTGGTGGAAGCCTGCGGTTTGAGCTCGAAGAAAGAGCTTTTCAGCAACGCAATGGCACTAATGAAGTGGGCCGTCCAAGAGACAGAGAAAGGTCGGAGAATTGCTTCCTACGATCCAGAGCGAGATGAGATTGAGATGATCGCGCTTCCTGCACTCGACTTGGTCGAGCAGCCTGGCCCCACGCACATTTCAGAAGCCGCGCGAAACGCTTCAAATGAAAGCCGATCCGTCGTGAGCAAGCCAAAACTCGGAGTAGTGTAAGCATGTTGTCTCGATGTCCAGACAGATCATCAGGCGGATAGGATTTGGCTAGCCGCAGGTTGATTTTCGGCCCTAAAAGGGTAGCGTCACCCCTATAGCTAGGGGGTGACGTACATTGGCGCGAGAGGTTTCAGAGGTACCTCTAGAGTTCGACCCTCTTGAAGAGGGCGAATTTGATGACAGGGATATTGATGTTCTTGAGCCAGAAGAACTTGAAGGAATTCGAGATGACGCCCCCCATCTTGTCTTCCTGATACCCGGAATCCGAACCAACGGTTGGTGGGCTCAAGAAGCTAGAAGGCAAGAACTTCTCTGGGATGGTAGAGAGGTGCACTTTGTCCCTGTTCGCGGAAACGGCGGCAACACTGACCGTCTCTCTAGCTGGCATCTACTTTCGCGAGTTGGGTTACCTAGCTTCAGAAGGAACTTCTCCAGTCAAATCATTATAATATCGTCGCGAAGAGAGTACGCATCCATAAATATCTTTGCGCATAGCATGGGTTCAGCCTTGTTTTCGGACATTGCCGAGAATGTTGCGGGCCAACTTCCTAAAGGGAAATTCGATACAGTCGCCTTTATAGGCAGCGTTTGCCACAGAAGACATGCTCAGAGACTTCACGGATGCGCAGAGCTGTTCGTGAACGACGTTGGCACCAAAGACTACTGGCCGTATATCGCGAGCACAGCCCGACCAGACAGCTATAGTGACGTCGGTTTTGCAGGTTTCCTGAACGGCTTTGCATACGATCGATTCTTCATGCACAATCATACAAGCTGCACATCTCTAGAGCACATGATCGATGAGCTGCTTCCGCTAATCTCAACTACCGACGTGCGACCGCTAGGGGCGCCTTTGGCCGAACCGCCGCATTACAACACCTTGATATATATCCGAAGATCAATTTGGGGCGTTGTAGCCCTTGTGGTCGCTTGGCTACTGGCAAGCGCCATATTCTAAGAGACAGAGGACCATAGAATGTCAACGGGTGTCCACTGTCATTCCTGAATCGACATTATCGCGTAAAATATCGCTGCAGAGGTGTACATGATCGCGTGCTCCGACATCATTGCAGTACTAGCGTGTGAGAACGACAGGTAGAAGTACATCATACGGTGACACAGCACCGGCTTCACCGCCCTAGAGACGATAGAAGTAACCGACCCCGCTTTTTCGGACATAAGCTCCATGGTATATCTCCTTGTTGATCTTCGAGCATTTCACCGCGAAGGCGGTTGGAAATAAATGGCGCATATCTTGGAGTACGTTGTGTCACCGTGGGCAAGTTGTAGCAACGAGCCACAAATGAAGCTTCCTCTTAGGTAAGCTCCACGCAAATTGCACTTAAAGTGATAAGCCTCCCTCCTTCCAAAACAACAACTTAGCATGTGTGCCGCCTCAGCATTGACATGCAAATTGTCACTTAATAGAGTTGGCTCCATTCCCGGACCGAGCAGGCGCAATGGCTAACGAACGTTTCGATGACATCGCTCAAAGAATGACACTTCTCGCAAGGCGGTTTGGCTTCGCGACTCAGGACGATTGGCTGACGATATTAAACTATGGCGACGTTTCTTCAGTTTCGAGGATTATGAACGGACATAGTGGACTAAGTCGACAGCACATAAAGAATATTTGTGCCAGGGCGGGCATTACTGAGCGTGAATTCCGAGCTCCCCTTTGGGAGCTTGCGGAAACGTTGGGCTTGGCAGACGATTCAAGCGTTGAGGCAATAGTTAAGTCAATTGCCGACGCTACCGGAGAGCGAGAGGACAAGCTTCACGGGGAGGACGAAAAAATTCTTGAGGAGCTCCCGGGGCAATATATTCTAGTGTACCCGGGGCGGGAAGATCTTCATTTTGAAAAGCGGCATATTATTGTCGAGAAATTTAAGATCACCAAGAATGGAAGCAGAAGCTCCTGTGACATCTTCCAAGACAGCAATTTCATCACTGGTGAGAAAGCCAAAGGAAGGATCACTTCTAAGAGTTCGCGCCTGTCCTTCTCCCTTGAGTACCCGAAGTCCTACTACGTTCAGTCCTCATTTCTAATGATACCGCTTTACTTCAGCAAATCCGTGAAGGTTTTCAGTGGGATTTACCTCGATACAGCTCCGTACGATCAAAATCAAATTTTCTCAACACGCTTCTGCATGTTCAATGTTTCGGATATTAGCCTATTCCCGAGGCGATATGCCCAGGATTCTGAATTGTTTGAGGTATGGAATGAAGTGGTTGCAAATTTTAGCCAGGACGAAATAAGCCGGTTCTCCACCAGTGTAAGAGACAGAAACCGATTGATTGCTCGCTCAGGTGAAGAGTTTGTCGACTCCGTGAGAAATGCCGTGCGCATTACATTGGAAAAAGAGGAGGGCCAAAGCCCTCCTCCTCTGTAGTATTGGCCTGCGGCCTATTGTGCGCCGCCGCTTCCTCCGGGCACTCCGCACGAGATCAAGCACGGATGAACGGGCCAGTCTTGGAAGGGAATCTTGGGGATGTACATTTGTTTGCCTCCGGTTGGTTCCAGTAAGACAAACATACGCGCGTCCGCTCAGCATGAGAATGGCGCAAAATTTGCTTGAATTTGCAATTCAAATGCATGTGCTTGCAATTAAAAAGGAGGCCTAAAGCCTCCCTTTGACGGCTTTAGCCGCCTGAACCGGGTGTGTACAACATGGTCTCTCCTTTGTTAGCTATTATATAGCACGCGGAACGGCCGGAGGCAAGGTGCATGCTCTTATCTCCACAACCCTGCCGAGCATTTCTTCGCTCAACCCTTGTAGACAGGGCTGGGTCTTGAAACGCAGCCCAAGACTCTTGGCTTGTCGCAAGCTCATGTGCAGGTTAGCGACTCTCCCTATGTCATGGGTACATTCCAGCAGTACCAAGCGCACCCTTGTTGATCCGGTGTGGCCCCGGCTTTTCTGGCTGAATTTCATGCAGGTATGTCGCAGCCCGATGCGCGTGACCGGCGGCGGTGAAGATCGCGCGCTTGTCGTTCTTCAGAACTTTTAGCCAGGACGCGATGTAACTGGCGTGATCCTCGCGAATATCAGGAGTGACCTCCAGATCGGCCGAGAGGAACGCCGCGCCGATCTCGGCGACCAACTCTTCCATGGCATAACCTTCGTCGCCCCGTCGTTTGCGGCCGAATTCCCGGCAGAGGCGACTGGGGTGCTTCGTCCAGTGCACGGTCTCGTGCAGCAACGTGGCGTAGTAGCTCTCCGGATCGCAGAAGAACTCGAAAGGCGGCATCTGGATGCGGTCGGCCGCGGGCATGTAACATGCCTGATTGCCGCCGTGGGAGACCGAAGCGCCAGTCGCCGCAAGGAAGGCCTCGACCGGTGCGATGCGTTCAGCCGGTGCAAGTACGGGCTCAGCAGCCTCGGCGTAGTAGTGTGCCGGCAGCTCGTCAATCTGTTCGACATTGAAGACCGTATAACCCTTCAAATAGGGAATCTTGTGCTCCACGTCCTCGCCGGTCTCATCATCCTGTTCAGTCTTGGTGATGCTGTTCGCATAGACAACCAAGACCCCCTTCTCACCTTTGCGAACATGTCCGCCGAGCTCTCGCGCCTGGCGGAAGGTCATCCAGATTGGTGCGGCATAGCCGCGGGCCTCTGCCTCCATCCACAGCATGATGATGTTGACCCCGGCATAAGGTTGGCCGGTATGGCGCAGGGGGCGGGTGATCCTGCCTGCGGCATGGTCCGCGTTCCATGGCTTCATCCAAGGCCGGACACCGGCCTCCAAGCTCTCGATGATGCGGGTTGTGATGCGAGCGTAAATATCCTCCTTCATAAAATCTCCTCTCGAAAATGGCTTAAGAAAAAATGGGGTGTTCTGGATTGGGAGGGACTATTGCCCCTCTCCCTGTTCCGAGCTGGCGATCCAGGCGGGCTTGCTCGCGCTGCATCTTGGCTGTTTCACGGGTGCGGAAATCTTTGGACCGCACCGCCTTCTCGATATTGAGGTCGACAATCTCCGCGTGCCGCTCTTTGTCCGTCCGATGCTCTTGAGGTTCAGCGAGTAGATCGCCATGCCTCAACCCTCCACATCACATGCTGCCCTCGGTCGCGTTTCCGGATGCGCGTATCATCCGGCCCAAGGGTACGAGACAGGGTGTCCCGCGCGGGCGAAGGCCCGCCTCCTGAAGCATGGGTCGAAGCGTCGTGCCTGCCCGTCTGAAACCCATGGGACGAACCAATGCAATTACGGCCGGAGTTGTGGGGAGCTCCGTGTCGACGGCCGCAACGTAGGGGATATCTTGATCAATGAAGGCTTGGCGGTTCGGTTTCAGTGCGGGTCGACCAGCTGTCCGCGACTCCCCCGGCCCTGGTGTGGGTAAGCCGGTTCCAAGTGTCCCTTTTGGGGATGGATCAGATGGGTGGAAAGTGCCTGATCTTCGGAGCCGTCTTCGCCTGATCCCGAAAAGAGGGGTTCGATGGTTCTGGTGCAAGGGCGCGTAGCGGGAGCGGAGACACGCGCAGAAAGCATGGCTTTCGAGCATGGCGAGCACCTACCCCTTGTCACCGGGTTCTCGAAGCACTCAGGGATCAAAGCAGGCGATGCGGCTTCCGGGGTCTTGGCACGTGCCCCTGATCTTTGGTGAGTCTGAAGCTGAAAGCATGCATGCATGCAAAGCGCTATAAGCGCATAGAATTCCTAGTGTTAAATATGTGTTAGAATCGGTGTTACGTTGTGGAAAAGGCTGAACATCCCGTTGAATCTATTCGGAATTTGAGAGCGTCTGGTGGGTAAAAGCACGAAAAACGGTGTGTGATAACACGAAAGATGGTGGGTAAAAGCACGAAAGCGGAAGCGCTCGGGGGTGATAGCACGAAACCGGTGGGTAAAAGCACGAAGCTCTTGACCGAGGTGTGTGATAGCACGAAGATAGTCACATGGTGGTTGATAACACGAAAGAACGCTCCCCGCTTCTGCCCGACAGGATGCAGCAGGCCGACTTCTTCGTCTGCGACATCTTCGATGCTGCGCCTAAGGGTGACATGGCCGCGATGGAACACCCGATTTTCTCGATCTCGACAAAGCCCGATCGACGGATCCGTCGCTATGAAAGCGGTTCGAACTTCGTGGAGATCACGCCTTCCGTGAAGGGGCTGGCCACGGTGCATGACAGGGACGTTCTGATCTACTGCATCAGCCAATGCATCGCGGCGTTAAACCAAGAGCGGGAAGTCAGCCGGACTATCCGATTTAAGGCCTACGACCTCTTGTCCGCGACGAACCGCGGCACGGACGGCCGTGGTTATGAACAGCTCAAGGCTGCTCTGGAGCGGCTGAAGGGCACCGTGATCATGACCAATATCATCACGGGCGGTCAGGAGGAGCTGGACGGCTTCGGATTGATTGACCGGTTCAAAATCGTCCGGGAGACCCGCGACGGTCGGATGCAAGAAGTTGAGATCGAGCTCTCTGACTGGGTCTTCAACGCGATCCGTCACCGTGAGGTTCTGACTCTGCACCGCGACTACTTTCGGCTCAGGAAGCCGCTCGAGCGGCGCATCTACGAGCTTGCGCGCAAGCATTGCGGCCAAAAATCGGAGTGGAAAATCAGCTTGGCCAAGCTGCAGGCGAAGTGTGGTTCCTGTTCCACCGAAAAGGAGTTCCGGCGCCTGGTTCTCAACATCGTCCGCCAAGACGAACAGCACGGCCACATGCCGGACTATGCGGTTCGGATGGAAGGGGACATGGTGATCTTCGAGAATAGGCGTACGAGCGAGCCGAAACCTGTCTCCCCTGCCCTTTCCCTCATCCGCTTGGACCCAGAGGCATTCCACGACGCGCGCCAAGCCGCGCCTGGTTGGGATGTGCACTATCTTGAGCACGAGTGGCGGAGCTGGATGGCTGAGATGGACAGCGATCCGCCCCGGAATCCGACACGCGCCTTCGTCGGATTTTGCCGGAAATGGTTTGAGACACGGGGGCGGCCGTAGCCGCAAAGCCTGCATCGCGCGAAGCACCAAAAGCGCGTTACATGCAAGCCGTAAAGGCGGCGAACATGCTTTGCGCGATGCGTGGATGTGTGCTAGCATGAGGAAAACAATAGAGAAATAACAGGAGCAGTATCAATGACATATATGATTGGGATGATTTCCCAGAAAGGCGGAGTCGGCAAGTCGACGCTCGCCCGGATGATGGCGCGGGAGTTCGTTGCCGGCGGGCTTACCACGAAAATCGCCGACCTCGACACGCAACAACAGACCTGCACCAACTGGGCGGGTCGGAGAGCGGAGAACGGCATTGCGCCGGAAATCCAGGTGCAGAGCTTTGCCAGCACGAAGAGTGCCCTCGAAGAGGCCGCACGCTTCGATGCGCTGATCCTAGACGGCAAGCCAAACGCGTCCGACCAGACCCTCGAAATTGCGAAGGCTGCCGATCTGGTGGTCATTCCGACAGGCCAGACGGTTGATGACCTGCATCCTGGAGTGGTTCTGGCGCATAGCCTGCGCAAGAAGGGCATTGCTCCAGAGAAGATCGTTTTCGCCATGTTCAAGACCACCGGTAGCGATCGGGAAAACACTGCCGCAAGAGACTATGTGGCCCAAGCCGGCTACACCGTTCTCGATGGGGAGGTCAGTGTTTCGACGGCCTATGGCTCCGCCTCAGATCAAGGCAAGGCAATCACCGAAACCTCGTTCAAGTCTTTGAACGACCGCGCCTCACTCCTGGCCCAAAGCGTGATCGACCGCATGGTCGCGCTTCAAGAAAGGCAGGTAGCGTGATGGCGACGAACCTGACCAAGCTCAAGAGCGCCAAAGGCGCACCGCCGGCGGCTGATGACACGGAAGATGTCATTGTCTCCAACCCGCGCGACGATGAGAAGGCGCCGCTTCGGCCCTTGCAGGTCCGTGTGCCGGAGTCCGTTTTCATGGAGTTCAGCGAGCAAGCGGGCAGGGAGTTCGGCTTTACACATGGCGCGAAAAAGCAGCTCTTCTTGAAGATGTGGAAAGCCTACAAAGCGCAAAGCGGCAAAGCATGATTGCATGCAGGCATGCTTGCTCTCATGTGGACAATCGCATTGTGCAGTTGCGGGATAGGGTTTTCATGAGTAAAATCAGAGTGAAGAGCGGCAGCTTTGAGACTGGCGCCGAGAGACGATCATGCAGACAGAATTAAGAACAAGAGAGGCCCTTGGGCCATTAGGGCCAGTTGAAGAGAAGAATGCTCCCGAGACGCTCTACGTAGAAGGGGACACCTCGCTTTTGACCGAAGGGTCTCGTGTGGCGATCGTGGGCTCTCGCAAGGCCACGCCAGACGGCATTCGCCGCGCTCAGGCAGTTGCTCGCGCTCTGGTTCAACAAGGCATTGTTGTCGTAAGCGGACTGGCCGAAGGCATCGACACGGTTGCGCACCGGACTGCGATAGAGGAGGGGGGGCGGACAATTGCCGTCCTTGGTACCCCGCTCTCCAAGGCTTATCCTGCAAAGAACGCCGGTCTCCTTGATGAGATCAAACGGCACCATCTGGCGATTTCGCAGTTTCCGGAGGGCTACCCGGGGAAGGGCGAAAATTTCCCCCGCCGCAACCGGACGATGGCGCTGATCTGTGATGCTACCATCGTGATCGAAGCAAGCGAGAAGAGCGGGACAAGGCATCAGGGTTGGGAAGCCATCCGGCTCGGCCGTGACCTCTACCTCCTTGAGAACGTCGCGAACAACCCGAACCTGAGCTGGCCTAAGCAGCTTATTGAGTACGGGGCTCAAATCCTGCGCCGAGAAAACCTGCCGGATATCGTGCTCGACATTCCCAACTATACGGCCGGGGGTGTGCGTGCCTTCGAGCTATGAGTACGGCACCTTCGCCAACTACTCCCCACGCGGTAGCTCGGACCTGTCAAAACGATCCCGAGGCACTTGCGGTGCCATCAAGGCCGGTCGTATCGACATCATCGCTTCGGCCGTTCCGCACCTCAAAGACACGAAGGCAGACGTTCTCCGCCCGTTCCTCGGGCCGGATGTGACGCTTGTGCCGGCGCCGCGCTCTGCGCCCCTCGCGGACGGAGCGCTTTGGCCAGCCAAGGTTATCTGTGATGTGCTGCACGAGCATGGCTTCGGCCTGGATGTTCAAACCTGTCTAAGAAGAAACAAGGCCATCCCGCGATCGTCGAACTCGCCGGCAGCGGATCGCCCCCTCGTGCCTGTCCATATGGACAGCATCGAGGCACAGCGGCCGTTCTTCATGCCGGACAAGATCACCATCGTCGACGACGTGCTGACCATGGGGCGGACAAGCTTCGCCTGTGCCGAGCTCATGCGCTCCGTCTGCCCTGACGCTGAAATCCGCATCTTTGCGATGATCCGCACTCAGGGCCTCCAGGACGACATCAAAAAGATCGTGGACCCATCCGCGGGCCTCATCACAGGATACGACTCAGGAAAAACCTACCGCGACCCGTAACCTCTTTGGATGCTGCTTCTACGTGGCCTGCGGCGCGACCTGGCGGCAGATACGCCGCCAGGTTAACGACAGGTCCTGGGATCACTTTCCCCGGTGTTTTGTCGGATCAGCAAGGCGGAACTTCTGCCCTTTGCTTTCAGAGGGAGGCAAGGGCTCGCCTTTGGTAACAGTGCGCTCCACCCCAGTTTTGCCACCCCGTGGGCCGACAATTTCATACTGACCGGAACGGGGAGCCTTCTGACCAGGCTTATAGTGCTTGTCAGACATGCGACGACCCTCCGTTGCCTGCAGGCAGCGATGCGGCAGGGATATGTGCAAATCGTTTCCCCTTGGCGATCTCGCTGATGCGTCCCTGGTTTAGGTCATAGTCAGCTGCGATGCGGTGCTGGTACTCGCCCTTAAGAAGGCGAGCTTTGATGATCGACACGTCACTGGGTGTCAGTTCAGATACTGAAGCCATCGGCTTACTCCTGGCGCAGGAAAATATTGCCCTCGGTCTCGATCAAAGCTAAGCCTCAGTTGCTACAGTGAGGGCTCTGCCGATCAGGGCCTTTCGCTTGGATGCGCTAAGTCCTTGCGAAACTGCGAAAAACGGGTCCTTCGGGGTCCGTTTTTTGTTTCCGGCCTCCTTGGGGTCGTTGGAGGGAATCCTTATGCTGCTCGATCATGGCGCAACTGCTCCAGAAGCGGCGCGAGCTCACGCGCCTGGTCGATGAGTGTCTGGGCGGCTTGCATCGACATGCGGTAACGCAGCACCAGGTCCCTTGGCCGAGTATGTGGTGTGACTACATCAACGGGGGCCAACAAGCCCCCGCTGAAGACATTAGCTTCTTCCTCTTCAATAGGATCGGACCGGAAGGACGTACCACTATTCGGGAGGCCTCGTTTTAGTGCTTGCCCGACCCGCTTGGTCATCTTGTCCGTGTGTAGAACGACATGTGCAATCTCATGACAGAGCGTGGTCAGGCACGATCCGTCTTTGGGTCCGGTACCCACTTCAAAAGGCTGTAGCGCCTTGTGCGCCCCTAGGATCACCTCATCCGTGACCTGCAAAAACGGGTGTCGGTCAAAGACGACCTGCCCATCGTTTTCTGTTCCGTCCTCGTCGATCAGCTTCTCTTCGTAGCCGTAAACACAATGGGGCTTGGTCAAGAGCATGTGGTGCTCGATGTGCTTGGGCGCATTGAAAGGCTCATCATCCTTGAAGTAGCACCGGCGATAGTCTTGCGCGTCCAACAGTAGCCCTGCCCGCTGCTGATCCGAGAGTTTCTGCTTCTTGTTCTTCACGGCCCTCTCCCATTTTCAGGGTCGGTTACTTCTTGCTCGCGGCAAGCGCATGAACGGGGTTTGCGCTGCGAGGGCGCGTACGAAACTCTACGTTTGTTCTGTCGATCGCGGTACGGAGCTTGGATTTTCCGTCGTCATCCAGGCCCAAGAATTCCGCTACAATTGAGAACCAGCTTTCAGGCACAGGTTTGCGACCGAGCTCGACGCTGCTGAGCAGCGATGGCGTGCAGTCCATAAAGAGCGCCTGCTCGACCAGCAGATGACCCAGCTCCATGCGCCTAATCCGCACGAACCTTCCATATGGCGTGACTTGCTTCATGGCATCTCTCCCGCTTAGTTGAAAAAAAATGTACCACATCTTTCGAGCCTGTCAAGCTATAGCGGAAGCCATGATGGCGCCCCCCTACATGTGGCGGAGATTTTCTCCCTGGATGGCCCTGTCGCTCTTCCTCAAGTGCGCCTTCAGGCGGCTAAGCCCTTCGAACCGTTTTGGTGCTAACCTTGAACAAGCGGGCAATCTCGGCCAGGGGCCGGTGTTCCACGTCCCGCATCCTGCGCACCTCGTCGCGCTGTGCTGCCGATAGGGCAGGGGGACGGCCTCCGACCCGGCCGCGC
>Ga0310345_10004221_pt1 | contig 13162 bp, 12 predicted proteins | sample HC15DNA20500_MG_FD_204667 | JGI IMG/M metagenome (GOLD analysis project Ga0310345, IMG submission 204667) | Marine microbial communities from station ALOHA, North Pacific Subtropical Gyre - HC15-DNA-20-500_MG | ecosystem: Environmental > Aquatic > Marine > Oceanic | place: Pacific Ocean: North... | reverse complement strand
CAAGGACCGGGCCGGGACGGCGGGCGCTCAGCCGTGGCCAGCAGGTGGCGATACAGCTCGAGAGTGTGCGCGCACATCGTCTCGACCGTAAAGTGCTCGAGGATGTGCCGGCGCGCGGCGGCGCCGATCTGGGCGCGACCGGCTTGCGTGAGCGAGAGCGCCTGTTCGATGGCCTCGGCGAGCGCCGCCGCGTCGGCGGGCGGCACCAGCCAGCCGGTCTGATCCGCGAGCACGGTCTCGCGTGCGCCGCCATGGTCGGTCGCGACGGTGGGCCGGCCCATAGCCTGCGCTTCTGCCGCGATCCGGCCAAAGGCTTCGGGCTCTGTTGATGCGGAAACGACGACGTCAGCCAGCATGTAGGCCGCCGGAAGATCGCGGCACTGGTCGAAGATCCGCACCACGCCCTCGAGGCCGCGCCGGCCGATCTCGGCCTCGAGCTCTTGGCGGTAGCTCCGCCGGCCCTGGTCGCTACCGACGAGCACGCAGCAGATTTCGCTGCGGCCGAGCCGTGCGATAGCGTCGATCAGGACGAGCTGCCCCTTCCAACGCGTCAATCGGCCCGGCATGAGGATGATCGGTATGCCGTCGGGCAACCGCCATTGGCCGGCGAGCTGCACCATGCGTTCGGCCGACACGGCCTGGGGGTCGAAATACTGCACGCGGACGCCGCGCGGGATGGTGACGATGTGCTCCGGGCTCACCGCGTAGGTGGTTCGAACATGCTCGGCGATGAAGTTCGATATGGCGATGACTCGGCTGCCGCGCGTCATGACGGCGTTGTACCAGCGCTTGGCTAGAGTGCTGGCGTCGTAAGTGCCGTGGAAGGTGGTGACGAAGACGCGCCCACGGCGGCGGGCTGCCCACTCGGCACTCCACGCCGGCGCCCGCGAGCGCGCATGCACGATGGCGACGTCGTGACGATCAATCACGCCGGCGAGCCGTCGAACGTTACTCAGCATTTCCAACGGATTCTTGCTATGCACGGGCAAGGTTACGTGGATCGCGCCGGCGCGCTCGAGTTCGCGTACCAGTGTGCCGCCGCTCGACACGACCACCGCCCTCCACCCTTGACGCGTCAGAGCGGCGGCGATGTCGACGGTGGCGCGTTCGACCCCGCCCATATCGAGCCTTGGCACGACTTGGAGCACCGCCGGGGTTGGCGATTTCCCGGCCGCCGCCTGGGTGCTAGACTCGTCGCCCATGCTCATCTGCAAGACCACCTCATGACGGGTGCGGCCGCCGCGAGAGAGCCGGCGCCCCGGATACTAACCCGCGAGGACGGTGCCGCAATCGCTTATCATACGTGCGCCGGGCGTCAGCCCGGCGTCGTCTTTCTCGGCGGCTTGAGCTCAGACATGACGGGGACCAAGGCAACCGCGCTTGACGCCGCCTGCCGAGCCGCCGGGCGGGAGTTTCTCCGCTTCGACTACTTTGGCCACGGCGCCTCGTCCGGCAGCTTCACCAATGGCACCATCGGCCGCTGGGTCGATGACGCGATCGCCGTGCTCGATCATCTGACCGAAGGCTCCCAAGTCCTGGTCGGCTCGAGCATGGGGGGCTGGATCATGCTGCTGGCGGCGCTGCGGCGCCCGCAGAGGGTTGCCGGACTGATCGGCGTTGCCGCCGCACCCGACTTCACCGAGACGCTGATGTGGGCGCGCTACGATGACAGCGTGCGGCGGACCCTCGAGACCGAAGGGCTCTATCTCGAAGCATCGGACTACAGCGCCGAGCCCTACCCCGTCACCTATCGGCTGATCGAGGAGGGGCGGCACCATCTCCTGCTCGATGCGCCGGTTGCCATCTCCTGCCCGGTGCGCCTGATCCACGGCATGGAGGATGGCGACGTGCCGTGGCAGCATGCGCTCCGCCTGGTCGAAACGCTGAGCGGCACCGACGTCCGGCTGGCGCTCGTCAAGGACGGCGATCACCGCTTGGCCGAGCCGCCCCATGTGGCCGAAATTTGCGCCACCGTGCTGGCGCTCTGCGAGGCGCTGGAAGGCGCCTAGGCGCTCGACCCGCCAGCGCCGTCGTCCGCCCCGGATCTGCCTTCGGCCTCGAGGATGGCGCGCAATCCCGCCCGGTAGTCGGGATAGGCAAGGGTGATGCCGAGTTCGTCCTTGAGGCGGCGGTTGCAGACGCGGCGGCTGTCGGCATAGAAGCTCTGCGCCATGGCCGAGAGGCCCGCTTGCTCCAACCGGACCAGAGGCGGTGGTGCAACGTCCAGCAAGGTGCAGGCCCAGGCGACCACGTCGGCGGTGGCGGCCGGCTCGTCGTCGCACAGATTGTAGACGCCGCCGACGCTGGGGCGTGTCATCGCGGCGCTCAAGCAGGCGGCAATGTCCTCGACATGGATGCGTGAGAGCACGCGGCCGGGGCAATCGATGCGCTGAGCGGTGCCGTCGCGGACCCGGTCGAGCGCGCTGCGGCCCGGGCCATAGACGCCGGCCAGGCGAAAAATTTGCAGCGGCAGGCGCGCGCCTGCCGCAAGGTCGCGCCAACGGGCCTCGGCGGCGACGCGGCGGTGGGCGCGCGCGGCTGTGGGGCGGAGCGGGCTGTCCTCGTCAACCCAGGCGCCTCCGCTATCGCCGTACACTCCCGTGGTTGAGAGATAGCCGACCCACGCTAGGCCGTGCAGCCCGGCGATGTCGGCGCCGTGCACCCGGCAGACCGGATCGCCTAAGTCGTCCGGCGGCACCGACACCAGCAGGTGGGTGGTTCCAGCCAACGCGCCGGCCGCGTCAGCCAGCGGACGGACGCTCTCGAACGAATGAACGGCAAAACCGAGGCCGCGAAACTTTTCCAACTTGTCCGCATCGCGCGTGGTGCCGGCAATGTGCCAGCCCTGCGCCGCCAAGTGCTTGGCCAGAACCCCGGCCGCATAGCCGAGGCCGAAGCAGAACAAGCGGCCCGGACGGTTCATGTTCCCGGTCAGGCAGCTGCCCCGGCGGTCCACTCGGCGCGCACGTTGGCGTCTGGCTCGCCGGGCAAATGGCGGGCGCGCAAGCGCGCGACCTCGTCTGGCGCGCAGACCTCGCCGAGTGCCCAGACCGCCATGGCCCGGACGAGCGGCGAGGGGTCGTCGGCCAGATCGACGATCACCGGCACGACCGACCTGTCGCCGGCGTTGCCGAGCGCGATCGCAACGTTGCGAACGAAGCGGTCGCGCCCCGTTCGCTTGATCGCGGTCCCGGCGAAGCGGCGGCGGAACGCGGCATCGTCGAGCCGCGCCAGCACAACCAGGTCGGGCGCACTGAGCCCTTCGCGCGGTGCCAACGCGGCCTCCCGCGATCGCCGGGCAAACTTGTTCCACGGGCACACCGCGAGACAATCGTCGCAGCCGAAGATCCGGTTGCCGATGGGGCGGCGAAACTCACGCGCAATATGGCCCTGATGCTCGATCGTCAGGTAGGAGATGCAGCGCCGCGCGTCAAGCCTATAGGGCGCCGGGAAAGCGGCGGTGGGACAGACATCGAGGCATGCCCGGCAGCGCCCACAATGGTCGCTCTCCGCCGCATCCGGGGCGAGCACAAGCGTCGTGAAGACGGAACCGAGAAACAGCCATGACCCATGGTCGCGCGCTACCAGATTGGTGTGCTTGCCCTGCCATCCGAGGCCGGCGGCCTGGGCGAGCGGCTTCTCCATCACCGGCGCGGTATCGACGAAGACCTTGACCTCGGCGGAGAAACGATGGTGGATGAAGCCGGCGAGCCGTTTGAGGCGGCGCTTCAGAAAGGTGTGATAATCGCCACCCTGGGCGTAGACCGCGATCGCGCCGCACCGCGGCCAGCGCAAGATTTCGAGTGGGTCGCCGTCGGGCCCGTAGTTGAGCCCCACCATGACAACCGAGCGGGCGTCCGGCCACAAGCGGGCGGGATCGCCGCGGTAGCGCTCGCGCCGCGCCAACCATGCCATGTCGCCGTGATAGCCGCGACGAATGAACTCGGCCAGCTCGGCGCCCGCTGCGCCGATGCGATCGGGCGCGGTGACGCCGACCGCGTCGAAGCCGAGCGCTAGCGCGTGGGCGCGGATCAGTCCACCGGCATCGGCGCCGTCGGGGCCGACCGGTCTGTCGCGGCTGAGCTCCAAGTTTGCTTCCCGAGCGCGGCCTAGAAGTCGAGGTCGGTGTAATATTTGGGCGGCGGCAGACCGGGAATGTGATCGCTGAGCAGCGGTCGAAAGCTGGGCCGCGACTTGAGCCGGGCGTACCACTCTCGGGCCGGCCCATGGCCGTCCCAGGAGACGTCGCCGAGATAGTCGAGGGCCGACAGGTGCGCGCCGGCTGCAATGTCGGCGAGGCCAAAGTCCTCGCCGGCAAGCCAGTTCCGCCGTTCTACCAGGTAGCCGATGTAATCGAGATGGTGATGGACGTTGGTGAGGCCGGCGCGGATGGCGCGCGAGTCGGGCGCGCCCATCGCCATGAAGCGCTTCATGAACTTCTCTTCGAGAACAAGTGCCGTGACCTCGCGGTGAAATTTCAGGTCGAACCAGCTGACGAGTCGCCGCGTTTCCGCGCGTGAGGCCGCATCAAAGCCGATCATCGGTCGGTCCGGGTAGACCTCGTCGAGATATTCGCAGATCACTCCGCTTTCGCACAGCACGCGGCCGTCAGGCTCGATCATCACCGGTACCTCGCCTGCCGGGTTGAGCACGAGAAAGTCGCCGCGCCGCTCCCACACCTTCTCGACCTTCATGTCGAAGTCGAGGCCTTTTTCCCTGAGTACGATCCGCACCTTGCGGCAGAACGGTGACAGCCACAGGTGATACAGGGTGCGCATCGCGCGCACTATAGCCGAAGGCCAGCAGGCGCAACAGGATAGTGCTGCGCCGCGCCAAGAGCGAGCTTGGGGCGGGCCGAGGCCGATGGTATAAGCACAGCGAGTTCGTTTGCGCCAGCTCCGACCGACAAGATTTGCGCCCGTGACGACGCTGCAACTCGCCATTCTCGCCATCGTCCAGGGGATCACCGAGTTCCTGCCGGTGAGCTCGTCGGGCCATCTGCGCCTTGTCCCGCATCTCACCGGTTGGCCAGATCAGGGGCTTAACATCGACATCGCCGTCCACCTCGGGAGCCTCGGCGCCGTTCTCATCTATTTCTGGCGCGACATGCTTGCGATGATGATCGGCCTCGTCGCTATCCTGACTGGGCGCGGCGGTCGGGCGGCGCTGCTGGTGGGCTATCTCGCCATCGCCACGCTGCCGATCGTCGTCGTCGGCGCCCTTCTGCTGCTCTACGGGTACGACGGCGGAGCGCTCGCCGGGCTGCGGCGTATCGAGCTAGTGGGTTGGACCATGCTGGGGTTCGGCCTGGTGCTGCTGGCGGCCGACCGCCTCGGCATGACGATCCGCCGGATTGAGCACATGCGGGCCGGCAGCGCTGTCTTCATCGGCTTGGCGCAGGTTCTGGCCCTGGTTCCGGGAACTAGCCGCGCCGGCATCACCATAACCGCCGCGCGCATGCTGGGTTTCGAGCGGTCGGAAGCAGCGCGCTTCTCGATCTTGATGGGCGTGCCGGCGATCATCGCCTCGGCGACGCCGAGCGCCGTCGGGATCTACCGCTCCGGGCAGTCCGCGCTCGGCGTTGAGGCGGTGGTCGCCGCCTTGCTTGCCTTCGCCGCGGCGCTCGTCGCCATCGCCGTCATGATGCGCTGGCTCGAACGCGCGAGCTTCACCCCGTTTGTCGTCTACCGGGTGCTGCTCGGCGGCGCCATCCTGGTATGGTCCTATTGGTAGGGTCTCAGCCCGACTCGTCCGAGAGCAGCTCGGCGCGGCGGAAGCGCGCAAGGTACGAGGGCAGCACCGCCTCGACCGGGGTCGGCGCAACGGCGAGATCGGCCAAGCTGAGGGCGGTGTCGGATACCACGTTGTCGCGTTCGAGCGAGCGCAGCTGATCGCGCGTCAGCGGCGGCGCCGGCAACAGTTCCAGGAACGCTGCCTGCAATCGGCCGAGCACGAACGGCACCGGCACCAGAAGTCGGCGGCGTCCGGTTTGCGCCAGCACCAGCTCCATCAATTCGCGGAAGCTGTATACCTTGGGACCGCCGAGCTCGTAGGTGCACCCGGCGGTCGTCGGATCGTCGAGAACGCGCGCCAGCGCTTCGGCCACGTCACCGACATACACCGGCTGGAACCGTGTCGCCCCGGCGTCGGCGAAGCCGTGACCGTAGAGAGGCAGGACCGGCAGCAAGCGCGCCAGCGCGGCGAGGCGGTTGAAGAAATCATCCTCCGGCCCGAACACGACGCTGGGCCGCACGATCGTAGCCGCGGCAAAGGCCGATCTCGCGGCTTGCTCGCCGGCCACCTTGCTGCGCGCGTAAGCGGAGGGCGCTGCCGCATCGGCGCCGATCGCCGAGACCTGGACATAGCGCGCCACCCCGGCCGCCGCCGCCGCGCGTGCGGCCCGCTCGGCGCCCTCGGCATGAAGCTCGGCAAAACTCTGGCGCCCCGACTGGACCAGGATACCGATGAGATTGACGACGGTGTCGGCCCCGGCGACGGCGGCCGCCACCGAAGCCTGGTCCCTCAAATTCGCTTGCACCGGGACGATCTGCCCGGCGTCACCCGCAGGTTTGAGAAACTGTGCCGCCTCAGGATCGCGCACCGCCACCCGGATGGTGACGCCGCCCGGCGCCAGACGCCTGACCAGGTGGCGGCCGAGAAAACCGGAACCGCCGAATATCGTTACGACATGTGGGACCATATCGAGGGACACTCGCATGGCGATGAGGCATCGAATGATAGACCCGCGTCGGCGCGACCGCCAAGCGCCGGGTGCCGCGGTCCGATGCCGGTTGACATCGTCCCGGTCAGGGGCTAACGACTCGGGCTCTGAGCGGTCTCAAGTCGCCCAGGTGGCGGAATTGGCAGACGCGCTAGCTTCAGGTGCTAGTGACCGCAAGGTCGTGGAAGTTCGAGTCTTCTCCTGGGCACCACTCCCCTTCTCCAACGCGGCCGCCCGGTCGCGAAACGGAGCTGCACACGAGCATGCCACCATGACCTTCGAACTCTATGAGGGCGACCTCCCGGACGGTCTGAACTTCGGCACGTCGGTGGCCGTCGACACCGAGACGCTCGGCCTCAATCCACATCGCGACCGGCTCTGCGTCGTCCAGCTATCGGCCGGCGACGGCACCGCGCACATCGTTCAGTTCCCGCCCGGCAACGGCAACGCCCCTGATTACAGCGCCCCCCGGCTCAAGGCCGTGCTGAGCGATTCCACCGTTACCAAGCTGTTCCACTTCGCCCGCTTCGACGTTGCCTTCCTTGCGCGCTACCTCGGCGTCGCTTGCGCGCCGGTCTATTGCACCAAGATCGCTTCGAAGCTGACGCGCACCTACACCGACCGGCATGGCCTCAAGGACCTGTGTCGCGAACTGCTAGGCGTCGATCTCGCCAAGGCGCAGCAATCGTCAGACTGGGGCGCGCCCAAGCTGACACCGGCGCAGCTCAGCTATGCCGCTGAAGACGTGCTCCACCTCCATCGCCTCAAGGCCCGGCTGGATGAGATGCTGGCGCGTGAAGGGCGGCGTGATCTGGCCGAAGCGTGCTTCGCGTTCCTGTCAACGCGCGCGGCTCTCGACCTTGGCGGGTGGGCCGGCCTGGATATCTTCGAACATTAAGATCAGCCGCCACGAAATTGATTTTCTGTCCACCTTTGCCCATACTGGGAATGTGGAGAGAGGCTTGACCTTCGCCTGCTCAGCAAGGGCGGCCAAGACATGGCGGTGGGAGCTCCAGTGGTACGATCGCCACACGCCGCATGCCGGGTCCACGCCTCGCCACTGGCCGCCAAGCTGAACAATCGGCTTGGCAACGACAGCTAGGCGCAGGCAGGCGCGCCGCGCCGCGTTGGGCCTAAGGGAATCACAGACATGATAGCGCCTCGCAGTCGCCCGTCGTCAACGACAGGCTCGGACGTCGAGCGCCAGAACGCCGGTGCGTCCGCGGCCGGCGATATCGCCGTGGCACGGCGCGTGCTCGACCTTGAGGCCGAAGCGCTCCGGGCGATGGCTCGTTCGCTTGGCGAGACGTTTCTCACGGCGCTCGACATCCTCTCCACGGTGACCGGACGCGTGGCGGTGAGCGGCATGGGTAAGAGCGGCCACATCGGCCGCAAGCTTGCCGCCACCATGGCCTCGACGGGGACGCTCGCGATGTTTGTCCACCCTGGCGAGGCGAGCCACGGCGACCTCGGCATGATCGCGCCAGGTGATGCGGTGCTGATCCTGTCGAATTCGGGCAAGACGCCGGAGGTCGGCGATATCGTCGCCTATGCGAAGCGATTCGCCATCCCTCTGATTGCGGTCGTCGGACCGCACGGAACGGCCGACCATCCGGGCTGCTTCCTTGCCGAGGCGGCGGATGTCGTGCTGGCTCTCCCGGCGACTCCCGAAGCGTGTCCGATGGGCCTCACGCCGACGACGTCGACGACCGCGATGCTGGCGCTGGGCGACGCCCTGGCCATCGCGTTGCTGCAGCGCAAGGGATTCTCAGCCGACGATTTCCAGGTGCTTCATCCGGGTGGCCGGCTCGGCCGGTCGTCGGTCCTCAAGGTCGCCAACCTCATGCATGTGGGCGACGCCGTGCCGATCGTCGCAACCGATACGCCGATGTCTGAGGCTCTGCTCACCATGACGGAAAAGAGCTTCGGGTGCGTGGGCGTCGTCAATGGCGACGGCGCCCTGGTCGGCATCGTCACGGACGGCGACCTCAGGCGTCACATGGACGACGGCCTGCTCGAGCACACCGCAGCTGACGTGATGACTCTGTCGCCGAGAACCATCCGGACGCAGGCGCTCGCCGCCGAGGCCCTCGGCAAGATGAATGCGAACGCCATCACGAGTCTGTTCGTCACGGAAGGCTCGACGCCGGTCGGCATTCTCCACATCCACGACTGCTTGCGTGCGGGGATCGCGTGACCTCGGCGGTCGATTCGGGTGCGGGCGGGGAAGTCGGCCGCAAATACCGCCTCGCCGGGCAATGGCGGACCAGCACGATCGGTGGCATCGGGGCGCGCTACAGCCGGTTCGTCGGCTTCATGAAGCTTGTCCTGCCGTTATCGGCGGCGGCGCTCGTCGCGACCGTGATCGCGTGGCCGGACAGCTATCACCCGGACGACGGAATTCAAATCAGCCTGGCCGATCTTACAGTGCTTGAGAGCGGGAAACCGGGCATGGAGCGGGTGCGTTACGTCGGTACGGACGACAACAATCGACCGTACCTCATCACCGCGGGATCGGTGCGCGAAGAAGGCGCTGACAACGACCATTTCTTCCTGCACGAGTTGCAGGCCGACATTACGCTCGAAGGTGGCGCGTGGGTCACCCTGATGGCCACGACCGGCACTTACCGCCGCGATATGCGCACTCTCGGCCTCGCCGGCGCCGTCAACATCTTTTCCGACAACGGCTTGGAACTGCACACCGCGTCGGCTCTTGTCGATCTCGCCGGAGGCTTCGCCGAGGGCGACGACCCGGTGCAGGGACAGGGGCCGTTCGGCACGCTCAATGCCAATCGGTTCCGGCTGACCGACAGGGGTCAGCGCATCGTCTTCGAGGGCAACGTCAGGCTCGTCGTCGATCCGCGGCCTGGCCGTTGAACAGGGCGAGGCTCCGGATCGCGAGGCCACCGCAGCCAGCCGGTAGTGCGAGCGCGTTCCCCGCATGGGCCGTCATCGCCGCGCTGGCGTGGTGTGGAGCGAGCGCAGCCTTAGCGCAGTCGCCAACCCGCCCTGCGCACGATAGCTCGCTGCCGATCGAAATCACCGCCGACAGCCTCGAAGTGCGCCAGGATCGGCGCGTCGCCGTCTTCCGCGGCAGCGTCCTGGCCGTCCAAGGCGAGATGCGGCTCCGGGCCGACGAAGTGGTCGTTCATTATCGCGACGGAGTCGGGGGCAAGGGCGCCGAGGCAGGGTCGATATCTCGGATCGATGCCGACGGTGGGGTGTTGTTCTCTTCGCCCGCGGAGACCGCCGAGGGTAAGCACGGCGTGTATGATGTGGACCACAGCACCATCACCTTGACCGGGTCGGTCGTGCTGGCGCGGGGCGATAACGTCATCCGCGGCGAGTACGTGGTGCTCAACCTGGCCACCGGACAAAGCAGGATAGAGGCTGGTCCCCCGGGCGCGGGCACGAGGCCCCGAGTCAAAAGCATTTTTGTTCCGAAAGGAAAGCAAATCCAATGATCTTGGCTTGGGTGGGACCCTCTGCCACAATCCACCGGGCGCTGGCCGCGGTGCCTGCGGCGTGGCAAGGAAACCATTTGTTCACCATCCTGATCCATAAACTACTTTTTCATGACTGACAGACATAACTCGTCCACAGCCAGCGACACTCCCGGCGAGATGCCGGTGGCTCCGCGCCTGGTCGCTGTTAATCAAGGCTTGGCGGTGCAACAGATCGGCAAGCGCTTCAAGAAGCGTCCGGTGCTGCGCGATGTCAGCCTGTCGGTCAGCCGGGGCGAAGCGGTTGGATTGCTGGGACCGAACGGTGCGGGCAAGACGACATGCTTTTACATCATCACAGGTTTGATCATGCCGGACTACGGCACCATAACGCTGGACGGGCACAACATTACCGATTTGCCGATGTACCGGCGCGCCCGCTTAGGTCTCGGCTATCTGCCACAAGAAGCCTCGATTTTTCGCGGACTGTCGGTTGAGAACAACATCCGCGTTGTGCTCGAGATCGTCGAGCCGCTTCGCGACCGGCGCGAGACCATGCTCGACGATCTGCTCGCCGAATTCTCCATCAGCCATTTGCGCCGCACCCCGGTGCTGAGCCTGTCGGGGGGTGAACGCCGCCGCGTCGAGATCGCCCGCGCCCTCGCCTCGCGGCCCGGCTTCATCCTGCTCGACGAGCCGCTCGGGGGTATCGATCCGATCGCGGTCGGCGGTATCCGCGACCTTGTCGCCCATCTTAAGGATCGCGGGATCGGGGTTCTGATCACCGATCATAATGTGCGCGAAACGCTGGATATCATCGACCGCGCCTACATCTTGCATGAAGGAAGAGTCCTCATGGAGGGTGGCCCCTCAGAAATCGTCGCCCATGAGGACGTGCGGCGGGTCTACCTGGGGGATCGGTTCAGCCTCTAGCAGGTAGTCGCCATGGCGCTCTCTCACAGACAGGAGCTGCGGCACAGCCAGTCCCTGGTCATGACGCCGCAATTGCAGCAGGCGATCAAGCTGTTGCAATTGTCGAACCTCGAGCTGGCCGCCTATATCGAGACGGAACTCGAACGCAATCCCCTCCTCGAACGAGGCGACGCGGACGGCGAGGACAATCGAGACTCGGGCGAGGAGAGTGGCGGCACGGAGGCCGCGGCTGCCGACGCCGCGCAATGGTCGGACAGCGATTCCCTACCTTCCGCCGACGAGGCGCTGCTCGATATCGACCAGGCGACCGGCGAAACTTCCGACGACGCGATGCCGGGCGATCGTTCCTTTGACAGTGCCTATGGCGCTGATCAGACGACATGGCAGAGCCGGTCGCGTCCAATCGACGACAGCGGCACCAGCATCGAGCAGACCGTATCGAGCGACATCGACCTCAAGAAGCACTTGACGGGTCAGCTCAGTGTCGATGTCGACGACCCGATCGACCGTGTTATCGGCATCAACCTCATCGACATGCTCGACGAGTCGGGTTACCTCATCGGCGATCTGGAGGCCGTGGTCGAGCGAGTGGGCTGCGATGTCGCGCGCATCGAGTCCACCCTGGCCGTGATGCAGCAATTCGACCCGCCGGGAATTTTTGCGCGCGCTCTCGCCGAGTGTCTGGCTCTCCAGCTAAAGGATCGCGACCGGCTCGATCCGGCGATGCAGGCCCTTCTCGACCATCTCGATCTGGTCGCCGAACGCAACATTCCCGCCCTCATCAAGGTATGCGGGGTCGATGCCGAAGACGTCACCGACATGATTGCGGAAATCCGCTGCCTCAACCCGAAACCCGGTCTGGCGTTCCAAACCGAGATCATTCGGCCCGTAGTGCCTGACGTGTTCGTGCGCCGTGGACCCGACGGCGGCTGGCTCATCGAACTGAACAGCGACATGTTGCCGCGAATCCTGGTGAACAGGAGCTACCATGCCCGCATCCATGGCAGGGCCAGCAGCCAGGCCGATAAGAGTTATTTCGCCGAGCATCTAAATTCCGCCAACTGGCTGGTCAATTCGTTGGATCAGCGGGCCAACACGATCCTCAAGGTCGCTACCGACCTCGTGCTCAAGCAGAATGCGTTCTTTCTCTATGGAGTCGAGTTTTTGAGGCCGCTCAACCTGCGTGACATCGCGCAGGCCATCGAGATGCACGAGAGCACTGTGAGCCGGGTGACCGCCAACAAGTACATGGCGACCTCACGCGGCATCTACCCGATGAAATATTTCTTCACGCCGGCAATCGCCTCGTCCACGGGTGGTGAATCGCATTCGGCCGAATCCGTTCGCCACCGCATTCGCGAACTGATTGAAAGCGAACCGGCGCAGGTGGTTATGTCCGATGACAAGATTGTCGAGACCATGCGCGGCCACGGGGTCGACATCGCGCGGCGCACCGTGGCCAAGTACCGGGAAGCGATGCGCATCCCCTCGTCGGTCGAGCGCCGCCGCCTGAAGAGGCACCTCGTGCCGTCGACCGTGTAGCGAGAACAAGCGCGCCACTTCGCGCCCGCCGAACAAGTGGTTGGGCTTCGTTCTCAAATAGAGCCCACCGATCGAAACCGAATCGCCTTGGCCTTCCACGCCGCATGGCAAAAAAATGCCATACCAATGAGTTGTCCATTATCGGATGGAGAGCCTAGGCGCCCCGGTTGACAGGGAAAGGGCCGACAACTAAGGTCCCGCCACTCTTAAGCCGGGTGCCGGCTGGATCGCCTTCTCGGGGTTCCTCCGCAATCATCACGAGAGGGCGCTGATACACCGCACTAGCGGCAAATATTTCGTGATTGCCGCCGAGCCGGACGAGGCGGCGGCGGGTAAGGACGAGGCGCTTGAGCCTGTCATCGTCACCGGATCGGCCACGGAGATCCTGACGCTGACCCTCAGCGAGGCGGTGATGTGGATGACTCTTGCAGATCTTCGTGCACTGGTCTTCTGCAACAGTGCCCATGGTGGGCTCAACGTGCTGCACCGGCGCGAGCACGGCACCATCGAGTGGATCGAACCC
>Ga0310345_10004220_pt1 | contig 13163 bp, 6 predicted proteins | sample HC15DNA20500_MG_FD_204667 | JGI IMG/M metagenome (GOLD analysis project Ga0310345, IMG submission 204667) | Marine microbial communities from station ALOHA, North Pacific Subtropical Gyre - HC15-DNA-20-500_MG | ecosystem: Environmental > Aquatic > Marine > Oceanic | place: Pacific Ocean: North... | reverse complement strand
CTGGTAGCGGGCACCAGGAGGGACATCCTGGTGCGAATGGTACGCAACCTACAGAACGCCGCGACCATGGAGCAGGACGTGCAGGCGCTGATGCGTTACCTCGACATAGCCATCCTGATCAGGGAAGACTCCGCCATCGACCGCTGGCAAAGGGCTGTCCTGAAATCTCGAACAGGCCAACCTGCCGCCGCGGTAAAAGACCTTGACTGGCTTATCGACCGCCACCCCGAGGGCATCGACCAGGAGAGCGTCGAGGCCTTGCGGCGGCGCCTTCGATCTCAGGGCTATTAGGAGCCGGCGGTCCCGGGACTGCCGGACACCCTCTCAGCCGAGCCCATCAGGAAATCCAGGAATTCCCTCGCCGTGGCACTGAGATCCCGCCCCCTGCGGCAAATCAGCCCCACAGGCCGCTTCAAATCGACATCCCGCAGCCGGGTCTCAGTGAGGAGGCCACGCTCGACATCTCTCACGATACTCGGCCGGGGCAAAATACTGACCGCTGACGAAATACCCAGGGCCTGCTTGATGGTCTCGATATTGTCGAACTCGCTGAGAATGTTGACCTCTATCTCGCTTTCCCTGAAGAACCTGTCGATCTCTTTGCGAATGGTCAGGTCTTTTTCAAACGCCACAAAATTCACGCCGACAAGGCGATGGGCCTCGATCCTGGCTTCCGTGCTGAGCGGGTGCCCGGGTGCGCAGGCCAATACCATCTCTTCGCTGATCCACGGGAGCACCTCGATATGCCGATCTCCCTTCGGGTAGGAAATCACCCCCACCTCGGCTTCATCATTGAGTATGGCCTCGTAGACCTTCACCGGATGGTAATATTCCAACCGGACTGTCGAGCCGGCGCGCTCCTGCATGTATTTCCGAACCAGATCGTTGATGGTGTGAAGGCCAACGGAATATATGGAGACGACCCCCACCTGGCCTTGTGCCGAGCTCCGCTTGCTTCGAATCTGGTTGAGGGCCCCCCTGTGCGCATCGAGCACCTGCAGGCATCCCTTGTGATACAACTCCCCCTCATCGGTAACCTTCAGTGGCCGGTAGCTGCGGTCGAGCAGCTTGACCCCGAGCACCTGCTCGAGGTTCGCGATCTGCTGGCTGGCGGCGGACTGTGAGATGGCGAGTCGCTCAGCGCCTTTTGAAAAACTCCTGAACTTGACGACCTCGCAGAAGACCTCGATGGCCTGGAGGTTCAAGTTCGATGTTCGGTTCCGTGTCAGGTCCGTCATATACTATATAAGATAACCTAATATAGTGCTTATTTCTAATCCAATTGACTAATTCTACGGCATGTGTCACTCTTGGTGCTGGCTGAGGGATCGAAGGATCTACGTATTAGAAACCAGGGGCAAAGTGGCCCTGAGACTGCCCCATCCCACATCTTGGAATTTACTTAACCAATGGCTGCTAAAGGATTTCCGGAAAAAAAAGGCCTCTATGATCCACGCAACGAAAAAGACAGTTGCGGCGTAGGGTTCATAGCCGACATCAAGGGTCGCCGAAGCCACCAGATCCTCCTCGATGCCAGGGAAATGCTCGATCACATGAGCCACAGAGGAGCCTGCGGTTGCGAAGCCAACACCGGAGATGGAGCCGGGTTCCTTACCGCCCTCCCGCATGAATTCCTTTCCAGAGTAGCCGGCGAAGACCTCGGCAAAAAATTGCCGCCCCCCGGGAAGTTTGCCGCCGGAAACGTCTTCCTGCCTCGCGACGACGGATTCAGGCAGCAGTGCAAAGACAAGGTAGCCGAGATCATCCAGGCGCAAGGGCAGAAGCTGATCGGCTGGCGCGAGGTACCCACAAGAACCGACGATGCCGATATCGGACCGGCAGCCCGAGACAGCGAGCCGGTGATTGAGCAATTGTTCGTAGGCGCCTCGACTGATCTCGAGGGCGACTCCTTTGAGCGTCAACTCTACATCATCAGAAAACGCTCCAGCCATCAGTTGCGCACCCTTGAGCACGATGAGGCCAAGGACTTCTATATCTGCAGCCTCTCAAGCAAGGTCATCATCTATAAGGGGCAGCTCATGAGCGAGCAGGTGGTGCCCTATTTCCCGGATCTCAAAGACCCTGACTACACGAGCCACCTCGCGATGGTTCACTCGCGCTTCTCCACTAACACTTTCCCTTCCTGGGACCGGGCTCAGCCCAATCGCTTCATGTCCCACAATGGAGAGATCAACACCCTGCGCGGAAACATGAACTGGATGGCCGCGCGGGAAGGCGTGGCCGAATCGGATCTCTTCGGTGACGACCTCGAAAAATGCTTCCCGATCTGCGAACCCGACTGCTCTGACTCCGGCACCTTCGACAACGTCCTCGAGTTCCTCCTGATGGCGGGGCGAACGCTGCCCGAGGCCATCATGATGATGATCCCCGAGGCATGGCAGAACCACGAGTCCATGTACAAGTCGAAACGGGACTTCTACGAATATCACTCCACCCTCATGGAGCCCTGGGATGGACCGGCATCCATCGCATTCACCGACGGCCACTATATCGGGGCGGTTCTCGACCGCAATGGCCTCAGGCCGAGTCGCTATTACGTCACCCATGATGACAAGGTCATCATGGCATCCGAGGTCGGCGTCCTTCATGTCCAACCTGAAAACGTCAAGCTCAAGGGAAGACTCCAACCTGGACGGATGTTCCTGGTAGATTTCGAGCAGGGCAAGATCATCGATGACAATGAGCTGAAGAGAGACCTCTCGGTTCGCCGGCCCTACGGCGACTGGCTCGAGAACCAGGCCCTTGACCTGCAGAGCCTCCCGGCCGCCGCCACACCGGAACACCTCGAGGGTGCCGAGCTCCTCAGCCGCATGCAGGCCTTCGGGTATACCGTCGAGACCCTCTCCTTCATGCTCGCCCCGCTGGTCACCGAGAAGCGGGACCCGGTCGGCTCCATGGGAAACGACTCGGCCCTGGCCTGTCTCTCAGACCAGCCGAGAATGATCTACGACTACTTCAAGCAGCTCTTCGCCCAGGTAACCAATCCGGCCATCGACTCGATCCGCGAGGAGATGGTCATGTCGCTCGAATGCTATATAGGCCCTGAGGGCAACATCCTCGATACCACCGAACGACAGGCCGCCCGCCTCAGGGTGCCCCACCCTATTCTTACCAATGAAGAGCTCGCCGCGCTCAAGAGCATCGACCACAGGGGTTGGAAGGCCAGGACCATCGACATCACCTACCCCCTTGCCGATGGCAAGGACGGCCTCCCCTCCACACTCGAGAGGGTTTCCAGGGAGGCCGAGGATGCCATCGATTCCGGCCACAGCCTCGTCATCCTCTCTGACCGGGCCACCGGGCCGGACCGGATACCTGTCAGCTCCCTCCTCGCATGCGGCGCGGTACACCACCACCTCGTCAAACAGGCGAAACGCACCAGGATCGGAATCATCATCGAGACAGCGGAGGGCCGGGAGGTCCACCACCACTGCCTCCTCATCGGATACGGAGCCGACGCGATCAACCCCTATCTCGCGTTTGAGGCCCTCCGAAAATGCAGAGAGGACGACATCTTCAGTGACGACTATACCGATGAAAAAATCGTAGCAGGCTACCGAAAGGGCGTGGCCAAGGGAATGCTCAAGGTCATGGCCAAGATGGGCATCTCCACTCTCCAGAGCTACAAGGGCGCCCAGATCTTCGAGGCCGTGGGAATACGCGATGAGGTTATCGACCGCTGCTTTGATGGGACGGCCAGCAGGATACAGGGGGTCGGCTTCGACGTCCTGGCTGCGGAAGCCCTCCGCAGGCACGGGGTCGGCTTTCCCGCCAGCGACAGCATCCAGCCAGCCGTGCTCGACAATCCCGGAGAATATCACTGGCGCTCGGGGGGCGAGAGACATATGTGGAACCCTGAGAGCATCTCGGAAATCCAGGTCGCCGCCCGCGAGAACAGCATTGATTCTTACGCCCGGTTCTCAAAACTGGTAAATGACAGCGACCGGAGTCGCTGCACCCTGCGCGGGCTGCTGGAATTCGACCTGGATGCGGCGGACGGCCCCATCCCTGCAGATGAAGTCGAGCCCGCCAGCGAGATCGTCAAGCGTTTCTGCACCGGCGCCATGAGCTTCGGATCCATCTCGGCAGAGGCCCACGAGACCCTGGCCATCGCCATGAACAGGCTCGGGGGAAAGTCCAATACGGGAGAGGGCGGTGAAGACCCCAAGCGCTTCATCCCGATGGAGAATGGAGACTCCCGGAGGTCTGCCATCAAGCAGGTCGCCTCAGGCAGGTTCGGGGTCACCATCTGGTACCTTACCAACGCCGATGAATTGCAGATCAAGATAGCCCAAGGGGCCAAGCCCGGCGAAGGCGGTGAGTTGCCCGGTCACAAGGTGGATGAGATCATAGCGAAGACCCGCTACTCGACACCGGGCGTCGGGCTGATCAGCCCCCCTCCCCACCACGACATCTATTCCATCGAGGACCTGGCACAGCTCATCCATGACCTCAAGAACGCCAACCGCGCCGCGCGAATAAGCGTCAAGCTGGTCTCGGAGGTCGGAGTGGGAACCATCGCCGCGGGCGTCGCCAAAGCGCATTCCGATCACATACTCATCAGCGGGCACGATGGAGGCACGGGAGCGTCACCACTCACCAGTATCAAGCATGCGGGGCTTCCGTGGGAGCTCGGTATCGCCGAGACCCACCAGACGCTGGTGCTCAACGACCTGAGATCTCGCGTGGTGCTCCAGACCGATGGGCAGCTCAAGACCGGGCGCGATGTGACCATCGCCGCTCTTCTCGGCGCCGAGGAGTTTGGCTTCTCCACAGCTCCATTGATCACCCTCGGCTGCATCATGATGCGGAAGTGCCACCTGAACACCTGCCCGGTCGGAATCGCCACCCAGGACCCCGAGCTTCGGAAAAAATTTACCGGGCTCCCGGAACACGTCGCGAACTACCTCTTCATGGTCGCCGAAGAGGCCAGGGAGCATATGGCGGCCCTCGGTTTCCGGACCATCAATGAGATGGTCGGCCATGTGGAGTGCCTGCGCCCCGACGCGGCGATAGAGCACTGGAAGGCCGACGGCCTGGATCTCACCCCCCTGCTCACTCCGGCGGAAAAACCCCATGATGGTGTCGGCCTCTACTGTACGATCGAACAGGACCATGGACTCGAAGATGCGCTCGACCAGAAGCTACTCGAACTCTGCGGCGCCGCGATCGAAAAAGGCGAGCAGGTCGAGGTCGAGCTGCCCATCATCAATACGAACCGAACCGTCGGAACGATCCTCAGCAATGAAATCGCGAAGGCCCACGGCAAGGACTGCCTTCCGGACGGCACCATCAACATACGCCTGAACGGTTCGGCCGGGCAGAGCTTCGGGGCCTTCCTCGCCAGGGGCGTCACCCTCGAGCTCGAAGGCGATGCGAACGATTATGTCGGCAAGGGCCTCTCGGGCGGGCGACTCGTCATCTACCCGCCGCGAAACTCGACCTTCGTAGCCGAAGAAAACATCATCGTCGGCAATGTGGTGCTCTACGGAGCCACCGGCGGCGAGGCCTTCTTCCGAGGCTGCGCCGCTGAAAGGTTCTGCGTACGCAACTCCGGGGCCCACACGGTGATCGAGGGAATAGGAGATCATGGTTGCGAGTACATGACCGGCGGCAGGGTCGTCATCCTCGGCTCGACCGGAAGAAACTTCGCCGCCGGCATGAGCGGAGGCGTCGCCTATGTGCTCGACCGCAACGACGAGCTCATCACGCGCTGCAACCTTGGAACGGTCGTCCTTGAAAAGGTCGAGGCGCCCGAAGACATCACCGAGCTGAAAGACCTGATCGGAAAACACCGCGAGCTCACAGGGTCCGCTCTCGGCTCACAGGTCCTCGACACATGGGAAGACACGCTCCCGAGATTCGTCAAGGTCATGCCCGTTGACTACAAGAGGGTGCTGGAAGAGGAAAAGGTGAAGGCCGGAGCTGGAGCCTGACCCGCAGCTGGAATGGAAACCTGAGATGGGAAAAGTAACGGGATTCAAGGAATTCGATCGAGAGCCGGTGCCCTACACCGAGCCCGAGGAGCGCGTCAAGAACTACGACGAGTTCCTGGCCGACGTGCCGGAGACGCACCTGAAGACCCAGGGCGCCAGGTGCATGGACTGCGGAGTGCCTTTCTGCCAGTCGGCTACCGGCTGCCCTGTCGACAATCTGATCCCGGAATGGAACGACCTGGTCTACCAGGGACGCTGGAGGGAGGCCCTCGAGAGGCTTCACAAGACCAACAACTTCCCCGAGTTCACCGGCAGGGTCTGCCCCGCGCCCTGTGAAGGCGCCTGCGTTCTCGGCATCACGGATCCCCCTGTCACCATCAAGAACATCGAAAACGCCATCGTCGATCGGGGCTTCGCCGAGGGCTGGATCCAGGCCGAGCCGCCCGCCGAGAGATCCGGAAAGAAGGTTGCCGTGATCGGGTCGGGGCCGGCCGGACTCGCCTGCGCCGCCCAGCTTAATAAGGCGGGACACCTGGTGACGGTATACGAGAGAGCGAATCGTATCGGGGGTCTCCTCATGTACGGCATCCCCAACATGAAACTCGACAAGGACACGGTCGATCGCCGGGTGGACCTGCTCCGCCAGGAGGGTATCGAGTTCGTGACCGACGCGCACGTCGGAGTAAATCTTGATATACAGGAATTGCGCGACGCCAACGATGCCATCGCGCTCTGCTGCGGAGCCACCTCGCCCCGCGATCTGCCCATACCCGGCCGTGAGCTTGACGGTATCCATTTCGCTATGGAATTCCTGACCCTGAACACCAACAGCCTCCTGGATTCGAATCTCGAAGATGGCAACTTCATCAGCGCCCGGGACAAGGACGTGATCGTCATCGGCGGCGGCGACACCGGGACGGACTGCATCGGCACCTCGATGAGACATGGCTGCTCCAGCCTGGTGAACTTCGAGCTTCTCCCCAGGCCGCCCGACAGCCGCGGACCGGACAACCCCTGGCCCCAATGGCCCAGGATCTTCAGGGTCGACTACGGACACGCCGAGGTCGCGGCGAAATTCGGTGACGACCCCAGGGAATTCAGTATCCTCAGCAAAGAGTTCATCGCCGGCGCTGACGGACAGGTCAGGGGCATCCGAACCGTCCAGGTCGAGTGGAATAAAGACGACTCGGGACGTTTCCAGATGGCCGAGATCCCCGGCAGCGAGAAAGAATTCAAGGCGGACCTCGTGCTCCTTGCCATGGGCTTTCTCGGCCCCGAGGACACCATCGTCGGCAAGCTCGGCCTGGAAACCGATGAGCGCAGCAATTTCAAAGCTGATTACGGCAGCTACGCCACCAGCATCGAGGGTGTCTTCGCCGCCGGCGACTGCCGCAGAGGCCAATCCCTGGTTGTCTGGGCGATCAACGAAGGCCGCGAAGCCGCCAGGGAGGTGGACCGCTACCTCGTCGGCTCAACCTCCCTTCCCTGATCCCCTCAGGGTCCGAGCAGGCCCCGCTCTCTGAGCTCTTCGAATCCTCGAATCGTAGCCCGGATCCCCTCTCCGATCGGAGTATGAGGAACCTCTCCGAGGAGCCTCTCCAGCCCGTCCTCACGGAAGTCCCAGGCCACCGGCACGGGTCCTCCGTCACACCCCAGGCGCCCCGCCGCGGAGGGAACCTCATCTTCAATAATATCGAGAAATTCACGAACATCGTGGTTCTCCCCGGGATTGTTCAATGCCAGTGCTCCCTCGCTGTGATTTCGCGAGACCCCGATAAAATCATCGGCGATGTCCTGGATGTAATTGAAACCCGTCACGCCGGTAAATGGCACAGTGAATTCTTCTCCCAATACGGCAGCGCGGATCGCCTTGGTCGGACCGCTGGTGATACCAACCTCCCTTCCCACGCCGTAGACCGTGAGGGGACGAAGCCCCACGCTGGCGATGCCGTGCTCCTGCCAGTAGAGCCGGGCATTCCCCTCATTGCATAATTTAAAGACTCCGTAGTGGGTTCTCGGGGCGTGGGCGGCGCTGTCCCCTATCTTTCCGTCGTAGTCTTCCTGGGGACCGGCCACCGCCGCGCTCGAAGCATAGGCTATGCAGGACACTCCGCCGGCCTGCCTGCGAGCAGCCTCGAAAACATTGAGGGTTCCCGTCACGTTGACCCGGGCGCCGAGAACCGGGTCCTCCCTGCAGGTTGGCACCTGGAGACCCGCGAGATGAATGATCTTCTCAGGACAGACATCCTCGACGAGGCCCCGCACAAAGGCCCCATCGCCCACATCGCCGAACCTGCGGTCCAGGGAGCCGAGCGCGGCGGGGTCCAGGACCTGCCTGAGGATGGAGTCATCCGGCTGGAGATCACTCAGAACGAAAGAGGCGCCCTCTTCAAGCAATCTTCGGGCGATCCAGGCGCCGAAAAAACCCTGGCCGCCGGTGATCAGGTACTCGGCCGCCATCAGAGATAGGTATTGATGAGATTCTCGAGCATCTCCTGGCGCCCGCTCGCGTTGGGCTCAACATCTCCCTTCTCGATCATGTACTCTTCAAGGGAGGCGAAGGACGCCTCGCCACCTTCAATCCGGGCCCCGACACCGGAATCCCAGCTGGAATACCGCTCTTTCACGAAGCCATCGAGGAGCCCCTCGGCCCGAATGGCCGCAGCGATCTTCAGGCCGCGCGCGAACGCATCCATACCGCCAATGTGGGCATAAAAAAGATCTACCGGCTCAAAGCTCTCGCGGCGGACCTTCGCGTCGAAATTGATTCCGCCGGGCTCGAGCCCTCCGTATTTGAGGATCGAGAGCATGCAGCGGGTCGTGAGATAGATGTCGGTGGGAAACTGGTCGGTATCCCAGCCCAGCAGGAGATCGCCGGTATTCGCGTCGATCGAGCCCAGGAATCCCTGGCTCCCCGCGTACTCCAGCTCGTGCTCCATCGTGTGGCCGGCCAGGGTGGCGTGGTTGGTCTCGATGTTGAGCTTGATGTGATCCTCGAGCCCGTAGCTACGGATGAAGTTGATGCAATTGGCCGAATCAAAATCATACTGGTGCTTCGTAGGCTCCTTGGGCTTGGGCTCAAAGAGGAACTGACCGTCGAACCCGATCTCTCTGGCATAATCCACCGCCAGGTGCATGAACCTCGCCAGGTGATCGACCTCGCGCTTGAGATCGGTATTGTAGAGGTTCTGATAGCCTTCCCGGCCGCCCCAGAAGACGTAGTTGTCCCCACCAAGCTCCTTGGTCACCTCGATCGCCTTCTTCACCTGGGCGCTGGCGTAGGCGAAGGCATCCGCATTGCAGCTGGTCGCAGCCCCATGCACATAGCGCGGATTGCTGAAGAGGTTGGCCGTTCCCCACAGCAGCTTGATGCCGGTGCGCTCCTGCTCCACCTTCAGTAGGGCGACCACCTCGTCGAGGTTAGAGTTCGACTCGGCAAGCGTGGCGCCCTCGGGGGCGACGTCCCTGTCGTGAAAACAGTAGAACTCCACCCCGAGCTTCTCCATGAACTCGAAGGCGACCCGGGCCCGGTTGAGCGCGTTTTCGACCGAATCCGTCTCGGCCTCCCACGGACGAATTGCCGTGCCGACCCCGAAAGGATCAGCGCCCGCGCCTCGCATCGTATGCCAATAGGCCACGCTGAAGCGCAGGTGCTCACTCATCTTCTTCCCCTCCACGACCTCTTCCGGATTGTAGTGCCGGAAGGCGAGGAGATTTTTCGAATCGGGGCCTTCGTAGACGACCTTTTCGACTTCAGGAAATGCTGACATGGTATCGCTCTCTTACTGGTTGATTGCTGAAAACGAGAGCCTCACATATTGCCAGAAGCGTCCCCGGCGGGCAAGTGGCAGCAGGGGGCCGCGGAAGGCAGGGCACACTCCCCTGCCTTCGCCGCCACAGAGCTCAGGCGACGATGTCGTGAAGCACCTTGCCGTGCACATCCGTCAACCGCATGTCACGGCCGCTGAAGCGGTAGGTCAACCGCTTGTGATCCATACCCATGAGATGGAGCATCGTAGCGTGGAGATCATGGAGATCGCATTTGTCCTCGATCGCCCTGTAGCCGTAATCATCCGTCGCCCCGTAGATCGCGCCTCCCCTGGCTCCTCCCCCGCAAAGAAAGAGCGAGAACCCGAAGGGGCTGTGATCCCGTCCGTTGCCGCCCTGAGCGAAGGGAGTCCTGCCAAACTCGCCGGTGAATACGATCAACGTTGAATCCAGCAATCCCCGCTCCTTGAGATCCTTGATCAATCCGGCTATGGGCTGGTCGACGGCACGGGCATTGTCTCCATGGTTCTTCTTGATATTGCCGTGGGCGTCCCAGCGGTCATTGCCGGAAATCCGCGGGCAGGTCAGCTCGATGAAGCGCACCCCCCTCTGGACCATGCGCCTGGCGATCAGGCACTGAAGAGCATAGGACCGGGTCGGGCCGTATGATGAGTCGAGTCCGTAGAGATCCCTGGTCTTCTTATCCTCCCCCTTGATGTCCACCAGATCAGGAACCGCCGCCTGCATGCGAAAGGCCATCTCGTAGTTGGCGATGGCCGACTCCAGCTTATCGACACGCCCCATCCTTTCGAGGCCGCCGGTATCGAGCTTCTTCATCAGGGATATCTTCGACTTCTGGATGCCATCGCTGGCCTCCCGCCTCTGAATATTGGCGAGAGGCTTCTTGCCTGCCTTGAAGATCGAGCCCTGGTAGGTGGCGGGAAGAAACCCGCTGTTGAAGTTATCCATGCCGCCGGAGGGGATCAATCCTCCGTTGAGGACGACATAGCCGGGCAGGTCCCGGCATTCACTGCCCAGGCCGTAGGTCGCCCAGGCCCCCATGCTCGGCCTGCCCTGCACCCCGAAGCCGGTATGCAGGAAGAAATTCGCGGTATTGTGCTCCGAGAAGGGAGCCGTCATCGACCGAATCAGGGCGAGATCATCGGCGCAGCCGGCGATATGAGGAAAGAGGTCGCTCACATCCATCCCACACTTCCCGTATTTCTTGAATCCCCAATGCGTACGATAGACGGTGCCGATGTTGTTGAACTGGGTCGGCTCCATCTTGGGACTGAAGGGCTTGCCGTGCTCCTTGTTGAGACGGGGCTTGGGATCAAAGCTATCGACCTGGGAAACGCCCCCATCCATGTAGAGAAAGATGATGCTCTTCGCCTTGCCCTTGAAGTGAGTCGGCCTGGGAGCGAGCGGCCCCTTCACCTCCGCGGCGGCCTCCTCCGCAAGCAATACGTTCAGGGCGAGAGCGCCAAATCCCACGGAGCTGTTCCTGAGCATCTGGCGCCGGCTCAACGGTCTCTCGAAATATCTCCGGCAATGCATTTTCTGTCAATCCTGGATGATAAGCGGATGCCTAATTGATAAAGATAAACTCTTTGACGTTCATCAGCGTATGCAAAAGATCGTCCCAGGCGCGCTGGCGGGGAACCTTGTCGTACAGCCTGGCCTGTGAGGCCAGGAACTCGACCGCCGCCGCGATCTCCTCAGCCCTGGCGGGGCGCTGAAACGCCTCGTGGTAGGCCTGCTGCAGAATCTCCTCATCGCTTCTGCCCCGCTGGGCAAGGAGCCTCTTGCTCCAGATACCCACCTGCTGATGGATGAAGGGGTCGTTGAGCATGATCAAGGCCTGGGCCGGCGAGTTTGACAGCACCCTCTTACCCATCGTCATGAACGGGATCGGCCGGTCAAAGGCCAGCAGCATGGAGGAGAGATGGTTGCGCCTCACCTCGGTGTAAATGCTTCTGCGGCCGTTGCCATCGATAGGGCCACTGCCTCCGGGGCTCCTGTTTCCCCTCATGAACTCCGTAATATGAACCATGACCCCTTTTCCATAGAGCCGCCTGTCAAGGCGCCCGGAAACGGCAAGGACCTTGTCCCGTATCGCCTCGGCCTCCAGGCGAAGAATCGGCATACGATGCAACAGCTTGTTTTCCGGATCAAGCTCACTGCCCCTCTCCTGGGGCGAGCTCGACATCCCGTAGGTTCTCGACAGGAGGATGCTCCTGATCAGCTTCTTGACGGACCAGCCATTGTCCATGAACTGGAGCGCCAGCCTGTCCAACAGCTCCGGATGAGTCGGCGGCATGCCCATCACGCCGAAATCATCACAGGACCCGACGATTCCCCTCCCGAAGAGGTGATGCCAGATCCGGTTCACCATGACACGCGCGACCAGGGGATTCTGACGCGAGATGAGGCGCCTGGCCAGCGCCAGCCGTCCGCTACCCTTCTTCGCGGCGATGCCTTTCTCTCCCGGGGTCTTCAGCGCCGTGAGAATGGATCTCGGAACGAACTCCCTGGACCGATTCTTGTGGTTGCCGCGGATGTGCAGCGGCTCATCCTCGCCGCTGCCGTCCAGCAGCGCCAGGGCCTTCAGGGTCCCGGGGATTGTCTTCTCGAGCTCTGCCTTCGCGACTCGGTAGGTCTTGACCATATCGCGGAGCGAATCCAGCGGCTGGGGTTCGAGCATGTCCTCGCGTGCGATGACCCAATTGAGCAGGCGGGCATGGCCGGAGAGATCCTGGCCGACGGCATCGGCCCGGGCGAGGACCTCGAGGCTGTCGATCAGCAGCCTGGCGAAAGCGGCGCCGGCCGCCCCGGGCCCGGGCTCTTTCAGCCCAGCGACATGAGCCAGGACAACGCTGTTGACGGGACTGGATTCGAGTGGGGTCCCGGCATTGAACTCGACCCTGGCCACGGCGAAATTTTCGCTGACATTGGAAAACTCGATGTGAATCCGATGGCCCAGGTAGTCCCGGACCGGGTGGGAATGCCATCTCCAGGTCTTCGCGTCCCCCTTGATCCGCTTCTTGACGACCCCATGGAGAGGCCCGTATACCGTTCGATGAGAATCAACGGCCAGGAATACATCGCAGCTGCCCCTCACCCTGTACCAGAGACTGTCACCCACGACCTCGAAGGTCGGCGTGCGCAGGAAGCCGTAGAACCTCCTCGACAACTCTTCCGCATCCGCCCGCCCCTCTTCTACAAATTCCCGCACCGGTCTCCCCTCATCTCCGATGAGCAGTTCCCCCTCTGCCAGCGGCCGGCTTCCGTACCTGTGGCCACTGACGATCCAGTCCTCAGGGCCAGGGTCACCATAGTCCACCACCAGGTCGGTAGCTTTAGACCAGGGGCGCTCCACCTTGCTGTAGTTGCGCTCCCCGTCCTTTACGTGCTTGATCACCTTCCTGGCGTCAAGAC
>Ga0310345_10004219_pt1 | contig 13164 bp, 7 predicted proteins | sample HC15DNA20500_MG_FD_204667 | JGI IMG/M metagenome (GOLD analysis project Ga0310345, IMG submission 204667) | Marine microbial communities from station ALOHA, North Pacific Subtropical Gyre - HC15-DNA-20-500_MG | ecosystem: Environmental > Aquatic > Marine > Oceanic | place: Pacific Ocean: North... | reverse complement strand
GACATGGACGCCGCGCCCGGCTTGTCCTCCGTGCTGGTTTTCACCCTTATGTCGAGCGCCCAATCCGTCCTCTGCGCGACGGCTTCTGCAAGCTCGGCGGCGATAGCGTGAATATCGAAACAGCTTGCGGTGAGCGCAGGCACGCAAGCATGCCAGCGCAGGAAATTTGGTGCGAACAGGATGCGGAAGGGCCGGCCTGCCGGGATAACCGGTTCAGGCGGGCGGATACGGTTCACCTGGATCACCTGTTTGTCGGGCGGGGCGCCACGGGTCTGCAACGGCGAGCGGGGAATGATGGTCGCGATATCCGGCGTCCAGTTGTAACCGGCACCGGCCATGATGCGGGCAGCGTTTTCACGGGCTCCATCACCGTGGACCACCATACAGCCATGGCTCTCTTCTGAGGTCTCAATACCGCGTTCGCGGCAGGCTTCGGCCAGCGCCACTTCCAACGGGTTGGCAGGGGAATCAAATACCACCAGTTTCAGGTTCTCGCCGAAGCGGTCGAGAAACACGTTGAGCGCCTGTTTGTTGGCTTCGACCGAAGCGAGCAGGCCGGTAACGAATTCGCCCAAGCGTTGCGGGTCCAGTTCGTCACGGGATAACGGAAAGGCCAGTTCAGCTATTTCGCGTGCAAGGCCGGGGTCGGGTGCATGTGCGCCAGCGATCAGTTGCAGCCTCGCTGCCTTGCCGCGCTCGTAGAAGGAGCGCAGCGCCTGCTGTGTATTGCGGAAGATTGTCTGGGCCAGGCTCTTTTTCGACATCTCCAACCGGAAGAAGGCAGGCATTCCCTTCTCGGGATCGGTGCGCGCATTGTTGGCCCGCATGTCGAGCACGAACGGTCTGCCGAAGCCGATTAAGACCGGCAGGAGGGGGAGGGTTGTCTTCGAGCCCTGGTCGGCGGATAAGGTCACCGGAAGCAACTCGGCGCCGAACGCCGATGCCAGAGGCGCGATGTCCCTTCCCCCGATGACAAACGCCTCGGCGCCAAAATGCGACGCCACCGCATGCATGCGCAGATGCGTGGCCAGCGCCATCATCAGCTTGAGACAGGCAAAGGCGTTGCGGCCCTCCTGCACTTCGCTTACCGCGAGTACGGCCCGAACCAGTTCGACTGAGGTGACGATGCGTTCCAGATCCAGGCGTTGCACCGCCTCGTCCTGGATCCCGTCGGGAGACAGACAGTCGATACCCTGTGCCTGCATCAGTGTCAGCAGCGACCGAGCGCCGGCGACCGGCCTGAGGCCAGGATAGCGGGCAGTGAGCCCGCGCAGTAGCGCTATCTGGCTGCGTTTCGTGACAAAAAGGATACGTTGGGTCACACGGAGGCCCCTGTGAATTGACACTGGTCCCCAGCTATGCTGCTTGCGGGCCTGAGCCAGCCGCGCCGCTTTGACACGGCAAGCCACGCAGCTAGTGGTGCAATAATCTCAGGTCTTTGAAAGATGAGCATGATCAATGTCTTTATCGGCTATGACACCCGCGAGGCCATAGCCTATCATGTGTGTTCCAACAGCATTATCCGGCACGCAAGCGATGTGGTACGGATCACGCCGCTGCACCTGCCCAACCTGAAATCCTACGAAGAAAAGCACACCGACGGTTCCAACCACTTCATCTATACGCGTTTTCTTATCCCGCATCTGATGAACTATGAGGGCTGGGCGCTGTTCATCGATGGCGACATGATCCTGCGTGACGACATTGCCAAACTGTGGGAGTTGCGCGACGATTCCAAGGCGGTCATGTGCGTGCATCACGATTACAAAACCCGCATGACCACGAAATATCTGGGCACGCAGAACGAGAACTATCCTCGCAAGAACTGGTCGAGCGTGGTGATGTGGAATTGCGGGCATCCGGCCAACAAGGTGGTGACGCCGGAATTCGTCATGAACGGCACCGGCGCGCAATTGCACCGGTTCACATGGCTGGACGACGATCTGGTTGGCGAGCTTCCGATCGAGTGGAACTGGCTGCCCGACGAATTCGGCGCCAACAAGGACGCCAAGCTGCTGCACTTCACGCTCGGCACACCCTGTTTCCATGAATTCGCCAACACTCACATGGCGGCGGAATGGCATCGCGAACGCTATCTTACTGAATATTGCCAGCAGGTAGTGGTCGAAGGACCATTCGACGACGAATGAACTTCCATGCGCGGGTCCACAGACCCTCACAATCGCTTCTTACATCCAGACATTTTCAGGACTCTGTAATGCAGTATCGCAAGCTCGGCCGCACCGGCATCGAGGTAAGTTCCATTTGCCTCGGCACGATGACCTGGGGTTCGCAGAACAATCAGGCCGAAGCCGACGCCCAGCTCGATCTGGCGATCGGAGAAGGTGTCAATTTTATTGACACGGCGGAGATGTATCCCACCACGCCCCGCACATCAGAAACGTTTGGCGAGACTGAGACAATATTGGGCAATTGGCTGAAGGGCAGGGCTGATCGGGACAAGCTTATCGTCGCGACGAAGGTAACAGGCGAGGGCAACAGCAATGTGCGGGGCGGCGCGCGAGTGACCGGCAAGATCGTTCGCGAGGCGCTGGAAGCGAGCTTGGTGCGCCTGCAAACCGACTATACCGATCTGTACCAGCTTCATTGGCCCAATCGGGGCTCGTATTCCTTCCGCCGCAACTGGAAGTACGATCCTTCGTCCAGACATGTCGGCAACATGGAACAGGAAGTCGCCGATATTCTGGGTGAAGTTGCGTTGCTCAAGGAGGAAGGCAAGCTGCGCGAGTTCGGTCTGTCCAACGAGACTGCCTGGGGGGTGATGAAGTTCGTCGAGGCCTCCGAGCGGCACGGCCTGCCACGGATCGTATCCATCCAGAACGAATACAGCCTGCTTTGTCGGCTTTTTGATCTGGATCTGGCCGAAACCTGCATACGGGAGGATGTGGGGTTGATGGCCTACTCGCCATTGGCCACGGGTTTGCTGACTGGCAAGTATGCCGGAGGAGAGGTTCCCGCGGGATCGCGGCTCACCATTCTCGCCAATCTCAACGGGCGGGCAACCGAACAGGCACATGAGGCCACGGCTGCCTATTGCGATTTGGCCAGGCAAAACGGCCTACCCCCGGAACAGATGGCGCTTGGCTTTGCGATGTCGCGGCCCTTTATGATGTCCGTCATCATTGGGGCGACGTCGATCGATCAGCTCAAGACCAATCTGGGAGCGGCGCGGGTTGCACTCAGCGAGGACGTGATGGAGGCGATTGGCGCCATCCACCGGCGCTATCCGATGCCGATGTAACGGCAATCACTTTGCTATTCTGAGTTCGGAAATTTCACTGCCGATCGAGGCCATGGCGTCTGCAATCGCATCGCCCTGTACGTCGTAGTAATATTTCTGGCCAGTCTTGGAGGTCGAGGCGCAGTCGTACAACAGCGCCTTGACGCTCGATCCGTCGGGTACATCATAGGCGATGGCGAAAATCTTGATCGCCTTCTCATTGTCGCCGTCGGTCAAGGCCTTAATATTGGCGCAGGTGGTTGCAGTCTTGGCGTTCATCGCCGCGGTTTCGGAAAGCCAGCTGTCGAGGCCCTCACGCACCCGGTCATCCTTGCCGTAGCCCCAGGGGTAGTATTCCGTATCGTTCCAGGTGGACTGGCCTGGATAGGTGTTGTTCCCGTCGGTTAGCAGCACGATGTATTTGTCGTTTTCGATTTGGGAATAGGCGCGTCCTTCAGTGAAGGGCGCGGTGGACGACAGTAACCTCCAACCCCACGCAAGGCCCGCCTGAACATTGGTGTAGCCGCCGGCCTCCATGGCGTTCACCGCGTCGATGGCAGTCTGGGCACTTGTTGTCAGCGGTTGGACGGGATCGGTGGTGCAGCCCTGGTTTGGTCCCCAGTCGCCGAAATCGCGGCTGCGGCGGTTCCCCATTCGGTCGCGGTGCGAATACTGGTTTGCTTCGTTCTCGCTCCAAGGTGCATCGGAATTGTATTTCGCCGTCCATGATTGCCGGTCCAACTGTTCGCCATAGCTTCCATATGTATTGGAACTTTGGGAATAATCTGGTCCGACGCGACGGTAGTCGTTGAGATAGCTGTTCCGGTAGTCGTCATCCTCGTTCGAATTAATGCGATCCGGTTCGTCCGGCGCGAACATCGGCACGTAAAGCGTGTCAGCGTCCAGGTTGTCGGGCACCGAGTCGGTGGTGTTATGCACACCGGGTCGCATTTCGACACAGCCGCCCCAGTCCACCGCTAGCGCATCGAACAGCGTCCAGCGCGTCAGCCAGGTCGAGTTGAAAGAGGTGATGCCATCGGGCAAGGGGTCGGGGGGATTGGGGCCGACGCTAACCGTGGTTGTGGAGGGCGATTTCCAGCCTTCCCCCGATGCGTAAGCGTCCGGCCAGGAATCACCATTAGTGCTCGTGCCAATCCAGTCGAAGTTTTCATGATGGACGGAGGACCATCCATTCATGTCGAGCCAGTCAGCGCCGCGATATTGCGGGCCGACATTGACGGAGGATGCAAAGGGAATGACAGCGAATTTGACCGGGTCGGTCTTGTTGGAGAGTGCAGCAACCGTGTGTACCTGCGTGATCAAATTTACAGCGGCGGCCTGCGATCTTTCGATGCGTTTTTCCGAACCTGATCCGGTGTAACTGTCCATCGAGCCCGAATTGTCCATGACGAGGGCTACTTCCACCGTCTTGTTGCCCGCGGCGACGGTGGCGGAGACTTCCATTTCCATCTCCTCCACTCCGATTACGCCCGCCATATGTGTGTCGTAATTGTAACCGGCGGTGATCGTCACTTGCGCCGCTCCGTATTGCGGTTGGGTAAACGAGAAGACGAAGGTGATGTCGGCAGGGTCGAGATTTGGGTTCAGATTGGCGTCGAAGAAGTCCCGCGCATAGCTTTCCAGATAGGCGGCATCCATCGACTGGGACAATTCCTTGGCGGTGGCCAGTGCCGATGCGTCCAGCGCGTGCTGCAAATGCGAGCGGGTCTGGTAGACACGGCTATACTCGACGGCGGCGGCAACTGTGCCGAACAGCGGCAGGCACGCAATGGCAAACAGCGGTGCATAGCCGCCGCCATGATCGCTCAGAAATCGCCTCAGAAGTGAAAACATGGATCCCGGCAAACGAAAGCTCGCGGCGCATTGCCGCCCGTACCGTTTATCGAAGAAGTTTTTCCAAGCTGTTGAACCGACTGCTCAAATTTGAACTGTCGCGAGACTGGCCGATGCGGCATCAATGGTGATGCTCTTCCTCGCTTGCGGCCACCAGCGCCCGGTTGAAGAAGCGCAGCGCGTGAACCTGGCTCGCCCAGCCTGCGATCCTGTCCGGCTGATCAGGATCAATCACCGCAAGGCGTTCGTGACCTGAACTGTCGAACGCGCGTAATGCCGCTTCCAGAGTATCGTTCGGTTTCAGCGCCGGACCATCGCCTTCGGGATCATGGACGCGTTCGGCATCCTCTTCGCTTGCCTCCGTCATGAAATCGCGCACGCGCCGCGTGCGCGGCACGTGCCGGGATGGACCTTCGGTCAGGAAAATCCCCCGCATTTCCAACTGCCACTGGAAGAATGAATGGCCGTGAATGGCATGATTGAGGCCGTTTGCGATGGAGACACAAAGCAGCAGGGCGATGGACAGTGCATACCCGCCGGTCAGTTCGAATACCATGACGGTGGTAGAGATCGGCGCGCCAAGCACGGCTGCGGCGACCGCGCCCATGCCCAGAATGGCGTAGAGCCCCTGGCTTGATGCCATTTCGGGAAAGACCTGCGCGGCGATCAGACCGAAGGAGCCTCCCGCCATCGCGCCCAGATAGAGCGAAGGCGAAAAAATGCCGCCGCCGAAGCGCGAGGCGAGCGTAATCGCCGTGGCCGCCGTCTTGACGACCAGCAGCCAGAGCATCAGCGACAGCGAGAGCTGATTGCGCAGCGCAGCGTCGGTCGCCTCGTAGCCGACCCCCAGCACATGCGGGAACTCAAGCGCTATCAGCCCGACCATCAACCCGCCGATGACGGGCCGCAGCACCACGGTAATGCGGATGTTGCGCGCCACATAGTCGGCGGAGATCAGGGCGAACTGAAACAGGACCGAAACGAGCGCGCAGACAATGCCAAGCAGAGCGAAAGCGGGAAACTCCCAGAACGAAGTGATCTGGTAGGCGGGAATGGAAAACGCGGCGACATCGCCGAACCACAGCCGAGAGAGGATGGTCCCCGAAACCGAGGCAAGAACGATGGGCACGAAGGCCCGCATGGCGTAGTGGCCCAGTATCACTTCATGGGCAAACAGCACGCCGGCGATTGGCGCATTGAACGATGCCGAAATCGCGGCGGCAACGCCGCTGGCGAGCAGCGTGCGCTTGGCCCAGTCGGGCAGGCTGAAGTAGCGGCCTGTGGCCGAGGCAATGGCCGCTCCGAGATGCACCACAGGGCCTTCGCGGCCTGCGCTGGCACCGGAGCCCAGCGACAGCGCGGTCAGCCCGGCTGAGTATAGCGCCTCACGGAGTTTGAGGGTGCGGCCTGAATATGCGCGTGACTCGATCACATCGGCGACGGCAAATGTGCGCCGCGCGGGAAGCAGGGTTCTCAGGCCAAGGCCAACGAGCAGGCCGCCCGCGGCGGGCGCGCCGACGATCACGTACCAGGGCAATTGCGCGGCGGCGCTGGCAACATTTTCGGAGGTGTCGCGCAACCACACCCACTGCACCATGCCGATCAGTTCGCGGAAAATGATCGCGCCGACGGAGACCGTCAGCCCCGCAACCAGGGCCAGCGCCCAAAGCTGCGGCTGACGTGTCTCCAGCCAGAGCTTGATGTTCGGCCCGATCCAGGCGGCGAGTATGGATGGCAGTTTGGCAAGAATATCCGGCATGGCGCGCGGCGGCTTTGCTCCTTTGAAACAAACTCTTGCGCGTGGCCGCCCGCAAGTCAAAGACTAACGCGGCAGGTGGTGGATCCTGCCCCCAGCACGCGACATCGGTGGCAAGGCATTGGCAGTTCACGAGCGCGGGGCTATTGCTTGGCGGACAAGCAGGGAGAAAACGCCATGGCGATGGCAGACATCGTGGCGCTGGAACGCAATGAGGCGGGCATAGCGACCGCCATCGATATATTGAAACAGCGGTTCGGCGACCGGCTTCAGCAGGGCGCATCGCAGCGCGAGCAGCACGCTCACAACACCACCTACCTGCCTGCTCAGCCCGCAGACGCCATCGTCTTCGCCGAAAGCGAAAGCGATGTGCAGGAGACCGTGCGCGTGTGCGGCGAACATGTGGTTCCCGTGATCGCATTTGGCACCGGCACCTCGCTGGAGGGGGGCGTCAATGCTCCCGCGGGCGGTGTCTGCATCGATCTTTCCGGCATGAACCGTATTCTAAGTGTGAACATCGATGACCTCGACGTGACGGTAGAGCCGGGGGTGCCGCGGGAGCAGCTCAACACTTATCTGCGAGACACCGGCCTGTTCTTTCCCATTGACCCCGGCGCGAACGCCTCGCTGGGCGGCATGGCGTCGACGCGGGCTTCCGGCACGAATGCGGTGCGCTACGGCACGATGCGTGACAATGTAATCCGGCTGAAAGCGGTGATGCCCGATGGCCGTTTGGTCTCGACCGGGGGCAGGGCACGAAAATCATCAGCGGGCTATGACCTCACCCGCCTGCTGGTCGGGTCGGAGGGGACGCTCGGAATCATTACCGAACTGACCTTGCGGCTCTACGGCATTCCCGAAGCGATGTCGGCTGCCATTGTGTCGTTTCCGGATGTCGAAGCCGCATGCAACGCCACCATACTGGCGATGCAGACCGGCATTCCCGTAGCCCGCATCGAACTACTGGATGCCGCCTCGGTCGAAGCAATCAATGCCTATTCCAAAACCGAGTTTCCTGCCTCGCCGCTGCTACTTCTGGAGTTCCACGGAACGCATTCTGGCGTCGAGGAACAGGCGAGACTGTTCGGCGACATCAGCAGCGAACTCGGCGGATCGGGCTTCCAGTGGGTGAGTCGCGCCGAGGATCGCAACCGGTTATGGAAGGCACGACATGACGCCTATTGGGCGATCAAGGCAGCGGCAGGAGAGCGCCAGGCACTCTCAACCGATGCCTGCGTCCCCATCTCGCGGCTGGCCGAATGCGTCACGGAAACCGCGCGAGACATTGAGCAGGCAGGGCTGTATGGCCCGATTCTTGGTCATGTAGGCGATGGCAATTTCCACGCGGCAATCTGCTTCAACCCGCAGGATGCGAACGAGCGCGCACGTGCGGAAGGCGTGATCGAGCGTATCGCCACCCGCGCGCTGGCGATGGAAGGCACCTGCACAGGCGAACATGGGGTGGGGCAGGGCAAGCGCCGCTTCATTCGGCTGGAGCATGGTGCGGGGGCAGATGTCATGGCTGCCATAAAATCGGCAATCGACCCCGCCAACATCATGAACCCCGGCAAGGTGCTGGCACTGGATTAGAGCCCGCCAACCGTTCTTGCCGGTTTCATGGCCTGCCCGGGCGTAGTATGATTCCCGCAGCCAAAACGGAGCGGCAAACTGTACAGGCTGTTTATCTTGATCGGCGGAACGGTGGTGATCGCGCTCTTTGGCGCGCTGATCGGCCCGTTCTTTGTCGATTGGACGAAATATACGCAGGATTTCGAGCGCGAAGCCTCGCGCATCATCGGCCAGCCGGTGCATGTGGCAGGGGATGCGAAAGTGCGCATTCTGCCTTTCCCGACAGTCACCTTCGCCGATCTTTCCATTGGTGAGTATGCCGACGGCACAGCGATGATGACGGTCGACGGTTTCTCGATGGATACCGAACTGATGCCGTTTCTGCGCGGGCAGGTTCGCATCGTCGAAATGCGGCTGATCAAACCGCAACTGACCGTTCGCGTGAACGAGAACGGCACGATCGACTGGACGGATCGCAAGCAATTGCTGGTCAATCCGGAAAATGTCGAACTAAACCGGATGCGCGTCGAGAACGCCACGATCCGGCTTGAAGGACTTGCCGGCGGAAGGGTGCTGGAGGCCGAGCAGGTCAATGCGGATGTGTCGGCGCGCTCGCTTGTCGGGCCATGGCGCATCGAAGGCAATGGCCAGTTGGAAGAGCGCCAGACGGCGTTCGAAATTACCACCGGCAGGGTGCAGGAATCGGGATCTCTGCGGGTGCGGCTTACTGCCAGCCGCGAGCGGCAACCATATGAGCTGTCGCTTGACGGGCCGGTTGCGCTGCAGGAAGACGTGCTGGGCTGGAGCGGGAACTTCCGGCTTTCGCCGCAGGCTGGCAGCGTCGAGACAGGCGAAGCGCTTCCGGTTCTGGCGACCGGCGATTATTCGGCGACACCCAACCGGATCGACATCGTTGAATACCGGTTGGAGATCGGCGACCGGGAGGATCCTTACGCCATCACGGGTGACGCCTGGGCCAACATCCGCGAGGAAATCCTTTTTCAGGCAAAGGCGGACGGAAGACAGATCGACCTCGACCGGCTGGACGATACCGCTGCGCAGGCCGGCTCAACGGATCTGCAGGCGCGTATCGCGGCGGTGAGAACCGTGCTCGACAAGGTGCCGGTGCCTTCCATCGATGGCCGCATCGATCTGTTTCTTCCGGCAATTGTCGCGGGCGACACCGTTATCCGCGAGTTGAAGGCGCTGGTGCGGCCCGACGGGCAGGCTTGGCGCATTGAGCGGCTGGAAACGATCTTTCCCGGCAACACCGTCGTCGAGGCAAGCGGAAGATTGGGCACGGGAGCCGATTTTGGCTTTAGCGGGGAATTGCTGCTCGCCTCGCGCCAGCCCACCGGCTTCGCCAACTGGCTCGCGGGCAAGAATAATGCCGCGCTGCGGCGGCTCAGTTCCGCCGGGCTTTCGGCGGATGCGACCATCACCGACAGCCAGTTCACGCTCGAGAATCTGGAGATGCTGCTGGATGGAGTGCGGCTGACTGGCCGGCTGCAGCGCCTCGTCAATGCGGGCGAACGACCCGCGATCATCGCGGAACTGACCGGCGAACGGATCGACACCGACGAACTTTATGCGGTCTACTCTCTGATGGAGTCAGGCGAGGACAACAACCTCACCAGCCATGATCTCGACATCAAGCTGGGCGCCAGCATCTTGGAAGGTCAGGGCATGAGCGCGCGGGACGTAGAGGCGCGCATCCGCATCGAGGCGGGATCGGTTTCCATCGACAGCCTCAACGCCGGCGACTTCTACGGGGCGGCGCTGCGCAGCTCCGGCCGGATGGAAGATCTGATGGGCCAGCCGAGCGGCAATTTCACGCTGGCGCTTCGCGCCGATGATCTGGCGCGGATCGCGCAGCTCGCAGGCGAAAAAATCGGCTCGCATCCGTTCCTGACCGCACTCGCAGATGATCCCGGCCTCAGCACCGGTACCGAGCTCGACGTGTCGCTCGACGCAAGGCCGCTTGATAACGGGTCACGCGGAACGATCGGTATCAACGGGGTGATCGGCGGCACAAGGATCGAGGTCCGAGACCGGTTCGAGGGCAAGCCGCAAGACTGGCGGGAGCTTGTGCATGAGTTGTCTGTGAAGCTGGAGCAGCCGCAATCGCTGGTGCTGGCACAACAATTGGCGCTGCCGGTGCTGCCCGTTGAGGGGCCCGGCCCGGTCTCGGTCGATTCGGAGGTGTCCGGCAGTGTCGCGGGCGGGCTCGAACTATCGCTTGACGTTTCGGCACCGCAGTCGGACCTGTCCCTGCGCGGAGGCGCCGGGCCTGACGCGGAGGGCAGCTACGGCAAGCCGGAACTCAACCTGTCGGTCACTGCCGCCAGCGGCGATATCGAGCCGTGGCTGCAGATGGCGGGCTATCCACTGCCCGGCACCGGGCTCGGCACGCCATTGTCGCTGAGCAGCGATTTGTTCGCTTCGCAAGGGCGTTACCAGGCGGAAAACCTTGTCGGACAGTATTCAGGTGTTGCCGTCTCCGGCGCAATCCAGGTCGATACCAGCGCCAATCCGCGGCCGCGCATCACGGGCAATCTGGAAACAGAGCATTTGTCGCTGCCGCTGTTCGCCGAACTGGTGCTCGGCAACGGGACCGTTGCCGGAGATCCGCTCATCGCGACGCAGGAAATGGTGGATACAGAGTTCGGCAGTTCGATGCTTGGCGGGCTGGACGGAACCCTGTCGCTGTGGGCGGATTCGGCGCCGATCAACGAGACGCAGGCGCTCTCGCAGTTTTCGGGCGAGCTCACCCTGCTCGATGGCGCGGTTTCGATGCAACAGATCGGTGCTGAATGGCTGGGCGGCAGTCTTTCCGGCAGTGTCTCGCTGAAGAACATCGAGCAGGGGGCACTTGCTGACGCGCAGTTGCGGCTGGAGGGGGCTGACATCGGGCGAATCGTGCAGATGACCGGGGTTGAGGCCGTGCTCTCGGGGGTCGCCGATGTTACCGCTTCACTGGAGGCAAACGGTCGTAGCCTAAAGGCGATGGTTACCGGCGTTTCAGGCAGCGGGGTCGTTCAAGTTAGTGATGGTCGGATAGCAGGAATCCGCACCGGCGGGCTGGCTGACATGCTCGAAATCACCGATGACGAGGAATTCGAGATCAGCGCGGCCAATGTGGCTCCGCTTGCCGAGGAATATTTCCTCTCCGGCGTTTTTGATGCGCCCGGCGTCACGCTTCCCTTCGCGATCACGCGCGGCAGGATATCCGTGCGGAACGTGACCATGGAAGACGCGCAGGGAAGCATACGGGGCGAGGCTGAATACCAGCTTGGCGACGGCACAATTTCAGCAAGCGTCACCATCGAGCCTGACCCCGGAAAGGAATCGCTTTCGGGTGCCGATCCGGCTCTGACCTTCGAGTGGTCCGGCGAGGCCGGTCAACTCGTGCGCAGCGGAGATGCCGCGGCACTTTCCGGCTATCTTTCGCTGCGTGCCTTTGAGCGCGAGCAGCGGAGGGTGGAAATGCTGCAGGCGGCCGTGCTGGAGCGACAGCGGCTGCGCCGCGAGGTGATAATGACCAATGCGCGCATCGCGCTGCGCGAGGAGCGTGAGCGCGAGGAGCTCCGCAAGCTCGAACGTTTGCAGGAGCGGTTGCTGGAAGAGCAGCGCAAGCGCGAGGAGGCTGAAGAGCAGTCCCGGCTCCAGGCAGAGGAGGAAGCGCGCGCCGCAGAAGAGGAACGGCGGGAGGAAGCGGCCCAGCAATCTTCAGGCGGGACCAAGGTCGAGAGCGTGCAGCCAATCGAATTGCTGCCTTTGCAGCCGGCCGAAGAGCGCCCGGCGCGTCGTCACGCGCCTGCGCCGTCACCTCAGGGCAGCAAGCTGTTCGGGTTTGGCAATAATCAGTGAGTTTCGGCTGCCGAACCGTTTTTCAAGGCGTTCAGCACATGCAACCTGATGGCAGATGACAGGTTCTGGTTTGGCTGGCGGGTGTTGTCTATCGACGACACCAGCCGCGCCAGCGAAATGCCGCTAGCGGTGGCGAGACGCGACAGTTCGTCAAAGAAGGCGCGCTCTACCGAGAAGCTGGTGCGGTGTCCGCGTATAGAAACCGATATCTTGCAAATCTCGTGCGGCGGCAATTGCGCAGTGACCTCGTTTGGCAACGTGGAATCGTCCTGGTTCAGGTGCAAATCAGTCATCCATCCTCGATGGTATGCGCCGCGATAGACCTGGGTAGCGTGGGCTACTTCTTCTTGCGGAAGGAATCGAGCGAAACGATCTGCGCCCCGTCATCCTTGTCTTGCGCGTTGCCTTTCGCGGTCACCTTAGCAGGTTCGCCTTCTGCCGCATCACCTTTTTGCGGCGTCTCGCCGGCAGTTTCGCCGGTTTCCTCGTCTGCGTCGCCCTGCAGGCTCTCGCCGGCGATCACCGCATCAAACTGCAGGCCGAACTTGACTGCAGGGTCGAAGAAGCCCTTCACCGCCTCATAGGGAATACGCAGCCGCTCGCGGATGTCGTCGAAGGAAAGGTCGATCTCGAATGCGCTTTCGCCCGCATGCAGGTTCCAGAACGAATGCTGGATGACGATTGTCATTTCCTCGGGGTAGCGCTCCAGCATCCGCTTTGAGAGCTTTACGCCGGGAAAGCGGGTGTCGAAGGTGATGAAGAAATGATGCTCGCCCGGCAGGCCCTCTTTGCGCGCAAGCTCCAAGACGTCGCGCACCACGTGGCGCAATGCTTCACGGGCGAGAACGTCATATTGGATCGTATTGCTTGGCAC
>Ga0310345_10004216_pt1 | contig 13171 bp, 10 predicted proteins | sample HC15DNA20500_MG_FD_204667 | JGI IMG/M metagenome (GOLD analysis project Ga0310345, IMG submission 204667) | Marine microbial communities from station ALOHA, North Pacific Subtropical Gyre - HC15-DNA-20-500_MG | ecosystem: Environmental > Aquatic > Marine > Oceanic | place: Pacific Ocean: North... | reverse complement strand
CGGCCTCCACGTCCTCGGCGACTAACAGGAGCGACCGCTTGGCCGCCAGGACCTTCTCCATGATTGGAAGCAATTCGTTAAGCTTCGCCAGCTTCTCCTCGAAAATGAGAATGAACGGCTTCTCGAGGTCACAGAGCATCTTGTCGGGATCGGTTACGAAATGCGGAGAGAGATAACCTCGATCAAATTCCATTCCCTCTACGGATTCAACCTGGGTCTCGATCTCCTTGCCTTCCTCGATGGTGATGACACCATCCTCACCCACCGACTCGAAGGCATCAGCGATCCTCTCGCCAATTTGACGATCCAGGTTCGCCGCGACGGTCGCGAGATGAACGACCTGATCCTTGGACCTGACCGGTGTGGACAGCTCCTCCAGGCTCTCGAGGGCCTTGTCGACGGCAACTCGAATTCCACGCGAGAGGATCATCGAGTTCATTCCGCCAATGACGTTCTTCAGACCCCGGAGGTAGATGCTCTCGGCGAGCACGGTCGCCGTGGTGGAGCCATCGCCAGCCTCGTTGGAGGTCTTCTCAGCCGCCTCGCGAACGAGCTTCGCGGCCATGTTTTCATAAGGATCGATGAGATCCACCTCGTCAGCGACACTGGCGCCATCCTTGGTGATAATAGGCTCGCCCCAGCCACGGTCGATTACCGCGTTCGAACCGACTGGTCCCAGCGTTGTCTTGACTGCGCGGGCGAGTTTTTCAACTCCCGCCCTGGAGGCCAGCCGGGCCTCAAGGTCAAAAGCGATTTGTTTTGGTGTTCTGTCGGCCATTCCAATAGGTTCCTGAAATATCCCTTGGTAGAAAAAATCGTGAACCATTTGCTTATGCAAACCTGATACCACGACTTAAGATCCTTAAATTAAATGACTTATAGAACAGGCAGGGAACTGCCTACTGCCACATCGGCAGCATCAGGCCAAATAGGGGCATAGAGTCCTGTCAGAGTGGCACAAAGCGGGCTTCCGGAGCCGAATCTCTGCAGTTAAAGGGGTCTCTGAGTCGATAAAAAATATTGAGACCGGATGCCCTCCGCATCCGATGATCCAGCCGGCCCCAGGGGCGTGGAGAAAAGAGATGAGCGACCGCTATAAGTTTTTTGGTGAAATAGCCTTAGAGAAACGCTTCGTCAGCGCTGAACAGCTCTATGAAGCACTCACCCTGCAGGCTAGAAACCGTGTCGATGGGGTGATAGAGAAACAGCTCGGACAGCTCTTGCTGGAACTGGGCCATATCAGCGAAGAGCAGATCAGTGAAGTGCTCGACGTTCTCTACCCGGTCACGGACACCTGAAGAAGCCCGCGAAGACGGTCTGAATCACCTGCCGGGGAGATGAACCGGGGGGCGCTCGCTCAGTAATTCCCCTCATCGGAATTCCCGCGAACCGACCCGACTATCCTGGGAGTGTAGAGGGTGATTCTATCCATTCTCCAATAGCGCGAATCGGTGAGCACGGCATGCAGGTGTGCTATCTTGCGTTCGACCGGCAGGACCCTGTGGGCCCCCGAGGTCGAGGCGCGCCCCCACTCCAGGATGCGCCTGCCGCAGTGAAGATTGACCTCACTGGCGGACCGGTTGAGCCGGCCGCGCGCGTTGGAAACGTCGATCTCATCTATCGGGTTCTCAGGATAGAGCTCGGCGATCCGGGCCTTGCGCAATTCGGCCGCCACGCTGATCCCATCGAGTACCGCCGAACTTCTCCAGTGCTTCCCGGGCCGCGGAACAGCGATGCCGGTACCGGCGCCCTCGACGAGAGGAACCTTGAACCAACTCCTGGTCTCAACCCTATAGGGCTCTCCAAGGCGCCGGCCCCGGGAATCGCTCAGGAAGCAATCCTTCCCGACCCGCACCATGGCGACCGGGGTAGAGAGGACCATCAGGGTCCTGATCTCGCCATCTCTCTGCGGGGTGGGATAGACCAGGCCGATATCGACCACCTCCCGGATCCAGTGAGACCGCTCGAGAGCCTCCTTCATCCTGGAGAGAACGCCCGGGTCAAAAAGACTGAGCCTGCTCTGCTCGAGCGTGAACTCGTCCATGATCTGCGCCCTGATCTCCGGGGTCACCCAGGCCGGGAGGTTAGCCGGGTACAGGGTCCAATTAGCCAGCAGGAAGCGCTCATCGGATCTCACATCCTGCCTGATGGACACGGCCAGCCAGACAAACAGCATAGCCCCGAGCAGGAAGCAGAGCTTCCTGCCGCTGTTCTTGAAAAAATGCTCACCGCTGCCGAAGGATGCCATCCGTCTCAGCAATCCGGGGCGTGTTTTTTTATTCCTGGCCATAGGTCAATACCTCCCGCCTTCGCGGGCTGTCCTCTCTTTCAACTCAGGCAAGCGCGAGATCCCTGGCGAAAACGACCTCGGTCTCGAGAAGGTAGCCGGTCTGTTCACGGACCTGCGTGATAACCTCCTTCATGAGTCTCCTCACATCGCCGGAGGTCGCCGAGCGCCCCCTGTTAACGATGAAGTTGGCGTGCAGCTTCGACACCTCCACCCCGCCTCGACTGAGCCCCTTCAGGTTGCAGTCCTGGATCAGCTTTCCGGCGGAAGGCCCCTCGCCGGGGTTCTTGAACATACAACCGGAGCTGGCGTGGGAGAGGGGTTGGGTCTTGAGCTTACGCTCTTCGTAGTATTCCATTTCCCGCTTGAGCTCGGCTCGATCGCCCGGCTCCAGCTCCAGCTCGATGGCGGCGACCACCGAGCCGGGCATATTCCAATTGCGGTAGCCCCAGGGGACCTCTGAACCTTCGATGATTTCCACGACACCATCCCCGGGCGAGATGATGTGCAGCTTGCGAATGTATTTTCCGAAGCATGCTTCGGGACCGTTGCCGGCGTTCATCGCGGTGCCGCCGCCGACCGTCCCCGGAATCCCCGCGAGCTTCTCCAGTCCGGACAGGCCGGCATTTACGGTTTTCCTGATGATCGTGTTGATACCGACTCCAGCCTCCGCGTACACCCTGCCATTTTCCCCCAGCTCCCATTTCCCGAGCTTCTTGGTGCGAATGACGGGTCGGCAGAAGTCGCCGTCCGGAAAGACGGTATTGCAGCCGCCGCCGAGTATGAAGGGCTCCTCGAGCGAGGTCAGGAGTCCGCGCAATTCCTCGAAGCTTTCGGGTTCGTAAAGATCCCGGGTGCGACCGCCAACCTTCATCGAGGTCAGCTTCGAAAACTCGGCGTGTCTTGGACCGCGGGCCACCTGCTTCACTTCCCCCCCTGCTCCACGATCGGAATGCCCCAGGGCCTACCTGCGTAATTATGGGCCAGGATGGTGATATCCCCGGCCCCCATGAAGATCACCGCGTCTCCGTCCATGACGTTCTCATCGAGCCGTTTGTGGGCGTCTCTGAATCCCGGGGTGTCGACGGCCTTTCCCCCGAGCCCGGCAATCTCCTTCGTAAGCATGGTGGAGTTGACGGCCTCCTTATCCTCCCGGCTGTCCCTGGCCTTATACGGCCTGGTAACGAGGACCTCATCAAAACCGGCAAGCGCCACGGCGAATTCGCCAAGCATCCTTCGCAGGCGGGAGTATTGGTGGGGCTGGAAGACACCGATGATTTTTCCCTCGAAGCCGCCGGCACGGGCCGCGCCCAGCAGAGCCTCGACCTCAGTGGGATGGTGAGCGTAGTCGTCGATGACCGTTACCCGCCCCCTCGCGAGGACCTCGAATCGACGGCGGACTCCGCGGAAGGCGCCGAGAGCCTCGGCGATCTTCTCGACGGACACTCCCGCCCAGCTGCAGATGGCCGCGGCCGCCAGCGCGTTCTTCACATTGTGCCGACCGGGAATCGAGAGCTGAACCTCCTGACGGATTTTTCCAGGCCCTCTCAGCACGAAGCTGGATTCCAGGCCGCGCGAGCGCAGCTGGTGGGGCCACCAGTCGCCGTCGATGGATTCGAGACTGAAGGTCTGGATGCTCGCGCAGGAGGCCGCCGGTACAAGATTCATCGTCTGGGAATCATCGGCATTCAGAACCAGGAGACCATCCCCGCGGATCCGGCTGATGAACTGTTCGAAGGCACTGGAGATCTCAGCCAGGTCCTTGAAGTAGTCGAGATGCTCCTCCTCAACGTTGGTAACCACCGCGGCCGCAGGATCCAGCTCCAGAAAGCTGTGATCGTACTCGCAGGCCTCGGCCACGAAATCACCTCCCGAGCCCTGTCTCGAGCTGCCAAGCTGGGGAATCTCCCCCCCGATCAGGAAGGAGGGCTCCTTGCCTGCATAATAGAGGACCCACGCGATCATGGCGCTCGTGGTGGTCTTGCCATGGGTTCCCGCCACGGCGATTCCACGCTGCTGGCCCATCAGCTCGCCGAGAAACTCGGAGTATTTATATACAGGAATTCCCAGCCTGTGAGCTTCGCGGATCTCGGCGTTGTCATTGCCGACAGCCGCGGTACGAACGACAAAGTCCACATCGGGACCGAGATTTTCCCTGTCATGGCTGGGAGAATAGTCCACCCCCAGGCGCTCGAACTCCTCGGGCAGGGAGCCGCTACTGGTGTCGGAACCCGACACCTTGATGTTCTGCGCTAACAGGATGGGCACCAGGCCTCGCACGCCGGTGCCGAGCATCCCTACAAGGTGAGCCTTGTTCCGTTTCTGCATCGTATAACGATGACCCGGCGCGGACAGAACCCGCCTGCCCGGATATCTCACTTCTCTTCAGAATCTTCTCTTCAGAACTTCTTTCCAGCGGCCTGGTCCGGCTGCCCGGCTCCGAAAAAACACGGAAACCGACCCTAATTAAGCAGATGCCGAACAGGGTAACCAGAGTTTTCCCTCTATAACCCCTTATCGGTAAGATGTTGCTGCATCTTGAGCTAGGACAATTCGACACCACAACATGAGGTAGTATAAAAATACCGCTGAAACGTAGATTCCGCTGTCCTGCGGGGATTTACGGCCCTATCGCGAGAGTGTGGAGGCGGGCTCTCAGGACCGTTTTTTCGTGGGGATTTTCAGCTTCATCCCGAGGCGCAGGCGGTCCGGATTGCCACCGAGTTGTTCCGTGTTCAGCACGATGATCTTCTTCCAACGATACCCGGCGCCGAGATACTTCTCGGCCAGGTTCCAGAGCTTGTCCCCATCCTTGACCACGTGAATCGTGAAGGCCACCTCCGGCTGAACCAGCGACCGGGGCTGAGCCGGCTTCTCCGGCCCGGTCGGCCGCTCCGGCTCCGGCGGGATGTCCCCGGACAATGGAGGCGGTTCGACGACGGCTGGACCAGGATTGATCAGGTTGAGTGAACCTCCTGTTCGCCCGGCCTCGGGCACCGGCGCGGGTACGCTGTCCCCGGTTTCCGGGGCATGGGGAGTGTTGGCCGAAAAACGTCGAGTGTCCTCGGGAGCTTCAACGAGTTCACCAGCTTCTATGGAGGGACGATCCCAGCGCGGAACCGGTCTCCTGGGAACCCGGGGACGCACTCCATTGGGAGGCGTGGCGGGCTTGATGGTCGTCTCGATCATCGTGTCGTAGTCGATGACACTCGACAGCGCATCCTCACCGGGAAGTCGCTGAACCTGCGGAGGCGGCGAAAACCCCAACCAGATGGAGAGCTGCCCCTCCCGCATATGGTAGACGCATAGCGAACAAAAACCGATGAGAACGATCAGAAGAAATCGAAATCCTACTGACATGTTTCTTTAAGCTCCAGTATGAGGTCCAGTACGGCATCGGCCGCGTCCGGTCTTCCGAGCCTCAGCGCGCGATCTTCCATCTCCAGCAGGCGGCCTGGCTCGAAAAGTATTTCTTCAACTATCGTTCGCAAGACGTCAACTCCAAGCTCTTCTTCAGGCACCAGGATGGCGCCCCCTGCCCGCTCCAGCGCCTCGGCGTTCTTCAGTTGATGTTGGTCCTTGTGATGCGGGTAAGGAACGAAAACCGCCGGAACGCCCAGCACAGCCAACTCAGCCACGATCGTTCCGCCTGCCCTGGTGATCACCAGGTCGCTGTGCGACAGCATATGCGGCAAATCCTTAAGGTAGTTCACGACCTCGGCTTCCCAGCCCTGGTCAAGATACGCCTTCTCTACTTCTTTTTTATCGGCATCTCCTGCCACATGTATCCAGTGGATTTTTTCACGATATTCCGAAAGTCCCTCCAGGGCGCCGATGATCGCCATGTTGATGCCGTGGGCGCCCTGGCTGCCTCCAACGACGAATACCTTGCGTTTTCGCGTACTGAAAGCCCCCGCGGCAAACCATCTGCGGCGGCGGCCCGCGGCGCGTACCACCGTACCTCGCACGGGATTTCCAGTTACCTCCCGCCGGCCTCGGAACAGATCGACCACCTCGGGACTCGGGCAGGTTACCAGGTCGACAAAGGGCGCCGCGAAACGGTTCACCTTGCCGGGAATCTGGTTCTGCTCGAGCAGCACCACGGGAAGGCCCACATGCCTGGCCGCGACGATCCCCGGAAGGGAGGCGTATCCCCCCAGCCCGATGGCCGCGTCATAGCTGCGCGTAAGCGCCTTGCGAATCATCGGAATGGCCCTCAGGGACTGCAGCGAATACTTCACCATGGCGCCCGCGCCGCCCGAAGGCGGAGAGAGATCGAGAAGCTCTGTCCTGAAGCCGCTGTTGGCAAAGACCTTCTCTTCCACATCTCTGCGGGTACGGAAGAACACGATGTCACAGTCCGGACACCTCTCCCGCGCTCTCTCGGCGACCGCGAGCCCCGGGAAGAGATGCCCTCCTGTACCTCCGCCGAAAAAAGCCAGCGCCTTCAATGCGGCCGCGGGAGGGGAACCCGTCTCCTTCCTAGTCCCGGCCAGTACAGCGGTATCGGTCATCGATCTGCGTCCTTTCCCCCGTCCAGTCGCCTCATGTTTGTGGTCTCAGCGGGATCGGCTCCCGCGAGGTCCGCCTTGTTGACCCCGGAAAAGTGTGTCGGCCCGGTGGTCTGGGAAATTCTCCATATCGAGAGCAAAACGCCGATCTGGGCCATCGTCACACAGAGGCCCGTTCCGCCGAAGGTCACCAGCGGAAGTGGTATTCCTTTTGTCGGGGCGCTTCCCGTCACCACAGCGATGTTGTAGGCCGCCTGCATCCCGATCGACAGGATGATGCCCGCGCCCAGGAGGTAGCCGAAGGAATCCTTCGCGCCACGGGCGATCATGACGCCCGACCAGAGAAGCACGAGGAAGAGCGCTATGACTCCCAGGCAGCCGAGCAGGCCGAGCTCTTCACCGATTACGGCGAAAACGAAATCGGTGTGTGCCTCGGGCAGATAGCGCAGCTTCTGCATTCCAGTTCCAAGCCCCAGGCCGGTCGTACCTCCGGAGCCCAGCGCCCGGAGCGAATGCCTAAGCTGGTGCAGCCCCTCCGGGTTGAGAACTCCCTGGAAGCGATGCACGATCATGTCCCACCTGAAATAGGCGAAGACTGCGAGCAGGGGGGTAAAAACGGCCAGGGGAAGAACGAAATAGCGCCAGCGCATCCCGCCGATGATCATGAGAATGACTCCCAGCCCGAGAATGAAGGTAGAGGTCCCCAGGTCCGGTTCGAGCAGGGTCAGCCCCCACAGCAGGCCAATGCCGCCTACCGCCGGCAGGAAGCCCTTTAAAAACTTCGTGGTCCGCCCCCGGTTCTCACAGATGTAGCCGGCGATGAAGAGCAGGACGGTGATCTTGGCGACCTCGGACGGCTGGAAACGAATTCCACCCCCAAGCGGCAGCCACCGGCTCGACTGGTTGACCCGGATGCCGATGCCGGGAACCAGGACCAGGAAGAGCAGCACAAGGGTCACGATCAACGCCAGCCGGTAGTATTTCCGCAGGATCCTGTAGTCACTCAGGTACATGACGTAGCAGATCGACGCCGAGATGCCGATCCACATCGCCTGGCGCTTGAGAAAGAAAGAGCTGTCCTTGGTGATGAGATAGTGGAAGGCGCTGGCGCTGAAGACCATCACCAGGCTGAGGGCCAGCAGAAGAAAAACCGAGGACAGCAGCGTCTCCTTGGCGTTGATGGTCTTTTTCAATGTCGCGATTTTCATAATCTCAGGCTGACAACCGATGCCAGGGCAAGGAGAGCCGAGGCGACCCAGAAACTCAGGGTGACCCTGGCCTCACTCCATCCCTTGAATTCAAAATGATGATGAAGGGGCGTACATCTGAAGATCCTCCTACCGGTCAGCTTGAAGGAGGTCACCTGCAGAAATACCGAGACGGTCTCCGCCACGAGGACTCCCCCGACCAGCACCATGAGCAGCTCCTGCTTGCAGAGCACCGCGACGAGACCCAGGGCCCCTCCGAGGCTGAGCGACCCGACGTCCCCCATGAATATTTTCGCAGGATGGCAATTGAACCAGAGGAATCCCAGGCAGCCCCCCACCAGCGCCGCGGTAAATACCGCCGTCTCCGCCCCTCCCTCGACATGGGCAATCCGGAAGAGGCCGCTCGCCTGCTCACTGCCGGCAAGCAGCGCGACCACGACAAAGGTGGCTCCCGTGAGCACGCTGATGCCCGCCGCCAGGCCAGCGAGCCCATCGGTAAGATTGACGGCGTTGGAAGAACCGGCCAGAACCAGGGCCACCAGGGGGATGTAGAAGAGCCCGATGGAAAAAGAGGCGTCCTTGAAGAACGGTACGCTCAAGGCGGTCGCCGGGTCGACTGCGCCGGCATGGTGAACCACCAGGGGATCCCAGTACAGGATGCAGCCGGCAGAAATGCCCAGCAGGACCTGGAAAAATAGCTTGGTCTTTCCCCGCAGGCCGTTCCGCTTCCCGGGCCCCAGCTTGATCAGATCGTCGGCCAGGCCGATGGCGCCGAAACCCAGGGTATAGGCCAGGAGCATCATGATCGGCCGGCTGTCGAGCTTCGCCCATAGCAGCGTGGCGGCGCCGGCTGCGACGATGAAGATGACGCCGCCCATGGTCGGCGTATTCGCCTTGTGATCGTGCAGATCGTCGAGGTGCTCGGAGTCGCCCTTGGCCGTCTGCTCGACCAGCTTCCTGCTCCCGACCCAGGAGATGAACCAGCGTCCGAAAATGATCGAGAATACGAACGCCGAGGCTCCCGCCAGCAGGACCCGATAGCCTGTCTCCCGCGCCAGGACGCTGAACGCTGAGCTGTCGATCAATTCCTGAAGGTATTCAAACAAGAGGCAGTTCCCTTTCATCGGCTCCGACTGTTTCTCTCAATTCTTCGGCGAGCCCGCTCAGCCCGACCGCGTTCGAGGCCTTGAAGAGGAGCTTGTCCCCCGACCTGATCTCTTCGCTGAGGTACTCCCGCGCGGGGGAGAGCTCCTCGAAGTGCATCGTCTTCGCGTCTCCCCTCCTCCCGCTGCTCTCGCGCTCCCGCGTGAACGCCTCGCCAAGGTAGCGACTCGAGCCGCGGATCGTCACCAGCAGGTCTACGGGCTTGCCGGCCAGCAGGCTGCCGATCTCCGCGTGGTAATGTCTCGACCGCGGTCCGAGCTCGAGCATCTCACCGAGCACCGCGATATTCCTGCCTTCGGCGATCCCCGCGCAATACTCCTCGAAGGTGTCAAGGGCCGCCTTCATCGAGCAGGGGTTCGCGTTGTAGGAATCATCGACAAAGTGCACGCCCGCCTCGGTCCACACGTTGAGCCTGCCCGGGGGCAGGCGACACCTGGCGAGCCCCTCACGGATACTCGCGGGGCTGACTCCAAGATCGAGGGCGACAGCGATGGCGCCACTGGCATTGGTCACGTTGTGTTCGCCGGGAAGGTCGAGGGTGTACTCCTCAGCGCCGACCCTGAACCGGTAGCCTGCCTGCGCGCCCCCGGCTGCAGGGATCAGCTCCAGGGGAAAATCCGCCCCGACGGTTCCATAGGTCCGCGGCTCGCCATCGAGACAGACGCGAAACTCCTCGTAGCCTGGAGCGGCCGGGTTCAGATAGGCGCGGCCCGCGGGATCCAGGCCTTCGAAGATCTCGGCCTTGGCCGCGATGATTCCGGGAAGATCCTCCAGGCCCTCGAGATGAGCGAGAGCTACGGTGGTGATGATGATTCGCTCCGGCCTGACCCGCTTCGAGAGATAGGAGAGCTCTCCCTTGCCCGAGGTACCCATCTCGACCACCAGGTGCTCGGTGTCTTCATCGGTCTCGAGCAGCGTCAGGGCCACCCCGAGGCGGTTGTTGAAGCTCTTGGGAGCCGCGCATGCCGTGAAGTCCGTGCCCAGGATGTGCTTGAGAAATTCTTTTGTCGTCGTCTTCCCCACGCTACCGGTGATCGCCGTCACCTCGAAGCTCAGCTCGCCACGGTTGTAGAGCGCGAGGTCTTCGAGAGCCGTGAGCGTGTCGGACACCTTCACGATACGCCGGCCGGACCCGGCGGAAGCGTCACGGCTGGACAGGCTCGCCGCGGCCCCCCGCTCAAAAGCCCCTGCAATGAAATCGTGTCCATCGTGATGCTCACCGCAGAGGGGTACGAAGAGCTCACCGGGCTCTACCTTCCTGCTATCGGTGCAGACACCGGTGATGGCGGGATCATCGGTGCCCGCCGCCCCTGGGCTTCCGTCCACCGCCGCGATGATCTCCGACAGGCGCATCCGCTTCATCCGCGCCCTCCCTCGCCGGAAGCCGCCCGGCGACCGCGCCCTGCGCGCGTGAACAATCTCTGCAACCGCATTCTCATACGTGGCAAACCTCTTGCAGAAAATCCCGGGCGACCTCGCGGTCGTCAAAATGGATTCGTTTCCTGTCGCTGAATTCCTGGTAGTCCTCGTGTCCCTTGCCGGCGATCAATACCGTGTCGCCCTCACGCGCCATTCGGATCCCGAGCCCGATGGCATCGCGACGATCGACCTCCAGGGTCGCCTCCTCGGGCCTCTCGAGGCCGGCCTTGATCTCCGAAAGAATCTTCTCGGGCGACTCGCTCCTGGGATTGTCCGAGGTCAGGATGACCCTGTCGGAGCCGCTCTCGGCGACCTTTCCCATACGGGGCCGCTTGGCCGTATCCCGATCTCCTCCGCAGCCGAAGATGGTGATCAGGCGCCCGGGCGTCACCGGGCGCAAGGCCTCGAGCACCGCCTCGAGGGCCCCATCGGTATGGGCGTAATCCACCACCACCTTGTAGGGACCCGGATGGTCGATCTTCTCGAGCCGGCCGGGAGGCAGCCGTGCCTCGGATATCGCGGCAGCCATCTCATCGGGCTTCAGCCCCATGCACTCCCCGGCGCTGAGAACGGCCAGCAGGTTCTCCAGGTTATGGTCTCCCCAGAACCCCGTACTGAACCGGCAGTCGCGCCAGGTGAATTCCATCCCTTCATCCATGACCCGGATACCAGTGACCCCATCTTCACTCCCGCGGCCGTACCAGGAGAGGTTGGCCAGGGTGTTCCCGGCGATGACCTTGGACACCTCCTGGGAGCGCGGAAGAACCGCGTAGGCATGGCTGTCGAGAGAGTTGAAGAGCTTCATCTTGGCGGCGAGGTAGCTGTCCATATCCTCGTGGTAGTCGAGATGCTCGGGCGCCAGGTTGGTGAACACCGCGCAATCGAAACGGATCGACGCCGTGCGCTGCTGCTCGAGAGCGTGGGAGGAAACCTCGATGACGGCGCGCCTGCCGCCCTTTTCAACCAGCTCCGCGAGGAATCGGTGCAGGTCGAGGCAGCCCATCGTGGTGTTCTTCGCCTCGGAGGACTCCTCGCCAATCCTGTTCTCCACGGTGCTGCAGAAGCCCGCGGTCGAGTCCATTCTCGAAAACAGGTGATGGAGCAGCCAGACCGTCGTCGTCTTGCCCTTGGTGCCGGTCACGCCAACGACCTCGAGCTCTTTCGATGGTTCGCCGTAGAAGCGGTCGGCGACGTCTCCCATGACACCGCGGAGATCTTCCACCTCGAGAACCGGCACACCGAGGGATGTCTCGCCACAGCCGCCCTGGGGAGCGATGACGGCTACCGCCCCGTTACTTACCGCCTCCCGGGCGAAGAGAAACCCATCGGTGGTCTCGCCGGGAACCGCCAGGAAGAGACTGCCCTCAACCGCCTTGCGGGAATCGCAGACAACCTCGCTCACATCGAGCTCCCCGCAGCCCGCGGGAATATTCATCAGGCCCTTACAAAGTTCACCCAGGCGCATTTCTCTTCCTTATTTTTCTTTTCCGCGGACGGGGCCTCATCGAGCCCCCCCCCGCTACCAGCCTTTGAACTTCAATCGCTCAAATTCAGGCAAAGCCGCGATGCCGAAATAACGACGCAATACTCTCGCCACGACAGGCCCGGCAACGCTTCCGCCGTAATACTTGCCCGCGCGCGGCTTCTCAATCATCACCAGGATAACAACCTCGGGATCATCCAACGGCGCGAACGCCTCGAAGGAGGCCAGGTAGTCCTTCTTGGTATAGAGCGGATCCATATCCGCCGTACCTGTCTTGCCGCCAAACTCGAAGCCCTTCATCTTCAGGTACCGGCCGGTGCCTTCGTCGACGATCCGGTGCAGTATCTTCCGCATCATAGCGGAGGTTTCCTCCGTGACCGTATGGCCGACAAGGTGGGGCGGATTCCTGATGATCTCGTCGTCCCTGACGTATTTGTCGACAAGGCGAGGCCTCACCAGGTAGCCCCCGTTGACCAGAGATGCGAAGGCGGTGACCAGCTGGATCGGGCTGATCTGCACCTCGTAGCCCATCGATACCGAGGTGGTCGAATAGATATCGTTCCATTGCTCTCTCGGGGTGTGCTTTCCCTTCCCCTCCCCGGGCAGGCGAATCCCGGTTTTCCGGCAGAACCCGAAGCGCCCGAGCGCCTCGATGAGCCGGTCCCGGCCGAGCTTCATGCCGAGGATCCCCATCCCGATATTGGATGAGAAGACCACAGCCTCCTCGACCGTGATCGGGCCATGGTTGCTGACATCCTCGAGCCTGCGGCCGCCGATGCGGTGAAAACGTCCTCCGCCCCAGATCTTCTCGTCCCTGCTGACCACCCCGGTCTCGAGCGCCGCGGCGGCGATGAACGGCTTGATGACGCTGCCGATTTCATAGACGTTTTCGATGACCCGGTTCTTCCTTTTCTCCGCGAGAATTCCGGGAGGGTAGCGGTGAAACTCGTTGGGGTCGAATACCGGGCTGGATGCCATCGCCAGGATCGAGCCGGTCTTGCAATTCATCAGCACACCGAGTCCCGCCTCCGCCCTGTGCTTGCGGATGCCCAGTTGAAGCTCTTCCTCAAGGATCCCCTGCGCCTTGCTGTTGATCGTC
>Ga0310345_10004213_pt1 | contig 13174 bp, 12 predicted proteins | sample HC15DNA20500_MG_FD_204667 | JGI IMG/M metagenome (GOLD analysis project Ga0310345, IMG submission 204667) | Marine microbial communities from station ALOHA, North Pacific Subtropical Gyre - HC15-DNA-20-500_MG | ecosystem: Environmental > Aquatic > Marine > Oceanic | place: Pacific Ocean: North... | reverse complement strand
GCTGGTTTTCCAAGTGTTCTGAAAAAAGGTCCAAATGGTGGCACCTCCTTGTCGCTGCCGGCGTTGAAGATGGTCACGCCCGAAAGATCGATGTGTTCATAGGCTCCTCCGCGGAATCGCTCAAGCAGTTCCGATGTTACCGGGAACAGCGCAGCCTCGGTGGCGCCTTCAACGACGATAACGGCACGGCTCAGAATTGCCTCGGCCATTTGGCGCCGCTCACGGCGATATTTTTTCAGTTTGATATCGCCCAAAGTGACGTTCCGGCTTGAAAGTGCTCCCGCGTCGTCTCGATTGAGAGAAACTATCTGGTCCGGCTCGAACTGCTCAATGATATAGGGTGAATGAGATGTAACTATCGCCTGCCCCATTTCCGATAGAACAAACTGCCCGACACGTCGTTGGGTATGTGGCGGCAGCGCAATCTCAGGCTCTTCCATCGCGAAGATCACTGATTGTTGCCCCTTTAAGTCGGCAATGAAGGTCAGAAGAGCAAATACAAGCATATTGACTGAACCAGTACCCAATTTCTGGAAGGGAAGTTGGTGCGCCGCTGGCTGCGCTGCCAGAAACAGGCGGACAACATCCCTCAAATGGTCTCTTGTCAGGTCAGAAGCAAAGAAAGTTGTCGCCTCATCCCCGTCTGACAGGTTAACGAAGCGCGCCAGGCGTTTGCGTATTTCTTCACGTATTTCTTTCAGCTGCTCGATTTCTCCGATTGCTGGATCAAGGCTTCGAAGTCCAGTTAGTGTCTGCTCCCACATCTCGGACATACCGTTGCCGCTAAGCCGAAGAACTGTATCTAGAAGAGAGCCACGCTGAAGGCTTAGTGCCCGCGACCCAGTCCTCAGGGTACGGAGAAAGATGAAGCCACACAGCCGCTTCTGGTCCCGACCGAATACTTTCCGACCACCACCAAGCTTTTGTTCAGATGGGTCTTCCTCGTCACTTTCTTCGACAGGGTGATCGAAGAAAGTATTTCCTATAAAGTCGTCCTCGTCCCGTTCATATCGACCCACAAAGACTATAGGTAATGCCCAGACTGTACCTTCCGCATCTGCCGCTTCCGGCCCCTCACCCATGTCGTCTACGAATTGCCCGCTCGGGTCGTGCCAGCGCCTCAAATGGCGATAGAACCGCCTTTCAGCTTCCTCGGAGAGGTCAGTCAGAACAACTCGAACAACGATTTCTACTGGCTCATTCGTTTCGGATAAATAATGTCCGCCATGAAAATCGTGCTCGTCGATCACGGGGCGTCGAAAAAGACGCTCGGGACCAAGAGTCAAATCCAAGGCCTCGCAGATAGTCGATTTGCCAATGTTATTCCCCCCGACGAGCAAGGTGTGGCCTTGAAAGTCCACCTGACCACTGCTGATACCCCGGAAATTGTTTATGTTCAATCGTCTAACCTGCATCGAATTATCTCCTTAAATTGCGCCGGAGTGACCCCTGCATAGCAGATCAAGCAATGTTGATTATGCCCTGGGTTGAAATCTTTCATGAGCGAAGTTTCGTATAACGCTCGCCATTCCATGCCTTTCGCGCGCATGACATTATCAAATCCATAGCCGACCTGTTTTCTCGTTACCGCATTACAGCCAATATGACCAAGAAACTGGTTGAACTCTTGTTCAATATGTTGATCTACAACGCCAATCAAAAGGTTGATATCTTTGGATACCTTTTCGGCCATTGTGTGGGAAATTCTCTGCACAGAAAGCTTCGGCCTATCGCAATTATGAATACAATCATGGCGTCTCTGGAATATTTTCTTGTACTTAACTCCAGACTCACGGGGTCAAGTCTTTCATGTTTCAGAAAGTCAGAACGTGAAACATGAAAGACCTGACTCTACACTCTCCGGAAGATGCGGCGCCTCAAATTATTGTGTGTTACGTTAACCGCCAATGAGGCACAACTCGTCCCCCCATCGTCCACCTATCGCTACCCTTTCCCCGTTTAATCTAAACATTGCGATTACTTCAATTCCGGGCGCCTTCTTTTTTATATTCGCAGAAATTGGAGTTATGGTGATTTCTGGTGTATGGAAGCAGGCTGAAGGGGTGGCGTATCCTGTTGGTTGATCTCCGCCAAGATCACAACCAACAGAGGAATGATACGCCATGCCCAAGTCTAACCTGCATGCTCTTTCACAACCAGAGGTAGCCAGCAACGACCCGTTGCACGAGTTGATCCGGCAGGGTGCCCGGGATCTGATCGCACAGGCCGTTGAGACGGAGCTGGAGAGCCTGTTGAAGCAGTACGCGGACGTCAAGACGCCGGATGGCCGCCGTGCTGTGGTGCGCAATGGGCACCTTCCCAAACGCGCTGTTCAGACAGGCGTCGGCGACGTAGAAGTCCAGGTTCCCAAGGTCCGGGACCGCAGTGGCTCTGGCATTCGCTTCAACAGCCACCTGCTGCCACCCTACCTGAAGCGCGCCCGGAGCCTGGAGGAACTGATTCCCTGGCTCTACCTGCGAGGTGTTTCCTCCGGTGATTTCCAGGAGGCCCTGAGTGCGCTGGTTGGTGAACAAGCCAATGGCCTGTCGGCCAACACAGTGTCTCGGCTCAAGGCGAAGTGGCTTGATGAGCACAAGGACTGGCAGCGACGAGACCTGAGCCAGAAGCGTTACGTCTACTGGTGGGCGGACGGCGTGTACAGCAACGTCCGCCTGGATGACCGGCTCTGCCTGCTGGTGATCATTGGCGTGACCGAGCACGGCCACAAGGAGCTGGTTGCGGTCGAGGACGGCCACCGGGAGTCCGAAGCCAGCTGGCGAGAGCTGCTCACGGACATACGGGAAAGAGGCCTGGAGCCTTCGCCCAAGCTAGCTGTTGGCGACGGCGCACTGGGCTTCTGGAAGGCCCTGAGCAAGGTGTTTCCGGACACCCGGCACCAGCGGTGCTGGGTCCACAAGACGGCTAACGTGCTGGACAAACTGCCCAAGTCCGTGCAGCCAAAGGTGAAATCGGCACTGCACGAGATCTATCTGGCCGAGACAAGAGACAGCGCTCACAAGGCGTTCGATAGCACCTTGAGGCGGTTTCGGGACAAGTACCCAAAGGCCATGGAAAACCTGGAGAAGGATCGTGACGAGCTGCTGGCCTTCTACGATTTTCCGGCGATTCACTGGATTCACTTACGGACGACCAATCCGATTGAATCCACCTTCGCCACAGTGCGACTGAGAACCAAGCGAAGCCGCTCTTGCGGCAACCGCGACACCACGTTATCGATGGTGTTCAAACTGCTCCAGTCCGCCCAAAAGCGCTGGAAGCGGATCAAGGGGTTCGACCAACTGAAGCTGGTCGTGGACAACGTACAGTTTCAGGATGGAATAGAGGTGGAAGATCAATCTGACAGGAACGCTGCCTGATGGTCATACACCAGATTTGACAATAACTCTTCTCTTTCCTTACCCTAACTGCGACATTATCTGTCGCAGAATACCGGCAGAATCCTTTTTGCACTCCTTGCGCGGCGAAGACGCATGAGAGCGCGGCTCCTGTGTGCTGGTTTTTCTCCAGCGGACCGGGTATAAGTGTGACCCGGGCCTCACCAGGACATTAAAAGAAACAAAAAGGATACCCGTAGAACATGGACTCCCCTTCATCTGAAACGCTGGCGCGGATGCTGGTGCTCTATGCGTTGATTCCCCGAAATGACGTGGGAATCAGTACTCGAACTCTGGAAGAAAAGCTCAAGGATCGCGGTTTCCAGATTAGTCCCCGGTCGGTGCAACGCGACCTCAAGAAACTCACACGGCATTTTCCTATCGGCTGCCACGATGATCGGCTTCCCTATCGTTGGTACAAGACCGCGAACACCGACCTCGACCATCCGGATCTGGCGCAGAGCCCACCGGGGGCCCTCGCCTATTATTTGGTCGAACAGCATCTGGACAGGCTGTTGCCGCAAAACGTCGTGGATTATCTGAGTCCTCGGTTCCAAACGGCACGGCGCTATTTGGACGGCTTGCACCAGCATCCGCTGCAGCATTGGACGAAGCGTGTGCGCAGTCTTCCCAATGGCAAAGCCCTGCTACCGGCGCCACTGGAACCGCAAGTCTGGGAACACGTATCGACGGCCGTGGCACAGCAAAAGCAGCTCTCGATCACATACCTGAGCCGCAGCCAATCCAAAGTCAGCGAGATGACGCTGAATCCGGCCGGCCTGGTTAATCGCCACAGCATTACCTACCTGATCGCCAACGTCGCTGGATACGAGGACCTGCGCCGATTCGCCCTGCATCGTATCAAGCAGGCCAAGGTGCTGGACGACCCATCCGCCATTGCCGACGACTTCGACTTGGACGCATACATCAACAGCGGCGCCCTCGGCTGGCAAACCGGCGAGCCTGAACAGACCACGCTTGTCGCGGATATCCGCCCGCAATTGGCCTGGTTACTTCAGGAAACACCCCTCAGCGAAGACCAGACCATCGGCGATGAAGACAACGGTTGGCATCGGCTCACCGCCACCGTCAGCAAAGATCAGGAAACTTTATGGTGGATACTCGGGTTGAATAGTCAGATTCGAGTTTTGGAGCCACAGCAATGGGCCGAAGAAGTTAAAGAAAAAGCCTCCGCAACCACAGCCCTTTATACAGCCAGAAAATAAAATTGGCTTATGGCAGACTGCCTGAAAAAAGGACTACCCGCGCACAATAGGAATAAAAATGGATTACATAAGAAAAGCACTAGATGATCTCGATCTAAATGATTTGCGTCAAATTCGTGAGCGCATTTTGCAGACAAAAGTCAACGTTCTACTGGTCGGAGGAAGCGGGGTAGGTAAAAGCTCAACCATCAATGCTCTATTTCAGAGTCACGGCCTGAAAAGCAACGCCAAGATCGGCCAAGGAACGGAGCCGGAAACCAAAGAAATAAGCCACCACGAAATAGACAATTTGGTTATATGGGATACACCTGGCCTCGGCGACAGCACCCAAAAAGATGAGGAGCATCAGAAAAAAATCGTTGATCTTCTGCATAAGAAAGACGACAAAGGGCAGCCACTGATCGATCTAATCTTCCTCATTCTAGACGCCAGTAGTCGTGACTTTAGTTCCGCCTTCTCCTTAATCAGAGAAACGTTACTACCAAATCTGCACGACAGCGACAGAAATCGCATATTGGTCGGATTAAATCAGGCCGACCTCGCCATGAAAGGACACTACTGGAATCACGAGGACAACAAGCCCGAAGATGAATTGGTGGAGAGACTAGAAGATCTAGTCGATACAGTAAGAATTCGCATCAAGGCCGACACGGGCCTTCAAGTTGATCCTATTTATTATTCCGCCGGCTGCACTATCGACGACAAAGTTCTATCGAATCCTTACAACCTCCAGAAGTTATTAAGTTTCATCATGGAGCGCCTTCCGAACAAAAAGCGCGCAGCCATTGCCCTTCACATAAATGAAGACGAAAGCAATTTCCGAGATAACGATAACAAAGAAGACTACCAAGAAAAAATAAACAAAAACCTGCTTGATTCTATGCTCTCTTTCTTTAGAGAAGTCGCATCAGACGTTGCCGAAAGAGTTAAAGAAATCATCACCGATCCCGAAAATATAAGATCAGCGGCCGTCGTCGCTTTCAATTTTTTTATGGCTTCAATAAAGAAAAGATAGGAGACTGAATCATGGCATACAGGGAAGACCAGGACCTTGAATTTCTTGGGGAAATGCCGAGCAGAGACCTAGACGGGCTGGTTGAATGTCTTACCAGAGATAAAGATGGCGACCGGCGCTGGACGGAAGAACTTACTACGAGCGATCTTTACAAGAGCCATTACCCAGATCACGCCAAATACTGGCAGCTCATCGCAGCGGAGCTTCAGTGTTTTGGCGCAAACAGCCTATCGACCGCTCTAAGGCGCGGCAAAGGCGTATGTTACCGAGAGGTACTGACCGACGTAAGTGGGAAGATGGGTGTCAAAAGCGACAAGAAGATGGGTGTGCTGGAGATAGAGAACAACCTCCTGGAGAAAATCCTGATAGACGCTGTAGAGAAGATGTCCGACTCTGAGCGTGCCGAATTCTCAAAAGTTATAGGTGTCACCAATTTAAGAAGTTTTGCCCCTGCCAGCTTGGCAGCAGCTATCCAGCTTGCTTTTAAGGCCGGAGGATTCAAGTCATTTCAGCTAACACTTATTATTGCCAACGCTGTGACACGCTCGCTGCTGGGCCATGGGCTCACACTTGCGGGAAATGCGGCTTTGATGAGAGCCGCCTCTTTGTTGACCGGCCCAGTAGGCTGGGCACTGACGGGAGCCTGGACGGCGGTGGATTTAGCGGGACCGGCCTATCGGGTCACCGTCCCAGCGGTCATCCAAGTAGCTGTCATTAGAAAAAAATATATTGCCGAACGTGAGGGAATCTTAAGAGACATAGAGGAAGAACTGGGCATAATGTAAGCCAGATAGCGCGCCACCAGACCATGCGGAGCATCCCCCTAGTATGCCAAACCTCTAGGACGCACAGGCGCGCCGCCCTCCATCCTATTCTTAAGAATCGTTTCTTAAGCGCCGACATACCCTGTCGCTCCCCTTTTTTAAACTCCCCTGACTCCAATCATCAAACGTGAATAAGGGCAGACCCATGCTCAAAAACGTCCTCGCCGCTATCGGCCTGCTGGTCGTCTCCCGCAAGGGGTACGACTGGTACACCGAGTTTCAGGATTTAAAGAAGAAAGTCGCTCGCGCCGAAGCGGAGCGCAAGCCAAAGCAACAGGCGGACGACAATGTGGCCCCCTGAGCCTTATACCTACCGCTGTTCGGACTGCGGTTGGCGCAAGACGCTGGCACCGAAGTCCGACGCCTTGATGCCCGGGGATTTCTTCTCAGCGTGCCCGGTCTGCCAGTCGCCGGATTTGGAGCGCGAGCGGGCAACCGGGCTGGCACGCGCGCTGGCGCGGCTGCGGCGACAGCTGCATCTCTGAAGCGCAGTAAACGAAACATTACTCAATAGATCTTCAGATACATATTACCGGCCCGATAGCCGGGTCCTCCGTGCCTATCCTCAATTCATCTACTCCTGGAGGCACATTGAATATCACTTGCCTACGTTGCCGGTCTGACCGGTTCCTTGAACACCACCGGCGCGGCCGTTGGTGACCTGATCGGCGACACAGTACTGAACACTCTCGAATGCCTGGAGTGCGGCTACCGGTTCCGCGTCGAACCGAAGTAAAGCCCCTTCCCTCTTATCCCACCAGCCCGCTTATGCGGGCTTTTTTGTTTCTGGAGATCCCCATGTGCGATTGCGAGACCACCTTCGTGAAAAGCGAAAAGGGGTTGTACCAGGCCTTTGGGCCCATTACGCCTGAGGCCATTGTGCGAACCGCCGCCGCCATCCTTCAGGAGAGCCTGGTGCGCGGCGATGCCTTAACCAATCCGGAGGATGCCGCCCGGTTCCTGCAGATGGCGTTGGCTAATGAAAAGAATGAGCACTTCGCGGTGCTGTTCCTGAACAACAAGCATCAGGTCTTGAGCTTCGAGCGTCTGTTCTTCGGTACGGTCGATGGCACTACCGTTCATCCTCGGGTCGTGGTGCAGAAGGCGCTTGAATATAACGCTGCCTCAGTGATCCTGGCCCACAACCATCCGTCCGGCCATAGCGAGCCGTCCCAGGCGGATCGGGACGTTACCGAGCGGCTAGTGAACGCTCTAAACCTGATCGACGTGCGGGTGCTGGACCATTTGATCGTGTCTCAATCCGGCTGGGAGAGCCTTTCCCGGCGCGGCTGGGTCTGACTGACCCGTATTCCTTTCCCACCCTCTTCTCTTTCTTTCATCGCCCCGCCTGCTTGGCGCGGGTGCTTTTATGCCGTTTACAAGGAGAACGACCATGAGCCATCTCGTGGAGCAAATGGCCTATGTCAGCCGTACACCCTGGCATGGCCTGGGTAACCGCCTGGCCCGCCAGCAACCCCTGGAGGTCTGGCTGCAACAGGCCGGCCTGGACTGGGCCATTGAGGAAAGCCCGGTACGCTTCGTTTCTGGGGCCCCGAATCAGCCCGGTGAATTGTTGAGCTTCGACGATCATAAGGTTTTGTACCGTTCCGACACCCGTGCGCCACTATCTGTCGTGAGCCGGCGTTATCGTGTCGTTCAGCCAAGGCAGATCCTGGAGTTCTATCGGGATCTCACCGAGGTGTCCGGTTTTGAGCTGGAGACCGCCGGCGTGCTTAAGGGCGGCCGCAAGATCTGGGCGCTGGCGCGGACCGGGCAAAGTGGTCTGCTCAGAGGGAACGACCGCACGGACGCCTACGTGCTGCTGGCCACGGCCTGTGACGGCACCATGGCGACCACCGCGCAATTCACCAGCGTGCGGGTGGTCTGCAATAACACCTTGGCGGTGGCACTGAATGGCGCGGTGGAGGCGGTAAAGGTGTCCCATCGCTCCATCTTTGATGCGAAGGCGGTGAAAAGCCGGTTGGGTTTGTCCGTTTCCAGTTGGGACGACTTTATGTACCGCTTGAAAGGGTTGAGCGAACGCCGGCTGAAGGATGCCGAGATGAAGGCGTTTCTACATCGAGTCTTCCAGGGAGCGCACGATTCATCGCGCACTCGGGCCAATGAAAGGGCCATGGCGTCGGTACAGGCTCTTTATCAAGGCAGCGGTCGCGGCGCCCGGCTCGCGTCGGCTCAGGGCACCGCTTATGGACTGCTCAATGCGGTCACCGAGTTCGTGGACCACCAGCGCCGGGCGCGCACCGCTGGCCACCGTCTGGATTCCGCCTGGTTCGGCCAGGGTGCCGCCCTAAAACAAAAAGCCTTGGAGCAGGCCTCGCTGTTGGTGGCCTGACCAGAATGAGCAATAAGCCCCCCCGGCGGCGTCTGGCGCCACCGGGAATCGCATTGGAAGGAGGAGAAGATGCCCCCTGACGATTTCACCCCCTACCGCCAGGCTGGGCGGGATCGGGATCTGGAGAGCAAGGAGCTGCCTCTCACCGTTGCGCCGGTGTGGGGTGCCTTTCTGTTCGAGGGTCTACTGACCTCGGCACGTAACCCCCAACGGCGGGAGCACGTTCTGGCGCTCTGGAAGGCCAGTCGCATCGAGCTGATTGTGCGCAGCAGCCGGTATCTGGATCGGATCTGGGCGCAGAGCCGCCAGCGCTGGCCACGACAGTCGCGGCCGGAAGGCGTTTTTGAGTATGAGGTGGTCTCGGCGTTCGGGGAGTTGCTGGGCTATCACCTGATCCTGAACGGCGGACAACTGCCTTCCGACGAGGAAGCCGATCTGGTGATTCAGGATTTATTGGACGACTTTTTCCAGGAGGGTGGCGGCCCCGCGCCGGTTGTTCCTCCGAAGTAGGCCGTTTCCGGGCCGTTTCACACGGTCGGCGTTGCCCGCCCCCTCTTCTCACCCCAGAAGATTCAGCAGTGCCTGGCGGCGCTTGGCCGGCAATTTTCGGTAGGCCCTTAGCAAGGCGGCTTCGTCGTCGTTACGGGCCACACGCTGGGGGTCGTTCGCTGGCGCCGCGTCCGTCTCGGCACCGCACACCAGATCGTCCAGTGACACGCCCAGTACGTCACGGATCTTGGAGAGCAGCCGGAAGCCTGGCTTCTCGCGGTCGTTCTCCCAGGCGGATACCGACGCCTTGGTGACGTTGAGCTCTTCGGCCAGGGCTTCCTGGGTCATGCCCAGCGCTTGCCGGGCCGCTTTCAAACGCTCGTGAAAACCTGCCATTGGGGGCCTCGATGATGATCAGCCCTCCCAAGCTACGGCAACACTTTACCTCTGTCGTATGGCCTATCTTGACCACATATGTTCACTTAAACCATACTTTCCGAGTACGGGGAATGTGAACCATCGCTCAGTCCAGCGCATCACCCATTGCTTCGAAGTCCGGCCCGCTCCGCCAGCAGGAGCGGCGCGCTGGGGATGATTGGCCCAGGCCACGACGGAGCACCCAGACCCAATACAAAATGGAGTAAGAACAATGATTCGAAGGATCGGTTACGGCGTGCTCGCCGGCCTTATTTTGAGTGGTTGTGGCGGTGGAGGCGGCTCGGATTCGCCGCCCGTGGAGCCCGGTGAGCCAAACGCCGGCAACACCGCCCCGGTGGCCCAGGTCGGGCCCGCCCAGAACGTCAAGGTGGGCGACACCGTCATTCTGGATGGCAGCGGCAGCCGCGACGCCGACGGTGATGCCCTTACCTACCAGTGGGAACTGGCTACGCTGCCCGACGGCAGCACCGCCAATCTGTCCGACACCACCAGCACCAAGCCCCGCTTTCAGGCGGATGCGGCCGGGCGCTATGTGGCCACCCTGGTGGTGAGCGACGGCGACTTGGACAGCGAGCCCGCCTCCGTCGAGGTCACGGCCTCCACCCAGAACAGCGCGCCGGTGGCCGATGCCGGACCGGATCAGAATGTCGCTACCGGCAATTTGGTCCGGCTCGATGGCCGGTCCAGCAGCGATGCCGATGGCGACCCTTTGACCTACCAGTGGTCTTTCGTGGCCACGCCGGCGGGAAGCAGCGCCGAGCTGCAAGACGCGGCGAGCGTTGAGCCCTCCTTTACCCCGGATCTGGACGGTGAGTACCGCCTCGCCCTGGTGGTCAACGACGGCTTGACCGAGAGCGATGCCGACGAGGTGGTAATCACCGCCACCACCGCCAACAGCGCGCCCGTGGCCAATGCTGGCGCGGACCAGAACACCGTGGCGGGCAGTACGGTAACCCTGGACGGCGCCGCCAGCACCGACGCGGATAACGACGAGCTGTCCTACCAATGGCGCTTCGTCTCCCGCCCGGCCGGCAGCACCGCCGCGCTCACCGGTGTCGACACCGCCCGCCCCAGCTTCCAGGCGGACCAGGCCGGCGATTATGTGGTCGAGCTGATCGTCAACGACGGCAGCGAGGACAGCGCGCCGGACAATGTAGTGGTGACCGTGGCGGCGGCCAACGCTGTGCCGGTGGCGGACGCGGGCAACGATCAGGCCGTGGTGGCCGGTGACAGTGTCACCTTGGACGCGGCGGCAAGCTCCGACGCCGACGGCGACTCGCTAACCTACCAGTGGCGGTTCGTTTCCGTGCCGGACGGCAGCCAGGCCGCCTTGCAGGGCCACGACACCGTCGCGCCAACGTTCCAGGCGGACCTGCCGGGCAGCTATGTCATCAGCCTGGTGGTGAGCGATGGAGAGGCGACCAGCGAATCGGCCCGGGTGACGGTCACCGCCACCGAGCGCAACGCCGCGCCGGTGGCCGATGCCGGCGATGATCAGGAGGTGATCGAGGGCGCGACCGTGCGTCTCGACGGTTCCGCCAGCTCCGACGCCAACAACGACGAGCTGTCCTTCCAGTGGCGGTTCGTCAGCCGCCCCGCCGGCAGCGGCGCGACCCTGACGCGCGCCAACGGGGTAACGCCGGAATTCGTCGCCGATCTGCCCGGCACTTTCGTGCTGGAGCTGGTGGTCAACGACGGCGAACTGGACAGCGTGCCGGCCACGGTGACGGTCACCGTGACCCGAGCCAACGTCAAACCGGTGGCCGATGCGGGTCCGGACCAGTCGGTGGTGGAAGGCGACATCGTGCTGCTGGATGGCAGCGGCAGCAGCGACCCGGATGGCGATTCTCTGTCCTATCGCTGGCGCTTCATTTCCACGCCCGACGGCAGCGCGGCGCACTTGTCCGACGAGGTCGCGCCGGCCCCCACCTTCACCGCCGACCTGCCGGGCACCTATGTGGTGGGCTTGATCGTCGGCGACGGCGAACTGGACAGTACCGAGAACCGTATGACGGTGGTGGCCGCCGAAGCCAACGCCGCGCCGGTGGCGGACGCCGGACGCGATGTGAACGCTATGACCGGCACCCTGGTGACGCTGGATGGCTCCGCCAGCTCCGACGCCAACGGTGACCCTCTGACCTACCAATGGCGGTTCGTGTCCCGGCCCGACGGCAGCACCACCGCGTTGGTGGATGCGACCACGGCGTCGCCGTCGTTCACACCGGACCTGGACGGCACCTATGTGGTGGAGCTGGTGGTCAACGATGGCGAGCTGGACAGCGCCGGAGACCGCGTTCAGATCGTGGCGGAGACCGTCAACAACGCGCCGGTGGCCGATGCCGGACCGAACCAGACGGTCTACACCGGCAACCGCGTGGAACTGGATGGTAGCGGTTCCTACGACCCGGAGGACGATGCTCTGAGCTACACCTGGTCGACGAGCAGTCTGCCTACCGGCAGCGCCGTGACACTGGTGGACCCGACCACGGTGCGGCCATCTCTCACGCCGGACCAGGCCGGCGACTACGTCATCAAGCTGACCGTCAACGACGGCGAGAAGACCAGTCAGGAGGACACGGTCCGCATCACCGCCCTGGAACCCGACCTGGCCATGGAGCAGTACGACGAGGGCGACGCCTTCGATCCGCCGCGCTGGTTCAACGTGGGCCTGCCCTACAGCAGCAGTAGCACCATCAACCGTACCTGCAGCGGTTCCTGCGGAACCATCGAGCTGGCCCGCTTCCGCCTGGAGGCCAAAGGCCGCAACTACACCCTGCGCAACGTACGGGTCAGCCATAGCGGCGGCACGCTGCCAGCGGGCCTCAACCCGCGCTTCTCCGGCCTGGTCAGCGACGAGACCGTCGAAGCCGGCGAGACGCGGACCTTCAGCCTGCTGGTGGAGAACGTCAACGCCTCGGTGCAGCTTGACTTCGCCTTCGAGGTGGACGGCACCGGCGAGACGTTCAGCAGCCGCTACACCCTGAATCTCCGTTAACCCCCTGGCCGCCCCCTTGCACAGTGCAAGGGGGTTCGGCCGCTACACCCCGCCAATCGGGACTTTCTACCTTAAGACGAGGATATTGAACGATGGACGAGAATAAAGCGGCCGATCTGCCGGGCGGCGCCGAGGACGCACTGCCCGACCCGCAGGACATCAGCCACAAAAAGGAAATCCGCGACTTCATTCAGCGGGAGATAAAGCGTATTCGCACCTATACACCCAAGATCGGTGTCTTCGGCACTACCGGGGTCGGCAAATCCAGCCTCTGCAATGCTCTGTTCGGACGCGAGATCGCCGAGGTCAGCGACGTGGCGGCTTGCACCCGCAATCCCCAGGAGATTCTGGTCACCGACGACGAAGGCGGCGGTCTGATCCTCGTGGATGTCCCCGGGGTGGGAGAAAACCTGGAGCGGGACCAGGAGTACATCGAGCT
>Ga0310345_10004212_pt1 | contig 13174 bp, 10 predicted proteins | sample HC15DNA20500_MG_FD_204667 | JGI IMG/M metagenome (GOLD analysis project Ga0310345, IMG submission 204667) | Marine microbial communities from station ALOHA, North Pacific Subtropical Gyre - HC15-DNA-20-500_MG | ecosystem: Environmental > Aquatic > Marine > Oceanic | place: Pacific Ocean: North... | reverse complement strand
CGTTCTCGATGTCACGCCCGGTGGCACGCTCGCCCCAAGCGCCGCGGGCCTGCTGGGTGCTGCGGCCGGCGTGGGAACCCCCGTCGCTCTGATCGTCGGCGAGCACGCCGAGACCCTCGCGCCCACGGCCGCTGAACTGGGCGCCACGCTGGTGCTCACCGCCACGCCAGAGGGCCAAGGGGAGGCGCTGGGTGTGCCGGCGACGGATGCGGTGGCTGCCGCCGCGGCGCTCGTGAATCCGGATGCTGTGCTGCTGTCGCACTCGATCGAGTCGCGCGAGACCGCGGGCCGGTACGCTGCCCGGTCGCGCTCGGCGCTGTGCGTGGATGCCGTCGGCGTGACCCGCGACGACGAAGGAATCGTGGCTCACCATTCCGTCTACGGCGGCGCATACAACGTCGAGGCAGCGGCTACCTTCGGTGCTCCCGTCATCACGGTGCGCCAGGGCTCGATCGATGCGCGAGCGGAGGCTCAGCCGCTTGTCGCCGAGAAGCTCGAGGTGGCGGCATCCGGTCGCAAGGCGGCGACCGTCGGGTCGGTCGAAGAGGTCGTCGTGACCTCGGCGCGGCCTGAGCTGCGTGGCGCCGCCAAGGTCGTCTCGGGCGGGCGTGGCCTCGGCTCGGAGGAGAAGTTCGCTCTCGTCGAGGAACTCGCCGACGTGCTCGGTGCCGCCGTCGGCGCGTCGCGTGCTGCGGTCGACGCCGGCTACATCGCCCAGTCCGCGCAGGTCGGTCAGACCGGTGTCTCGGTTGCTCCGCAGCTGTATGTCGCGCTCGGCATCTCCGGAGCGATCCAGCACAAGGCCGGCATGCAGACGGCCAAGACGATCGTCGCGATCAACAAGGATGCCGACGCCCCGATCTTCGAGATCGCCGATTTCGGCGTCGTCGGAGACCTCTTCACCGTCGTGCCGCAGTTGATCGAGACGCTGCAGGCGAAGAAGGCCTGACCCCATGGCGACCTACGCGCGCACCCTGCGGCGCGGGCTGCCCCGCATCCCGGGCGGCGACCCCTGGCCGCCCGCCGGAGAGACGCCCGGCGGGGCGGCCGCGGAGTCCGCGGAAGCACCCGCACCCTCCGCGGCCACGCCGGCTGCGGCATCCGTGCCTGCCGGCGGCTCACACGAGAGCGTCAGTTCTGCGCAGGAGCTGCGGACAGATGCGCCGCAGTCGCACGAAACTGCCGCACCCGCCGGAGGGGCAGCGGCGACGGATGCCGCCGCAGTCGCGCTGGCTTCACGGGCTGTGCGCCGGGGTCTGCCCCGCGTCCCCGGCGGCGAGCCGTGGCCGCCGGCCGCGCCGTCCCCCGAGCGCGGCACTTCTGTGCAAGCGCTGCGGGAAGATGCACAGCAGTCGCACGAAACTGCAGCACACATGGGAGTGACCGCCACGGCGGTGACGGATGCGGCATCCGGCGCCCCCGAGTCTCGCTTGCCGCAACACGCCGCGTCGGCGACGGACGAAGCGCGGTTTGCGGCAAACGAAGGTGCCGCGCGCCCGGTGCGCCGAGGCCTCCCTCGCGTTTCCGGCGGCGAGCCGTGGCCGACCGCCGAGATGGTCGCGGCGATTGCAGCATCCAGCGCCGAGGCTCGGTTGCCCGAAAACGCCGGCTCCGACGACGACGCACGGCGTGTTGCGGCAAGCGAAGCGCACCCGGATGCCGCCCCTGCCGAGACCTCAGTGGTCAGTGCTCCGGCACATGACGTCAGCGTGCCGCTCCCGTTCACGCCGACGGTCTGGGAGGGGGCATCAGCCCGCACGCGCCCCGCGCCGCGGCCAGAGCCCGCCCGCGTCGGCCCGTTCACACGCACGCAGTGGGCAGGCGCCGTCATCGTGGGCGGCCTCGGGCTGCTCTTCGCTGCGGGCATGGCGGTGCTTGCGGTGCGCTGGCTGCTCTCGCTTGATGGGATGCAGGACTTCCTTACGACCTACCCCGGCGAGTACCACCTGCCCGAGGGTGCGCCGGTGGGCTTCCCGGCGTGGCTCGGATGGCAGCACTTCTTCAACGTGTTCCTCATGGTGCTGATCATCCGGTCGGGTCTCACCATCCGCACCGAGAAGCGCCCGAGCGTGTTCTGGGCGCCGCGGAACAAGCCCAAGGGCAAGGTCAGCCTGACGATCTGGTTCCACCAAGCCCTCGACATCCTGTGGATCGTGAACGGCCTCATCTTCGTGGTACTGCTGTTCGTGACCGGGCAGTGGATGCGGATCGTTCCCACGAGCTGGGAAGTGTTCCCCAATGCCCTGTCGGCGGCGCTGCAGTACGTATCGCTGGATTGGCCGACCGAGAACGGATGGGTCAACTACAACTCACTGCAGCAGCTCGCCTACTTCACGACGGTGTTCATCGCAGCCCCGCTTGCGATCATCACCGGCGTGCGGATGAGCGGGATCTGGCCGAAGAACGCGAAGGCGCTGAACCGGGCCTACCCGGTCGAGTGGGCACGCACGGTGCACTTCCCCGTGATGCTGTACTTCGTCGCGTTCATCATCGTCCACGTCATCGTGGTCTTTGCGACCGGGGCCCTGCGCAACCTCAACCACATGTACGCAGCCACTGACGCCGAGAACTGGGTCGGTTTCTGGCTGTTCGTCCTGTCGATGATCGTGATTGCGGCAGCGTGGGTTGCGGCGCGCCCTCTCGTGCTGGCTCCGATCGCGCGCCTGTTCGGCACGGTGTCCAGCCGCTGACGGGGGCGGGTTCGGGCGGCATCCGTCAGGACCCGGCGAGCCCGGCCGGATGTCGGGGGTTATCCCCCCGTGATTCGACCGGCTGGCAGGGACGCGAAGAACGGATGCCGGAACCTACCGTGGAGGCATGACGACAACGTATTCGCCACCTCGGCCCGTCGCGACGCCCGCGCGCGTGGCTGGCGCGATCGCCCAGCTCGCCGCGCTCGGTGTGATCGGCCCTGGGGTGTTCGCCATTCTCATGACGCTTCTGGGTCTCGGCCTCGGGCTTCTGCCCGTGATCGGGATCGGGCTCCTCTTCCTGCTGGCCTTCGTGTACGTGCTGTTCGCGCTGAGTTGGCTCGAGAACGCGCGCATCGACGGGCTCTACCGCTTCGGACTTCCTGCGCGTCGCCCCCGCCGCAGCCCCAAGCCGGGATTCGGTGGCTTCCTCCACACGATTTGGCTGCAGTTCATCGACCCGGGCATGTGGCGCGCTGTCGCAAACGGCGCGATCGCCACCATCCTCGGCTGGATCGTGCTGAGCCTCGTCGGCGTCACGGCATCCGGTGTCGCGCTCGCGTTCTCGCCCCTGTACGCCGGAACAGCGGATGCCGTTCGCCTCGGCAGCACGTGGATCGATGTGTCCACGGCGTGGGCGGTCCCGGTCGGCATCGTCGTGTCGCTGCTGGCGCTGGCGACCATCGTGGGTCTTGCCATCTTGCACGGTGTGCTGGCCCGCGCGATCATGATCCCCTCGCGGGAAGCGCTTCTGGCTGAGCAGGCCCGGCAGTCCCAGGCGCAGCGTGCCGGGGCTGTGCGCGCCGCCGACGTCGAGCGCACCCGGATCGAACGTGACCTCCACGATGGCGTGCAGCCGCGGCTCGTGTCGGTGGGGATGACCCTGGGGCTGGCGCAGCAGAAGATCGACTCCGATCCCGCAGCCGCGAAGGAACTCATCTCCGAGGCCCACACGTCGACGAAGGCGGCGATCACGGAACTGCGGCAGCTGGCGCGCGGCATCCACACCTCCGTGCTCGACGACCGCGGACTGGATGCTGCGCTATCCGCCCTGGCTGCCCGGTCGCCCGTGCCCGTTGTGCTCGACGTGAGGATCACCGAGCGCTGCGCACCGACAGCGGAGGCCGCCGCCTACTTCGTGATCGCGGAAGCGCTCACCAACGCGGCAAAGCACTCGCGTGCGACCGAAGCGCGGGTGCTGGTGCGCCAGCGCGAGGGAGGAGTGCTCTGGGCCCGCGTCGAAGACAACGGCATCGGCGGTGCCCAGGTCATTCCCGGCGGGGGACTGGACGGCATTTCGAACCGTGCTCTCGGCGCCGGCGGCACCTTCTCCGTTGACAGTCCCGTCGGCGGCCCGACGACCGTGGAAGTGAGCCTGCCATGCGCATCGTGATCTGCGAAGACTCCGTCCTGCTGCGGGAGGGTCTGGTCCGCCTGCTCGAGGATGCCGGGCACGAGGTGGTCGCCGCTCTCGGCGACACCGACGGCCTGACCGACGCGGTAGCTGACCTCGACCCTCAGCTGTGCATCCTGGACGTTCGCCTTCCCCCGACCCGCACCGATGAAGGCATCCGTGCTGCAGTCAGCCTTCGCGCGTCGCGCCCCGATCTTCCCGTCCTGGTGCTCTCGCAGTATGTGGAGGAACGGTACGCGAGCGAGCTCATCGCCGGACGCGGCGGCGCCCTCGGCTATCTGCTGAAAGACCGGGTAGCCGACGTGGCCGAGTTCCTCGAGTCCGTCGACGACATCGCGGCAGGAGGGACTGTCTTCGACCCCGAGGTCGTCGCCCAGTTGCTGGGCAGGCGAGCCCGGGATGAGCGGATGCAGCGGCTGACCGACCGCGAGGCCACGGTGCTCGCACTCATCGCCGAAGGCAAGTCCAACCAGGCCATCGGGCGCACCCTCCACATCAGCGAGGGCAGCGTCGAAAAACACATCACGGCGGTTTTCCAGAAGCTCGAACTCGAGCAGGACGACTCCGGCAACCGGCGGGTGCTCGCGGCCCTCGCCCACATCGCTCACGGCGGGATGCCGCCCCAGACGGGAGAATTGTCATGACCACGAACCTCACACCGCCACCCGCTCCCACTTCGCCGCAAGGCCCCGATGCCCCGGCTCCCGGCTCCGAGCCCGCGTCTTCCGGACCACGCGGATCCTCCACCGTCGTCGCGATCCTGATCATCGTCCTTGGCGCGCTGATCGTGCTCGGCACGATCGTCGGTGCGGTATTCAGCACGATCCGGGCAGCTGCCGTTTCCACTGCCTCGTCGACTGTCGCCGTGTCTGGAGTCGACGCGCTCTCGATTGAGTTGAACGCCGGGTCGTTGACCGTCGAGTACGCGGATGTCGACGAGGCAGAACTCGAGGTCACCGCACCCTTCGGTGGTGATCGCTGGACGCTCGAGCGTGCCGGTGACACCCTCACGGTCGCCTCCCCGAGCTGGGAATGGGGGATGGGCTGGATCTTTGGCGGCAGCGGCCGCGCCGTGCTCGTCCTGCCTGACAGTCTCGAGGGCCTCGACGCCGACATGCAGATGGCGGCTGGGTCACTGCGCGCCGACGGCGACTTCGGTCTCGTCGACCTCACTGTCGGTGCGGGGGAGCTCACGCTCGACGGATCCGCCGAGGACGTGTCGGTCGACCTGTCTGCGGGGCGCGCAGTGCTCAACCTCGCGGATGTTGACACCGCGGACCTGACGGTCAGCGCCGGGTCGATGGATGCCGCGTTCAGTGGGGCTCAGCCCAGCGACATCCGTGCCGGAGTGAGCGCGGGTTCGCTCACCCTCGTCGTTCCCGACGGGGCGTACGACGTCACCTCTGATGTCTCAGCTGGCAACTTCCGCAATCAGCTCGGCAGCGACCCGGGCGCTGACAGCACGATCTCAGTGGAGGTCTCGGCCGGACAAGTGATGCTGCGCGCCGCACGCTGATGCGAAAAGCGACGGAGGGGTGGGGCTCAGAGCTTCGCCCCTCCGTCGCCGCCGCTGGCCTCCCGAGCCGCAGCGAGCCCCGCGGCGCGACCGGCGGCGTAGGACTCGGCGGCCCCGGTGTGGAACATGTCGTGCTCGCGTGCTCGGATGATCGAACGGGCACCGGGCAGCTCGAGCGAACCCACGAGGTCGCTTCGTCCCCGAATGACCGCAACCGGCGTGCGTCCGGTCTTTCCCTTCACAAGGTCGGCAGCTGCAGCGAGCTCGTCGGCGACGCACGGCATCGTCACCACGAGCGGCCGGCCCTCGGCATCCGTGCCGCCGCGCAGGTCGTCGAACACTCGGATGCCGGCCGCGCCGATCGCGGCATCCGTCTGGCCCTCGCGCCACGCGCGCCCGAGGGTGTCGCTGATGATGACGCCGATCTCGGCGCCGGTCACGTCGCGAAGCCCTGCGGCAAGGGCGCGGGCCGAGGCATCCGGATCGACAGGAAGCAACAACACCGTGCCGTCGGGTGTGTTGGACGCGTCGACGCCTGCGGCCGCCGCGATGATTCCCAGACGGTTCTCGACGATGCGGGTGGTATGACCGGATGCCGCGACCCGCGTGGCGACGACACGCACAGTCTCGGCGGTGATCGCTTCCTCGCGGTCGGCGGCGGCGACGAATCGATCTTCAGCCTTCGAGATGATCTTGGAGGTGACCACCAGGATGTCACCGTCGACAAGCGAGTCTCCGGCGGCGGCGCCGATCAGAGCGACGAGGTCATCTCCGGCGACGATCTCGCGAATGCCGTCGAGCGCCCAGATCTGCAGCATCGTCACGGACGTTCAGTTCGCGTCGAGCCGTCACCTCGGGCGGTCACCGGACGAAGCGCACCTCAGTCAGCGACTCGCCGAGGAACGCCTCGTCGTGGGTTGCTCCGTCCAGAGCGAAACCGTTTCGGGTGTAGAACCGATGTGCGCGGGGGTTATCAGCGGCGACCCACAGGTACACCCCTTCGCCCTCTTCGATCGCTGCGTCGAACAGGAGCTGGCCCACACCGGTGCCGTGGAACCGGTGCAGCAGGTAGATGAAGTACAGCTCGCGCTCACGCGGAGCATCCTCGTCCCGGGCCGGCCCGGAACCGACGAAGCCGATGATCTCGCCGTCGACGAGCGCCGCGCTCATGCGGTATTCCTCACCCTGGGCTGCCCAGTGCGTCCACAGCTCGGCAAGTCTCTTCGGTGAGACATTCTCGAGAGCTGCTTTGCTGATCAGGTGGTCGTAGGTCTCGTGCCAGCACGTCGCGTGGACGCGACCGAGTTCCTGTGCGTCGACATCGCGCACGGGCCTGACGATGACATCCGTCTGCGTTTCGGCGTTCATGGCCAGACTCTACGCGGGCGATCACGCGGGAAAGAAATCGGCGCAAAGCCGGGGCGGATGCGGCGGGTTTGTGCTGTGGGAATCCCACAACCGCGTACCCCGTCGATGCGTTCTCCCCTAGCATCGCCCCTCGTGAACGTGATGTGGCGAACGATGCTGGTGATCTGGCGTGCCCGGTGGCGCAAGCGCCGAGAGGGTCTGGTCTCACCCACCGGCGTTGCGCGGATTCGCTTGACGACGCTGCCGACCGATATCGACATCCTGCGCCACATGAACAACGGACGGTATCTATCGCTGTTCGACCTCGGCCGGTGGGACTTGCTGGTGCGCTCAGGCCTGCTCGACGCGATGCGGGAGCAGGGTTGGTATGCCGTGGTCTCGAGCGAGACCATCTCGTTCCGTAAGTCTCTCCAGCTGTGGCAGCGGTTTGACGTCGAGACACGCTTCATCGGTCACGACGATAAGGCGCTGTATCTGGAGCATCGCGCGGTCGTAAACGGCGAGATCTTCGCCCGCGCGATCATCCGGTCGCGGATGCTCAAGCGCGCGGGCGGCACGGTCAGCCACGACGAGTTCTTCGCCGCCGTTGGCCGCCCCGACGACACCCCGGACGTCTCGTCCTGGATCCACGACTGGGCAGCGGCATCTGCCCTCCCGCCCACCAAGGCCGAGGCGCCCAGCATCTGGGCCTGATCGGGCTCGCGGACGCGGCGTCGCTAACTCCTCAGCCCCGGGCCTCATGGCGGGGTTTATTGCGTTCCGGATGCTGATTCGGGGCGGAGTTGCGGAGTTAGCCACACCCCGAGAAGACCGCCGCCGCGCAACCTGTTCTGCGGTGTGTCCGGACGTAGGCTGATCGCATGCAGGAGACCCCCGACACGGCGCCATCCGCGCCGTCGGGCGACCTGGCGCCGCGCGCGATCGACCTCGCCGCACGCTGGGTCGCCGAAGCCGCCGAGTTCCCCGCGGATGCCTCGGCGCAGCGCCTCGCCGGAGTCCTCAAGGATCCGAACGGTCTGTCCTTCACGATTGGGTTTGTCGACGGCGTCATGCGCCCTGAGAGTCTGACGGCGGCGGCATCCACGCTGTCGCGGATCGCCCCGCTCGCGCCGGAGTTCCTGCCGTGGTACCTGCGCGGCGCCGTCAAGGTCGGTGGGGCAGTGGCACCCGTGCTCCCTTCCCCCGTCGTGCCGATAGCCCGCCGCGCCCTGCGCGAGATGGTCTCGCACCTCGTCGTCGACGCACGGCCCGACAAGCTCGGCCCCGCAATAGCAGCGCTCCGCGAGGGCGGCGCCAAGCTGAACCTCAACCTGCTGGGCGAGGCAGTGCTCGGTGAGCGCGAGGCGCTGCGCCGACTCGAGGGCATCCACGACCTCATCCGTCGGCCCGATGTCGACTACGTCTCGGTGAAGGTCTCGGCGATCGCGAGTCACATCTCGATGTGGGCCTTCGATGAGATCGTGGATGCCGTCGTCGAGCGCCTCACGCCGCTGTACCTCACCGCGGCGGCGGGACTGCCCGAGAACGGCGGCCGCACCTTCATCAACCTCGACATGGAGGAGTACCGCGACCTCGACCTCACGATCGCGGTGTTCACTCGGATCCTCGAAGATGAGCGGCTCCGCGATCTCGAGGCGGGGATCGTGCTGCAGGCTTATCTACCCGATGCCCTGCCGGCACTGCGAGAGCTGACCGCGTGGGCGCGCCAGCGGGTGGCTGATGGTGGTGCTCGCATCAAGATCCGGCTCGTCAAGGGCGCGAACCTCGCGATGGAGCGCGTCGATGCGATCATGCACGACTGGTCGCTGGCAACCTACGACCGCAAGGTCGACGCCGACGCGAACTATCTGCGCTGCCTCGACGAGGCGCTGCAGCCGAAGAACACGGATGCCGTGAGGCTCGGCGTCGCAGGGCACAACCTGTTCGACATCGCCTACGCGTGGCTGCTCGCGGGCGAGCGCGGAGTACGCGAGGACATCGAGATCGAGATGCTCCTCGGCATGGCGCAGGGCCAGGTCGCGGCGATCTCCCGCGAGGTCGGACACGTGCTCCTGTACGTGCCGGTCGTGCACCCGCAGGAGTTCGATGTCGCGATCAGCTATCTCGTGCGCCGGCTCGAAGAGAACGCGTCGAGTGAGAACTTCTTGTCGGCAGCGTTCGACCTCGCCGACGATCCTGCGCTGTTCGAGCGGGAGCGGGATCGTTTCGTCGCATCCCTCGAGCGCGCCGCCGATCCCGGGCTTCCGACCGGACCCAACCGCCGCCAGAACCGCGCGGACGAGCAAGCCGCAGACGGGGCCGCCGAACCACGTATTCTTCGCGACTCCCCGCCGCCCCAGGTCGGGGGTTTGACCCAGGCCGTGCTCGGGATCGCCAGCTCCGCGGCATCCGATGATGGCATCGCCCGCTTCGGTGGCGTTGAGTACGTCGAGACGGCGATCTATTCCGCGACCGAGTCCGACGGCGCCGCGGCCGGCGCGCCGGGGTTCCGAAACGCGCGTGACACTGACCCGGCACTCCCGGCGAACCGCGAGTGGGCCAGGCAGGTTCTCGAGCGCATGGCGGTCTCGACGGCGGGGGATGACACGATCGAGGCATCCCGGGTCACGGATGCCGAGCGGCTCGAAGAGATCATTGCGGGTGTTCGCGACGCGGCGCCTCGGTGGGGCGCGATGCCGGCAGCAGACCGGTCGGCGGTGCTGCAGGCGGCGGCCCGGGCGCTGGAGGCCCGGCGCGGTGAGCTGATCGAGGTCGCCGGATCCGAGACGGGCAAGGTGTTCGCCGAGGCTGATGTCGAGGTGAGCGAGGCTGTCGACTTCGCCAACTACTACGCCGCGACGGCGAGGGAACTCGATCGGGTGAGCGGTGCGGTCTTCGTGCCCGCGCGGGTGACCGTCGTCACCCCGCCGTGGAACTTCCCGATCGCGATACCCGCGGGCGGAGTGCTTGCTGCGCTCGCCGCGGGCTCCGGAGTGATCTTCAAGCCGGCGCCGCAGGCGAGGCGCTGTGCGGCAGTAGTAGCCGAGGCGCTGTGGTCGGCAGGCGTTCCGCGGGACGTCCTCGCCCTGGTCGACATCGACGAGGGCGGCCTGGGGCAGCAGCTGGTCTCGCACCCGGATGTCGACCGCGTCATCCTGACCGGCTCGTTCGAGACGGCATCTCTCTTCCGCTCCTGGCGCCCCGACCTGCCGCTGCTCGCTGAAACGAGCGGCAAGAACGCGATGGTGATCATGCCGTCTGCGGATCTGGACCTCGCGGCATCCGATCTCATCAAGAGCGCCTTCGGACACGCGGGTCAGAAGTGCTCCGCGGCGTCGCTCGCGATCCTCGTCGGCCCCGTCGGGCGCTCGGAGCGCTTCGCGCGTCAGCTCGTGGATGCCGCGACGTCGCTGCGGGTAGGACCGCCGACCGATCCGCGCTCCGAGATGGGGCCGGTCATCGAACCGCCACGCGGAAAGCTGCAGTGGGCTCTGACCACCCTCGACGAGGGCGAGCAGTGGCTCGTCAGGCCCGAGCCGCTGGATGTCGGGCCTGAGTATGCCGGCCGGTTCTTCCGTCCCGGCATCCGTGTCGGGGTGCAGCCCGGGTCGCGCGTGCACCTGGAGGAGTTCTTCGGACCCGTGCTCGGGATCATGCACGCGAACTCCCTCGGGCACGCGATCGAACTCCAGAACGCCGTCGCCTACGGACTCACGGCGGGTCTGTACACCCAGAACCCCGACGACCTCGCGATGTGGCTCGACCGCGTCGAGGCGGGCAACCTGTATGTGAACCGCGGGATCACGGGCGCGATCGTGCAGCGGCAGCCGTTCGGTGGCTGGAAGCGCTCGTCGGTCGGTCCCGGCACGAAGGCCGGCGGACCGAATTACCTCATCGGCCTCGGGAAGTGGCGGGGGACGGATGCCGGTGCCCCCTCGTCCACGCTGCACCTGCGCGGTCTCGATTCGCGCATCACGACGGTGATCGAGGCTGCCCAGGCATCACTCGATTACCCCGCGTTCGAGTGGCTTCGCCGCGCCGCGCTCTCGGACGCGGTCGCCTGGAACGAGGAGTTCGGGCGGGTGACGGATGTCTCGCGGCTGGGCGTGGAGCGCAACCTCTTCCGCTACCGGCCCGTCGAGGTCGCGATCCGGGCGACGGGGGATGCGACGTGGCAGGCGCTGCTGCGCGTCATCCTTGCCGGCATCCGCACCGGGTCGGCGACCACCGTCAGTGCTCCTGTCGGCCTGCCCGCGGCGGTGCGTCGAGCGCTCAGCGACCAGGACGTGAATGTCTTCGTCGAGACCGAGGACGAGTGGCTCGACCGCGTCGCTCGTCCCGAGCAGGATGTCGCGGATGCCGTCGCCGGCGAGCCCAGGCCGACCCGCCCGCCCCGGGTGCGCTTGGTCGGCGGCGCCGACGCCGTCTCGGCATTGCATTCCGCGCTCGCCGAGGCCGTCGGCGGAGACCCGGATGTCGCGATCTATGACAACGAGGTGACAACGGCGGGCCGCATCGAGCTGCTCCCGTTCCTGCACGAGCAGTCGATCACCATCACCGCCCACCGCTTCGGCAACCCCGACGCGTGGTCGGCGGACGTCATCTGAGGGGCGATGGTGGTCGCAACGGCGCAGATTCTGCGTAACGCGGCGCCGTTGCGAACGCGACATCACTCGAGCGGGTAGCGACGCCGCAGAACCCAGCGCTGGCCGAGCGTCCAAGTGACTGTCACGGCGAGATAGAGCGCGGCGGCCAGTGGCACGAACGCCGCGAACACGACGGACAGGTACGGCAAGAACCCGAGCGCACGCTGCACGCCGCCGGATGCCAAGGGCGAGGCATCCGGCTCTGCGGGAACCGCCGGGCGGAAAATGCGCCGCGTGACCTCGGCGACTGCTGCCATCAGCACCATGAGGGTGCCGAACACGACAGCCGTCTCGACCGAGAAGACGCCGGCGGACCCCACGAGGCTCGTACCGAGAGATACGCCGAAGAGATGCTCGGTCAGCAGGTCGTTCGGATGGTTACCGACGATGCTCCGGAGGAACACGGCGTAGATCAGGCCGACGATCGGCGCCTGGATCAGGGCGGGCAGGATGCCGGCAAGCGGTGAGGTGTTCTCATCGCGATACAGCTGCATCATCTCGCGCTGCATCCGCTCGGGGTTCTTTCGGAACCGCTTCTGTATCTCGCGCAGTCGGGGAGCAATTCGCATGCGCACCTGCTCAGAGCGGGCCTGGGCTATGCCGGCGGGAATGAGCGCGGCGCGGACGAAGAGGGTGATGATGACGATCGCGAGGGCGGCGGAGGCAGCTCCCGCGACCGGGCTGAGGAGGGCAGACAGGCCCATGAGGGTTCGGTAGGTGGTGTCGAGAAGAAAGGCGAACGGAGGAAAGGCGAACAGGTCCACGGCGGACTCCCGGAGGGTCGATGACGGATGCGGGTGCGTCTGGCCGCAGGGTCATCGAACGTCCGGGTGCACGCCATGAGGGGGCGTGCGTAAACTCCGGAAAAGGCGAACGAACGGGTGCGGCCTAGGCCGCGAGCCCCGGGGCCCTCGGGCGGGCGTGGCCCTCGGCATCCGGGTCGCTCTGCTCCACGAGCGCGGAGGGATCGATCTGTCGGCCGGCTCGGGTAAGCCGTTGCCGGGCCGAGCTCGGGCGGGCGATCGCGTGGAGGGCGAGGACGGCCAGCGCGATCGTCGTGACGAAGACAACCGCGAGTGTCACGGTGTTCGCGTCGGCGAGCGTCAGCAGCCCGAGCGTCGACAGGATGAGGGCGAGCAGCGCAGCGGTCGCGTTACGCATCCGTGGCCTCCTCTCGCCAGTCACACGGTAACACTGGGCCTCGGCACGGCGGCGTGCAAGGTCGCAACGGCGCAGATTGTGTGCGACGCGCCGGGGTCGGCATCCGTGTGCCGGCGTGTCGGTGAAACCGTGCGCCGTTGCGACAGGCCGGCCCGCCGGCTCGGCGTGCTGGAATGGGGGCATGGTCGAGACGAACTGGGCGGGTAACCTCACGTATCGGGCGGTGGAGGTGCGGGAGCCGGGCAGCCTCGGCGAGCTCTCCGACATCGTTGCCCGGACCCCGCGGGTTCGGCCGCTCGGTAGCCGCCACTCGTTCAGTCCGATTGCCGACACCGATGGCGCGCTCGTGTCGCTCGCGAGGATGCCACGCGAGATCGAGATCGATACGGATGCCGGGACA